>Ga0268249_1000160_pt1 | contig 43418 bp, 30 predicted proteins | sample AgamicAtPe_FD_200257 | JGI IMG/M metagenome (GOLD analysis project Ga0268249, IMG submission 200257) | Agave microbial communities from Guanajuato, Mexico - At.P.e (v2) (version 3) | ecosystem: Host-associated > Plants > Phyllosphere > Phylloplane/Leaf | place: Guanajuato, Mexico | collected... | reverse complement strand
TCGCCCTCAACCGATTAAGTCAGCAGCCAGTCACGCTAAGCTCATGGAAAGTGATTAGCCAAGATCATGCATTGTACTTGTGTATTTGTTCTTGGTTTCTCCGACAATGCATCGGTGGCACGTAGTCCGCTTTTATTTATTTTCAAGGCTATACAGTCGCCGACCCCGCGTGGCCCACTCGCTCATCACGTTTCTGGCCAAGGATTTTGAGAGATCATGAAACATTTGCGGTAACCACTTTGCCTTGTCGCCAAATCGACCAGTATCGCCTCTAGTCAAGCAAAAATCCATCCGGATCGGAACGTTGGTCATGTCGATCGTAGTCAACAAAGTCTCCCGTAATATTTGTCAAATTCTGATAAACCGACCAAGCAAGAAGAACGCTCTGGATTTGGCCACAGTGAGGCTTCTCAAAGATGCTTTTCAAGAATTTGAAGAGAATCTGGAATACAGAGTGGCTATACTCGGGGGGATAGGTGGCAACTTTTGCGCTGGCTACGATTTAAACGATATTGTCGACGAGGAATCAGCGATGCCGAAAATTCATCAGATCGAGCAAATGTTATGGCCATTAGGAACTAGGCTCTCTGATAAGAAGATTGTGATTGCTGCAATGGATGGATATACTGCTGGTTTTGGATATGAGCTCGCACTTAAGTGTCAATTGAGGGTAGTTGAACGCGATGCAAGATTGGGGTTCATGAACCGTCGATTTGGAATGCCCATTATGAATGGAGGTACTGTGTTACTACCGAGACTGATTGGACTATCGGGGGCAATGGAGCTAATCGCTACAGGTAAGGCTCAGCTAGCTCCAGAATCGTTACAAGTAGGTCTTGTGCATTACATAGCAGATTTCGGATGCGCGCTAGGTCGTGCCACAACCTTGGCAAGATGCTTGGAAAAGTTCCACCAACCGTCCCTCATTCACGATTTGAAATCTACCTATACTTTCTGTGAAAGCAACCAGAACGAACTCTTGCGACTAGAAAGAGAAAGATCCCTTGAATATCTCAAAAATTGTGGGCCGCTTTTGTTGGCATCCAAGTTTCTAAAAGGTGAATTGTGTCGCCACGGGTCTTACGATCTGGGAAATATAATCGGATCAGAGCCGGAGGTTACATTATAGTTTTTAAACAAATTGAAATGGTTAGTATTCTCTGGATATTAATTCAGTCAGAATATTTCAGGGCTTGGCCTTGATATCATCTTGCGGAGTTCAACAGTGTTTTCCATCAAGCGCCGCCAAGTATTTCGCATCGATGTATTTTGGCACGATCTTGTGTCTAAAAGGTATCATCAGTAGTATGATAACTGGAAAAAACATCTCCACAATATTGATCGGTGAGAATCCAAATAGGCACATAACGAACAACTGCAGGAGCTGAAGGAAGGTAAATTTGTGTATCTTTCTCTGAGGGCAGCGCCTAATATAATGGTTCGGGGGATATTTGTTCTTGATCAAAAGAGGCCCAAGGTCAATTGTTAGATTCCAGTCGAGCTATTGTGTTTTCCATGTTGAACAAAGCTCACTCACCTGCTCAGTGAATAGTAGAAGAATTCTTTCAAACATCTGTAACCCATCGAGAGAGGTGATGGCCATGTAAAGGAATAAACCATTAAGGACGGCCTTAGGGATGTAGGCTATAGGATAGGGCACTAAAAGGAGCGATCCAAGTACGAGAATGTGCGAAACTATGCCTGTAACTCGTGTCTCACGGACATTCACGATGCTTTAAGGACCGGATTAGGGAAATAATCAATTGAAGATAGAGAAATGGTCAGCCATCGAGCAGGCGCTTGCAATTAGTATCGAGAGCACTTACACCTCGCGAAGGTGACCCTCCTCAACTTGCTCCTCAATGTCTGCGAGACTTCTAACGTGTAGAGGTGAGTGAGGTAACACTCCGTGCATCATTGGAAGCCCATAGAGTGTCAGAAATCCGTTCAGAATACCAACAACAAGCAGATCAAAATGGTAAGCGCAACCCTTCTTAAGCCTTTGATTGCGCGGGATGGTAAGTCAGAGGAAGTACGAATCAATGAGGCTCCTTCTCATTAGTGTCTGAGAGTCATCTCACCTATTTTGCGGCGCATTCACCATGGCGGCGCTGATGTTTTGGTCCATGAAGAACAGAAAGGATAAGGTAAATCCTAATCCAAGTGAAGTGAAGATACCACTCGATGATAACAACTCCAGCTTAGCCCTCTCGAATTGGATATCTCTAAGAGGCGGTAACTTTTCCACTTGAGGGATGAGAGACTTGAGTCAGGGGCGAGATCTCGGGAAGCTAGCAGTATAAGTGCTGCGTATAACTCCATTATCTCCCAATGACGGCAGATCTCTTAGATGCCATGGCCTCTCACTCACCATAAATGTCATCGAATACGAAAGATCCAACGAAACTCATGGCTAACACCGCAGTTGGTAAGGCATAATCAGCCAGTAGCTCTCGCTTACTTGCCGCCAGGTAAGGTCTGAAATACTTGAATTAGTTGGGGTGCTTGCGAAATCTTGCGTGTCCCAGGCGAATAAAACTTACGTCTTGTTGAACCGATAGAGAGTGACTGCTAGCCACACTGATGAGCGAAATGTCAACGTAAAAAGTTGAATCAGATAAATAAGAGTTGCGTCGTCACCAGATAGATTGATATCTATACTTACAAGTGCCGAGCATCAGTAGGACAAATAGTAGGCTTGTTTCGCGCCTACAAACAGACGGTTCGAACACCTCCTTTACGACTTGCCGGCCACTGGAAACGATAGTTCCATTCATCAGCTCGCACGCCGGTGTATAGTAATTCTGATGAAAATCTAGACAGAGAGGTACGTCTAGATTAGTGAGGGTTTCCGCAATCCGATGAAAGCAGATGTCTGGGCTAACGAGGAACAAACTTACTTTTCATCAAGTCCTTGCCGGCGTCTGAGATGAATGCAATCGCAATGAACAATGCGAAAATTTCCTCTGTGCTGCGAGTACACCACTTCATTAAATTACTGAAACCAAACAACGAGTAGATAGCGAGGAAGAGGCCATTCCAGAGACCAACGGCCGCGTACATAGCCGGAAAATGGAAGCCATAGTCAATGCACATCTGATGTATGACTGCAAGTTTTCGAATTAGTGCTGTTCAAATTTTGAAGAGGTCAAAGTTCTTCCGATTCCAGATCAGGCTCACCTTTGGTGTATAGACAGAGCGGTGCCGTGGTCATAATGATGACGAGAGGCTGACCACCGAATAGCGCAAAGCAAAGTCCACCAATCGCCTGGCCGATTATGGCTTTTCTCAGGTCGCCCATGTGGCCGTGGGTTTGTGTTGTATTCAAGGAGCTGAATGCTATTGTTGGTAGGAGGATTCCAAAATAGAGGAACCATATGGTCGCAACAGTCTTTTGTACTGTTTTAGCCGGTCCGATGAAGGCGTCCCGAAAATCGCTCGGATAGTAGCCAACCCTGTTTATAAAATCTTGCCACAACCCCTTGCCAAATTCGATGTTATTACACAGAGACGTTATGTCGAAACAGCCGCTGTTGTCCTGTTTGCTCAAGCAACCCTCATGACCGACGAAATCAAAGCTGAACTCTTTGCCAACTTCGTCTGAAGTCTGACTGATTAACTCCAACAGTTTGCTCGTCCTAGGATTCTTGGCAAACAAGCTCGGATTTGACTGTTGACGATCTGAGCTACCATCGAGTTCTGGTGGCTCAACAACTTCGTTGTTATTTGCGACAGGATTGTTGTTACTATCAATGCCAGCACGCTCAAACACTACAGGACTTGTTCCCAAATTTCCGCCTGAGCTCAATCGAACACCGGATGACATTTCGTTTTGGTCAAAGCAGGAGTTGCTAAGAGAGGAAACCGACATGTAAACGGCAGGTTCGAAAACGTATTTGTGTCTGTTCTTCAGCATCTTGCTATCGCTCAACTGCTGGGCTCTCGACATCATGAGTGATTTAAACTCTACATGATCTCTCGCTGCTATGAGCTTTAGGCGAAACTCGCCGTCCGTTAGCAAGGTGGCGAAGGTGCGGCCAGTTTCCAGGGCATCCTTTGTTCTCTTCTCCTTGCTCGGGGTTAAGATGAGCATGAACAATCTAACCTCGCGCGCGTTATCGCCCATGTCGACAGGTTGCTTAAACCTTGCGATCACCATGTGTCGTGTGCTTATCTGGCTGAGACTAGATCTACAGATTTTGTCGTTTGAAGGCCAGATATCATGTGTGATAGACGGATTACCTAGTTGATTTTAGCTGCAAGCGTCAGAACGCTCGGTTTTGCAATCGGAAGATGACACTTACATCGCACAGAGCCACGATTGATCGTATACGAGGCTTCCGTCCCGTGAAGAATTCTCAGATCCGTTTGGCATGCTGATTCCCTGAATTATACGTGCCATCAGCATCGCTAATATTGGGGAGAGGGAGAAGAGTTAGGACATCTAGCGGATAAGCCATTATCAACCAGAGCCTCAAGTAAGGAGCGAAACTTCCGATCCAGATGGGTTGAAGAATCGATCATTCATGCATCGCGATCAGTTGCGTTCGTCTAGCCTGTCGAGTTACGCAATTTCAATCAGCAAATTGAGAGAAAAGTTGCATGCAGGTCGTGGATTTGATTAATACGACCCACTCAAGCCCATGTAGATCAACTATTGCCTACCGCAAACTAGAATGGGCCGCAACGTTATGCAGGCTAGTTCGAGAGGCAGAGTCCATCTCGAACAATGCGGGTATCTGTCAATACTCACACGAGCCTTGAATGAATATAGCTCTCCGAGCTTCCTCGAGCTTTGCCGCTGGCTCTAGATTGTGGGACATCACCTAGATTGTAAGGAAGGCACAAGTGGGCTCAGCTATGGCGCGGACAGGATTGCTCAGAAGTTGAAAGGCAAGAAAGATGCTGGTGCTTACCCTCTCGAGCATCAAACTGACTATCTTGTCAACAGAAGTTTCTCTCGTGTCCAAGATGAGTTCAGCTTGGTGCACGAACTGCTCTACATCCATCTTTGCCCGAATCTCTGCAACGAAGTCTTTTAGAGTAAGACGCTCTTTACTACAGTAGAGTAGGCCTATGGTCGTGTTCTGTAGTCTGTTCGATTCATAACAATGGTTTAATTCGCTTCGAGTGTCGCTCTGAGACTGACACCTGTTATCTCGGGATCCCGGATCATGGAGAGTATCTCGAAGCGCCGGTTGATCAGCGCTTTTACAGTGTCGACGTTGCTCCGAAAATCGTTCACATGAACAGGATCGCAGCTCCGTGTCGTGACGACAATTGATACGTTTGACCTCATCCTTGTCCATGTCGATGGCGAAGCTTGAGTTGAAGCTCTCGGTGGACGAGTTTGGTGATGCTCGTGCATCTATGGGGTTTTTTGACATTTTTGAGTTTGTATTTCGTGATCTGTCTCTGCTTGGTTCAAGTTTCGACACCCTGCCTCTGGCTTCCCAACCTCTCGCCAGAAAGTGTTGTTTTCACCAGCCTCTGAAGGGATTAACTGTTTGGTCAATGTCGAAGATTGATATTGAAACACAAGTAGGACGAGTGCTGAGCTAACGCGCTTGTCGAGTGCTAAGGACCTACAGCAAAAAGTAAAAATTAGTGCAAAGGAGGTATGGATGTAACCAATCAGGTGTCAGTTGAACTCTGCGCATAGACGCCGGAGCTTATGAGTACGCAATCTCACGCGCTTATTGCGATTACCTGGCTGATCTGATCCCGGCCGCAGCTGGCCAACTTACGCACCATCCTCGATCGAAGCCTTAGTCTGGCCGATACTAAAGGTTTATACCATGAGCCTCCAGGATTTAACAAGGATATAACCGAAAACTATATTATTATACAAGCCTGTTAAGTCGTGTCATGAAGGCAGTGCATGTAAAAGTCCATCACAAGCCACGTTTTCGGTCAAGCTTGCATTATCGTTGTGGGACGGAATTGATTACTGCTCATCCAATTTGTGAGTCCTCCTCATCTTTTCGTTGATTAACTTTGGATCAATTACTGATCCTAGGGCCACGAACATTGACAAGCAGTCCGATCGAGATGATATGAGAAAAAGGATAGCTGACGATTTCACTGCCAGCCTGAGAGCCCTGCTGATCCGAGAGCCTAACATACATTATCCACATGAAAACTGATGGAGCAAATAGGAATCTGCAATTCAACGATTTCTGTCTACCTGATGTCAAACATTTTATTGTCAGCTAAACCAGTGCAACTTTTGTAATTTTACCTCGTTTGAACTCTCTCTCTCCCCCTCTTTTAGTCTCTACCTGCCTCTCGATTCCTGACTTTCTTTTCCATCCCAACCATACTCCCCATGTCTGTAGATGGAGGTTGATGGGAAAGGCCGAACGCGTTTCCACCTTGACGGGCCCTCTCCTCATTGGTCCACGGAAACCTCTATCTCGCAAACAATGCTTATGTAATAGTCCATGCAGGCTTGATAGAATTGGACCTGGTCAATGAGTTTGTTCTGGTCGCGCGGAAACTTTTTGCTCGCCTCGTCCTTGCATGCTACGTGAAACTTCAACACCTGCAACTCAATCGCCGGCTCCAACTTCTTTCCACGTATCTCAGACTCGGCCTTACTGTACTTATAGTTGCCTGACTCGTCGAACCAACCTTCTACCTTAAGCGCACAAGTTGCTATTTGTTCTCGATGCATTTCTACATTTTCACGGGTCAAATTTGTTGGTATTGGGGCAGATTGTAGACACTTGGTGATCACCTGGGTCTTTTTGCTCTTCTCGCTTTCGCTTGGCTCCAATTGGGGACACTTGTTCCAGTTGACCTCGAAAGTTGGCGCCGCTTGTGCTGATGAGCCCCCACCACCCGTTTGACTTGCACTAGCACCAGATGACGCCGCGGCTGAAGAGGGGCCCCCGTCTTCTGCTTGCGTCACACCCTCCATTTCAGTACCAGATTCGTTGTAAGCGCCATCGTCGTGCCTGTCGTTGGTGTCCGTATTTTGCGACGACTGTGAGCTCGATTGCGTACTTTTAGCCTGTTCAGTCGTAACCGGCTGGCTTGTCGGCAGCAAATCCGCTCCAATTGGTGCAGGCGCAACTGAATCTTGATTGTTGCCGCTGGATTGTTGCTGTTGAGCTGCTTGTTGCTGAAGTTGTAGCTCACGCAATTGCGCCAACTGGTGCAGTTGCTGCGGCGTCAACGAGGCCAATTGGGGCGGAAGTTGTATATTGGCCAGTGGGTTGTTGGTGTTTTGGTTTTGGTTCTGTTGGCGTTGTCTGAGTATGTCTTGAGCTTGAGCTACATGCTGTGAGTGGTGGACGATCATACAGCAACCAAGTAATAGGGCCACTTTAATTCCTACCTGACGTCTCGCCATCTTCAAACAAATAAACTTCTATTTGTCCGAGATTAGCCCCCTCTGTCTTGTTTCTCGGATCAGTAAGGCTTCAAACTCAATCAACGTCTCATTCTTATATTGACTCGTTCTGTCTCATTTTTCTCTGCCCTCTCTCTCTAGTTCGTGTCTTGCGAATGTATTTATTAGTGTTCTAAGTGACAGCCGATAACTTGTTGAATAGCAGATAGATTGTCGACTAAGCAAGCGGACTGTGGTTGATCGAATCCATGAGTGCCAGTAGCTGGCCAGCCGCTTTCGCGCAGAGGTGAAGTTGGCCGTTGCGGGCGGAGCCTAAACGGCTTCGAGTAGCCTTAACTCGGACGGCCCATCTCGTAGTGTCTAATGTCAAACTTCGGCGTCACAACACGAATGAGTGCAGCTAGACAGGAGGCCTTTGGCTTGAACGCTTTCCCTTCGAGAAATTCAAGCTTTTAAACCGGCAGCCCTGGTGGTCGGCATTGGTGTCAGACTCATGGGCTGACTTTAGGAAGTGTTGGACAGAGCAGAGGGGAAATCCGAATTATATAAGAGCTAAATTATTCGCCTTGCGGACACATTGGGATATTTGGCGTTCAACTAGGCGTGCAGTTGGCCCGGCAAAGCTACCAAAAGGCAAGCAAACTCTAAACTGGCCATTGGCTCATTGACTCAATGGTGGATGTAAGAGGCGGATGGCTGGTTTCAAGCCAACGAGAATTTATCGCATTGTGTTGACCTGCTGGCGAACTGATAACCTATCTCCTACCTAATTGTTAACATACCGACTGACTTCCTTGTTGTCCCATATCACGATCGAGATGCATTCAGTCAAATATCTCTTGCAGCTCTTGGCTTTAACCAGCTTATATCTTTCTTCTCTCCTTTGCCTACCATTCACTCTAAGCCCCGATTCCTCCTACACTCTTTTGTGCTAAGCTCGCCAGCCGCTAAGCTTACCCACCAACCTTCTATTCGGGCTCGCTAACAGGATAGGTCTTGACTTCACTTGTTATCGTTAATTGAGTGTGATTCAATTAACTGAATTGGATCGACTCATTCGCTCGAGGATCTCACGTAACTTGGCTATGGGTTGAGCCTCAACAGTCGTTACTGCTGCCACACAACTCGTCTCAATGGTGTGAATTAGTCGCGAAACGAAAGGTATAACCTCAAGCTGAATGACGAACCTTCGGTTAGCAAGCTGGAAGAAGTAGACTCGAAATAGGTGCAACAATTAAAGGTAGCTAAATATAACTTCATCTTCTCTCAAGGATCAATAGTTTGCGACAAAGCGTCACACAGTTCGAGAGATTACAGAATTGGACTTCAATTTAGATTTGGAGCAAACGGTTTACACCTGCTAGTCGAGTACAGAAACTTTAAAGATTAGCTCTAGATTTCGGTGGCAAATCATGTTGGGCAGAGTTTGCATCGACATCAAGCCACCGAGTCGACCATTTGAAATGCGGATACTCTGGTTGGTCGAGCTGAACGGGCGGTCAACTGTGGTGCTGCGAGAACCGTTGGCCCATGAAGCCTTTAATGTGAGACCCGGGAGCTACTTTCAATACCAAACTGCTGGCTACTCGGACAATCTGAGAAATCAAACAAGGAGTCAACCTATCGGGCGCTACCATAGCTTTTGTGTGTGTGTGTGTGGAAACTTGACATGGAATTCAATGCTGGCTAGATGGCCGCGTATTACTTTACGTCCATTTTAAAATACAGGTCCTCTCGCGGTGTGATGTTGTCTCGGACACTCTTGACGAACTGATGATAGCAATCCCGTTTTAAAGCCTTCATAATCTCACGGTGTCGAGCTAGATCCTCGCGTTTTGGATTGATCTTGTAGTTTTGGCAGCTCCCAAAGGGTATGGTAATCTCTGTGAAATCGTTTGCGATACGTCTGGGTGGATGGGTCTGTATGTTTAGCTTGAATAGGCATTTTCCGTCCATTGATGAATTCAACGCTCGGCCCACTGACCACATTAGATGACAACAATCTATGCTCACCCGTTGGTGGGTAGTGATGTGAATAGTCATGTCTGTTTGCCTACTAAGTTGGACTAAATTCTTGATTTTATCCTCACAATCTGGGAACTTCTTGTCCTTTATATGGAGGTCCAGTTCACAGATTGCACCTTCACGACGTCCCAATGGAAAATTCGCCAGTTCGTTTCGGATCGAATCAAGTTGATCAATGCTATCAACAACTATCGACAGATTGTCAGTTCCTAAATTGTTCGAATTTATCAGCTGCGATAAGAGATTCATATTTCTAATGGGCGAGTTGAATTTTAAATATGTGAGCTCATTTGCGGTACTTAATCTGCTTGAAGACTTGATCAAATCTTCCACCAAGGTGCCATCATTTGTATCAACATGATGGACGCTCTTCTCCTGAATCAGAAGCGCTTGAACGATCCTCGTGTAGATGCAATCAAGTGCGTGCTCATTCGACTCTCTATTGAAGACTATCTTATTTAGCTTTCTATGTAAGATACTAATAGGCCTCTTGAGCAAGTCGCTCGAATTAAAACATGAAAATTTTACCTCGTCTTGTACACTTGTTGGATCTTGATCTAAGTCTGGCTCATCGAGACAGATCTCTAGGGCTGTAAGTTGACTCGCTCTCTCTAGGATAGTCCAAGTTACTTTATTAGAGAACAAACTTTCCGGGTTGTTGGACCAATGTAATGAGAGTCGTTTGAGATGCGGTAAGAGCCTAGGTGTCGTCGCAACATCGGCTAATCTTGTGATGTCTTTAGTGATCTTGATCTTCAACCGAGCGAATTCCACCCGAGACGCGTCCATAGCCACAACGAGGTGTTTGAATTCGTTACATGTTAGAGACCCCTCTAGGATTACACTCTTATATTTCAGGAGTTTCGGTTGTATAGCCCTGAATAATCGAATACCTGGAGCTTCAGTAGCATTTTGCTCAGCGCGATTGGATGACTTAATGGAGCTCATTTGCTTTTGCATCAAAACACCAGGACGTTTCGATACTGAACCATAAGGCAGATTGTTGACGATCGGTTTTTGAGGCATCACCTTAGGCGTCAATTTGTCTAAATTAATCTTACATACTCCGTGGACTCTAGCTTGTGCTTGGGTTAGATAATACCATCTTCTAGAGACCAAACTGAGATTCCTCTCAGCTTTCCCATTATCGCTCATCGACAACTCACCATCACGCAAACTTGAAGATTGGAGTACGTAGCCGATTATCTGGGCTAAACAATTGTCGTCAAGGGCATCAATTGTAGGGCTTGCCACTTTTGGCCGCTTTCTCAAGGGTTGATACCGTGGTAGAGGCATTTATAAGTAGATAAAATATAAAACAAACACCTGAGGCGATCGAAACTTTCAGAAAGTCGATGAGTCAGTGCTGTAATCCACAGAAATTGCGCGCGAACACAAGCCTACAACGAGACACTCGACGGTAAATCCGTTGGATGATCAACAAAGGTGACGTTCATGATCTGTATATTTTTATTCTAAACTAAACCTTCTAGTTCAAGCTTGAGACATTATAGGATGTGAGGTTTAAAGAGATGTTCGACCATAAAGAACAAACTCTCAAGGGGCTATTAGTGATGACAAGTTATTCCAGAAAGAGGCATAGAGGAGAGAGATGTTAAAGCAGCCGCGCCAGTCGCGAGGATAAATTATTGTCGTCTGCCGTCATATTAATCTGGTTTATTATCAACAAATTACTCAAATTTTATTCCATAGAATTAAAACCTGAGGATATAGAACTAGGCGAGCTGGCTAGAGTCAAGTTACCATCCTGTATAGTGCTAGATATTGAGGGCACAACAACCTCCTTGAGGTTCATCAAGGATGTTCTCTTTCCATACATCAAACGTAACTTGTCTAAATACTTGAAAGAAAGATGGCATTCTGATGAGGTGATTGCAACTCTAGCCAGGCTCATTCGCCAGGAGGATCGTGATATCAAGGATGGTTTGCAGCCGCCAAAGATATGGAAAGTGACCGAAACAAACGATCTAAATAAGATTATTGACTCAATTGTGACGAACGTATCCTGGCAAATGGATTCAAAAAGGCACAACACAGCACTGAAACAGTTACAAATATTAGTATGGGTTTATGGTTACGAGAATAGTGAATTGAAAGGGCATGTTTATGAGGATGTAGGAGTTTCATTCAGAAGGTGGAGGTCAATGGGAATTCGTCTATTTGTATACTCTACAGGTATGGCAGTTGCCCAGCAGCTTCTTTTCAGCAATTCTACCCAAGGAAATCTTCTAAATTTGATCGAGAACTATTTCGACCTACTTGTAGGATCCAAGACGAGTCCATCTAGCTTCAAAAAGATTGCCAATCATTATATGCAAGTATCTACCAGCCAGGTTCTTTTCATAACTGACACCCCCGATGAGGGTCGCGCTGCTAAAGATGCCGGATGCCAAGTAGTGCTCGTGCAAAGGCCCGAGAACCGCCGGATCTCTACAAGTCAAGGGCAAGAGTTTAGCATCATAAATTCGCTGACTCAAATTGAGTTCGCGTGACTCTAAACGCCTTTTGACTATACATCATTCACGTGCTAGCTAGAGTACTTTACGCAATAAACGCCTTGACCTTTTCAGTAGGATTGAGACATCTTGTGTCCTTCGAGCTAGTTTTCCGACGGACTTCAATGCAGTCATTGCATCAACGTAAAACAATCGATCTAAAATCACGTATCTTTTCACGAGAGAACCGAGGCTGCTTCCCCTTTGTTAGTCATTTACAACCCAGGAAGTTAACTAGTTTGCTATAGGTCCCGACGTGGTAATGAGCTCGGTCTATGTAAGCTCGCAATCCAACTCAATGCACCTGGAAGTTACCAAAAATTACGTCTCAACTTCGATAGACAGTCATTCTATTTCCTTTACAAAGGATTGCGAACCTCTTGTCGATCTAGCTAGATTGGCCAAATCAGTAGGGATGCATGAAGTGAACAAATAGACAAATGTGGGCCAATTTAGGCATATCTCTCCATTCAATTCCAGTTCGCCGCTTCAGCAAAGATCCGATGATTTGGAATGATGATTGATTAGGTTGGGTATACTTTATAGGCAGTGTGGGGATTGTACAACTACGCTTGCAACCGAAAGAATCTAAAGTGGTTGGAGAAGCGGAAAGAGCCTCTGTTTTCCCTGTGCACCTGCTGCTAGCGACTAACGATTTCTATTTGGGATCCGGAGTTGATGATGATCTGAATATTGTTCAGCTGATTTGAATAATCACCATTGACTCCCATTAACTCTATCTCGATTTGGTTTGCTCCCTAATTTGGGGCATAACTTATAGGTGTAGCAACGATCGAAGGCCAGAAACAAAAACTAGCGAGCGAAAAAATTAAGACCGGAACTGAGCGCCCACTGAGATCCTTAAACTACCGAAGGAAGTTGGTTGGTTTGTTATGTTGTTATCTGTATGAGCGCAAATTTTGCGAGGAAGAAGTGATAAAACAGTGAAGGCTCCATATGCTGAGACGATAAGATTGCTCGAACCTAATTTACTTGCATCCCTAGGTTCTTGTTGTGAGGATTTGCGGACAAAAATTGTGATAAGCAAAGACGTTGGGACTTTTGACCGAATATTCAATGATGGTTAACTGGCTCATTACGGTTCGAATTTTGGGTGCCACAACAAAATAGCTAGAGAGCTGAATAAAGATCAAATCCTTTTGGGTTGCTGGCATTGTAAGGAGATCGAGATGTATCACCGGACATGTTGGTCGCACCAATTTATCCATTTTAATGTGGGCACCTGCATCAGATCAATCACTCGATTGTCCCAACTGGATATGAATTTGTTTCCGGAAATGCGAAAATCAGACCTGTTCCCTGCAGGCCTGGTTCATATGCTGCTCATTTTAGAATCAACAACATTGATAAACGCTAAGAGATCGAAATTTGGGGATAAAGAAAGAACTGCCAACAGCAACGCGAGATATATTGTGATTGAGCACTCTTTAAAAACACCTCCGGGATATGAATTGATAGAACTTGAGAGTGGTTTGTGGGCTCATGAGTGCACTTAGCACGAGAGGTACCTAGGGAAAGGGCCTCCCGCTACAGTCTGCGGATTGTCGTTTTTTAAAAATATCGCTTAGTTTCCAAGGATATAGCTGGTGGCCAAGGTGAAATTGTTGGCGTAGAGATACTTGAACATGAAGCGAGCTCAAGTGCTCGTGTGTGTCTCTCCCATCCCACCCTGATACGATACATTTTCCGCGCGATAACTCAATATAACTTCCAACTGTCCCGATTGAAGATGCTCCCACTCGGCGGGCATTCGTTTTGACTGGAGCTCATAGACCATTTGCGCTGACCTTGAGAGAGGAGCCGGCGTTTAGTTTGCCCAGTTTTAGCTACCTAGTGCGACCCTATGTTTTGTATCAAAAGTGACCTCTCGACCAACATTGAAATCATCAAGCCCTCGGTCCAAATTGAATTTGTCCAACCAAGCGAGCTATTCCGTTAGTCTGCCAGTAAGCTGGCAACAAATCTCATCAATTGGGCAAACAGATTCTGTCGGACTAGTCTAAAAAAGTACAACTATAGGAACAAGATTGGCTGCTAGAGGGCGAAAGGTTTGCCATGTTTGAGAGGAACGAAGTGCAGTTTGTTGGGCGATGTGGCTAATCGTGTGACGTAAAAGCCACTCAAACAAGTCGATCGGCTTGCACGTATCCGTCTCCAGTTGGATGGCCATGAAAAGTGAGCCGAACAAATGATGGAACAAGCAAACGAAAGTTAACTTGTTAATTGCTTTTGGTCGGGAGCCAAGGTTTTGTTTGCTTGGGCCTGTGGAGGGATGGTTGGTTGGTTAGACGCATGTGACGCTGATTTGCGTTTGCTGGAGCACATCAATCAAGATAAGTAACGTGCTTGCCCGAGATTGGGATACTTTTTGCTCCAAGTCTCGCGGCCAATTGAACAAAACTCTACCAAAATACATTAGAGTTAATGTGGGGAGATGTTTTATTATCAGGAGGGAAGGAGGAAAGAAGCGCTGAACTCTGACATCATTATGAGCTTCTGGTCCCGAGTAGAACTGGATCCGTTTGATTGGGGGCCGCTTGTCTCACTTCCGAGACTTGGGTCGTGCTTTTCGAGGTGAGTGCAAGGGGCAGATGCAAAGAGCGAGAGAGAGAGAGAGAGAGAGAGAGAGAGTTTGCGAATTGGTAAAGGCCAACTTGTCGCTAGCATTGGACGTCCCTCAAGGGCAAGGTCGGCCTCGCCGACAGTTGGCCGTCTCGCGCTGATTGGGTTGCAACAGAGTGGGGCACTCGGCCTTCGGGCAGGAAGTCCGGCCCTCGACGGCCAACGCAGTTAGCCGGAAGAGGGACATGTAGCGCGGGGGCTGCTTAGGTGGAGTGGCGCTCCGTTTGCTGGTGCGTGTTTGGTTATGTCAATATACCGTGTTTGCAACGTAACTTGCACGCCTAAGCCGGCCAGGGGGCACAGATCGTTTGCTTTCACTGCCAACAGTGTAGGCGTGGAGGGAGCCTTAGAGCTGGTTCGAGGAAGTAGCAAGAATGGTTGCGCCTCGAAGCGGCCAGGATTAAGCGCCGAGCGGATTAATTAATCGGCAAGTCTCGTTGAGTGGGGGGCATAGAAATAATAATAATAATAATCCAAATTGTTGGCGCCACCAGAGATAAAGGAGTTGACTGGCGAGAGGGGGCGAGTCAGTGGTGAGCAGATTGGAGGAAAGATAGGCGGAGAGGAGAGGATAGGATAGGAGGGCCACACAGGGTTTGGCTTGCTCGCTCGAGGTTGCAAAGTTGCTTGTTTTGTGATGGATTGCGCATTACATTACAGTTAGCCAGCAATGGGCGCAAATTCACACAAACGCACACAATCCAGCGCCGGTAATTGGCTGCCGATCCTTGGCCCTCGCAAGCCAAATCTCTCAATCTATGTCCCCTAAAGTCTATCAAGCTTATTGGCTTGCTAAGTAGCCATGGCGGCGGCTCGCAGTTGGGCGCTACAGTGTGCTCTGTGTTAAACTCCGGTTTTCAGTTGCGCTCGTCCTTGCTCGAGCGCTTGTTGGCGCGACTGTCACGTCCAACGTTGGCTGCCACCGATGTTGTATAAGAGGAAATCGACTGTCAACCATGTCCGTCGCCCTCCCCCACTCCCAGCCAGTTGGCTCCCCCTGGTAGCCGGGCCACTGGCGATGGAGCGGCGCCATGGTCGCGGCGCTGGCTCTTTGGCCCCCCCCCCGCCCAGTGGTGCTGGTGGCCAAGAAATCACAGCCCAGTAGCTTTGAGGGAGAGCCGCATTCATCATGATGGAAGCTGGATGTTGTTGTCGGCTGCCAATACATCATGCTAAGAGCTGGTAATAAGCCTTCAGCGTCTAAGCGGCGCGAGTGGCGTCCAACCACCAATGGCCGAGGGGAGATGCGCCTCCGCTGGGCACTGCGGTCAGGCGGCATGTCCAAGCTGGCCGAGGGGCCATATCGGTGACAACGGGCTAGCTGGCGGCCACCATAATTAATAGCTGTCACTTGCTGTCGTGGGGGCGGATCAAAGTGTCCGCTGGTGGGTTGGGATTTTGGTGAGCGTAGCCGAGGCTTTCGTTGAGGGTTGCGGCGGCTGGAAGGTCAGGGGGACGCCGGCGGCGAAACGGGCCGAGCGGTTGGGGTTAATTCGGCGTGTGTTTTGCGAGCTTCAGCTTGCTCAGATTTGCGCAATCGATCGGGACCGAGATCGGCACTTTGCTCTGCGCTCGCCGGGAGCGCTTGTCTCGGCCTAGCGGCGGCCGCTCTCTCCTCGTGGCACAAATTTGCCCCGCTGCCAGGCACCAGAGGCAGCTGTTTGGGCGCACAGGCAAGGCAACGTCAGATCATGCGAGCCGGGCGCAAGTTTAGCAAAGCCAGCGAACCTGTCAACAATAACTGGCTGGCTGGCTGGCTGTCTAGCTTGTTGGCTCAACCGCTCACCAGCGCTTGTCCTTTGTCTTTCTCCTCCTGAACGCATCCACTAGGAAGCGAGCAGAGCGGGAAGGCTCCCGCGTCTGCTTCTGCTTCCAGCGCCGCTGGCGACGAGTGCGCGCAGAGTGGCGCCCTTGTCGCAGCCACAAGGCTTCCAGAGGGAGCGCAAGCCTGCGCCTCAGTTGGTGGCGCCATGCACCACTGCGAGCACTCGGCCGCCGGCTAGGCTTGTGAGATGGAAACTGATTGATCGCTCGCTCGGCCGAGAGTTGAGTGTCGCCGGCTGTGCGGCACAGAGTTGGCGCGCGCCCTGTGCCACTGCGAGCGGCAACGCGGAAGCTGCGAGCCTGCAGCCAGTTGGCCGCGGCAATGTGTGCGCCTTGCGCGCCCCCTCCAACCCTTTGCTGTTCGCGCGCATTCGGCCGAGGCGCTTTTGTGGTTGGCGCCGAAAGCGGACAAAAGCGCAAAGACGGCCGAGTTGCGTCGCTCCCCTCGCACTAGCAGCGCTCGAGCGAGCTGAACGATAGGCAGCCTCTAGGCAGCTCGAAGCGGCTGCAGCCCAACTAACTTGCTCTGCGCTCTTGCTCCCGATCCCGATCCCGGCCGAACTTGAGCGCAGGCCGCAGAGGGGACCTGAAATGGTCAGCTGGCAGCTGGGAGAGCAAACTGGGTTTTGCGAAACTGGTCGTCTGCAGCAGGCCAAGGTGTTGGCTCGCCGCCGCCGCCGCCGCCGCTGCTGCTGCAGCCTGTCTGGCGCCCCCCAGCTCGGGCGGGGGCTTTGGAGGAGCGGCGCTGCCGTCGCTAACCCTTTCGAGTTCGCTGTCATTGTGCGTCTGCGTGAGAGCGAATCTCATTGCGCTCGATGGAGGGAGAGAGAGAGGCGCTTGTGTGCGTCTGTTTGCTGTGCTTGTTGCAACAGCGCTTGTGGGGACGACTGCTCGCCCAGCTTCTGTCGGCGTCCTACACACTGGCTGCTTGCTTGCTGGCTGGCCGACGAATGGGCGAGCGAGCGAACGAGCGAGCGATCATTACGACGGCGGCTCCAGTCGAGATCCTAGTTGGTGTCCAGCAGGCTGGCGAGCGAGAGAGCGAACGTGAGGAGGGCGAGGTGGAGAAACTGAGACTGAAACCAGCTAGACGGCGAGGAGTCGGGGGCAAGGAAAGCTAAGAATAAGAAGACGGAGGAGGGAGGAGAGTTGGCGGTTGGAGGAGCAGTTCGATTGGCCTGCTGGTGGAGCGAATTTTGCTGCCGAACAGAGCGAATTCCGTCTCCGCCCGCCGGCCGGCCAGCCACTCCGACTGCCCACCGTTAGCTCTGGCCGTCCTCGCTCCCCGTCTCTCTATCTCTCTCTCTCCCTCCACTTCTCTCCAGTTCGCCCGCCAGTCAAGCCAAACCTCAAGCACAAGCTGCAGCCGCTGCCACTGGCCGAGCGCCGTAAGTGATTTTTCACTCTAGCTAACGAGGACGAGCTCGGTGAGACGTCGACTGGCCGGCCTGCCTGCCTGCGGGGGGAGGAGAGCGAGAGGCCGCGAGAGGGAAGGCGGCCGAAGCGGAGCGAAAGGCGCCCAGTCAGCGACAGTGGCGGCCCAGGAGGCGACTAGACAGCCGGCCGAGAGAACGCACTTATCTGGTCCAGCGCCTTTGGTTTGGGTTTGCGGGCCGAGAAGCCGGAGACAGAGAGAGCGCATCTAGCGGCAGAGGGAGCACTAGAAGCAGAAGCAGCAGCAGCAGTAGCGGACGCAGCAAGATCGAAGGGTCAGCGAGGTTTAGGTTCGCCCTTCTGCTCGTCGTCGGCGCCAAGCGGCTCGCATCAAGTACAATGTGAGAGCCAAGCCGATCGCCCCACTTCCAGCCCAAGGAGAGCAGCTCCAAGAGCTCAGCAACAACCTACATTCAGGATTTGGTGCCTTAAGATCTCAGTGAAATACTAGAATTAAAACTAGAGCTATTTAAATAATTCATCGTTATTATTATATTCTATTAGGCGACTTAACTGAGAGGGAGACAGAAGGCAGACTGAAAGGGGAATAATTTAGGCTGAAGCGAAGCAGAGCAGAGTAAGGCGACTTATTTGAGGCGACGAGAGGAGCAGCCCAACGGACTCGGTTGGAACGCGCCGCTCCTGGGCGCCAAGCCCCCCGCGACAACCCCATCTGTATCAACCAGAGAGGGCTTCAGAGCTGCACGCTGAGAGGCGGGCGCCCAAGTCGAGGTGGGCGCACTCATAGCTGACCAGCCGTGAGGATAAACAAAGGCTGCCCCGTTGGATCCCCCAAACTAACTTGACTTTCTCTAAGCCACCACCACCGAAGCCAAGCCAAGAGAGGGGGGGGGAGCGAACAACCAGTTGCGGTTTGATAGAACAGGAGCCTCTTGGTTTCCACCGTCGGGGGAACGTTGAGGAGGCTTGAGTCCAGTTCCATCCGTTGAGGTGTATATTTAAAAGCAACTATAAATAACCACCAGTGAGATCGTTCGCAAACACTTGAAACGAGAGCAACAGATAATCGTCAACCATCAGACACAACCAAAGCCAACACGATATGAGACAAATCTCAAAAACTAAACCGGACCACACTTACCCTATTATAACCATATTCTAATAACACGACACTTCCCCCCATGAAACTGTTAAAAATGATACACAACAATTCAGGATCGCTGTCAACCTCTGTCATCGTATTTACATATTCCGTCTTATGAGATCAATCGGCTCTTAAGCTTCTGAGAGCAAATTGCCATTGTTGGCCGCCTCTCAACCCTAGCATCCCTTAATTGCTCACCACAGCTTCCGTAAATTTGAAGGAGACAGTCATTCATCTTTCAGTGCGAGAACCCAAACTCGCACGCTAAAACCCATTTTCAGGATTTCGAGTGTCTACGCTTATCATCAAAGAAACATTTTCGCCATCATCTTATTAGTGGACCGTCTCCGATAGATACCTGTTACACTTATCCACAGCGAATCCACTCGTATGGTTGGTCAGCGTAAAATCAATTTAGAAATCATAATGTTGGTCAAGTCATCGATCCGCCTCAACAAGCTACCATCTGTTTAATATAGATAATACTAGTTTGTGTGAGAACTCGCGATCAAGTTTAAAACCCCAACCAATCCCTACAAATTAGTGAGACACTACATGATAATACATCAACGTAACCTTGAATGACTGCAAATTTGCCTTGAAGGGAAGAAATTTTAGTTCTCGATCAGCGCATCGTCCCAGAACCCCTTGCGGAGTTACCGATCGGAATGTATTCACCTTAAAGACACCTAAGGCGAGCTGAAATATTTCAAGGGTGGAACAGTATTTGCAAGGAGCGGACAGGGTGAAAGGCTAACCAGCAAGAGTGCCTGCAGTATTGACGGCAAGTTTCACTTTGACCGGATGAATAGATCGGTCATCTTCTTAAATATTCGCGCAATCAAAACTACTCTTCGCAACATTATCGCTCTCTATATCAGCCATGCAGACACGTAATCTTCGGAAACCCAGTATCGATTGATCGAAACAATTATTATAAGGTATCGATTGTAACTCTCAAATCAGCTAAGGATTGCATACCCTATGTTCTAAAGCTCAAAAACTCAACAGCGATCGGTTGGTATGAGCTCTAAGCAGACTCCAATACCACTCAAAGGGCGACCGATATAAAATAACCAAATCTTATTAGCATCAAATGTGACACGAACTTGAGGCAGAAATTTTTATCGCCTGAGGCGATTCGTTCAAGTATAATTGACTACTAGAGAGACGAGAGCAATCTATCAAGTCGAATAATCCCTAGTCATTGATGGTGTCTCAGAACCAATATCGAATTTACAGCCACATAAAGTCCGGAAAAGTTTTTGAAACAAATTAAAATCGACAAGTCCGTACAGTGACCGGTGAGAATACTGACACAAAAACAAACCAAGTGAGAGAATCAGGCCTTCGAAGTGAGAAAGAGAAACGGAAGCTCATTTTTAAGGTAAAATTTAGGAAAACTAATTGATTTATTGTGCTGTTACATATATGATGTTCGATGTTCAACCATCTGCTCAACAATTGGAGTCTCACAAAGACAGTGATCCTGAAGAATCTTCGGCCCAGCCGAACCCATCGACCAACTTCAACCCCGAGATTGATCAAACAATCCGCCAGGGTGCCAGTCTAAGCGACCCTGCATCAACATCCAACATTTCGAATACTTCTTCATCGAATAGTGATCAACAAATTGATCAGTCGGATGCTAATAGTGGTAGCGATGCCCAGCATCATCATAGACTGATACTGTTAGAACAAAATAGCCATCCCATCCAATATCAGGGGCGCCATTTGCAATACTTTATTGAGTCGAATCTTGATTTTAGCAGCAACAAATACGAATCCACCAACTCATCTCACAGAGCTGCATCCACTAGCTCGAATGTCAAGATTGAAAATCAATTATCTTCAAGTAGTATCGGAATAATGAATGCAGATGCAACTCAACATCTTAATATGGTACCCACCGCCCATTGCTCAGACAATCAGATTCAATATTCGTTGCCTATGACAAAAGTTTCAGATTCTAACTTGGCCCTAAACTTTAGCCACGATCTCTTGCACCAAGCAAGTCATCAGCAAAACCATCTAGTTATGCATAGCGATGCAAACGAAATGAAGTCTCATGTCTCCCAGCCACATCATTCAATTGAATTAGATCCTTCTGGTGTAATTCCACCAGTCGGCATGAATATTTGGAAGAACACAATGAGTTTGAACCACTTCAAGCATCCAATAGCTGACCATGGATTTTTACCTACTTCGGACATCAACTCATTATCAAATTGGACTCACGGAAACAGTGTTGTTTCGCAATCCTCTGGTATGAATCACCACCTCTTAGAAAGTCAGCATCTAATTGGATATACGCAGAGCCATCGATCGCAGATGTCAATTCCAAACCACCATGAGTCAATAGGTGCATCTATGAAAAGTCACACAACCAACGATCAGACAACATTCAAGCTCAACTCGATCAATCATCACGCATCCACATCTCAAAGTTCTATTTCAAATCATCAGACATCTCAGTCCATTGATAACCTCAATCTCAGGTCCGACATGTTGGATCATAGCGCATCGTACAACTTAGCCTCTAATGATAATCAATTCTATGATAGTTCTCGTTCGGAAATACGATCTCATCCAAACACGGTCAAATCTTCATTTCAAATGAATGATCGGTCAGTGCAAATATCTTTGAACAATCGTCATGGCCAGCTATCCTACCTTGAGACTGAGCAAACAAATCTACAACCGACAACATCACAACATTTAGCAGGCTCAAGTTCAAGCTCATCTTCCTCTAAGAACGCTAATAGCTTTAGATGCCCAACATGCAATGAAGTTTTTCCCCTCAGAACTGTGTACCAAAATCACCTCAAAACACATTCCCAAGATAAAGGTGAGATTCGCGAGTGAAATCTCGTTCATTGATTGAATTGAAGACTAATAGGTCCATCAACAGGTTCCAAGGCAAAATTTCAATGCGAATTGTGCGGCCACTGCTTCTCTCAAAAAACCTCGCTTAATCGTCACATGAAATCACACACCGGTAAGTTGGGCGCCAAAATTGCCTTTCTAAGTGCGACATATCGTTAAACTAACTCGCAACAATCTCAACATAAAAGGCGAGCGGCCTTTCCCCTGCGAAATATGTGCTAAGGCTTTCTCTGAAAAAGAGAGGCTGAAAATACACATGAGAACACACACTGTGAGTACAATTTCAGTTAACAAACTTTCATTTACATCCTGTTTGAGGTTTTGAATGTTGGTTGCGATTTAGCAGCTCGCGGAATTTTTACCAACACTAGTCCACCAATGCGTTTTGCTCTCATTTTCAACCTTCATTTGTGGCAAAGACAAATATCTCTTCACCGCAGTTTACTACAACATCCCTCTAACCCTTTGACATATAACCTCAGGGAGAGAAACCTTTCAGCTGTGGTATATGTGGTAAATCGTTCTCTCAAAAATCCACCGTCAAGCGACATCAGACAGTCCATACAGGTGAGAAGAAATTCAGATGTGACTGTGGGAAGGGTTTTGCCAATAGGGGTAATCTTATAGCTCATATCAAGACACGTGGTTCTAATCACTTTGAATGACGCCTTTAGAAGACAGTGAACTGATCGTGATCATTTCACGGACAATACCATCTCATCGGGTTCCGAAAGTTGATCCTTTGGTTGGCTTGCTGAAATGATCACCAGAAATCATCGAGAGCTGGAACAGCAGGGACCACCAACCGTAGAGATATTGATTCTACCTTTAGACTATCTTCAGATGGTCCGGTGCTCGACTGACACATTTTTTGTATGTCCGAGTAGGCCCTTATGGTTTACAAGCTCTAGGATGATCTGTGGGTCTAGCACTCCAGATTATAAGATCTGACTCACAGTTAGGAAAGGCATGATGCTGTAAATGAAAAGATGCGAACGATTTGAAGGTTTGCCTTGTCTAAACTTTGATTGAGCTGATTTCGAGTCTTCCCAAACCTCAAACTCCTTCATGAATAATAGTGAGAAAGAGTGCAATCGATAAGTACATCTGGTCAAGATATTTACAAGACAGGAAGAAGACTGGTTTTCTTAAAATTAATCATAGTGATTCAAAACCTTTGAATGCAACCAAGACATGAGGGGAGAGACTGACTGTCTTGCTCTCCCCAATACTAAATGAAGCGTTATTCGAGAGTTTTAGGAAGAATATCAAGTTTACATTTATGGATGATTGAATTGAATAAATTAGAATAATAATAATTTCAGGATTTCATTCGCGATTCAAATCTTTAACTCTCAAGATACTTGGCAATAAAATCGCGTTTTGAGCAGCTCAAATGTCCAATACGAACAACATTGGCATCGATGGTGACCAGTGATTGGCCGAATTTTCAGGATTAGGATGTTAAACACTGACTAACGTATATATATATAGATATATATATATGTAACACTAGATACTATTTATAATAAATGTACGTCCATAAGTACATTCACCGAATTCATCAATGCTGTTATTGAAATTATCTAGAGAGAATGATCTTTTATCAAATTAGTGATTCGCCTTTCTGAATGTACAAGCTAGACAATTCAAACAGTCGTTTTTGGATAAATCTTGACTGAGGCTGCATGTCTCTCGCCAAAAAATAAAGAGAGCGTGCTGTTTTTAATGCAACTTCGACCCACAGGGTTACCCTGTCAGGGTATATACTTCATCCACGATCTTTAGTTGATCATCCACACGAACATTAAGCGGTTCTACCCTGAATCCAATGGGTTGTCAAACATGTTGGTCACCTGAAGATGGGCCGGCGTTTTCGTGGCCACTAAATCACAGCACCCACCGACGGGTATCGCCCGGCCGTAACTTTTGTCCTTCTGAAAAGTTTTAAATTCGGTGGTGGAAACTTGAACCGTTCCAAGGTCATAGTAGGGGCAGTGAGATTCAATGAGGTGCGAATGAGCTTCATAGTGATTATAGTTGGTTTTGAGAATCTTTGTATGATCACAGTTTTGATAGAGGGAACTTTCTGTACATAAAACTCTGGCATCCGAAATAGTGGCGGCATGGCTAGTAGGATTAAATTCAAACAGACATGGGCATTCCACAGGCATCATACCTCTGATGGGTTGGTGTTGAGTTAGCTTGTGAGTCTTGAAGCCAACTGTTTCAGCGACACCAACATTGATATCCGTTGTCTTTAAATCACAATATTCGTCTTGCGAGCGTTGACGAGATAGCGTCTTATACGATTTCAACGTGAGATATACGATAGCTAGTAGAGAGCTGAAGACTAATGCTATAACGACTGATATGTAAATAGGAATCATCGAGATACTGCTTCCGATTGTATGTGTCCTATCAGTTACACTGTTGAAGATGGGGATCCAATGGCTTTCTAGAGGCACTGTTTTCGGTTTTTGAGATGTTGTATTTGAGGATACATGGAGTGATTGAAAGTGAAAGACTCATAGGGGATACTTACGTTGAATGTGTCTCTGGCGGAAGTGGCTGTAGTGTTCATTATCCTCATTCCTAGCGGAGCTCAGATTGTTCAAGCTCTTAATTGCCAAGTTTGAGTTGAGATTTGTGTTTGTGAAGATTGATCGAGCTTGAAAACGCTTGGTGATATCGTAAGGAATCTGGCGACGAGTCTCTCTGAGATTGACGCCTAAGGTTGCGTAGTTATGGCGTACATCTGCATCCACTATGCACGCATATAAATTGTAATGGCTACTAAATGTGGATATTCCACCTTCAACATCATTGTACGAACTGAGTAATAGACTGTTGACGACTGTAAAAGTTTGGTTAGCCAAATTGTCGAAGATGGTGGTGCTCTCAGAGCATACGAATGGAGTCGGTTTCTTATCGGAATGACTTTTGATTTTGAACGAATCAAGCTCGGTCAGTGGCCAGTACAGATGATCCGCTAGCTTTCTTATCTTTGTTTCGCTCTTATGGCCAATCTCTGAGCTGTATATCCTCTTGTACCACTTGATTATGTTAGTTGGAGGAGAAAACATTTAGAGTTGCTGGTGGAGACCCAAGTTTGTAAAAAGTCGCGCTTTGAGCAAGGCGAACTTACCTTAACCTCCGGTAGTCGACCCAATGCTTGCGCTTCATTATAATTGAAAACAAGAGTTTATGCATATATTAGAGGGAGCCAATCAACGATAGCACTCGAAGAAATCGAGCTCAGCTTACCTGTGCACTGCAAAAGCAAATTCTGGCCCGAAATCATATCAATGGTTGCAAATGGAGCAGTGTCAATGATAAGTTCTCCCGTTTGCGGGTTGGGTCTATTTAATGCAGCGTTTTCATGGTTCTGTTGGCTTGAATAGTTTGTGCGCTCATTTGACCATTCGACATCAACCTCAGCGCCAAATATCGGTGAGCTAGCAATCGCGCGCATATGCATGTAAAGATACCGATTGGCTGCCCATAATACGTTCGCGTCTATGCTATCACCAGTAGTTATTGGCTCGATCGATCTGATGAGAGCCTCGTTGTATCGGGCCGAGGATGGCACCGATTCGGTCCCCGTATATGAAATTGCGGGCGTGTCGAGATTTATGGGGGAGATTTTCCGTTCGAGAGTCGGACGGGATCTATTGGGTCTCATCTGGACGCTCGCGATGAAACTTGCACTCAAAGGTCCACTGGAAGTTGTGGGCTCATAAAATGCCTTATCCAATGGATAACTATCCCCCAAACGATCTCGACTACTTAAGACGTTCAAGCTGTCTTCCAAGAGGGGACCAGGCTTAGCGTGATCTTCTCTTGGGTCACTGGTCGTTGGCCACACAGTATCAGATGCTTCATTATTGACTACTAAGCGATGATGACTATGCAAGCTCGCTTGATTCATAGCTTGACCGTAGCCTCTAGCATCACTAACGCCTTCATTAATTATCGAAGTCAGCGTTTCATCTGATGAAATGTCTGCAGCTTCTGACTCCAACTCAACGCCTGATCTTGCATTCAGCTCAGATTTATCCCGGCTGGTTGGTTTGATATGGATCTCTTGAGAGCCATCATCAGCGATTAAATCTTTTGTCTTGACGCCCTGCGAGGAGTCTAGATTCTTTTGAAGGGCTGAGGATCGCTTTTTCCGATGAGCTATCATATCATGGATGCCAATTTTGCGTCTGACATGCATTCTAAGCTGGCTGTTCAACCTTTTCTTACTTTCGTGATTGAATTCAAGGGTCCCCGATCGATCGCTAGGATCGATTCCGATATTAGATAACGAATGGCGTTCACTGAATTGAGGCGAGAGATTGGAATTAGCTAGGCTAGCGCTACCCCGGCTATCTAAGGAGGCTAAAAACAGCCGGTTAATTAGGTTAGAAGGCTTATTTATGTCTCCAATTTTGTCACTGTGAGAGCGAATCGCACTTCCAGCACTGCGCCTTCCCCTCCAATATGGATCTTCGCTGGCTTCTGGGCGCTCTTGATCATTCAGTTGCGCCGGAAGTGTCCTCCCAAATTCACCGGTCGAAGTTTCAAATGTGTCCACAAGGCCTCTTGTAAATCTCTTATCAGGAGATGGTGCCGATTGCGATGACAACTTCCGCCATCGAACGTCGTCAGTGAGCTTTTGCTCAACCTCCGAGCTGCTTTTAAATCGTTTGTAATCATCGATTTTTCTTCTCGCATAGGCAATATTAGCCTGTACTATTGCTGACCAGAGGCTGCACGATTCCGCTGATATAATTCATGCGTTACAATTGCAAAACCGACGGACGAGAGGGGGGTCAGATTGAGTAGCATAGCTGAGAACGAGAACTTAGTTCAGCGACCATAAGGCGCTATTTAAAGAGGCTTCATGAGACAGACGCACATCTATCGTCGGTATAAACGTATACATCGATGATGGAGATTCTAATCGTAGTCAGCAGCGCAAAACCACAACCAGCATTTATACATATAAATATATATATCCAGACTCTGTTTGCTTGGTGTACACAAGCATTCAGTCGTAGCTTAGTGAACGTGTTTTCGTGACTGGATTGGAGAAACGAAGCTCTCTTGGGCGACTGTCTATGAAAGACTTATAGAGGAAACTTAAAATGGCCCAGCCCAAACCAGCTGACATGACCACCCGCCTAGTTCGAACTTGATCATGATCGCGCAATGTGGGTTAGAGTGTGACAAGAATGTGGTGCGACAAAACTTCCAGCGTTAGCGAAAGCAACTAGACGTAAGCCGAAGGGTTTTCGTCTGGTCAAGCCAAGCGAAGCTAACAAACCTGCTTACGTTAGCAGGTTCACCCCCAGGGCTAGTGGCGGGGTAGCAAAGAGACTTGAGTCCGAGTGAGGTGCTGTTAATCTGTCGGTGCTCGGTGGTGGCGCAAATTCGTGGGGCCAATATCAGAGCTGCGGTCGAATAAGTGGATGGCTGGCTTTCCCTAGTGTCTCAACTGTGTCCACATGACAACGAAACGATTGCTAATGAGCATGGGGTAGATTATTGATGTGCATTGTCAAAACAGGCTCATTTCTAGCTGGAGTAATTTCACCCTTGGGTCTTACTATCAAGCCGCCTGTAGTTGTATGAGCTTATATATATATTTATACCAGAGCTGACAGAGTGAAACGGATCAAGTTGCCTATTGTGCTTGGCTGCTGGTTAGCAAATTGAGCGCTTAATCGGACGTGCTACAATAATTGCATAAACTTTTTGACCGCTAGATGAAACAGTAATTATCTGCATGAGCTTTCTACCCCCAGCAGACAATTGCATTGCAAGAGCCTTACACAAAATTGATTGTATAGCGGCTTGATGCATTTACATCCAAATTAGCCCAGGGAGGGAGGCTCAAGTGCTAATTATACCTTGGGAAGTTGAGTCTCCGACCCGGTGCAAAAGCAGCGAGCCGAAGTCCCGTATCGGCCGCTCGCTCAGGTTGCGTGCCATTGTACGTAATCTTTCTAACACGTTATGTATCACAGTAGCATCCTATGACTTCAGTCAAGAGTCTGACCGCTGCTAGTTGGGCCACAGAATAGGGTCGAAACTAACTGAGGTGGTCGGGGGCAAATTTTAGCGGACAAGTAGCATCAAAGAGGTGAAAAGTTTGCCTGGTCCACAGTTATCTCAGTGGCTAGTCCACCTTCGGAATTCCGGCTGTGTCCGTGCACGAACGAGTAAAACTGGCACATCTGTAAGGTAAACCTCTAATGAGCTATAATCATGCTGCAATCCCAAAATGAAGCACCACGCAATCTGTTGGATCTCCGACCACTACCATTGCGACTGGTTCAAATCGTTCTAGTGGTTGCGCACCTTACGATATCACGGCCGCTATTTCCATCGCTTCTAACTCATAGCTGCTGGCACTTGCAAAACAGACATGATCATGGCGCCAGCGAATGTTCAGTTCTCATGTACGTGGTCAGCATAAAGTCGGCTGTCAGTGAGGGCTGGCTGGAATTGCTGGCTAGGAGAAGCGCGCAAGCGCCCATCGGCGCACGTGTAGATATCTGTACGAGTGAAATTCAGGCCGATGGATCCACCCGGACATCCCGTTGCGATCTGAGGTCGAAAATGCTGGCCAATGGCCGGGCAACATTCGTTATAGAGAAGATTACATAAAATCTTTTGTTTACATAAAAAGCAGACGAGATTTTGTTCGCGGGTTGAGACATCTCCTCGACTGGACCTAGCTCGGAGGAGCTATGGACTAGCTTGACCCCAAACTGCGTCAGTGAGAGTAAGGGTTATGGATTAAGTTTTGCGAGAGCTCGGTATCCATGGCTCCTTAGTTGAACACTGTGGCTCTCCATTAATTATCGTCCACATGTAGGTCAATGCGGTGAGCACTGTTCATGATAGACATCAGCATAAGAGTAGCAGGTCTCTAAAAGTAATCGACCAATTTGCGGACAACTCCCATCCCGATTTCAGAATAGTTGACCGTATCAACATGATCATATGCTAGATCATATGATAAAGTTGTCGACATCTATCATCACGCTAGAACTCCGAAAACCTGATCAGCGTATTGGAACCGTCAAGAGCATACGTGCAGTTGCTGTCCCCGATAGGACTCAACTAGAAGTCCAATAAGATAACGTTGATGCTTTTGATAGTGGAAAAAATCTTGATTGATTTTTGATCCCATCGATGGTCGTGGGTCTCGATTTTTCAACTTACCTGGTCGCTCGACAACAACGAGAGAAAAATTTTGCACCGCAGTCAAGGTGTCCGGAAGGCAAGACAACAACCTCTCCACTTTATCCAGAGATTGTTCGTGACCAGGAGCCATACCGAAGATTGCTTCAAGATCTAAGATCAGTTTCTTTGAGAAAGACAAACTCTTTTCCGGCTCAGAATCTTCCAATTTAGAGTTTAGCTCGACTGTCTCCTGTCTTTCGATGTGTGCTTTCTGTTTCGATATCTGATCGCATTTTGCCGATGAGCATTCCGCTCCATCGCAACAAAATTTATGATTATCACGGTCCAGCTCGGGTTGACCATCGGATCTCCGTGGACACCGAATAGATTCGATCAATTTTTGGACGTTCAATTTGAAAGCGCAGGTATACAACCCCGCATCGTCGCTCCTCATGCCATCTATCTCCAAGATTTGCCCTTCGAATGGGCACTCTAGTTTGGTCCCAAAACTCTTACTTCCTTCCAAGAAACGTGTTACATTTTTCGAGTTGCTCGCTTCCTTTGAGAAGAGTGGCGTTACGCTTCCGTAATTGCCTCCATCGCTAGAGTGGTTTGAGGTATTAATCAACCTTAAGTTGAGGATTTTGTCGCTCTCTTTGCCGTTGCTGTCGAACTTTAGCTCAGCACCGTCTTTGAGCCAAATCAAGTCCAGCGGAGAGGGCGGACAATTGAGGTTTGATTGGCGGCTAGTTGCAATATGGTAAATCAAGCGCTTGGCAAAACTTTCGTACCTAAGTCTCAATCCAATTTTGTCGTCGTCAGGAGTTAGCCTCAAGTTACCTGGATACAGGGCGTTGACGATGGCGTCTGCTTGAAATTGAAGAGGATCTACACCTACAGGGCAGTGCAATTGTTGCCTAGTATAGAGAAATCCAGGAACTGACTTGAGATCGTTCCACTGAATGATCTCGCTTCTTACCAGATGAACTGGATTGAACTGCCTATTGCGATTCACATCCAATTGGATGCTTTTCCTCCCACAACGGGGGCTGGTAGTAGCTGGGGCCAGAGTCTTTTCCAGAGTTTCTTCTTCAACGAACCTAGGGGGAGCAATCTGCGAACTCTTCCCATCCGGTGAACTCAGCATTGAGATGCTCGCAGGTTGGCTCCCTGTTACAGGCATAGGGTAATCTCTCGAGAGTCTAATCAAGTTCAACTTAATTGATGAAGACCCATCAACCCGAGAATCATTCTCGACACGAACACCTACTCCTCTGTTCTCATCCAATAACCGACCGGTTTGCCCCTCAATCGGCACATTCTCGAAAGTGTTTGACTCTTGTGAGACCAGTCCGCTTCTAGAGTGACTTTTCATGTCCACTGAAGGGTCCAGTCCAGATGCCTGCTTTGCGCCGCCAGGTTTGTTCTCCTCTACTATGGTTGGTTCCAGCCAATTCGCGCCAAGGAACGCTTTCCATTGTTTCGCATCCGTCGAACTGTCCATCAAAACATCAAGTAGCACCTCACTTTGTCCTCCAGAGACAAGACAAGTGTACTTGCCAGAATGATGTTGCGAGACCTTATTTATAACTAACTCACCAAATTTTCCAATGTACCACTCTCGCGCCCAGACGTTCGAGTGAAGGCTGGACGATTGTCTAGGCGTATTAACTAACTTCCGCCTGTCTACTGGCTCATTAACATTTTCACTTATTACAGAATTCAACAGTGGAACCCTCGAACCAGAGATCGTCGGCGAGGCGGTTCCTATTTGTCCAAGTTGGTTGTTGGACGTGGTAGTGCGAGACAACTCAGTTGTCTGATTTAATTCTATTACGTCTGGTGCTGCCTTTAGCGCTTGAAGTGAAGCTAATTCAACGGAAGTCCCGAATTCATCAGTAGGCGCGGTCGGCGGATAATTCAACAACTGGTGTTGAAAATGATTTAGATTCAGTAGGGGAACGTGATTTCTGAACCATTTTACTTGGCCAGACTTTGTTTGGGCTGTTCCTGCTGTTTGTTGATGAGCTTGGGCCTCAACAGTAGTATGGCGAGGCGATGAGTGCCACACACCATGGGCGTCCTCGGCGCCATTTTCGTCTGGGGTCTCGCGCGTTAAATGCGGACAATTTATACGCACTCTGGAGCCCTCCAAAACAACGCGCTCGTATGTCCTGATGGCTAGATTGTTTGAATCATAGTTCCTCCTAGGCTTGTTCTGTCCAATCCTTGAATCTAGCCCAAGCTCAAACTGGGACCCCACAGATTTGTCCGCATCTTTTGTATCCCTTTTGCCGGCTGCAGCAGGTCGTTATTCATGGCGCAGGGGGCGTATGTTTGGATTAGTTACTAGCTTATTCCCCATTCTAATTCAAATTGTTTGATTAATACAAATTCAGGGCATAGTGTTTTCGAGCTTATGTTCAAAGGCCGCCATTGAATGTGGTCCTCAAGCTGTGTCCATAGGCGTTGCATTATGGTTTGTATTTTCATTAAATATGCAAGACGAAACTGGCCAGCGGCGAGAGAGTTCGCTGGCGAATCCTGGCAAAGGGGTTATAGAGAAACCAGGAGAGTTGCACAGGCGTGATGAGTCTCCCGCACAGAGTGCATAATAGGCCGATTCTTAATGCAATGGAGGATAATTGTTCACTTTCGTGGACTTCAAATCATCATTACGGAAGACTCATGGATGCATCCGACACTTTAGCACCTCGACCGTTTCGAATAATGCTGCAAACCCAGCCAAAGACGTTTAGCTTGATTCCAGGAATATGAGCAATTTTGTGTGCAAAAGCACGTGCTATGCTCATTATTTCAATCTCGCTCCCGTGCCTTGCAAATGACCCCCACGGAGAATTGAGTCAAGAGATAAGCAATCATTGAACAGTCTCGCTAAGGACCATAATTATGCCCATCAAACTGATTGGTGCCAAGATAAAGTTGGCCATGATGCAATCACAAACCGGGACTCGCATCTCTGGCTTCCAGGTGCATCGGACTGATTGCCTGTGGTGCAAAAAAGATGCACCACAGGCAATCAGATGCCTGCGAGATTTGTTGTAAGCTCAATACCTTTTTGCTTCTTAGTCCATATTTGGACCGGACCAAGGATCTCGAGGTTCGGCTTAGAGAGGGAGATTCAAGCCAGAGCGAGTAATGCAGAGATTAATCATTCTATGTGTGACGATTCGTAGCCCCATCACGTTGGCCGTCCTGTCTAGACCAAAAAATCCAGAACTCAATCGACACAAACGCATTAGTCTGACTCGCATAGATTCGTATATAATTATCGCGTGTCCAGCTTGATCCTTCGTCCGCTTGATTGCACCTAGCAGGGACGCATCGATATCAAAAATGGTGCCCGTTGGGCTCCACAAGATATTCACGGCTACCTTTACCTTCACCTCGGGAACTCCATGAACCCGTGAAGCGGTGCTCCTATACTCGAGAAAGTATAACAGCACCATGATTGAACACATATATACATCAAGTTGGCGCTCGATGGAGCTAAATGCACTGATGATGCAACACTGATGCCCTATCGGGGAGTCTCGTGCGAGTCACCTGGTGGGCGTTGCTCTCGGATGGGATTAATCAGAAACTAGATATTCGGCACTCTCCTGACTTTCAGCCATGCTTGACATCGAGCAAGCTGGCCCAGGGCTTGATGAGATTTCGCTTTAAATATGCGATTCACGCTAATGATGACGGACCTAATTTCAGCCGACTACGTGCCGAGATTGGGAGCCTTATTTTGGCACCTTAGGCAGCTACAGCAAAAATAACTATGACAGTGTCACAGGCATACGAAAGGCTCTAGTCCAAATGCCTAGCCCAGTAACCATACAGAACTAACACCGACTGAATCACAGCCAAACGGGGGTCCAAATTACTGTTTGCTAGCGACAACTGACGTAAGCTGGCATACTTGTGCCTACTTTAGTGGGGGAGGGGAGCAAACAAACGAGATATTGGCTCATAGGTGGCTGTCGAAACCATCCGCACGCACAATTACTAGTATAGGCTGATGTTTACGGGTAAAAAGAGGCAAGTTCAGCGCTGTCAGTAGTTTGAGATTCGGCCGAGCTGATTGTTAGGTGAAGCTAGACATCAGCGCAAGATGTCGTTGTTCATCATGTGTAACCTTTCGAGATTTTCAGATTGCCCACTCGATTCTCGTGTGCAAATACGAGGCATCACAGTTAACCGCGTTACATAGGATGACTCAGGTATACCAAAACCTCTGGGGCGCCTAAACTAAGCTCGAATTCAATCGGCAGTCGTCTCAAATAGAGGCCAAGTTTACAAAGACCACATACGATGGGGGGGGGGCGGATGGATGGGAGGAGCGTTCTATCGGCTTAAGCTCTACTCACAAAGCATCCAGCAATAGCGAGCGCGTAAGATTAACAAATGGTCCTCGTCATAAAAACAACTGGACCGCCTCCGGTCCTAGGCCTTGATTCAGGATAAAGATAAATTCTGGCCCTTTTGCATGGTCTATCAGGGCGCATCGAGCAGTACCAAGGGTGAGCTGTATAAGGAGCTTCAGGACAAAAGCCTCTACCAGGTGAGAGGCGGATCTTCTGTGTCTATGACAGCTTACTCCTCTCACGCCGCCCCAGAACATAACACGAGTCTGGGATTAGAATCCCCCGAGGCTGGATATCGTACCATTTAAATTCTATAATGTTAGGCCATTATCGCCAAAACTGCGATCCTGGTCACCATCATAGTCCGGATGAGAGTGGATGGTCAGACTCGTTCGGTTCGATAGAATCCAAGTAACACTGAGAGGGTTTTCTTATACTTTGCAGTTTTCCTAAAATGTGTAGTCGAACGTAAGTCAAGTCATTACCTCAAGTGCAAAATTACAATCAAGGTATATTATGTGAAAACGAGAAGTCTTCAGGAATGGCAGCTAGGCAATTTTAAGCCTCACAACGGAAGTGATAGCAATCTAAATCAATATGTTACACACTGGAGGGCGAACTTTCTGCACCTTTGAGTCAAACAAGAACTTGTGAGCCTGTTATCTTAGGTGCACAACTTGGGCCAACTCACTGATGGTTTCGCCTCGATAGTGCTCATTTAGGATTCTGATATACAAAAAAGAACTGATTGTTATGTCGGATCTTAGGAAACCGACTCACAATCTTTCCACTGTGTTTCTGGAACTAAGCAAAATTGAGTCTTGAACATGGATAGAATCTGAAAGGCGCAGGACATACCAATTCTGTCTCAAATTGCTCCCAGCCATTCCCCAAGTCTGAAACACAACCTTGTTCCGCTCTGGCCATCAGTTTTGCTCCATTTTAAATTTCGCACCCAGGCGACCAGATTAAATCGTCAATCATTGGAGTAATACAATCTCACCATTGAAAGTAGAGTTCGCTGGCATTGCCAACACATTGTGAGATCTGCAACCAGGTCGAGATCGAGGGATTCATCGCAACAATATGCGTCAGGATCTGTTAGGTGGCCAAGTTTCACCAGAAAGATTTGGTTCGATTTGTAAAAAAATGGCCCCAGACTATTTCGATCGATTATACTTTTGTGTGGACGACACTCGCGTGAAACAATGGTAGATTTCAATTAGTCTGAGTAATCGATCGATAGATGGATGTGCGGATGGAAGCAATGAATAACTACTTCTATCTGCTTTCAGTTGGAGCTTCGCTTTTATCAAATGAAAATGAGCCCTCTTTCGGAAAAACGTGGCAACTAGCTGGGGTTAGTTGGGAGATCCTCGTCATGGGCATTTAGCATCAGCTTTTTGGGCCGCTGAATCCATTAAAATTGGGTGATTGAAGGTAGGTTTGCATCAATTGCAATCAATCGAGTAATAGGGGCAAAGCCATGATCGGGTGAAAAGTCCCTTAGGTATTCGCATAATCAACTCGCGGGCTCGTCTGCTCATCCAGTTGATTCACTCGTTGTTAGTGTCTGGACTCACCTGATGTTGAAGGAATCGAATGGATTGTGCTGAATTGAAAATTTTCGCGCGATGGGCTTTGACAGTAGCTTGATAAGATTAGCAGCGAGCTAGCCATAAGAGTTTTCAGAAGGATGCGCAACTGTGCCATCATAGAGCTTGTACTCGTTCTAATGCTAAATCATCGTCTTGATACATTTCTCTTAAAGCCAGAAACTTATCGGATTGTTAGCTCGAGCCGATGACTGTTTATTATTTAGTTATCTAACAAACAAGAAGCATCAAAATTTTAGCCGAGTAAACTAAATCATGAAACTTGAGGCTCCATCACCTCAGTGGGGAGGTCGCTCGAGCTGAGAGAGCTCTTTGCGCAGTCTCATAGGAATGGAATATTTCGTAAGCTCTTCGAACTGTTAACCGCTACACTCTTGCCATCTACCGAGCCACCCAAACAACGAAGCCATAGCGCGCGCTCTTTTGCTATTCAGGCATTGGAACACGGCCTCGAGATCTGACCTGTTGGTTAGAATGATAATTTATATCGCTCAAACAGAATAGAGTTAGTTTGCAGTTGGAACGAGGCATTTTCCGGTTGGAGTTTTGGTCCATTCTGAGTTCTACAACGGCTCATCAGTGAACTTGGCCATGAGTTGACGGCCCATTGGTAGTGCGAACCCTGCATGGTGCTTTTTTTTAGTCAGACGGTCATTTAAAAATAAAGTAATGATGGCGGCACAAAGTTTATTCCAAATATCATATTATCTTCTTGATGGATGATGTAATCATAACAATTACAAGCAAATCGTCTCAATGTTAGCTAGACAGACTAATTCGCTGTCAATGAGCCTTAGCAGGAACAATTACGATCCTCATTCTATCCTCGGTGCGCCGTATCAATCATAATATCAATCCAACTAGAAATGTAACACAACAGAACGCAATCAGGAACACAAATTCAATCGGAACAAGACTAATAGAATCCCCCACATTGGGATTCAGATTTTAACTACATAATAGATGATAATGGAAGGTATACTTGACGGAAATTCGCCGAGAAGAGGCTCATTGAGTTCTTTGCATAGACAGCCGAGTCATTCATTCTCCAACGGCACTAAATTCACACCACAGACCACTAACATAAGCAATCTATACAAGGATCTGGACAAGTTCACCAGATATTTCATCATAAAAACTGTACAAGTAATTGTTCAATCTCGAATCAGTGGCGGTAACAGAATTAAGACCGAATGTAAACCGAATGGAAATGACTGGTTTAATATCAACATTGCCGATATTGCCGAGGTTAGCGATCTAACCAAAGCAGCTGTCGATGTTGAAGGATTCTCAATCAGATCAAATTGGCGCGTAAATTGTGAGATCTCTTTGAAAACTAATGATGGCGAACGTATGATTCTCGAACATTGGATCATCTCGAATAGATCAAGATCAAGCTTTTCCCAGAACCAATCCTCCTTAAAAGCTAACCAGATTCAGTCATCAACCAAGAACCATCTACCAATTCGTCCAATATCGACACAACTGTCCTCAGCCAGCAATAATGGAAACGATTCGCAAAGTACTATGAGCGCGTCTTCGGCTACGCGAGTAAGGCATCCGGCCATATCGCGTACCCGTCTAAATAGTATTGACGACTGTTCCGATGGCAACATTGCAAAAGATGAGCTCACAAACACAAACGGATATTTTGACATCAAATCTTCCGCATCGTGCTACTCGCTTTCAACAACTAATCAAGTTACCGCGACAACACTCGCTGCCTCTTCAAGTACAAATTCTTTGAATAATAATCCTGAGCTTACAGACGGCTCAATCGATGGTGGATCCACGCAAGGCACAAAATCTAGTGCCACGTCCTCGATATACACAATCTATAACCGGATGAGCTTGCTACTTAAAACACTCATGACTACTGCACATATTGTGCCTGCGTATAGATTGGCCTCTAGGACGTCACAAACAGACCCATGTGTGATATGTTATCGTGTTTATACTAGTCCCCACCCATATCAGAATTTTAAGACCAACAATAGCTCGTCTAAAAGCTCCACAGAGGATACAAGTTGCAACTCCAACCCTGGATCCCCCAATAAGTGCCTTCCATTCAGGAGTCCTTCTTTCGGATCCATTGATCTTAGGGATTACGTTGAGCCAAATGAGTTGGACCTCTTCTGCCCTCTATTGAAGCTTGGGTCGATAAAAACCGAGGTCAACGAACTTACGGTCTCGTTGTGCTACAGGACGGATGTGAAGAGCTCCAATCATCTCTTCAGAAGTCCCAAGGTGATAGAGGTATACAATAAAATTTTGGACGAAGATTGCATCACGGCAGCAAAGCGGCTCCTTGCTGGCAACGAACTCAGAAGTGAGACCAGTCCGACACGAAACAGTGCGGAAGATGAAGTCCATGGTGGTGACTTAATCAAAGATGATGCCTTGAGTAATCTCAATCAGCCATTGAAACCAGCTTTTGCATCTAAACCTAAAAAGCATGATAACGATGCTAATGATTCGGATCTCGAAATCGTCGAAATGGCATTCGAAGGATTGTTACAAGTTACCGATTATTCCAGTGACAGCGATAAAGCCAACTGTGGCACTAATGAAAAAGACAACAACGAGAACAAGGTCCCACTGAACGGTCATGACAAATCCCCTAGTGAACAATCTGAACCGATCCAGGTGCCCATACGCGCCAACAATGTGGAGTTTTGTCATAATGGATCCTCAAGCTCTACTCCTAAGTCCCTAACAGATTCGTTCGTTTTCGTTGACCTGAACCCGCCGTTCGCATCTGAAGAGCAGAATGATCTTAATTCGTTCTTTCACGGACCATCGCCTGTGTTTGGCAACGGTTTCGACAACCTTAAAGACGTTGATGAAGTAACAAATCAATTAGCTGTCATTGAGGCGAACGCTCATCAGCTGGATGAATTTGTAGACAATATTTGTATATCTGAAGATGAAGAGGAGGACAGGTCAGAATAGGATTGATTCCTTCGGGTGGTAGAAGACTGTAATATAACAACTTTGTGACCGAGCGACTGGCCGGGCCAGTGCCTTTTGAAACGGGACTAACAGTAATGGGAGTGATACAGAATCTTAGTCGTCGTCGTCGACAAACTTAAATGTCTTACTATCTCTCACGTTGTCTAGTCTCACATTCAGACGAATTGTATCATCGTTCACAACCCTAGCCTGCATAACTTCCTTTCTAAGGATCTCATCTACTTGCTCGGCCATCTCAATGGACTAGGTGAATAGAAATTCGACATATTTCGAGTTAGTTAGTCGGTGGGGGCGGTGCATGGTTTGAGCGAAAGCCCTTGTTTACTATACCTTGCTTATCTCTTCAGGGTCTGCAAGTCTTTTGTTCTTTTCGAAAGCATCTCGTATTGCAGCGTGAGATTCTCTAATCGCGAAATTGTCGCCTAAATACGGCATGTGGTTAGATCGGTGAAAATACGGAGATATAAGGGTTAAAAGTCTGATTCGTCGGAATAATTACCCTTGAACACTGCCAACCTGGTTCTGAGGAGTTTTTTGTAACATTGCAGAGCGAGTTGTCTGGTGGACATAGTCGAATCTAACTGCAAGATACGATATGTTTGGTCAGACAAGAGGTCTCATTTTATGATAATTGAGATGGTTCAGCTCTTGGTCGAAAGATATGAATTATCCACCAATTCTGCTACGAGAACGACATCACAGAACGAAGATTAGTGTGTACATAGTGCAAGCATGCATGTGCTTGATTTCATCGAGCGGTACTTGGGTGAAGCCGGTTTGCGCTACGGGTTAGTCCACCATTCAATGGCCAGATAAAATGATCAGTTCCTAATAGATAACTGGTATTCTTGCCCTAATCGAACTCAATTCTGATTTTAAATTGAGTTGGCGGATCTTTGAATCGGATATTAGCCAGCGTCGTCAACCGAACCCAGACAATACCAGCATTGACGTCCAAATGTCGCCCCGCCAGTCTTAGAGGTTATTAGATGATACTCCATCATTGACAAGCTTTAGAAACACGTTCCCCTATTCTAGTTTGAGATAGGTAACAAACCAACTCGGCAATGGATGCACAAGGTAGGAAGATTGTGGTCTGCGATAACGGCACTGGTTTCATAAAATGCGGATATGCCGGTGCAAACTTTCCCCTTAAAACTTTTCCATCTCTTGTCGGCCGACCAATTATAAGGGCACAGTATCAGATCGACGGAGTTGAAGTTAAAGATATGGTAGTAGGTGATGAAGCCAATAAACTGCGTTCTTTACTAGAGCTATCGTATCCAATGGACAATGGAATTGTTAGAAATTGGGAAGACATGTGTCACGTATGGGATTATACCTTCAATGAGAAGATGGGTATTGACCCAACTGATTGTAAGATATTACTCACAGACCCTCCCATGAATCCGATATCCAACCGACGCAAGATGTTGGAGATCATGTTTGAGAAATATGGTTTCCATTCGGCTTACATTGCAATACAAGCAGTCTTAACCTTATACGCACAAGGTCTTTTGACCGGGGTCGTGGTGGATAGTGGAGACGGTGTGACCCATATTTGCCCTGTATATGAAGGTTACGCCTTGCCACACTTAACTAAGCGACTTGATATTGCCGGTCGGGATATAACTAGATATTTAACTAATCTACTAAGGCTTCGAGGGTATGCATTCAATCATACTGCCGATTTCGAGACTATTCGTATGCTCAAAGAGAAACTTTGTTACTGTGCCTACAACGTCAAACAAGAGCAACTTTTAGCTACAGAAACAACCTATCTAACTGATACCTATACACTACCTGATGGTCGAGTGATCAAGTTGGGAGGTGAACGTTTCGAGGCTACCGAGGCTCTATTCCAGCCTCACCTCATCAATGTTGAAGGCCAAGGGATAGCTGAGCTCTTGTTCAATACAATTCAGAGTGCTGACATGGACATTCGGACGGAATTGTACAAGCATGTTGTGCTCAGCGGTGGATCGACAATGTATCCAGGTTTGCCCTCAAGACTAGAGAAGGAGCTGAAGCAACTCTACCTAGACCGTGTTCTGAATGGTGATCTAGAACGTTTACAAAAGTTCAAGATAAGAATAGAGGATCCACCGAATAGAAAAGATATGGTATTTATCGGCGGTGCTGTTTTAGCTGAGGTAATGAAAGACAAAACAGAGTTCTGGTTATCAAAAGAGAAATACGAAGAGATTGGCATTGATAAGCTCATGGACCTCAAGTATGGATCTGCGAACGCCCATAATACGAACATTATGTGAAAAATAAATGCAGCAATTTTGGTCAAATTCTGATTGTAACAAACTTTGAAAATCTTTCACCAGGGTAAAGTGCTCGATCGAGTCAGATCAAATAGTCTGGTGCTGTCAACTATGATAAGGAGGTAGCCGCAAATTCTGCCTTGTAAACGCTATCGTTAGGATGCCCCATGATATTGAATGAACTTGAGTCGGAGTGACTTCATTGTTTAGCGACAAAGTCACCAATCAATTGGATTGCCTTGTTACGAGCTTCAGGTTTTCGCATCCTTTCGCTTATCGCCTTCATTCTCGTCTTGATGTCCTCTTTTGCAAGCATTGTTTCAATAGCCCCCAAAAGTTCCTCTTTAGTGCAATTGTAAGGATCCAGCCGGATGCCCAAGCCTTTCTCTTGAAGGCGAGTTCCGTTATCAAATTGATCTCCGAATAGTGGGCATACGATGAAACCAGGCACTCCATAGAAGAATGCCTCGGTGATTGTGTTATTCCCTCCATGAGTTATGATCAAATCTATGACGGTAAGAACCTCTAGTTGAGGTACGAACTTTTCGCCCCACATGTTGTCTGGTAGCTCGTATTGCTCGTGCAGGGGTCCTTTACAGACAATAAACCGGTGGGGACTTTCGGCAAGGATTGAAGTAAGACGTTTCATGAGTATTACATCTGCGCTAGCCAAAGATCCCAGAGAGAGGAAGATCAACTTTCCCGGCTTGTTCTGTAGTTTTTCAGGTATTTCAAACTTGCCAGCCTTTTGATCCCTAACCATACAGTCACAGCGTTTCCAATCTTTGAGAGGAGACTCACTATAATCGAGCTCCTCTGGATACATGTAGACATTCAAGTAAGGTGAAATTGGTATATAAGAGACTGGACTAGTCGGGAGGTCAGGGAGACCGAATGATCTCCAATATTCGTTGTATCTATCATATAGGCTTTGCTTAGCCTTGATGGCGCGCTCCATCCACTCCTTCTGACGACTATCGTTTTTATCCCACTTTGAAGGGAGACCGAGCCAAGCTTGAGGTAGATCAGGATTGTCATGCAAAGCTAGTGGTGATGCCGAGAAAATCCTAACGTACGGTATGTTTTGCTTGAACAATGCTGGGATACCAAAATAATGGTCGACGACTAAGATGTCCGGCTTAATCAGGGCCAGTTTCTTCTCTACATTGTCATTGTACTTTTTGATATCGTCTATCATCGCACCAAAACCGAGCGTCATCTCTTCCTCAAGATTCCTGATAACGTCGCCAGATTGCCACGACTCCTGGCACATCTTAATGACTTCATTCCATTTATCTTGAGCTGCGTCGCTTTCAATCGAAGCCACCAAATCTGGTGTTGTCGCATCGTAAACCTCGTGACCAGCTTGTTTTAGAGTATTCGCGATCGGTTCTAAGAATAAGAAGATGGTTCGGTGATTTTGAGACCTCAAATGATTAGCAATGCTAACTAAGGAGTTTATATGACCTAGAGAGTCCAAGGGCGCAAAGAGAATCGTCTTCCGTTTTGAGTGCTTGCCTTTCTTGGTTAGTTTGAAAAAACAGTCGGTTATGTTGGTGAACATCTTCGGAGATGATTGGTCCTTGGAGAGTTGTGAATTAATGATTATGACTAAAGCAGGGCGAAAGGCTTGAATCTGGTTGAGATATACCGGGTTAACTTTCAACAAGGTTAAAATTCTAATGTCACCTTTCTGGTATCGCTCAATGGCTAGAAATCAGAACTAAAACTTAATTACAAACTCTTGATAACCTAACAACAAGTGGGCACCCATGAGAGACGGGCAGCTCAGTCGCATGGTAACAATGGTAATGCTAGTGTTAGTCAAGTACCAGTGATTCATTGAGCTAGAGATTTCTTATCAATAAAAGCACATTGTGGCCTGTAGTTCATAATCACGCGGCTTGACAGAAGCGATAATGACTTAGTTTATGCGCCAAGATCGAGCGAGCGCCTTAGCGAGGCAGTGCCTGCCGAGGTAATCCGGTTTTGTTAATTAGATAAAGCTCCTACGTGACGACTTAATGCTTCATACTAGAGCATTCAGTGATCTGAATAAAGTTTGCTAGCTGGCCAAATCGTGGGCCAGTTTGGTTCATCCTCTTGGACTTGCTCTCAAATTCATCGATATACTTGCGTTGACCACTAAGCTTGGATGACTCACGAGGATGTTTCTCTAATTGAGACGCACAAACGGTTTTATTTCGATATTCGAATGGTATCAAGAGAGCATCTGTAACAATCCGGACCAACCTGGGCAGTCTCAAAGGCTCGGCCGAGGTGCCTTGTTGCACCCATCTACTCTTCAAGAAGCGTGCCCATCACGGTTTCGTTATGAAGCTTGGCCGATCAGACTGGGGCAGTTCCTCTCACATTAGAGCAGTTTCTATCTGAAAGAGAATGAATAGGCTTGAACGAACCCCCGGTTGAGGCTCAAGCATCAAGCGCATAACCTACCATGGATATTGGAGCCTCAGGCACTAGAGATGGCCCATCACTGAGTAGCTCCCGTTGTATCAACTCAATCCTCAGGGCGATTTAGGCTTAAAGACCAGGAGTCGCCTTTGTTTGGAGCTCGACGATCAGTTGCCCACTAGGAGACCGACTTCAGGCTGAAAGACGAAACTATAGTAATACATTATCGATGTCAAGATTTGATGCGCGGATCTCGAGCTTTGTGGAACTCTGCGCAGATATGACACTGAATAGCAAGCAGAGGTACGATATACTCAAGAACAATCTCCTTCGCTCAGCTGGAAACGCACTCTGATTTAAATCGCGCCTCCTAGATGAAAGATGAGGCCATGAACGATTCGTTCATAGCATCAACCGAAAATCTAATACGGTGCTAATGCTGTGAGTAGCCACAAGATAGCGAGGTGGTGTCTGAGATGGGCGAGACTAAAATGAATGAGTCCAACAAGAGCGTGAGTCCCCTGGCGACCAAGATATGGGTGGGCTCTATGCCCTTAGAATCAAGGTTGGCGCGAGACAGTTGATCATGAAAATAGGAATGCTCGAATAGAGATGAATGATGATGGAACAGTCAACACATGATCGCCCATACCTCACTCTCGCCGGCCTCCCATACCAAAGTGCCCACCATCCCCATGTACAACCTGTCTACACACGAGCCCAACTGATCGAGCCCCTACAGAGCCCCTGCTACCAGTCGTATCCCCACCGGATCGTCAACATAGACACAGCT
>Ga0268249_1000158_pt1 | contig 43707 bp, 20 predicted proteins | sample AgamicAtPe_FD_200257 | JGI IMG/M metagenome (GOLD analysis project Ga0268249, IMG submission 200257) | Agave microbial communities from Guanajuato, Mexico - At.P.e (v2) (version 3) | ecosystem: Host-associated > Plants > Phyllosphere > Phylloplane/Leaf | place: Guanajuato, Mexico | collected... | reverse complement strand
ACGGCCTCCATTAGGCTCCATTAGCAGCCGCCAGTCTGGCCAGCCTGGGTCGGCGTTTGCGCGCGAACTCGAGCTCCAGTTCCAGTTCCAGCTCCACTTCCAGCTCTAATTCGAATTCGAATTCGAACTCGAACTCGAACTCGAACTCGGACAAGCCGGAGTTTGCGCGTTGTCCTCGATGGCGGCGGCCGCTGGCTTATTGTCACTGAGCGCGCAGCATACAATTTCGGGCCAAGATCCTGCTCGCCCGCATCGGGCTTAATTGGCTAGGCGGCCTGTTGCGTGCGCTATTGGCCAGCTGCTGCCACACTGCAGCCGGCTGATGCGGGCGGCGGGCGGCGCGGGTTGGGGCAGGTGGGCGTGCCGCCGCCGCCGCCGCGAGGAACCCGCCACTGGAGGGCCAGTTCGGCCGAAGGAGGGCAATTAATCGGCCTGCTGAGCCGGACACAATTCATTGAGCGGCCATTCATGGCCACTTCCAGAAAACTCTGGCCAGCAGTGCAGCTCGGCTCACGTCGGCAGCGCTGTCGTCGCCGCGCGAGATGATTGACTCGCGCTTGGAGAGCGGCGCTCGTCTTGGCCGCCGCTGCTGCCGCTGCCGCCGCCGCCGATGAGAGCGCGCGATAAACTCGCAGCGGCCGGCCGAGCAATGAAACAGTTTATGGCTTCATCAAGCGGCCGCTCGCCCAAAGAGGAGCTGTCGAGCCGTCTTGGCCGGCGCGCCAGCAGCAGCGGTCGGCCCAACTAAACAAACAGGCACATGCGCTCGAAAGTCAATCAAAGTTTATATTTTATTTGTCGCCAAATCAAACGACTTATCATAATGGAAGGCCCGCCGATAAGCGCGGCCAATCTGGTGGCATCCGGCGCGAGCTGAAGCCCGGCCGCCGGCTCGCGGCGCAAGTGGCGGCCAGTGACACAACTGGCCGGCCGGCCGGCCGGCTGCAATCTCCGCGCCCAGCGGACGAGCGGCGCCGCTTCCTGTTTGCGCGCGCCCGCTCGCCCGCTAATTACTACCTCCGCCCGTCTGCGCGCTCGACGGCCGAGGAGGCGCAATCGAGCGCAGAGGGCCTAATGTCAACCATTTCCGCTTTCGCCTATCTGCTGTGAGAATCTGCGCGCGACGCAAGCGGCCGCCAGCTTCCCTTTTATTGGCTTATTGGCGGGCCGAGTGGCCGCATTTGGCTGCATGGATGGAAAAAATAAAACTCCGCCCGCCGGCTTTAATTGGCGCCCCATTGCAGGCTTCCCCAGAAGCGCCCCCCATTTGGGCGCCCGCCTGCTCCAGATCGGCGCCGCGAGAGTTGCTCATGGATCTGCCGCTGCCGCCGTCGCCGCCGCCGCCGCTTCCATCGATCATCTTGAGCAAGTTGCGGGCTTCGGGCGCGGAGAGTGGCCGCACAACAATGCAGCCGCCCGGCAGCCACATGATGGCCGGCCGATGGGCGCCGCCGGCCCTCGCGCCATTGTTGTCGCGCTGCGCTTGCTGTCAACAGGCGCCGACCCGCAACTAAGCCAACCAGAATCGGTCGCCCGCTCAGCCCGCGGCGCAATCAACAAGTCGCCCGCTCGAAATTGTCCATTTCCGGCCGGGCGACTGCGGTGGGCGGGCGTGGCGGCCGATTGATGATCGCGGCTCCCGATTGTTTGATTGCGCCACAAAGGCGCTGGCAAATCAAGTTCGAGTTGGCGCTATCATGTCAGGCTTGGAGCAGCGACGAGCGTGCGTATGAAAGCGCTCCCAATTGAATGGATGGATTTGAGCGCTACAAGTTGGCACTTGGGTGCGGCCAAAACGGCGCTTGCTAGGCTCGCCTCGTCAGCCGGGCTCGGCTCGCTTTGGCGACCATTGTCGGCCGCCCGGTCAGCGGGCGCAACCTGTTTGCCGCGCCATCCATTGTGCGCCGCCGTCGAGGCTGCGGCGGCTGCGGCGGCTGCGGCAGCGGCGGCGGCAGGAGCGGCAGCTGCTGCAGTAGCGACGGCGGCGCCACCACGAAGCTCGATCAGGTGGCCGCGCGTTCCGATGCGCCGGGTGCGCGCGCAGCGCCGAGGTCCGCGCGCAGGCCGCGGGCGCACGCGGACCGAGTGCGCGCGCGCAAACGCCAGCGAGCCAGCCAGCGGCAGACGCACGCTCTTGAGTGGCCAACAGAACCAGCCCGTCGGTTTGGTTAACTCGACCAAACTAATCGTTCCCTCCACTCCATCCGCTTCCACCTGAACCGAACTGGTCCCATTGCTCGGCTTAGTCGCGACCCAATTAGCGAAAGTCGCCCAAAACACAAAGCCCATAATTCCTCGCCGAAGAGCCAGGTTTGAGCACCAAACTAACCAGCTAATCTTGTCTATCCCGCTCAACTGCAACCTCCCGTTCAGAGGTCGACAAACTCGCTCGTTGCTAGCGCGCAGAGGCGCCTGTCCGAAACAGAAAGCAGCCACGACGACAATTTTATCGGGAAAGAGGAAGAGAAGGAGCGAGAGGAAAAGAAAGCGAACGACAACGAGAACGAAAGCAACGACCAACGAACGCAGATCAAACAAGAACACGAACACGAACACGAGTGTCAGAGTTCAGCACTCAGCGCGCGAAAACACGAGCTTGAGGGAACGAATCAGGACGATTACGAGCACGAAGAGGCAAACAAAGCGCAACAGGCGAACGAGCAAGGGGAGCAACGAACTGATGAAGTTGGAGAGGAATCGTTCGAACAAATTCATAGCACAAATGAGGAGAGGCTTAACGAATTGAGGGAAAATCTTCGGTTGAAGGAGGAGGAGATTGCAAGTTTAAGATTGAAGCTGCTCGAAAGGAACGATTACGAAGATCTCAAACTCGAGGTTTCCCTACTAAGAAGCGAATTCTCAAATCTAATCAAGCTGACGAACGAGAGTCAGCCAACTCAAAGGGGTTGCTCGAGCACTTCCGGCGGCTCAACGCAAACTCTGGGCCAGTTGCTCGAGCGGCATTCGGGCAAACTGAGCGCCTTGCGCCAGTTGCAAGTCCAGCTGAAACGCCACCAGCAGGACTTGCGCGCGCCGCCGCCGCCAGCAAAGCAGTGCAAGTTGGAGCCGACCGACCTATCGCCGGCTCGATCGCCAAGCTCGCCGCTAGAGCGCCAGCAAGCGCCCGACTCAAGTGCCTGCTCGCCCGCAGACAGTCTCGAGCGGGCCGAGTGCGCAGAGCAACTCGAGGACGAGGAGGAGGCGGAAGCAGAAGCGGAAGAGGAGGAGGAGGAGGGGCGCCGCTCGGGTCCAAGGGAGAGCGGGCGCTCGCTGCCCACTTCCGGCCAGGACTCGCTGAACCAATTGCTCAAGAACTCGTTCGACCAGAAGCACCAACTCAAGCAGTCGGCGAGCGGCGCCGGCGCAACCATGCAACTGCACCCGGATTCTGCCGGAACCCCAATCCACTTTGCCATCTCCACTTCGCCCTCGCAGCAGCAGCAGCAGCATCGCAATCAGCAGCAGCAACAACAACAACAGCAACAACAACACGGCCACCTCGGCGCGGCTCCGTACGAGAAGCTGCAGGAGTACCTGAGGCTCAACGTGGAGAAGCACATGAACGAAAATTTAAACACATCCTCGATATCGCGCTGCGTCCGCGAGCTCCTATCGACGCACAACATTGGCCAGCGCCTGTTCGCCAAGTACGTGCTCGGCCTCTCGCAGGGAACAGTCAGCGAGCTGCTTTCTAAGCCGAAGCCCTGGGACAAGCTGACGGAGAAGGGACGCGACTCATATAGGAAAATGCACGCTTGGGCTGCGGACGAAACCTGCATCCAGGTGCTGAAATCGATGGTTTTGCGCAAGGGCGGCGCCTGTCCAGGCGGCCAGCCGCCCATTGGACCAACCGCCCACCATCAGCAGCAGCAGCAACAGGCGGCCGCGGCTGCCGCTGCTGCAGCCGCGGCCGCAGCAGCCGCAGCCGCAGCGGCCTCCATGGGACCGGGCGGCCAGCTAAGCGAGCAGCTGAGCAGCATCCTGGCCAACAACCTAAGCCAGCTGGCAGGACCCCAGCGCTCGCTGATCTCAGGCTCGCCAAACCCAACTGGCTCGGCGAGAAACCCCGACGGCAGCGCTGGCGGCCAAGCGGAGGGTTCCGAGGCCGAGCAGCAGGCGGCCGCCGCGAGCGCAATCATGCAGCAGTTTATGCAATCCTGCTTTACCTCGCTCAACCCGAACGCTGGCGCCATGAGCGCGGCGATGGCCGCCGCGCTGGCCAAGAAGCAACAGCACCACCTACACGAGCAGCAGCACCACCACCACCATCAGCAACAGCACGGCTCCCTAGGCTCGCCCGATGACTCCTCGCAGCAGCAGCAGCAGCTCGAGAGGGCCGAGCGCCAGCGGAACCAGCGGCAGTCGGAACACGAAGATGAGGACTCAAGCTCGTCCTCGATGGCCAGCGAGGATGGACGCGAGACGCCGCAGTCGCATCAGCAGCAACAGCAACAAACCCAAAGCGCAAACCCCCTGCAAGAGGCCCACCATCACCTGTTGGCGGCGGCCGCAGTTGCAGCGGCAGCCTCAAACGCAAACAGCCAAACCTCAACCAACTTAGTCCCAACAAGCGCAACCCTCTCGACCAGCTCTGGCCCGAGCTTGAACGGCGAAAACGAGCTCTCCTCGGCTTCCTCGCCCTTACAGCGCATGCAATCCATTACAAACTCGCTCCTATCCCAATCGAGCCTGCCCCCAATTCAGGCGCCCCAGCAGCGATCGACAAAGGCCGTTTTGCCGCCTATTACGCAACAGCAATTCGATGCCTATAGTAATTTGCACACGGAAGAGATTGTTAAAAAGGTGAAGGATCAGCTCAGCCAATACTCAATAAGCCAGCGCTTGTTTGGCGAATCGGTGCTCGGTTTATCTCAGGGTTCAGTGTCTGATTTGTTGGCAAGACCAAAGCCATGGCACATGCTCACCCAAAAGGGCCGAGAACCATTCATTCGGATGAAGATGTTTCTCGAGGATGAGAATGCAGTTCACAAGCTAGTTGCAAGCCAATATAAGATTGCCCCAGAGAAGCTGATGCGCACAGGTGGCTTCATGGCGGGCGTCAATGCAGCTGCTGCAGCGGCCGCCTTCGGGCCAACCTCATCGGCGGCGAGCGCAACAATGCCAACCGGCCACCTTGGCCCCTCAACAACCTCAAACCCAATGCTTGGCGGCCCATTCAACCAAGCCATGGCCGCCGCTAGTCAAGCAAATCTGGTTGGCTCGCTGAACGCGATGGCGGCGGCCGGCGGAAACTCGAGCCTCGTCAACTCACTCGCAATGGCCGCGGGCCAGCCGAATCTGGTTGGCTCGCTGGGCGCCATGGCCGCAGCTAGTCAGGCCAATCTGGGCTCGCTTGGTTCCCTACAGTCGCACCACCAACAACAGCATCTAAACTCAATGCAACACCACCTAAGCTCGCATCTCAACGCTCACCACTCGACCGCTGGCCACCAGCACCGCCAGCACCACCAGCTAGCCCAGCATCACCAGTCTAACCCCCTGAGCCACCTTTCGCCGGCCGCGATGGCCGCCGCCCTATCGCTGCAGCACCAGCAGAAGCAGCAACAGCAGCAGCAGCAGCAGCAACAACAACAGAGCAGCAACAGCCTGTCGCCTTACCTGGCCGGATTGGGCCAGGCCTCGCAGGCAAACAGTGGAGCCTTAACCTCGCAAGCGGCGCCCCAGTTGCTCCACCTACTGGCCAGCTTGAGCCAGGCTGCACAGTCAGCTAACCAAGGGCTTGGCACCATCGGCCAGGCTGGCCTTGTGGGCCAGCTTTCGCACCAGCAACACCAAGAGCAGCAACAGCAGCAGCAGCAGCAACTACTCAACCAGGACGATCCCAATGATCCGAACATGACAGCCTTGAAGTCAATGCGCGAAGCTCTGCTTAGCGTCGCAGATATACTTGATCTCTCGCCAACTTCCTCATCGCTAAACGCAAACACCACCAACACAGCCACAAACTCCTTCCTGAGCTCGCTTGGTGCTGCCGCAGTTGCGGCTGCAAACGCAGCAAACAAACCCAATCTAGACCAAATCCAACAACAACAGCAGCAACAGCAACATATGAGCTCAGAGCAAAGCGCGCCAAACAATGATAAGTTTCCTGCCTCGCTTGCCCACCTTACACGAACAAATCACCCATTTCTAGTGCACCAACATCTGGGCCAGCAACGTGGCGGAGTGGGCGCCCTATTTGGCCTAGAGGGTACAAAGATGAACAATAATAGTAGCAAGGACTGCCTGAGCAATAACCCCGACTCGCCCCTCTCGGCCTCATCCTCCATCAGAGGAAACGACGATGTTGACGGCGATGTTGGCGAAGAGGACGACGACGAGGATGGGAGGTCTGGCTCGCAGATGAACCCCGACTCGATGGCCGCCGACGTAAACCAACAAGCCGGTTACAATTCAATCATGTCTCCGGCCTCAAGCTCCTCCTCCTCGTCCAGCACCTCATCCTTGACTGCCTCGTCATCGCCCTCGCACAACATGCTCCCAATTGGCAACAACAACAACGGCAACCAGCTCAATAACAACTCAGGTGATCACAACCCATTGTTTGCCCAAAACAGTGCCGTCTATGAGATGGCAGCGCTCACAGCTGACCTAGACACGCCAACCATAACAACAAGAATCAAGGAAACCCTGATGGCGCACAATCTGGGCCAGAAGATTTTTGGCGAGGTAGTACTCGGGCTGTCGCAGGGTTCTGTTAGCGAGCTACTGTCTAAGCCCAAACCATGGCACATGTTGTCCATAAAGGGCCGTGAACCCTTCATCAGGATGCACCTCTGGTTGAATGACAAATCCAACATAGACAAATTACAATCCCTTAAAAATGAACGACGCGAGGCGAAGAGGATCAAACGCTAACAGTAGAGAAGTTGCCCACCTAGTTAGGATACCCTTAATGCTAAATAGTGGCGACGTTTCTTGTTGGATGTACCAAGGTAACATCCGTGGGTCAACTCGCCCCCGGTCTAGCTCCTTGCCAGCCCTCATGACGAGCCACTAAAACTGGCGATTACTTTTACTCCCCATCAACAACCATCGTTGGACTCTTTTGTAACAAATACTTATAGGAATTGTAGATTCAATATGTGCTTAACTTGCACCTGTTGTGTCCCTCTGTATCAAATTGACTTGCATCAGAAGATGTTACATAAGGTCTGAAATCCACGACCCTCAATCATTCTTAGATTATTTATTATTGAAATTATTAGATGATCGTTTGATACGAATTAAAATTACATTGTTTGCTCGGATAGATGAGCGAATTAGAATAATTACCTAGCTTTTTCATTGAATTGTTTGCACCTGTTCGTTTCCATGACGATCGCGACCGAGGCCATCTGTTATTTTGCTCAATATAAGCATGAGATTGCCTGTGGTCTGGCGCCATCTAACTTGGCACTCAACTTGTCCTCTTTAAGTCAAGAATAGACTTAATTAGAAAGAGATGCGATGTCATGAGAGGGCTTGCCAACATGGAAATTGAGATATGAAAGCCATTTGCCCACTTTCAATTTCCAGGACAACTGAGGTATATTTATTCTTTGTCTGCTTTCTGTTGTTGTTTCACGCAACGAGAAATTTCTCGCTCGGACTGCTCAGCTAGGGTGGGCGTGTTTTGTGCCCGCCTTCGATCCTCTGGGGCTCAGGATTTGAAAATAAATAAAATCAGTCTAACCGCTTAGTTCTGGGACCAGCAACAACGAACTTCGGAGGTAATTACTCTCACGAATGTATAGTGTCAAAAAGAGGCCCCGCAGAAGTGCCCACTAAGTCATCGGGCACATTTGGCTGCGACTAAGCTTGTGGGCGTAACCGACATTTTATCCCGTCCTTTTTATCCCCTCTAAACTTCGACGCAAAATCTCTTGGTAACCGGAGGTGATCTACCGTTTCAACAAAGACAATCACTGCCCACTGCATATTCTGACCCAATCCTGTTGGAACTAGGGCCTATCAATTATATTATGGAATATCAGCGGTCCTAAACGCTTTTCCTGAGGCCTTTCAGTCAATCCAATGGCAGAATATAAGGAGCAACTTGAGGCTCAGGTATACAAACATGCCTTGCAAGATCAGCAAATTGCCTTCTAATTATGTTGGATATCGATGAATCTGAATTTAGGACAACAGAAACAATATTAGGGTTCTCGTAATAAGTTAGCATGCACGCTAATCAAGAACTTATGCTCTAACAAGTCAGCTGACGATATCGTTATTTTAGTATCTTCAAGGTTCTATATATGAAATTCTAAATTAGGCAGAAACGTACAACCATAGTATAGACCTTGACTCTGGGTACTGAGCTTTTTAACTAGAAAGAGCTGCCTATTTCTGGTACAACCCAAATGCTCAGGTATCGATCAAGATACAGAACCAGATATACAGTTATCCGAAATGGAATCGTGTGATTACGCAAACGATATCAAGTTGACAAATAATAACGCAGAGGGTGGACAATCTAGTGAGCGTCAAAGTTCACCTGCTGCAAAAAGCTGGAGTTTTATTGAAGCTGATCCCAAGTCGAGCATATGGCGCGACTGCTCAGAGCTAACAGCCGGCAATCGAGGCATCAGGTTCGGCGATGGCAGACAAGCTATTCCCGTGGCAGGAACCGATCTTGTCGACCCCTGCGATACCAGACAGTCCACAGGACTCTCACCAGTAAGTAAGAATTCAATCAGCTCGCCGTTGCCGCTTAGGTCTATTCAATCCCAGAGCGCTCCGACTAATTTGATTAGACAAAACCCTGACTCGAAGAAGGTCAGTTTCAAGAGCCTATTAATCTCATCAACTGTTACCGAGGCCGACGAGGCTAATATTTCTAGTGATCAGAGACTTGCAGCAAGTCGCCCGCCACGAGTCCATAATTCCTCTAATTGTGATAACGAAATACCAAGTCGCAACGAGCATATAAGCTCAAACGGTGCAACTAGGCTCCTTGATCAAGATGACTCTGATGATATTGTTTTATCAGATAGCGAGGACGACGAAGGCTCAAGAGATTTGAAAGATGGTGTTGAGCATTCATTTTCAAGGCTGAATAGTCAAATTAGCGGAAAACGATCGCCCTCCTATTTAAAGTCAACTAGACACTCACTGGGTAGACGAATTTTGAATAGATTCAGATTTCCTGGGTTATTCTCTACCAGCAACAACATACACTCTTACACAATTCAAGAGGACAAAGACTTGCTTACCGGTTCTAGCAAGTACTTATCGAAGAGGAAGACGAACCTGGGTAGAACATTTCGCGGCAGCTACAAATATTCTCGAGCTGAAATAAGCATGGCTGTCCTCAAGAAACTGATAGCTTTCTTATTTCACAAATCTACACTTGCTCTCGTCGGAGCTTTCTTGATTCATGTGACTTTAGGAACTGTATATACATTGAGCAATATCAACTCATACCTGACATCCTACATGCGCAAACATGGAAGTCCAAACGCAACATATGGTAGCTCAATGTGGATAAGTTCATCGTACGCTGTCGGTCAAGGCTTCTCTATGGTTTTGGGCGGTTATATAGAGAAAAGATTTTCAGCCCGTTTAGCCTGCATCATTGGTTGCTTTCTACATTCAGGTTCGATCATCACGACCTCTTGGGCTATAGACTATGGACCGCTGGCTGTTTTGCTAACCTATGGCTTCCTACCTGGTTTCGGTTGTGGTCTTGCCTACATGACACCGATGAGCAACGGATTTGGTTGGTTCCCTCACAGGAAAGGCTTCGTTGCCGGTATAATATTGGCCGGTTTCGGTATCGGCACCTTCATTTTCAATATGGCCCAAACGGCGTACGTGAACCCAAGCAATCTTAGTCCGACAGAGAACGCACATGGCTACTTCACGCAAGATTCAATCCTCGATAAAGTGCCCCACCTTTTTATGTTTGTCGGGAGTATTTACGCAACAATGCAATTCATCGGCTGCTGTCTGCTCTTCAGGCCCCCTGGTGTCACCTTTGGCTTAAGCAAACTATCGGACGAGAGACCAATCGTTAGCGAGAATGAAATACCTATCAAGCGAGCCATCTACACAAGAGAGTTCGTTGTATTATTCGTGGTCTACGGGATTACGACCCAGGGAGTTCTATTTGTCAACTCGATGCTTAAGGAGTATGGCCAAATGTTCATAGGTGACGATATGTACCTTGCTTGGACCGGCTCAATGGCATCGATTGCCAACTCTCTCGGCCGACTTCTCTGGGGTCTTGGAATTGACAGGTTCAGTTTCACGCAATGTTTTACGTCAATTACCATTATATTTGGATCTCTAATGTTTCTGATACCCTTCGAGTTTATATTATCTAGCAAGTTATTGTATTTAATCTGTACGTTAGGTATCTTCGGCTCCTTCTCAGGTTGGATGTCCACCTATCCTGTGCATTTGTCTCGCGTATTTGGGCGCACAAACTCCGGTATAATATATGGATTGATATTCATATCCCAGGTAAGTTCTATGTTCCCTCGCGCTCCTATGCCATTCAAACTCATGACTCTAATCGATCTATCTATTGGTATCTATTTAGGCTTGTGGTGGTATTCTAACAGCGCTTGCAGCTCACTATCTCATCGATCACTACAGCAGATTTGTTCCGTTCTTTTGCGTGGGGATCCTCGAAGTTCTTGGTCTTCTCATTTACCACTTGTTGTACCCGAAATAAATTAAAGTGTGATAGAGGCTAATATCTACGCCGAAATGAACGCCCACCACCTTGTTTGATAAGAACTAGGCTTTTCGCTCGAACTTTTTTCAATCAGTGAAACGGGAGCGCGAGATCTACCAGAAGATGTTTTACCCTCATTAACCTCGCTAAAACTTGCCTCAAATTGAGCTAGGATGTGCAGGTTTGCTTGTTTGAAGAACCCTTAGTTCGTTCTGGTGTCTACTAATGGACAACCGAGCAAATCCTGGCCAAGGTTAATCGATTCTAAACTATGTCGAGACCGGAAGGTAGCCAAGCTTGTCTACTCGACAGGACACAAGAGCTGAGAATAAATTATTCAATTCGCTCGGCTTGATATGGATCGAATACTGAGCAGCATACTATGTAAAATCTTATCATTGGTCGGATACGGTCTATCCGATTGAAGGGATAACCTCATGGGTCGCATATGGGAAGATGTGGCTTATCAGCGCTCCAATTGAGAATGACTAGCCTCAGGTTTCCCTTTCAGCACCAGATTTCCATCCTCCTTCGTAATGGAGGCACCCCTGGTGTAGGGAAAGTGAGAAACGGTCGATGATCGTCAATAAAGATGCCAGCTCAGTTTAGTGTCTAGGATGAGGCCCTTGGTGGGTATGCGGCGAGAGAGAGAGAGGGAAGGAGCCAGCTCGGAATCTTCGCGCAACAACTAATTGGATGTTTGTAGGCAGCCGTTTGCACGTCTACATCAAGTGCCGTTGCTGGCGTCACCATTTTGACAGTTCTATCATGGACGAGAGTAACAAGTTTCTCGTCTACTTGACGACAAACTCTGCCAAGCCAAGAGAGATACGGATGGGGGGAGAGGGTTTGTTATATCATGCAAAGCAACTGCCTGGTTCAGTGAGCTACAGCAACGGGACAGTCGGATATGCAAGCGCTCAAACTCAGTTTAGCGCTAAACAAACCAAGGCCCTCGACGGACTTCTGCAGATTGCTTGAAAGTTTAGCAAGATAAAAGTCTCGTTTGCATTGGAAAACTAGGCACTACTGGCGCGAGCACTGACTATGCTCGGCAAGACCCGAGTCGACTTGCTTGAGAGCAGATGCGTTTCCATTTGGCTCGTAAGTCGTTCCATTGCTCACTCGCTAATTAGCGTGGAGATATCTTGAGTGAGAGAGGGAAGCCATGTAAGCGGGGCGGATTGGATCAAGTGGAGAGAATGAGTGGGCCAAGGGAAAGAGGGGGGAGCTTGCTGCCGCGGCGGTTCGAGAGGAGGCCGAGTAGGCGGAGGAAGCCATGAGCTTGAGGCTTATTTCTCGCCAAACTAATAGACTTTTCTCATCTTGTCTAGATGTGAGCGCGAACAATCTTACTCGAAGACAATGGTGTGGTTTAAATCATCAATCTGTTCGTACAACTCGAGAGCCGAGACTAGTGGAGGAGTTAGAAGGCGCGCGAATGATGTTGTTGTTGTTGTTGTTGTCGACGCGGCTCCTCCTCTTTTGCCTCCTCTCTTAGTCGCCCAGTTTGTTACCATCTTGATTTGATGCCTCAATCTTGTGCGATTTTATGCATTAGGATAGATATTGTTGTGGTTTTTTCGCTAACGCTTTTGGTCGGTTGTTTGGCCCAAATCTAGACGGGAAGCGCGAAAAGTGAGCTAGCAAATGTCGGCTGGCCCATTGTGGAACGAAACTTGGAGGGCAGATAATATTAATTAATTAGCGACAACCTAAGCTGACACAGGGAGGAACTCTGATTGTCGACTGAGGGCAGCAGACAAGTCCGGACAAATTATGTGATCACATCCGAGGGTTTCGTTTTGAACCTCACGGTCTCATGTGGCCCCGTTCGCTGGCCGCCCCAAAAGTCCCATAGAGTTCCGAGTTAGAGCCTGTAGATTCCTGGAAGTTTAGTTGAGCGAGTTTATCCATGAGGCGCAAGCGAACTCCAATCCGATTAACTCGCTGCAAACTTTAGGATAGGAAATGAAATTATTAGCAAGCCAACTGGAAGCGTGAATTGATTTCAAATAGCCCACGTAATCACGCTCTCAAATGCGACCCACTTGACCTGGGCTTGTGCATATAATCGCGCATTGAACCTCCTTGTCGCCATAGAAACCACTCCCAAGTCGAGGGACCCCAACCATTCCGTTCGTGGCACTTTGGACTAACTGCTAGTCGGCTTAGCCAGGCCCTCAGTCAGCCGGTTAGAAATTGGATTGTTACACATATTAACAATTTAGAGTAGTCGGGCGACCTACGAAATGCTACAGTCTCATAGTTTTGGTCGCTCATTCCTGATCATCAGTTTTTGGATATCCATCCAACTGTTAGAGTAATAATTGTACGAATACGAAGCAGTTACAATGATTTCCACTATGAAACCAACGCTGGCAATGACAACCAGTGGTACCATCTCAAGTCACACCAAGAGCGACATATTCAACCAAGAGGAGAGAGAAGGGATTGGTTTGTACGAGATCTCTAGCCTAAGCTGGCCAAAGTTGGTCGAGAAGTCGGTCATCATCCATAGAGATGAGAATGGATTCGGACTTCGCGTCAAAGGTCAGACACCGGTTCTTGTGGAGCACGTTCACGAGAATGGAGCCGCTTGGAGAGCGGGCGTGCGTAAGTTTGATAGGATAAGCAAGGTGAACGGAACTCCAGTGACCAACATCGACCATAAGGATGTTGTTCTCATGTTCAAATGCTGCACTAGATTTGTTAGTCTTACTCTTCTCAGCTCTCTGCCAGAAGCCACAGCTGAGGCGCCAAAACGGGCGCCGCAAGGTTGGTACCCCTCTTTACAACGACTGACCACCTATGATTCCCTGGCCGCACCTATGCAGCTGAACCTGAGCTCATCTTGCCAGTCGGCTATGGTTGGATGTGATAGCAAAGCCATTAGTGGTACAGAGCAGCGTTGGCTCAATGCAAAACGCGATCTAATGAGCGCAAGCACTGCTTACCCTCAGTCAAAGTTAATATTGGAGAAGCAGAATGAGTTAAAAGCTTACAACAGCCCAGATCAGGGGAGTCCTTATCAACAGGAACCCAAATCTCTGGGTGCGAATGGATCCGATAGCATCCCAACTGTATCATTACCAACCATCCCATCCTTGGCTGGACTAGACACTGGCTGCCAACAGGTTAGTCTGACGTTTGGAGGTTCATGCGCAGGCTCTTGCTCGTCCAGTGGCGAACCGCGCAAAGCTCACTCAGGTGAGCCACGAAGAACTTCGTTTGGCGAGACCAAACTGAAGGAATTGGATCTCGCTGGACAGCAACAGCAGCAACAACGGATGAGAGTAGAATGCGCAAACTGTCAACTCGTGAGCTACGATCCCTCGAATGACGTTTGTGAGAGATGTGAGAGTAGATTGGAGCTGAGCATAAAATTTGAGCCAGATCGCAAAAATTCCAAAGATCATTTCTCAGAGAGACACCAGTGGCAGCGGTTCTACCAAAGTCTGATGGAGCCCAGAAGGGCCCAACGGTTCCAGGTAGACCAATCAGTTTACAAGCAAGCAAATAGCTCAGTCACTGGAACCAATCCGGCCACTTCCTTTCACAAGCTTAGCCAGTCAGTCTCAACAAATTCCCTACCCGCGGACACGAACAACAAGAATCTCAAGCCGGACACCATTCTCTCGAGGCCGCTGGCGGTAAACAAGAGGCTCGAGATAATAAAAGAATTCATAGACACTGAGAAGGCTCATACGGATCGTTTGAGGTGTCTGGATGAACTCTTTTATCGGCCACTCAAGGCAGGCGGTTACATGAGCGCCGAGCAACTTCGAATGGTCTTTTCATGCCACAGAAGACTGTTTAAAATTCATCGCCAAATATATAGAATACTGATCTCGGCAAATCATAGCGTGAATTCTGAGCCAATGGTTGGCTCTGCCTTGTGCGAGATATTTGAGGGCGACTTGAAGAGGCGTTTGGAGCGCGCTTCCTGCACCTTTTGCGCATCCCAATCAACAAATGCAGAGCTCCTAAATAAGCTCACCCGTAGAGACACAAAAGTGGGCGAGTTTTTGGCTCAGGTAACAAGTCAGCGAATGGTTGGTCGGTTAGGGATCAAGGATTTGCTTGCGTCTTGCTTTCAACGTTTGACCAAATATCCATTGCTGCTTGAGAACCTGCTCAAGGCAACGCCACAGATTGCGCCCATCGTGAATAGAACGAGCGAGGAAAACAATGACGCTTGCAGTCCATACGGTCCCTATTACAGTGTGGCCTCTGACTTTGACGAGACTGAAGAGCTACGAGGTAAAAGATGCATACTGGCTATCAGTCTGGCCGAGGAGCGCGAGTTCATTCAGCGGGCGCTCTTACAAAGTCGCCAAATTTTGGTTAAGGTGAACGAATCTGTCAAGGTGGCTACATCAAATAGCAAACTGAGGGAGATTTGGAAACGCACTGACAAGCAACCCGGGCTTCCGCTAATCGATATAAGCAAGCAGCAAGTTGTTCATGAGGGCCTGTTAACCCTAAGACTGTCAAAGCGTTCCTTCGACGTCTATGTCCTCTTACTCAACGATTACCTGATCATATTAACAAGAGAGGGTCAGGACAAGTATAGATTGAAATTTTTCACTCCAGAGGGAAAATCTTCGGCCAACCAACAGGGCGTTTACTCGCCAGTATTCGTTATAGACGAGCATTTGACAACCCGTGATGCGGCCACGGACGAAAACGGATTCTATTTGTTGTGCAAGAGGAAGGACGATTCTCGAATTTACGAGTTCGCCTCTAGATCTCCGGCCGAGAGGGTAAAGTGGCGCGATCGAATCCAGTGGACAGTCGAGCGCCAAGTTAATAAAGCCGACCGGCGTCCATCCTGTAAGTACATGCTCATCTCTCGTTGGCCCAGGTAAGCGCGATCAAATTGGAACTAACTCCTCTTGTTCGGTTGATAATGCTAGGTGGAAGCACTATAACGAAATCAAGCTCGGAAATCTCAGCAAGACAAGAGTTTGATGAGCATGATAATGGATTGAAGGACTCAGTTTTGGGGAAACAAGTGAAATCAGGCAACGATTCCACGTCAGTGGCTGTTGAGAAGGAGGAATCAGGCGCAAGAAGCACTGACCTTGGGACGTCAGTTGATTCAACGGAAGAACAACTCTCTAGCTCCGAAATGACGAAAATAGCGGGAACAATTAGTTATGTAGAGGATGATGGCATCGTGATGCCTTCAAATATGGAATCATCGCGTCCTCTGGTCAATCAAGCTGTCCAAGTGAACATCTCGGAAACTTTGTCGAGCCGGCAAGATCAATAAACTGATAAACGTTTTGGGGCTGACTCTAACCTGTATGAGCCCAAGAAGCAGAGAACCAATTTTGGGGCTGGTAATTCTTGAAGAGTTCGGGAGAGCTTACTCGATTGGGGCCCTGGGCTCTCGAAGTTCCTTGGACGACCACGCATTCATTCTTTGATATTGGAGATCTCAGGCTGGCATTTTGGAGCTGTTGAATGAGCAATCTGGCGAGTCAGTCTTAAATTCTTCATTCCAAATTCGATTTGGAACTTTGAGCCATATCACAATACACAGAGTGAAAGCATCGTGGGATAGCGCGAGTGGGACCTATTCTAGAGTAACCAGAAGGTAGTCATTATTCTACCTTCTGGTTACTTGCTACCCTAGCTTGCGGCGAACTATCATCCTCAGTTTCCAACAAGATCAACTTTTTCTCCTTAATTCTACTGAACATCATCTCCAGGCGATACAACTCCAAATGCTTATCGTCCCCAACCCTCCGACCGTAGATGAATAAAATTGCTTTATCACTAGTCCCGTTTATCGGCAGCCTGATCTTGGCCCCTTCTTTGTCTATTCTAGTCCACCCGTCTGAAAAGCTTACTCGACCTACAACATAGGAACCGCCTAGCAGCTCCAAAACAGCTTTCTGGTTGTCGATCATTTGCAGGGCAGTTTTCGTAATAGCTAACTTGCCGATAGATCCTTTCCTCTGACTGTCGATCAGGAGTACCATACAGCCGATACCGATGCCCAAGGAGCCGGCAATTGACATGAAAATGCCCCTGCGCAGCTTCATAATTTTATTTCCTAAATCGAGCACATAATTATTAACAAAATTTTAAGTAATATAGAATGGCGAACATAACAATGCACTTTGGCAACTCGGCCTCCCGTTGATTAATAGGTTCGTTTTAGGACATCTTGGAACGCATCTATCCGTGGTCAACACTGCAATGTTTTCAATGAACTATAGGACCACGCGGACAACTAGCGATGAATCGAACAATCGTTCATACTTCATCTCATCCCAGTTCGAGGAGCTGAGAACAACTGATTTCTCCAAGTGATTTCTCGAGGTTTTCGAAGTCGGAAGCATGTCCCACAGGATTCATGGCAGGAAAGTAGTGCTATCAGTGTGGAAAGCGGCTCTCATTAGCCTAAATGGAGTAGTCTTCTGCGATGACAGTTTGATGTACCTTGAGATCTCGCATTGAAAGAGCCACGATTTCGTAGCCTCGGGCTTCTACTTAGTTTGATGCTTGGTAAGGAGGAGATGACCGAGAGGTCTGGAGCACTGCCGCGATTTGAATAAATTCGAGGTATCTCACCAGAGTTGGAATGAGTCAATTTATTCTATCTGCACTATTGAGTTACGAAAATTGTAATCATAAGACTAACATAGTTTGTTAGACGAGATAACAGGCATAATCTGATTCAGATTGGATAAATTTAGGCTAACTGTTCGGTCTACAAGTAATCCGATAAGACTCGTTCAACAATCGACAACTGCAATCCCGTGCTGGACAATTGTATACCGATGCACTCGCCTAGCTTGGCTATGGGTCCAAGGTTGATTCTCGGTTATAAATCCTCACAAGGTAAATTGGTTCACTATTCTGAAAGACTTGATCATAAGACAATAGATTGACAACTCTTGAAGAAGCTCACTTAGCTGAGATGTGCTTGCACGAGTGACGCTGATAAGACGAGCGCTTTAGGATCAATAACGATCATCGCTATCAAGATATTTTGCAATTGTATGAAACAGGTATTCGTTTAACTTGTTGACTGTGCTCCAAATTCTAAGGTACGTCTACGTACTCGTCGCGTTTTTGAAACATTTGAATTCTCAGTGACGAGCCCTTCGATTCAGAAGGCTTGAGAATCTGGAATGAGCACATGAGTGTTTCATCGACACTCATCACTGCACCTGCGTTATCAAATTCACCACAGTAGTTAGGAGCGCTGAATAGGGTGACGAGCTGTCTATTTGCAAAAAATTCATAACCGTCTTCAACTACTTGATGAGCTCTACAGACCAGATCCATATCGTGCTTCTTAAGAAAATCGTAGACAACACGAGGACCGAAGACATAGCTAACACCTCGATCATTAGAGGCCCATTTGGGAACATCGCGCTCAGGATCTGACCAGAGAAGATCACAGAGAAGCCCACTATCTGGTACATCAATAGGTCGTTGGAGCTTTCGAATATCCTCGATGCTGTCCAAGTGCGGGCTCAGCCCTCCATGGCAACAAAATATTTTCTCTTCCACAATGGCAGCCACGGGTAAACTGTTGAAGCAATCAGTAAAAATTTTCCAGAGTTTGACATTATGACGCCGCTTACACTCATCATAAAAGCCGTATATTCGATTAATACTTGCACATTCATGATTTCCGCGCAATAGAAAAAAGTTTTCGGGATACTTGATTTTATATGCTAATAGAAGGCAGATTGTTTCAAGCGATTGCTTACCTCTGTCAACATAATCGCCCAAAAATAAGTAGTTGGATTGCGGTGGGAAGCCACCATACTCGAACAACCTCAGTAGATCATAGTACTGACCATGAATATCACCACATATTTTAAGAGGAGCCTCGAGTTCTAAGAGGACCGGCTGGCTCAGAAAAATTTCTTTCGACTTGATGCATAAGTTTTTGATTTCTTGAGAGGTTAGTTGAACTGATTTGCCGGGTTTATAAGACCTAACCTCGAGAAGTTTGAATATAATTGAGTCGACGTCTAACCTATCTTGGTCAGTCATATTGCTTGTCACAAACTTGATCGACCGAAGGCAGTGTTGAAGACTGAGCCAGTGATAGTATTGCTGGAGTTTAGCTGCTTGAATTGCTTGGTTCGTTTAATTTCTGACCGAAGCTTTGGGTGACCAATCATTGGAGTCGAGCGCTGGTAGCTATTATTAGGTTTGGAGTGGATATTTGCTTTCGAGTTGTGATCCCATGGCTATACTTTAGGGTACAGGGGTGGTTAAATCCTTACTAGACGTTGATCGATCAATAACCTGTGATCTAGTGCGAGGCTTTTTGGCATGATGCTGTCTAGCGATGATTTTTCTATCTCCTATGTCACCTATCAAGGATAGTATCGACAATAATGAGAATTTTGACCAACAAGAGGGTTGAGCTGGGGTGTCGGTTCAAAACGGGGTAAATATGTTGAGCGCTGATCCAGGGCATGTCCATGATTCATCATGGAGGAGATATCTTAATCGAGGATTTTTCATTCTCGGGCCCCAAGTGTTGTATTCCCGAAACCCCGAGTTCCTAAGTCAGCGCAATAAAAAAGTAAATCCCGAGTAGGAGGGTCCAATTTCCTTACCTCATGAAAGCCGTGGGCCGAGCACGATCGGGCTAAAGACCGACACAGCCACAGCGATCCCCACTCAGCAAAGGCAGCGAAATCAATACAAGGCAGGCAAAGTTTCTTAAATTAGTGCGTCTCCAAGCACGGCAGTCGCGTAAGTAACATGCGGTAGCTGCGAAGTGATGAGGATTTAGACAGCGCTCTCCGCACAAGAAACACAGTGGTCGCTTTCGCTGCTGCCAGTATGCGTGTGTGCTCGTTTGTCTATGCTTCAAGCCGAATGGTCATGTGCGTGCGTTTGTGTGCGAGAGTGTGAGAGTGCATCGGGCGGGCGAGCTGCGGACAGGACTGCTGTGCTCTCGAGTGCGACGTCGTAGCCGCCGACGCTGCTCGGCGGTTTGGTTGATTTTGCGCCATATTGAGTGCAATGGTAAGCAATGAGGGCTACCTAACCTGCTCTAACCCATCCGAGCATTCTTTACATTTATATTATTACACATTAATAAAAATATCAACACTTATTCTAATTCTATCCCTCAATATTCACTAGGACTATGGATTTCCTTGAGAGGAAAACCAATAATATATTAAAAACTCTCAGACAATTAGAACTTGAGCAATGCTGCCTACATATCCAGCAACAAATTGGACTCTGGTATCAGAGTCAAATTCAAGATCAATCAGAACAAGCCTCTTTGACAGCTACCCCAAAACCAAATGATGGTGATGAAAGAACGATTGGTTGCTTCTTATCTAACATTAAACATTTAGAAAGTTTTGATTCGGATGCAACCGAGAGCATTTCAAGTAATGATAGCTATGATGAACTAGAAGGCTTTAGTCACGAAGATATCCCACCTAAGAGAAGTCTATTTCACCCCCGTCATAAACAAAGCACCTCTCACTATAAACACCAAGTCTCTACGCCCTCATCACAACCGCACCACCACCAACAGCAGCAACATCAGCAGCAGCAGTTGCAGACGCACAATCTGCAACATAACTCACAACAACTGCACCAGCAACAACTAAATCATCAATACCAATCATTGCACCAAAGAGGAACCAGCAACCAATATAACGTCTGTGCGGGCGGAGCTGCAAGCACTTCATCCGCAATCAACGGCAATCAAGATTATTCAGACTTGAAGAAGAAAGCCATTTGGAAATGGGCCAACGAACGAAGTAGGCTGGCCTCTCGTTGGACTTGGTTACAGGCTCAAGTTGCCGATCTAGAGTTTAGAATAAGAGGCCAAAATGATGCGACAATGCATGCTAGGGCCTATAAAACGCCGCCATTACCCCCAGTGTTACCCGAAAACTCCTGTTCTAGGACTGTACCAATAAGCAAAGATTTTAGATGGAGACGCTTGATAAAATCATCGAAAATATTATCAGAGTCAAACAAAAAATTAGTTAAATTCTCACATGTTCCTTGTATTTGCAGTTCACTACCCCAAACAGTCGCCCCCTGTCTTTCTTGTAACGGACGTTATAACTATTTAAGACAGATTGATGGAGAGAATGCGCCTATTGCAGAACGTATCTCTCTGCTAGACCCAAGTTGCCACCCTGTCCTCTCATTTCCAGACGATCTAACGCTCGGATCTCAAATATCATATCTGCTCAAACAAGAAACTATCAATAGAAAACCAACTAAAGGTAGGCCAGGTAGAAAAAAGGGCTCCACTGCTGCAAATCTTGCTGCTGCTGCCGCTGCAGCGGCAGCAGCAAATGGAGATAAGAACGCCAAGCTCTCCGGGAAGAAGGGAAAGTATTATCATGGTATGGTTGGTAGGCCACCTGGTTCAAGGTCAGGTTTCAAAAATCCATCACAGACCATGATAACGTCCAACAAACTCAGAAGGAAGTATAGAAAGCACTCAAACACAAACAACTACGATTCTAACTGGGTTGGTTCCAACAGTCATACCCATTCTTCTAGGCGCAATAAGAGAATTAGGAGAGCATCGTCCATGAACGAGAGTTCGAACTGTTCCGAATCTTCAAACCTTTACCGTTCTAATCACTTTTCTTACAACAACTCAGCTCAAAACGTTTCTCGAAGACGACGAAGCGAGCAAAGTGCCTACGACATTGATAATATTGTTATTCCCTTCAGCATTGCAGCCACAACTAGAGTTGAAGTGCTCGAATATAAGGAGATTATTACACCCTCATGGCGAGTTTGGGAAAATGGAACCTGTCAGGCAGAGACTGTAGAGGATGAAATTGAGGACACCTCTGATGAGGCTTACATCCTGCGCCATAGCAAAGGTGAGAGCGAGGAAAAGAAGAGGTTCTCGCTTGTGCCACCAAAGAATACAGCCACAACAGCAGCCACAACACCAACTAATAGCACTAGTAATGACCTTCCAACCACCGCCAACGTGAACAATGAAACTAATGTTAAGGATGAAGTGGTGTTACCAGAAGAGGACAGTTGACATTTTTGTTCGTTCTGTAACAGTACATTAATTACTAAATTAAATTCTTCAAGGTAATTCAGCCCGACCAATGACCACTTACTCTCAGGATAAGAGTCTCGCCTCCCAAAGCAGAGATCCAATTGTGCACTCGTGCTCGAGACTGTGTGGCGTTAGCTTCATCTGCGTGCATGACTTGTGTTTATTCTTATTTTGCCTTCCAAATAGAAATAACTAAGAGCGAGATCCCACAACGAGTCAATATCTCACCGAAATTCGCTTTGACTATTACAATCACCGGTCTGAGCCATCAGATTCACTCGTGAAAATGGATCTATTGGACTCCATCTTAAATGGTATGGAGAAACCTCCAACCATCAAGAAGCCGGTCATAAAGGACAAAGAGAAGAGGGAGAAGTTTGAGAAAATGCAGAAGCAACGTCGGGACGCAGAAAAGAAACAGAAGGCAATGTTGGACAAGTTCCGTGTAGACATATCAGAGAGTATCAGAGAATTTGTCAATATGCCAGTAACTGAAGACTCTAAAACGGTCAAGTTCAAGCTTGAGCCCATGAACAAACTCTACCGATCAATCGTGCACGAAATTTGTGAGGAGTTTGAGGACGATATTATTGTACATTCGTTTGGAGAGGAAGAGCTAGATAGGCATTGTATCATATGGAAGAAAGGATATCAACCTTGTGAGGAAGAAATAAGAGCGATGAAATTTGGTGTCGAGTACAAGCCAGAAAACACCTGCAGCAAGTCTGACGATGAGGCGGAGGATACAGAAGTTGCCTCGAGGGGAAAAACAGAAAAAGGCAAAGACAAATTTTGGGCCAAGTATGAGAAAATCATCGGTGAAAATGCATCCGGTGTCGAATCAGCTCGAGTGGCACTGCCTGCAAAACAGTACGGGTGCGTACCAATCGAGAACAAGAAAGATCAGAGGTCTATTGAGCAAATGATCGACGACATACGGAAAACTAAGAAACAGAAAACCTCAGACGATGGTTGAAATTACGAGCTTACTCAGCCTTGAGCTGACTCAGCTTGGACACAGATATTAAATGAAAATGAAATAAGTTGCGAACTACCAAAGATTGTAGATCCTCAATGCTCTACGGTACTACCTATGACAGTTTGAGGATTACATCACTGATGTGAATGTGAAATTTGCTACTACAAGACTAGCTACGCAATCCAACAATTGAATGACGAGCTTTGCTGCCACGGGGTTCGAACAATCTCGATTGGTAATTCGTTTATTTAGCACAAGCCTCGGGTCTCTCTATTTTTAACGCTCTGGGGGTAATCTTTCCCCTAACTGGCAATATTGGCAATTTCAGCAGTTCTTTTTTGGAAACCTCTATATCCTCGGACTTGACCAACTTCGATTTTTTTAACAATTCCTTAGACAACAATCTGTCGTCGGATCTTAGCTTGAGTAGGGGAATTTTCAACGACGTTCTTTTTAGCAATCGCTTGTCCCTGTCTTTGGACTCCTCGATCTGCTTTCGGCGCTGCCTGAATTGGGATCTCAACAACTGGTTCGCGCTGAAACTATCCTCCCAACGAGATCGCCATAATTTCAGCTCCTGCAGGCTAGGCATGTTGGCTTCACCTTGAATTTTGTCTTCCACTTTTCTCTCGAGCCGTAGCATTGAATCCATCATTCTACGATCTGCGTCCTTCACATCGTCGATGGCGGACCTTTCTTCGTCGTCAGTTCGTCTAACTTGCCTCCTTGCGCCTTCAATTATGGTGTAGTCGAGGTTGGCCGGGTCAGTCTGGATTTCAAGGTGGTTTGCGCAAGAGCGACACTTCATTGCAAACTTGTATATGGGTGTCGAATAGTAGTTGCCGACTCGAGACTTTTCTGCATTGAACCTGACTCCCATCGCAAGGAGACTATCACAGCCCGAGCACCAGACATTAAAGGGTAACTCGAAGCGAACCACCAGGACACCCTCACCCACTTTACGGGCCCGATCCCTTAATGGATGAGATTTCCTGTATGTGTTGATGGATCCTTTCGAGGGATCCCAGTCTGGAGGGTAGTACTTGTTTGTAGCTTTGCGCTCAGCCATAACGGGTGATGGAAGGGATGAACTTAGTTTTCCAAGTGAGATACACCGTAAACTATGCTCGATATCGTTTGCTTGATTTAAATCATTATTTTTCAAGCCGTGAGGGAAATGGAAAAATTTTTAACGACAACATGTCGTACATGTAGTTTTTCGAAAATAAACATTAGCTCGAGAGGGAAAAATAGTGAGTCGCAGGTGGGGGAAAGCACAGACAGAGATGCAGTATGCTTTCTCCGTTCACGCGTCACAGACTGATGGATAGAGCTCAGACTGGCCATCAGAGCCCCAATTGTGCAATTTTACTTGAATTCTCCTCCAATAAGCCGGCACAGTCAAACATTCTTGCTTTCAAACTCGACTAGCCTAATCTTGTCTGCTACCTGATCATAAGCAGCCATCACGTAAATCATCGCTGTTGATCTAAGAATTGTTCTGAGCGTATTTATGGAATCACAGTAGCCGGTCAAGCTTTCGATGTAACGAAGAACCTGTTGACTCGCTTCAATGATGTCTGAACCTCTCGAACACTCTCTAGGCTTCAAGCAGAGCTCGAGGGGTCCTACATTCACCAGTCTTCTATGTATCTCGAGGACTCTCTTGATTTTAAATCGAATCTGGGCCAATTCTAGGGCTGCGCCTTGTTGGTTTGAGTTATGCGCTAGGTGCGAGAGCAAATCAGCGATAAAGTCAACCTCAGCTGTCGGCCTCTCCTCGTTTGGCGACTCTGCTTTGCAACTTGTGACGCTATCCGCCGACTGGTCGATAGGTTGGTAAAAATGAACGCTTGAACCAAATTTTTGTAAGCCCCGATGGCTCCATACGACACAAGCTCTCCTTTGATGCTCCATACTTGGTCAGTCTAACCGCAAAACTCGAGAGATGAACATGTCATGGCTAGTCTAGTGCTCCGAATTGCTCGCTGTGGGTTCCTCTCTGTCATCTTGATCGACTAGCCTCCCGGAGGACGCGCATATAGCATGTTTGCGCAAGCGCCCCAGTGCCCCTGGTCATCGGTTGCCACGACAATGATAACAAAAGTGAACGCCATCATAAAGGTTGCGCATAGGCGAGCTCGACTTGGGCGTTAGTTTGCGTTGTCCGTGTCTCGATGTTGCAGGTAGCGCCAACGATGATAGTCTGCCAGGCATTACCATGATTGCTTGGGGCGCAACGTCATGCAAATTGATTATGGGAGTGGCTGCACCATAGGTGCTGCAGCCGCCCAATTTGCACGAGCTAAAATAGTGGACAGAAATTGTTTCAGTTGCATGATTAGTCTCTCGAGTGTAACACCATTAGAGCATGCGCTTCCGTTTCCGGCTGACAAATTGGACCAGCGCAATCGATCGCGCATGTGTGTATGCTCCTCTCGAGTTGGCGTCACTTTTAGCCCAAAATGAGGTCGCTTTCATGGCAAATATTTGGCACCCGAACTATGCAATCGAGTGTAAACTCGAAGTTGTCTGTGTTTGTGTACAGAGTTGTAGCTTCGTAACTAAGCCCTATGCGCCTTGTTTGCCGGTCGCGCTTGAGCAATGAACGTTGGCCGGAAGAGGCCCACCCTCACCGGCCAAGCCTCACTAGCCAGCGAGCGTGGACGAGCCATTATGAGGCCAAATTGTGCCCCTAACACGATCAAGCCGAGCGAGAGCCAACAACTGGAGCAGACTCCACCTCCGCCCGCTACCTATGTTCCGTCTAATTGAGGCCTCCAGCAGACTTGCGCAGGGTCCATTCTATCCGGCCATCCATCGGCGGCCGGTCAGTTATAAACTTGGCTCCGAAGTCCAATTTATGGGCCGCCTCGTCGAGTCGATCGGCTGCAACATTAGCCGAGCGGCCGATTTGCCTGGAACTTAGCCATGGTCGGCCGTGTTTGTTTGTTGTCGGTGCTGTTCTTGCTGGTTTTGGCCACTCAATAGGGCGAGCCTGGCTCTCTAGCCTGGACAATATTGATGCCATCGAGCGCGTGACCCCATTTTCGGAGTCAGGCCGATTCGAGTTACCGAGTTGGCCGAGATCAGATTATTCAGGCTGGAGCGCATCTGCCAGTGGCCCCCTTCTGTTTGGCATCCAGAATCAATGCGAGAAAGAGGGAGAGAGAGAAAGAAAGAGTATGTGTATGTTTTCTACTGACAGGAATGATTTTTGCGCCCACTTTCACGGCGATAGAGTTGGACCTTTTGAGTAAACTTGCCAGAGGCTAGCAGAGATGGAAATCACGATCTAACCGCCGAAAGCTCATCCACCATGCTGATTGAGCCCAGCTGCCACCGATCGATGCCATTAGAGGGCCGTTGGAGGGAAACTTGTCAGCCAGTTAGTTTATGATGGCGCCTCAGAGCCAAAGCAGAATAACCACACGAGCTTGGGTTTCAACGAGAGTGGCTGTTAGCGTCCCTCTAAAAGGCGCAAACGGATCCTCAGGGGTGGCTCACTGGGCCTCAGGTTGGTTTGCTTGTGGCAGCCAAGCGGAAGAGCCCTCAGCCGGCGCGCTGACAGGCGGCACTCGAGTTTTGGTGGGCGAAGAGTTCGCATGCACGAGCGCCCACATGAATACATGGGCTCTCCTTTCGACGAGCGAATGTCATTAGACTGAGGATTCGTCTTGCCGACTCGGTCGACTTGGGCGCCAAAGTTTAGTCAGGTTAGCCGCGACTAGCCTCTAATGGCAAGATTGGCGGCCGGCGAGAAAGTTGGAGGCGGAGCAGCAATGACAAGCTGAGGATCCTCGTTAAAGCCAGAATCTCTAGCTGGTTGAGCCAGGGATAGTCGGTGGCCCTGCGACAAATTGAGCGATACAGAAATCGGACTTGAACGCTCCCTCGGCGACGAGAGTTGTCTCGCCAAAAGGTCGTCGGCAGGTACAGACTTTGGGCTGGCCGAGTGAGGCTCACCAATTCGGTTTAGCCCAGGAGGGGAACTGTTCTCCGTTGCAAGGCTAAGTTGAGGGGCTGCATTGGGGGCGGCCCCCGTTTGCAGGGCGGCAATCTCAGCTTGCGCAAGCTCAACCTGCGCCGCCTCATTTGAGCCAAAACTGGCCCGAAGTGCGTCATTAGCGGTCTGCTTAGCGGGACTGCTCGAATCTGGAGTGGATCTCGCAGGAGGCAAGTGAGCCCCAGGTGAGCTGCCTCCGAGCGCTGGCCCCGAGCTGGCCAAATTAGTTAACCCTGCTTGCGGGCCCGCGGTCGTTAGCGGGCTTCTCACATGGATTGGCGCGCTAGATTGAGTCGTGTTTATGGTTGCGATGATGGTGGTGGAGTTTCCCTGGCCCACCGATATAACTATGGAGGAGGTTTCGTTTGCGGCCAGGCTCGAGCTTTGGCTGGGCCTGTGGGCGTGGGTCACCTTGCTGGAAGGTAACCCGGTTAGCGTTGCAACCGAGTTCTTGCTTGGCTTCCTCTCCTGCTCGGCGGCCTGGCGCTGCCCATGATCGCTCATAAATAGAATCCGGTCGGCACTTGATTGAGAAGTCTCGTTAGTTAGATTGATCGGCCGCATAGTTGGCGGCGCAGACAAGCTTAGCGTTGGCGCTGGCGAGCCAATTCCGCCAACTAGCCGTGCAATGGACAGGTTTGCGATTGGCACGAGCAACTGGATCGGCTCCAACATGAGCTTGGTGGGCAAAGCTGGCGAGAGTGTGGAGCTGCTGGCGAGAGTGTTGGAATTTGAGGAGTTTTGCATGGTCATGGTTGTCGTTGTTGTTGTTGTTGTCGAGTTATCGTTTAATTTTATGCGCAACTCGATGTTCGTGCCCGACCTGCCGATCGCACCGCGCTCGGGTTCCGCCATCAGCAATAGCCCAGGCCTGATTGAGGTGCTAGTGAAGCTCGCGTTTCCGCTTGAGCCAAGAGCCTTGGAGGCGTCGGAGGCTTGATTGTTGGCGTAGACATTGATGATAACCGTGGGACTCTTGGTGGTGCTCGTGGACGAGAAGTTGGCATTCAAGCCGCTTACGGCAGGTAACTCAGGTGAGCCCGTGGTCTGGGGCGCATTGGTGCTCGAGGAGCCCAGCCCAGTCGGTCTTCGCCGCCACCCTCTGCCCCTCCTCCTACTCTTGACCTTTTCGCCCTTCTTTCGGCGCCCGAGCGGCCGCCGCCTCCTTGGACGTCTCGTAGTCGAGCTGGTTGTCGATGATGGGCTGGTGGTGGTGGTGAAGTCGTCATAGGAATCCTCGTCTATTAGGAGGTTTGGCATCTCCGTCGACTTGGTCAAATGTCTCGCGCTACTCGCGGCTCGGCTAGCGAAGGTCGCGGGCCGCACCAGACTGCTCTGGATGAGAACGAGGCCGCTGGAGTCGGTGAAGTCGGCCGGGTAGCCGTAGCGAGAGACAAAGAGAGAGAGATCAAGCAAATCGTAGAGCCAGAAGAAGAGGTTGTCCAAGCGTTGCATTAGATTGTTCAGGTGGCCGCGTATTTTGATCCACAAACCTGGATCAGAGTCTTGAGTCCCATCCAATACGTTGGCCGGCATCACCAGCTGATTCCCGTTCTTGTCGATCATCATTGAGCGAGTCTTCAGTTTGTAGGCGTAAAGCGGAACGTTTGCCAACAGTTTGTTCACCTTCTCCGGGTCATGCTCGTGGCAGCAAGAGCAGGTGATGCATTTTCCTTTATCTTTCACAAAGGCATACTTGAGATTGTGCTCGTTTGCTATTGGAGCAACCAACTTTTGCACATTGAACAAGCTCGAGGCTCCACTAACGAAGCACAACACCTGGGGCCGCAAATATTTGCGCGTCACCTTTGTCTCGCTAGATTTGCTGTCATCGGTTAAGTTGGAGCCTGGCAATTGAGTTGCTTGCAAGGCTGGCGAGCTCGTTGTGCTGGTTGAATTTTTGTCTGACGTTTTGTCTCCAGCTGAACGGGTTTGGGTGAAAACAAACCTGGGAACTCCGGCACAGCAGCAGAGATCGCCCATGGACTCGCTCGAGATGTCTCTGCGAAACAAGCATCCGTTTAAGGCCTCAAATTTGCGCCTCCGCCTCACGGGCGATTTGGAGCTTGAAATCTTTGGTTTGACCGTTGGAGCGCCATCTGGTTCAAGGTGTGCGCCCGACTGCTCGTGGTCGTAGAGTTGTTGTTCCAATTGCATGTTTGTTTGCAATAACTGCTTTCTCTGGTGGTGCTGATGCTGCTGGGCCCTTGATATGCATTCGCGAACCCTGAAATGCCGGCTCCCGTCGGCTCTATTGCCAAGCTCGTTGCTGGTCAACACGAGCGGCCTATCCCTGTGCCAGCCGGCGATCATTTCCTGCGTCCACTCGTCCGCATTCAAGTGGCGCGAACTGGATGCAGCCGAGTGGGAGCCATTTGGAGCCGGCTTGAAGACAACAGCGCCCATTGCAAAGAGCGCGTAAAGAAGAGCGAAGAAGAGGAGCACCAGCATTCGTCTGTACTTGATTATCTCCTCGACCATTGAGGCGCTTATTCGCAGGTATCCACGCTCAAAGTCCACCTGCGAGTCTGTTTTGCCCGACCGAACTCGTACTCTAGCATGGTCGACGTCTGCATCTGAGCCCAAATGGTCGCTTCTCGCATCTTGCTGAGCACTAGAGCGCCCGCTTAGTGTGGAAACGGAGTCGGGTCCCTTCTCTATAGACTGAGTTTTAGACACAACGATCGAGCAACCACTTGACCGAGGTCGGCCACTTCTACCGCCAAGTCCGCTCAGGATCGAGTGAAATGGGTGACGTTTTGGCAACGGAGGCTGGTAGGTTATGTGGTGCACGGGGTGGCTAGGCTGCTGTTGGTGCTGGTGCTGGTTTTGGTGCTGGACGTCGGCCATGCAGGCAGCTGAACCAGATGGGTTGGCACCGAGGATGTAGCGCGTTGAGCTTGCTGCAGAGCTCTGGTAGATCTGTCCATCCGAGCTGGCGGCATTTGAGAGCAGCGGATCCATTGTTTACCATTGTCTTTGTCGCGCTTTCTAGTTAAGAAGTCCACGTCTACTTCCTCCTCAACACTAAATGCGAACACCACTCTCCACCTCAAGGTGAATTGTTATCGGCTCCAGCAATTTGCACGGAGTGTTCTAAGCGCGAACACGAAGCTTGCGTGTTGACGCCTCCAATCTGGGTCCGCCCGACGTCGGCTCTTGCGCAAAGTGCAACTTGACACCATCACCACCACCTTCAATCAGGTTGCCAAAACACTTGCTGCTCTCGAGCGCCATCATAGCCAACCGATCCCTTAAGAGTGGCGCTGTCTCCAGGAGATCTATTGGAGAGCGTGATCGAGCGTCTTCGCTCGTTCAAAATCCTAAGAGGAAGTAACTTTGTCTGTTGCGCCCAAACGAATCCGTTTGTGCCGCTAGATTCAAGGCAAACGTACGGCCAGAATGATGGGCACGGCAGTCGACACTTGGAACCAGAGTTCCTCGGCGCCGAAGCGATGAGTTTGGCAGAGTTGAGCGCCTTCATTTATTAGATTTGCCCGGAAGGAAGCTTGTGGCATGCGAGATGAATCGAATATCCGTGGTCAGCTTGGCGGTCAGTTTGCTCGTTGCAAGCGAGCTAGTTTTGTTGGTTTGTGCAGTTAGCACAAACAGGTATGATAAGCTGAAGAAGGAGGAGCTCGTTTCGCTCGATCGAGAGGTTACAGATTATTACAATGCATCCTACGAAACACTGGACGACCGCAACGTCACTTACGACCATCAGTTATTTATCTCAATTAGATCCATTCGGCACACAACTGTCTTAAATCAGTTTGACTTCAGGTACACGGACGAGGAGAGGATAAGGAAGTCGCAGGGCCCGAACGTGAATACTGAATTGTGCAAGCAACAGCTGAGGATCCTCAACAGAATGGCAAAAGATTCGTCGCAATCGGGTGACCTAAACTCCCGCAACTCAGTCCCAATAAGCGCCCTCAACTTCCTCGAATCGAGCGGCCGAGCTGAGGCAGGTGTGCTGAACGGAAACTTCATTTGGTGGGGCTCGCACGCCTCCTGCATCAGGGCTAAGATTTCCGGCAAATCGGTGCAAAAGTACCTCTCGAGCGAGAGCAGGCAATCGGATATTAGGAGCAGGTATTGTATCGTTCACTTGAAAGCTAAAAGTTGGCCCAAATGGGACATTTACTTCGAGGACAGGATAAGCATCAGAGTTGGAGTTTGTCTGCCGCAAAGCTGCCACACTGGACCTTACCTGGAATCGGAGGAGATTCGAAGGGACGTTGACACTTTGGTCAGGTACAATTTGCTTGCTCCCTACAATGGCGACCGTTATGAGACCACTTATTTGTACTGTCTACCTGACGAGGATTCCGAGTTCAGACAATGGGACTTGGGCACTAAACTGTTCGTTGCCTTCGCAGTCTTCTGGCTCTCATTGCTCCTGTACACCAACAAGAGATACCACGAACGTCTGAGGACCATGCAAAAACTTCGCGAATCAGTCGATATTCGGATGATTATTAACCAAAAGTTTGATGACCAGTGCGACGATAGTGAGACTGAGGACAACAGGCGAGATGAGCAGCAGGTGGCCCAAGTTGGCGCCAGAAATACTGATTCGGACTGCAAGCAGGCTCCTCAATCGCTCCTATCGCCAGACACTGGTAATCAGGCACCTATGAGCGCAAGCGCAAGTCCAATGGCGAGCGACATAGAGGAGAATGATGGTGAGTTCAATGTTATCAGGCCAATAGTTACCAACTCGAAGAAGAGTCGCAAGAGATCGTCCGGCCAGCAAACAGAGTCATCCTCAGGCGGGGGCATCGATGTGATCAAGGCATTTTCAATCAAATCAAACGTCGACTATCTGTTCAGGACAAGATCCAGCGAGCACCAGGCGAAGAGGGATGAGTCGAGCGGCGGCAGCCATCAGGTTGGCAGAAAGAGAGGGTCTTCGCAACAGTTGAGCGCCGTAACGCGCAGAACATCCTCAAACGAGGCCCTAATTAAGGATCTTCAGAGGGACGAGGAGGAGGCTGGCGGAACCAAGTCGAAGGTTGCAATTGTTTCGGGTGAGGAACGAAACTCGGCCTCTGCCCGGAGAAAGGGACGAGTCAACATAGACATCTTCGACGGAATCAAAACTATAGCAACCTGTTACATCATCTACGGTCACACGCTTATGTTCTTCTTCGGACTCGTTAGCGATCTCAGGTTTGGAGACGAACGAATGCTCGATTTTATAATGGTTGCAACAATCAACACGCTGCAGGTTGTGAGTCTCTTCTATATTATAACCGGAATCTTGCTCACCTATTTGGCATTCAGTCGCCAGAAATTGAAGCAACTGATGCAGCCGTCCTTTTGGGTCCTGGTTATTGTGGGCCGATACATAAGGCTCATTCCCACTTACATGCTTGTGTTTTGGTTCGCAAGACACGTAGCCCCCTACACTGGAATGGGCAGCGCCTGGTACGACTATCGGACAGACATTGAGCATGTTAGGGGCTATTGCTCGAACCAGTCCTGGTACACGATGCTCAGCATGTCTGCCGCCGACGTCAAGATCCCCTTCGACTGCGTACCTCAGGCTTGGTACCTCTCGAACGACTTCAGAACCTTGTTGATCCTGCCTGTTTATATCATGATTTTGGCCATGTAAGTGTGCAGGGACATTCGCTCTCTCGGTTGTCTCTCGGATGGCGCCCAAACATCGTCTAACTGCCTTATTCATCCCACGATGATTGAACAGGAACCGACGCGCCGGATACGGAGCAATATTTGCAACTTTCGTCTTCTCGTGGTTCAGACTAGTGCAGATACTTCGCGAGGCAAACATTGACTACATGGTTATTTTGCATTGGCAGCCGCATGTCTATGCAATCATGGCCGATCGACTGCACAATGTTTACACAGATTTGGTCGTCAGACTGAGCACTTATTTGCTCGGAGTGATGGCCGGACACTTATTGTACCTATACGAAACTAACCAAATCAAACGCTGGCCAAGCTGGGTGGAGAGGGTTGGATTGAAGGTCGCCCTTATAGTTGGCGCCAGTTTCTTCATGGGCGGCCCAATCTTAGCCAACCCATATCTCAACCAATTCTTGCCTTCTATTGACGACCTGGACTCTGATACAGTAGTTGTGCTCATTCCTCTCTTCAAATCTGCGATGGAACTATGTATTAGTGTTTCCCTGCTACTCTTAGCCTCTGGTGGCGGATACAATTGGGTCTCGGATACTCTGTCTAGTAAGGCGGCCAAGGTTTTGTCCAATATAAGTTACGGAGTCTTCCTAGTTCACGTTGAGGTCATGTACAAGGTGCCGGCGGTCAAATTTGAGAGTTCCTACTGGTTCCTCTTCCTCTATTCAATATTTTTCATCGTCCTGTCAAATCTCGTCTCATTCGCCATTTACCTTCTCTACGAGATGCCCATCAACAATGTGATGCGCCACATAATCAGGAAAACTCTCAACACCTTTGTACGATAGAAACTTGAGGCTTGCTATCAGTCGCCTCATGAACTCGATGCTTGCTATCAGTCGCCTCATGAACTCGATGCCTGCGACCTATACATGTACGTTCCAGCTTCTGCTATTAAAGCGACTGCTCGAGAGATGCTCCGAGTCTGTTTAAATTGTATCTACACTGCAAAACGCGGACAAGTCGGCAACTCACGCATGAGCTGGCCAAGAGCTGGGGTCGCCTCCATGTCTAAGGGCAAATTCACATTGAATTGAACGGATACACCTTTGATGGCTAGGATCTTTGTCATAAGAGTCGCTTTTTAGCCATGCTAACTGCAGCAAACTTTTCTGCCCGGCAGGATCTCGATCGATCCTGCCAGCTCTTGCCTGAACTTGTGCCCTTAAACTGATCAGCTCGCCCAGTTCTGACCATAAGCTGGCCTCACTCCATTGATGTTAGTCCGGGGCGCTCGAGTTCTGAGCTGATTAATTCAAGAATCAGAGCTAGTTTCTGATGTACTCGTATAGTTATTCTTTGCCTAAATCAAGGTCAACAAATGTGTGCCAGTGTTTGTAGTTCAAAGCTAATGTGTTGCAATAAGCTTTCACTCTTTTTTGGTTCCCGTTCTTTTCACACTGAAAATTTGTCCAAATTCGAGAGCGACACTCGACAGAGTTGGGACGACGATTGTTGCAGTATTATTATGCCACAGCCAACGAGCAGGATGGAAAATGTTGCCATCAATTGATCCGAGAGTGCAACCATCAGCAAGAGTCTCAATGCCGCCTTTATTCTAATCACGGGCGCTATACTGCAAACAGAATGCAAGAGGTAGCTGAAATGCTGAAGCGAACGGTTACCGTTAGCTCTTGACAGACGCCAGCGATCCTTCATAAACCAGCTTTGTTGTATAAATGTCGTCACAATATTTCCGCCCGCGACCAGATCTATCTGGTTGCCTGTTGCCGGAATGATTTGGCTAAATCGAACCGGGCGCAAAGTCTCGTCACCTTAATAGACGGTTGCAATCAAGCGGCTGCTAATCTCCATAACTGTCGATGAGCAACCCGTCACCTGTCCAAACTAACAGGTCACAGCTGAAAGTTGAAGCGCACTCGCTAACTGATTGATCGGTATGGGACACTAAAGCTTCCTCCTAAATCGTGCAAATGATGGCCTCAACTGGAAGTTGTTAGCTAAACGGATTTTGGCGCTCGTCTCTAAGCTTGCAGGAATCAGAACAAAAGTATCCATATGAAAATTCAACATCCATTTTGGCGCACGCGCGAGTGCACAACATTGTTTCAAGTTCGTTCTGACTGGAGCCTCGCGGATATAAGTCCAATAGATTAGCTTTCCTCTTTTGCAGCCAACATTGGAGTTCGTCTTCACCCTCTAGAATGAAAGCGGCACGTTCCTAGCGAGCAGCCCAATTAGCGGACCAAGATCATAAACAACAACGCTTACCTGAATACTGGAGCCCAGCCTGTTGCAACGACAACAATCGATGCCTATTGGAACAAGATTGATGCGCAAACGAAGATTTAGCCACCGTCACCAGCTGCAGTAGCAATCCTCTTAATCTAGACAAACCCAGTTCAGATCAAATCGGATTTGATACACAGAAGATTTCGTAACCGGCTGTAAAGCAGCGGTATTACAGCCGTAAGGTGGCGGTTACCTTTTTGGCAGCCAAATTTGCTATAAAAGGAACGCACCCCAGCTCGACAAATCAAACAGCTATAACTGGCAAAACAAGTGCCCCAACAAGCTACTAACTGGCCAACATTGTTCAAGTGTCGCCCGTTCTATCTGCACCAACACACTCTTTATATCCCGCCGAAATTATCAGTCCAAGTTCACCCACCTAAGCAAACAAAATGATCTTCAAAATACACTACTTTGCCTTCAATGCAGGTCTTTCTGGCGTCTTAGTGTAAGTTCAACGACACTCAAAGCCCTACGTTCACTCGGAACTCTAGAACTTTAAACTGACCCCAATCATCCTGCCCACAGCCTCATAACAGTCTTCTTACGCAAGTACAGCGACGCCTCGAGCACTGAAATTGGCACCCTACTCATGATCTTGCCATTCATTGCAGTATTCACAAAGCCATTCTTTTGTGCGCTGGCCGACCGTCATAGGCGCTACCGGCTCTATTTTATCCTAAGTCTGCTCGCAACACTCATTGGTTTTGGCGCTTACACCTTCATGCCCTTCTTTCCCGATTTCATTGAGCACCATGGTCGGGCAGCCTTTTACATTTTAACAGTGTTTACAATCATCGGTTACATTGCCTATGGGGTAGTTTGGTCCTTGGGCGACGCTTATGCTGCAAATGTAAGCCACAAAACGGGCGAATCCTTTGGTTTAATCAGACTATGGGGCACCATTGGGTGGGGAGTTGCAGGAGCCTTGGTTGGCATGATCTCTCCTTACCTGAACCTACCTGAAATGGTGCTCGGCTTTCTCATATTTATTGTAACGCACGTGTTTGAAATCATCCTCTTATGTTGGTGGCCAAACGGTGAGGACTTCGAAATGGGCGACGCTATACCAACTCATGGTGGCGATGAGCATGCAATTGAGGCACCAAGGGCCCTAGACGCGAAGGCGACCATGGTAGAGAAGCCAGCAGCTGTTCCGCAAGCAACAAACGACACACTTAAACCTAGCGACATATTGCTCACAATGAGCCAACTATCATCCGGGGAGCTGTCAATCAAGCGAACGCAATCTAACTCATTGGCAATCACGACCAAGGTGAAACTTGATGTTGCTCACAAGCCCGGTGACAAACTCGATAGAACAATCAACGATTTGGTTGCAATGGCGGCTGGTAAAACTCAGGATCTAGAAAAGGCCGCAGAAATGGAGCGGCGGCGTATCGCAGACTTGCAAATGACCACCTTTAAGATGGTTGCAATGAAACACAAGTCACTCATCAAGTACCTACTTATTTTTGTTGCCTTAGGAACTGTCTACAACATACACTGGTCATACTTCTTTCTTCACCTCGAGAGGTTAGCCGAGGAGGGTAAAGGTGGTGACTTCTCCACATTGGTCGGAATGTGTTTGGTAGCTCAGTCAGTTGGCGAGACATTTTGTTTTGCTATAGCCCCTTGGGTTGTTGGCAAATTAGGCCGCGACGGGTCTATCTCACTCAATGCGATTGCATACGCAGTCCGTTACTTTGGCAATGGACTCGGTATTCCCCTAGTTTCTCCATATGTAGCTGTGATAACGGAGAGCCTACAAGGCATCAACTATGGAATCTTCTACTACTTAATCACAGATACCGCACTCCACTTTGCGCTCCTAGTGGACGATGTCATACCGGAGATGCGTGCAAAGGGCTTGATTGACGAAAAGTCCGACATCCAAGCCGTTAGGACTTCTCTGCGGGCAACGATGCAAGGAGTTTTTAGCGGAGCCTTCGATGGACTTGGCTTTGGTCTCGGATCTTTGATAGCGGGTTTGGTGCTGGAACAACACAGCTACGAGCAACTTTGGTGCTATGCCGGTACCGCTGCTTTAGTCATCTTCGTGATACACGCCCTTTATGAGATAGTGAATCAGTTTGTTCGAACTTGTCTGAGAAAAAGGAAGGAGAGCAGCTGGATATCAGACTTTGAAAGCAAGGTGTATGGGGACAAGCAAGCTCACAATTTTTACCAATCTAATATGGAACAATCAATGCCACCGCTGTCAAAGATCAACGAAATCTATTGAACAAGATCAGTGGTGCCCAGAAAGATTCCCACCACAACTCACAAAGCCATTCAATCAATACACTCTTTGAGCTAGTTTACATCAACAGGCGGCCTCGCTTTTAATTAAAGTTGAAGTAGTTCTGAGATCGTTTGTAACAAATCTTATATTGGCAAAAGCGTCAAATTTTGTACATCCTTGCGAGGCACCTTTTGTCTTCGCTTCACCATGGTTGGATTTTTAGTTTGATGGCATTTTCGCGCGCTAATTCCTCAATCTGGCGCCATTTTCTTTCCTTATCCTCTAGTTTAGCGGCAGCAATTTTCTTTTGCTGATTATGCTGCTCCACTAATTCGTTGAATAACTTTTGGTTCATTTCTGTGGACAATTTCAGTGCATTATAGATGAGCCCGTGAATAGTTTTGTTCCAATGAGTGTCAGGGTCGATATGTAGGGCTGGAAAAACGATGGGCAAAATGGTGGTCACATTATCATTTATCAGGCTGAGAATATACTCGTTGTTCCAAAAGTATAGGACTCTTTCTGCCACTTGGAACTGATCCGACATGATACAGCGAGTCAGTTGTTTGAAAAGAATAGTGATCACCTTTTGAAATTCACTCGGCTCAATAATGTCTAATATTTCCTCAACTTCGTTTAGGAACATAACCTCTTTGGTGCTATGAATCTTTGGCCAATATCTTAGCAGACTACTTATGACTGGTTCGGTGAGAGTGTGATCCTTTTCCAAGAATTGTACAATGCAGTAGGCTAACTGTGCATGGTAAGCACTTAAGGTACGAGGCTTATGTAATGGCATCAAAACCTTCAACAGAAACAATTTGTGCTCTTCTTTCAGGGGTAGAACGAAACCATTGATAATGCTGCCTAGTATCTCCAACAAGTCAGATATCCCGTTATGATATTCTGATTCATAAATAAAGGAAAAGAATATGTTATTGATTTGGCGTCGGATGTATGATCTCAGATTTAAGAATCTACCATAAATGCGGTGCAATATCGTCTTCAGGAGATCACGTTCTCTTGGGTCTTCGCTTTCAAAGAGATCAAGAAGTTTCAGGACAAATCTGTTGTCGATTAACAATTTTGCACGTTTCATCTCGAAATGAGGACAATCTAGGAATCTAATGAACAATTCGTAGACCAATTGGAGATGCGGCCAGGCAGGATCAAGAGGAGGCTCATCCTCTTCGGGGTCAAATTCAGGCACGTTTTGGTTAGAAGACGGAGGTAATGGTCTGAATATATTTGCAGCAAATAATTTGAACAATTCTTCGTGAAGTGTATCACTCGGCAACCAAGCTTCGAATTGATCCTGAATGATATCTTCTATGTCCATTATTATGGCTGCTTTGGCATTTCTCTGTTCGAGATCATCCCATGTGAACTTTCTGAGCGTAAAATCGTAAACCTTGCAACACTCTTCAACCTTTAGTCTAAATATCGTCTCCCTTTCAACAGGATCCGGAATATCTCTCAATCTTGGCAGCTTTGGATCCGCTTGGTGGGTCAAGGCAGTTTGAGGCGAATAATTGTTTGAGCCCACCTCTTGACTAAGTGAGAAGGTTGTATTTAGTTTGTTGTTCGTGCTATCATTTGACTCGTTGAGTAAGCTGTCAGAATTGGTTTGCTGGACTAAATCGTCATCTTGTGAGCCTTCAACGTCAAGATCTCTGACCAAATCTGCTCCAATATCACTAATATTCGGGCTGCTATCGTTTTCGGAGTGGCTCAATGAAGAAACAAATTCTAGTTTATCATATGAGCCTCTGACTAGATCATCTCCTTGCAAATCAAATTTGCTCAAACTAAATTCATTGTCATGGTCCTGGTTTTGCTCAGCTACGAACTTTAGAAGATCCAATTCTAAGCTTGATTTCACCGAGTCCAGGTCTAATTTGACCTCGGAACTCTCATGATCTCTGGAACTCTGCGGCAGCTGATGCTGTTGCTGGTCGTCCATTTTGGAGTGACGGTAGCAACTCTCGAAATTTGTACCTAGCAAATTAATGTTACTTCAGTTCCATTGTTTGAACGTCGCTGGTGTAAAAATAGGTAGAAATCTACGTCTCGATGATACTAAGTCTAATTGCGTTTGCATGCAAGATACTGTATTAAATATTTATTTTTGGTCTAGGCAGATGCAATAGAGTGGTAACATGGGGTCGTATCAGACTGGGGGTCGAACGAGGTGAGATGGATATGTGAGCGCCTTGTCCATCGAGCATACAATGCATTGCTCGGCCCGGCGATGCCTTCTGTAGAGTGCGGCTTATCAAGCCCGACTCTCACGAGAAAAATCAACACTATTTCCATAGATCCTTTTTATTTATGTTCAAGGCTATACAGTCGCCGACAAACAATTATTCTCATCGATTGCCCCATGCGATCCTCTAGCGGCGACGTGCAGAAAGAGCAGCCAAACTAACGCATCGTGGTCATCAAACTGCAAGAGTCCAGAGCCTACAAAATGCGTTGCGACGAATACAATAACAAAATGTTTCTATCTTAATAATTTCTTTATATTTAAACCCATTAAACCCTCGAAATGGCAACCCGAAATCTAGTCATCAAAGAGAAACCCTCTTTTAAGCAACAGAACCTTCCCGCCTGGCAGCCCATACTCACGGCCGGTACAGTATTACCAACATTCTTCCTCATCGGTGTTGCCTTTGTACCCATTGGTATCGGCTTACTTATGTCATCTACTACAGTACAAGAGATTAGCATAGACTACACTGATTGTAAATCAATCAATAATACAGATAGAACGTGCTCCTCAATAGTCCCAAGCCCGTGCAAGTGTAAGATTGACTTCCAACTTATGGAAGACTTTAGGCAAGAGATTTATGTTTATTATGGACTGTCGAATTTTTATCAAAACCATCGTCGATATGTTAAGTCTAGGGATGATTCACAACTGTTGGGCAACCCAAAGAGTGTTAGTGGTGAATGTTACCCATTTGATTATGCTATTGATCCAGCTGACAACATTTCCAAGCCTATAGCTCCTTGTGGGGCCATTGCTAACAGCAAATTCAACGATACATTCGAAATCAAATGGGAGAGCCATGAAAATAAACTAAAAAATATAAGCCTTTCGAAGCTCGGCATTGCTTGGTCGTCCGACAAGCGCATTAGATTTCAGAATCCGCCCGGTTCCGATCTGAAGGCCGCATTTGAGGGAACAGTGAAGCCGCCAAACTGGCGCCATCCTGTCTACAATCTCTCACTTAGTCTCGAAAATAACGGGTTCCAGAATGAGGATCTGATTGTTTGGATGCGAACAGCTGCCTTACCTACATTTAGAAAAATCTACGGAATAGTTGTACCTGACACACTGCAATTAGACCACCTACCTGCCGGACAATATTCCTTGCTTGTGGACTACAACTATCCTGTAACTATGTTCAATGGACGCAAACGCTTTATAATGGCAAACACAAGTTGGCTCGGAGGAAAGAATAACTTTCTGGGGGTCGCTTACATTGTTGTTGGTTGTATTTGTTTCATCATATCAGCCCTCTTTCTATTTATTCACAAGAAATTCGGGCGCTTACCCTCAGAGATAATACAAATCAACCAAACAACTCCATTTCTAGCGACCCAGTAATCGGTAGTCAGATAGATAAAGATTATATACGCTGCCTTACTAGAGGAAAAGGTTACCTCATCTCGTTTGGTTGGAAGAGGATATGTTTTGATGGCGACTTGGATTTAGGTGGCCAACAACAAAGTTACACGTAACAAGAGTACAAAGATTTAGGCCGCCTTTATATCAATGCTAAATATATATGGCGAATTTTTAGGAGTCACAATGTTATTCATGATCATCAAATGATTTGGAACTTTAACAATAACAAGTTATAAAATTAGTTGAACTGATCTTCTCTTGAGTAATAATTCCTCTTGAGCATTACAATTGAAGTTTGAAGATCCTAGTTTTGCAGGTGGGCAGATTGTGCGACAGTTAATTATGACCATCGTTCAGGTTCAAACCTAAGATCACACATGAGTGGCGAGTCCTTTATCATTAAGGTTCTTCGCGGAGGTCGCTGAGCCGTTTGATTGTACAATAATCGCCGGGCTATCTTGAAACCTTGAATCGCTGATAACTGGCGCATGCTGGGCCATCTGATCGAGGTTAGGGTTATTGGACAAGTTGTTGGCGTGGGTAGTCAGCGAGTTGGGCGAAGAGGATGCGGAGTGGCAAGTTGGTTGCGCTGGCGAGAATGTATTGGGCGATGTAGCGTAGCCGAGCGTTTTGTAGGCAGAGGAACGGCTAAGCAAGGTGCCATAATTTGACTCAAAAAAGGCATCTGCATCGCTTGTCGGCACCACCGAGTGACACTGGCCGCCTGTTGGACTCATCTGTAGGGTTGCATAGTTTGCCGCCGATGCGGCGACAAACTGCTGAACCGGCTTGTTGCAGATGGTCGCATAACACGGTCGCCCGTTTTGTTGCGTGGAGGCAAAATATGGATCGGCAATCATGGCTGGAAGCTGATAGTGGCCGGCAGGTATTGCTTGGTTTTGGTCGCTCCAAGCCAAGGGTTGGCTTGTGTAGTCGTTAGTTGTGTGCGCCGATTGGTCTAAGCCAGTGTCGTAGGATAGTTGGCCGTTGGTCTGGTAGAGCTGGGCCAAGTTGTGGTCGCTTGCGTAGGCAACATTCTCGTTGTTGACGTACATGGCGCAGTCAAGTTGGCCGGCGTTCATCCTGTAAAGGCCGTTTGGCGACATCTTGGCCGGCGCCACACTGGACACAGTGAGGGGTCCTTGCATCCACATTGCCTGCTGCATATAGCCGTTTGCGCCATCTACAAAGCCTCCATTTGCCTGTGCCTCTTGGACGGGAGCGCAAAGTTCCCGATTCCTTCCACCGCCACTGCTGCTGCTGCTGCTCCGTCCGCTACTGCTCGCTGTCCCATCGCTTCCAGTTGTGCTATCTTGGATGAGATTTGCGCTCGAGGAGACGAGGTGTCCGGCGTTGATATGATTGAGATTTACAGAGTTGCTCTTGCTGCCGTCCGGCTTCGAGTCTTGTTGCGCGGACATCGCGAGCATGGTTAGACTGTTGCTCAAGTTGGCCGCCCTCCCAAGGCTCGTCCGCTGGCTAGTCACGTTGACTGGCATACTGATGATCGGGCGAGCTTTTATGCGCCTGCTGGCGCCGGAAGTGCGCCGGCCCGGGCCAGGTAGCAATCTGGACCAGAGTCGATTTATTAGCGAGTTACTGTGTTCGAGTTCGCTAACCGATTGGCTTTTGCCCGCGGCGTCCCCTTGATGTTGTTGGTCTCGCTGGTGGGCTTGGCCCAGGTTGTTGTGCTGGGGTTGGTCGCCAGAGGGCGCGCGCGCTTGTTGCAGGAACAGGGGCTCGAGGCATTCGTGGATGGCGGCAAACTTGCCAGACCTTTGCAGCGCCATATTCCTGCCTGACGCTTGCAACTCGACACTCTGGTTCTGGTTTAGGTTTTGATCGTTTGTTTGCTCCACACGTTGAGCGCCCGAAGGGTCGGCGGAGTGGCGGGCCGGATTTGGGGCGAGATTGGCCGCGAAAGCTTGCGGCTTATGGACGAGTCTTGGGCCCGCGGAGGAGGTGTCGCTGCGCTCGCACTGAAGCTCGCCCATTGGCCCGCAAACGATGCCCTCGTCCGACTGGCTCCCCTCCGATTGGGGCGACTTGCGGCCGAGCTGGCTGGCGCTGTCGGCGCTGCTCGGCGCCTTGGCCGGCTGCTCGCCCTGCGGCCTGAGCTTGCGCTTGGCCTCAAACTTGAGCTTTGCCTCAGAGCGGCCGCATGGCATGAAGGCGACGAGCACGCTCGAGAAGCAGACGAACACCAAGACGGCTGCAAATGTCAGTGAGGCCATGAGGGTGAATGCGAGGCCTGAGGCGTGAGTTGTTCAGTTTGTTTGTTGGCGGAAGGAAGCTGCTTGGTTAAAACTCGGCAAACTTAAATTCAAGGCCGGCGAGGCCAATTGAGATGGATGGGAATTGAACGTTGCAACTCTCTGATCGATGGACCATCAGCGATCGCTTAATTATTTTAAATCGACAGTTGCATGAGATTGGAGCGGACGGTTATGCAAATGGTTGCGCTTAGCCGAGCCTCAATTCTGGCCGGAGGTCAGCTGGAGCGCTGCCAGTGGCTTTGGGCGGCTCGCTGCCGAGCTGTCTGGCGGGCGGATAATTTATCGTGTCCGCGGCCAAACTCGAGCAGCCCGCCAGCTCTGAGTTACGACGACAGGTGCTCCTCGGCGGCCACGGCCGGCCAGCTAGCCAGCCAGCAAACTCGGGCAGAGGTGAGCCGGGAGTCTCGCTCGGCCAACATGCGAGCATGATTCAATGAATGATGCCGATTTGTTGCCGCAACATCCACTCCACTTCCATCTCTCTTTCTCTCTATTTGTGTCTCTGTCTTGCGTCCGGTTCGCGGAACTGGCCGAAACAGTCGGGCGAGGCGGGCCGCCAGCACATTGCATGTACCTCTCGCTCTCCCAGTGTGAGCCTGGCCGCAACTCATGTCGGCTGGCTGGCGGGCCGGACAGGCGAGCCAAAGGAGAAGTTTGCGCCCGCGAGTAAGTCTGAGTGTGTGTGAATCGGGCCTATCAACAGGTATCAGCGGTGAATCGGAATTAGAATGAGCGGAATGGCCGCAAGCGCTCGCCGGCTCCTCTGCGCGTCCTCCTGGCGGCGGCGGCGGCGGCGGCGGCGGCGACGCTGGCCGGCCGACTGAGGAAAGGTTCACGCAATCTTGCGATGGCTAATTCGTGTGATTCTCACTCTCGGCGCTGTGAGAATATCATCATCTTCCAG
>Ga0268249_1000157_pt1 | contig 43782 bp, 30 predicted proteins | sample AgamicAtPe_FD_200257 | JGI IMG/M metagenome (GOLD analysis project Ga0268249, IMG submission 200257) | Agave microbial communities from Guanajuato, Mexico - At.P.e (v2) (version 3) | ecosystem: Host-associated > Plants > Phyllosphere > Phylloplane/Leaf | place: Guanajuato, Mexico | collected... | reverse complement strand
TCAACATCAAGCAGTACGGCACCAACTTCACCAAAGATCGCTTCGACCCGGACGGCTGGAAGCAGAAGCAGGAGGCGTACTATGACTCGCGAATGTACCGGCGACTAGCGGATCGACGCGAGCGCGAGCGACGCACTGGTGGCTGAGTAGCCACGATTAGGAATAAACTTGACGGGGACAGAAGAAGAGACGACACGAATATAGTGGGACCACTCGGAGAGCGAGAAGAGGTGTAGGAGAGAGTGAGATTTGGTGTGAGAAAGGAAGGCGAGGAGGCGGCGGAAGAGAAAGAGAGGCAGGCTTAGTCTGAGGCACGAAGAGCGCGGCGAGACGTGCATTTATTCGATGGATTGGATTCACCTAGTTTCGCCGAGTGGGCTGGTGGTGGTGTCAGAGCGGGGGCCTTGTTGCGAGGATGGCACTGGGCGGGTATTGGCGTTGCCTAGCAGTGATGGTTGAGTAAGTGAGCTAAGACTGAGCGATTCCATCAAGTCGCTTAGGCAATCCAGTCGATCCAACATGTCCAAGCCCAACTGGGCAGCTGGGTGGTAGCGGTTTCTCTGTGATAAAAGAAAGCAGGCCAATTGCTTCGAGTCTCTGAGTATGTTCGAACGAACCAACAAGACGAGCTGGTAGAAGCACCTGCCACGCACCAGACAATTTAACAGTTGTTCGCTTATGCTGAAGTCAACCTTTTTATCCTGCCTCCTAACCATAAATATAAACTCTAGCAGGGTAGAGGTCACGAACTGTAGATGTGCCGGCTTCTACCGTGAAAAAAGACCAAGATTAGTGGGTCGCTCCAAGTAATTAAAATGACGACGATATAGGTTACTTACCTCTTCGAACTTAGAGTCTAATTGATCGAGGACCTCCCTTTGTACGTCAGTCTGGTATAGTGACACACTATATTGGCTACTAGCAGCGTAGTCTGTCAGTCCTGTGACTGTTTTGTCTGCTGATTGTCTATCGGAAGTAGATTTTTTCTCTGGTTCCGGAGCAGACTTCGTCAACTTACTTAGAATCTCGAAAGCCGACGAAACGTCCGCTAGAGGACTGCTATTCGTATTCGAAGTTCCAGTTGCGGCGTCGTAGGCATTCGAAACTATCCCTCGACACCTGTTGAGTATCATCTGTTCGGAGTGTTTTCTACGCGCGAGAAAGTTAAGCAAAATAAGATTATCCTGGATTGCCTCCTGAACTGCGCCAAGGTCCAGGTGGAGTGTGCATAGGAGACCAAGTTTAGCATCGATAATAAAATTAGGCTGGAAGAAAACCCAGTTCAATGAATACATATCCAAGTCCAGATTGCTATCTACAGATTTAGGAGGCCTAATCGACTGGCGGTCAATGAAGCTGACGTAATGCCTCGGGCAGTCAGACTTCTCCGTAGACTCAATCATGATATCGAAAATAAAGCTGGATCTCGTTGGTTGGTCATGCACAACAATCAAGTTATCTAGGATGTTTATGGCAAACTTTCCGTTAACATCAAGATTCAAGGTGTGAGTTCTGGTTGTGACGCCAGTAACTTGATCAGTCGTATAAATGAGAATTTGCGCGCCTTTCGACTTGACATTGAGAGATTCATGCTGAAGCACCAAGAGTCTCACTGAATTGTAAATATTGCCAATTGTGATACTACGCTCAAAAAGCTCCATTCTACCCCCATGCCAACTGCTATCGACCTCAAACCTCTCTAGTTGACTGACTTGGCCGTGGCTGAACATGTAGGGCTGCAGTGAATTGCCGATACAACCGGTGGAAACCATCAGTATAGAGTAAGGATGACATTCATCCAAATCATTGGTTTCACTGTAATAATTTGGACAAGAGGGTTGATAAACAAACCAATTGGTGGCGGAAGTGAAAGACTTAATGTGCCTCAATCTGCGTCGACTCGGTTCGACATGATAATACTCAATGCTTACATCAGTTATCAAAACCAGCTCTGTCGGACCAGTCCAAAGAAATCCAAGTAGCTTACGATTCTTAGACCGGCTGGCCTGCATGTAGCGTCTATCGTCGAGCTCATAGGTGGTCGGACAATTTGGTTTCTCAACAGCGAGCACATTTATAAACTCAATGTTGCTCTTCTCGACATGATAGGCCAAAATCGTGCGGGTTGAATTCAGCTTGATGGATAGTATTTTCTTTCCTACAGGTAGTACGAAATCAATCCTATCTAGCTGATCAATCGACTGAAAGATGACCGCAGTCTTGGAATTAGGGCTACCTGTCAGACTAATGACCTCTCTGTTGCACTCGTCAAAGAAAACAGACACTTTATGCGTTGGGGCTCCAAATGTTACGTGACTCTGTTTGAGAAAGAGGATGTCTGGTCTGGTCCCAGTCGTTGTGCTGATGGGTGATAGATGTGAACTTGAGCTGGGACGGCCGGTTGCTTTGGTCGGGCTGGAACTCATTCTGTCTGATACCTTTCAATACTTTCGTCCGCGAACTTGACCATAAACGCCTCGGAATAATCAGCTGAACGTGCACGAATTGAGTCCTCTGGTCGTTCTTTGAAGAACGACCAGAGGACTCCTATGCTGTGCGCATGTTCTATCGCTGCACGAGGAAATTGGCGCGTCATGGAAGTATAAATACTTAACTCCACCACAATTCACCATCAGTCCTCGAATAGAATTTGACCCTGCCTCATCAACATCAAGTCATCCGAACTACCACCCAAACACAATGGCCAGAACTAAGCAGACCGCCAGAAAGTCGACCGGAGGTAAGGCTCCAAGGAAGCAGCTCGCTACCAAGGCAGCCCGTAAATCAGCCCCAGCAACCGGTGGTGTCAAGAAGCCCCACAGATACAGACCGGGAACTGTCGCACTCCGTGAGATCAGACGTTACCAAAAGTCGACCGAGCTTCTGATCCGCAAGTTACCCTTCCAAAGGCTAGTTCGTGAAATCGCACAGGACTTCAAGACTGACCTGAGATTTCAATCCTCAGCTGTCATGGCCTTGCAAGAGGCATCAGAGGCTTACCTCGTGGGTCTCTTCGAAGATACTAACCTCTGCGCCATCCACGCCAAACGTGTCACTATCATGCCCAAGGACATCCAGCTCGCCCGTCGCATCCGTGGAGAGCGTGCTTGAGCATCATGATCATGATGAGTTTCGTTACGTGAAAAGTTGAACCAACGGCCGTTATTACGGCCACCAAATCATTGTATTATATGAGTCTTGTATTTATTAAACCCTCAAAAGTTAGTCTTATACTTCTTGACGTGTACCATTAACTCGTGTAGACTAATCAGCCTGCTCCTGTTGACGTTGTCCTTGAATATTGAATGTCCCATGATCTTTTGAAATCTCATGTGATACTGGAGTAACTGAGCCATGGCAGCCTGCTGGATATTGTTCCCGTTCTCGAAATTGCTAAAGCAGCTCAGTACATCCTTACTGATATCTTCAAGTGCCTTTTGCCAGTTAGCGTTGAACGTGTCGATCAAAGCACCGACCTTCTTCTCGCTACGACTCAGGGACTCTTGATCATCCCTTTCTATATAGACCTCACTATCCTTTACAAAGCATATAATGGAACCAAAATGCGGGTACAAGAGCTCCTCCACAATTTCTTGAGTCCTTTTGTTAAGCTGTAACTTTATTTCTTCAATATCCTTTGAATCTTCTCTAACATTTGACTTTTTGAACACACTAAGGATGTGATCATAGTTGTTTATCATAAAAATTTGTTGTTCCTTAGGTTGCCTAAAGACAGCAGCAGTTCTGAGGATAAAATTTTTGACTTCGTTCTGTAGTTCATTCAGGAGGAGGGATATTCTCTCGTCAGGGTAGGTGTCGTTTATGCTCGAAATGGCCGAGGCGAATTCGGCATATCTTCGAGTGATTGAGTGAGGTAAGGTGTCAACGCTCACTAGCTTGCCACACTCACAATTCTTGACTGAGTTTATATGCATTTGCACTAATCTCTCGAATCTGGGATAAAGACACTTAACGATTGTATCCCAATACTCATCCATAACAGAGACTTTCTTTCTACGAGCCATTTCACGATACCTATAGACGAGGTGAAGGCACAAGAATATTGCAATGGTATCGTAACTCGACTTGCACTGTTCACTAAAATGCGAATTGACCAATCCTAGGGTCTTGGTGAAAACCTGCTTAAACAGATCGACTGTCTGAGCTTCGCCTCCGGTCATGAAGAAATCCCGTAGAAAGAAAAATTCTCTACACGCGTTGTCCAGCAGAGCAAAGTGGACGGTCCTGAACAAGGCCTCTGGGGTATACCTGACTTCCTGACTGTTGGCACTTGGCATTATCAATGGCGCCTCGAGATCGACTTTAATCACAGTTGCTCTGGTGCCAATGGTGAAAACAGTTGATCTGTTTTTCAGGGATGCTGGCTTCATATTGAAGATGATGTTTGTTCTACTTCTATTGTGCGTATCATCAGAGGCCATGAGATCGTTTTCGTCGGGTCTTTCATCGTATTCAAGTTTACAAAGGCGATGAATGTATTCTCTGAAATAACTGTGGTAAACTTTGCTCATGGTCTCGATATACTCGTTCTGCACTTCCCTCGCCTTCTCCCTCTCGTGTGAGAGGAGGAATTGATAGAAAAACTTGTTTTTGAGGAGGGCATTCTGGGGAACTTGGTAGTTGGACAAATACTTTCGACAATCATGTATCTTCCTCAGCGTATATTCTCGAACTTTGAATATTGCTTTTGTTTTGAGGCCAAATAGCGTTTGATTTACATCGTTGCAGGACATAGCGTCCTTGAAATCTTGCTCCTTGAAGAAATGGATCTTTTGGTCAAGTATGACAAGATTGTCGGAAAAGTTTTTTTCACAGGCGGGAGTATACATGATGTGGTGCACAACTGACTGAGGTATTGTCATATCTTCAATGAACCGGCTTAGCTTCGAACGGACAGCCTGTTTGTTTTTCAATTGCATGTTCAGGGATACAGTTTGCTCATGGAGGGATATTATTTCTTGGCATATGTTGCCGAGATCTGCTTGGAATTTGCACAATATGGTTTCGAGCCTCTCTAAAATCTGATCGCAAGATGTAACTCGCTGATACAAGTCAGTGATGTTGTCACTTTCCCTCATATAATCCGCGATACAAGCCGTCTCAACCTCCTTCAGTTGCTCTTCTACTTCGAGTTTGCGAGACCTCAAATCAACACAGGAATCAGGAATGCTTTCGAGATTGTCGTTACCGATATCGTTTGACTCGGTCAACTCCAGGTTGATCCTCGCCAACTCTGCCAGCTTTTCCATCTCGAAGTCCTCCCAGGATTGGATCACCGCTGTGAAACTGTTTATAAACAAGTGCAATTGTTAGGTGGGCTAACTTGTATGTGTGTACCAATTCACCTAATAAGACTCCGGATATCTATCTGTTTTTATCGTGGGTACATTTTACCAGTCTTGACTAATAGTAGTAGGACGGCATACCATCAGGGCCAGACTTTGCCTGTGTTCACTCGAGGATCTTTTTTGTCCAGCAAACTTTGCTGAGTGGTGGCAAAGTAAACACCTCTTCGCACGCGGTTCCGTTGGATTTTCAAGGGCCCTAGTGTAGAAATAAACACACGCGCTTCCAGCAACCTCTGTATTTACAACAGATCTGCAAACTTTCAACAATATACCATAATCTTAGCTTTAGCATCTTATTTTAATCCTCTCAAGTGATCAAGCCTCTGAGACAATGAGCCAATCACGCCAAAAAAAGCAGCTGAGTTTGCTGGATAGTCTTGGAGATTTGACGGACCATGAACTTCGAGAGGCCTTAAAAAGTTACGACCAGAATCCAGGACCGATAACAGACTCAACCAGAAACATTTATCGCAAAAAGCTTGCATCTTTACTCGAAGATGGAAACAGTAATAGCCAGACTGTAGAGTCCAAGCAACGCGGTTTGATGCAGCCCAACTCTGCTGCCCTAGAAGCCGGCACATTCGACGATGACGACGATACCTCAGACGAAGATTATAATGTTCAGGATGAGGACACTGAAGATGATGATGACACCGAATTTGAGGACGAAGACGAGGAAGAAGAAGAAATAGGCGACGGTTCCGATGACGTGGAGCCCGTAAATCAGCTTGACGAGGATATCAAGCTATCCAGCACAACCAATGAGGGAGATAGTATGACCACATCTGTGATTGTGGGGCCGGATGCTACACCAAACCGAATATCGAGGAATATATTAGTATTGATAATTTCATTTTTTGTCGCCATATTCTCCCTCTATCTGTTCTCAACCAGCAGCAACAACAAATTATTCATGTCCTCGCCTCCAATGAAAACATTGACCAAACAATTTCTAGTTCTATTGTCGCTATCACCAATCGGATACGCTATTTACAAGGGGATAAGTTTTTACAAATTGCGCCGCCACGAAGAAATGCAGCGTGTCTATGAGTTGGTAAACGAGGCACTAGAGCTCTTGCAGTCGCCTGACAACCCCAAGGGAATGATGCCAACTCTACACATTCGCGATACACTATTAACACCAGCTGAGAGAAAGACCAAAAAGATGACTAATTTGTGGAACAAGGCTGTCAAGTTCATTGAGGAACACGAGTCGCGTGTCAAGGTCGAGCTTGTCACCATTGATGGCGAAGATTTTCGCTCCTGGAAGTGGATTGGCTCAAGGAAGGTATAATTCTTCAACTAGTTGTTTATTTATAATAAAGATAAAGAGGGAGATGCGAAGAGCGCCTAACATGATCCGTAAATAAGACTAAACCTGTCCGATGTCGAGCCCCTGTCTTTTCAGGTCCTCCATCTCCAATCGCTCCGCCTCCTTCTTTTTGGCCGCTGCTTCGGCATCCCAAATTGGTTTCATTTCCTTCAGGTAATCTCGATACTTCTCCTCTTTTCTGTGCAAATAGTTCCATCTAGTAGAGCCATACCAGATACCCAGGAGCAGTAGAGACCAGCGTGCTAACTTTATGAAGGGAGACACTCTGATTGGTGCCAGTTTATTTGCAGGTACGGCGTCCATGACCACAGTCGTTCCGTAAAAGTTTGGTTATTTCAGATATTCGTAATAAAGGTGGCAGAGGACTAGCAAACACGCTTGTTAAATTGCTAGAGAGTGGATTGATGTTACTTGTAAATAAAGAGGCTGCATATTCCATAGGATGAGCACTACCCACGCAAGATTTACAAACTGTGACCTTCGAGCGGAGACTTTGGAACACTGGCGGCCTCTATAGGGATGCGATTGAACTCTGCCCAGGAAATGAGGTGATCCACAATAGGTGAACTTTCAAGTATTTATAACACTAGATCATGTTTCGCTTAGCTCATAGCTCTTTCGAATCCGTAATCGAGCCTTCTAGCCCTCCAGGCAACATAAGATTCTAAAAATAGTGACTCTCTGTGGTTTGTTGCTGACCCAAGGTTTTCTGAGGATGTTGTTGGCGGTTTACTGGGCACAGGTCCTTTCCTTCATTTTACTGAGGTTTAAGGTTGCTACATACAAGACAACAACCCACAACTGGTATCCGTTCGTTGATGTCTCTCTCATACCCCTAACTAGGAATTGCGGTCAACTCATTCACGAGTAACGATGATATTCACCAAGAGTGGATCGTTGATTTGTGCACTAGCTCTTGGGCTAGTAAACTTGCTTGCAGTATCGAGGGTTGTCCACGGTGGCAGCACCAACGAGTTTGACCAATTCTATTTCCACCTGCGACCAAGATTGGGCCACTTCTCTCGAGCTGATGGCTACCTTAAGATATATGAGGAATATTTTGCCAACACCTTGAAGCAAACAGACAAAGCGATGGAGCAAGTTGACATCAACGACTGGCGCAATGTTCGTCCATCCGGCGAGTTTTGTATTGATTTTCTACAAGAATTTCAAGTTAGAAGCTATAGCCTTAACAAGCCGTTTGACATAATCCCTTTGGACGCTTGTCTCGAGTGGCTGATGGATAATTCAGACGAGAAAGAGGTAGATGTTAGCAGGTTTAATGTGGTGACAAAGGAGGAAATGTTCCATCTGAGAGACGACCACAAGTTGCCCCACATTTATCAGTCAACTTTGTTCAAGGGCGACAAGATTCCGATGGAATTGAAGGAGAAGTTACACGAGTATTTTGCGAAGTTGTTGAAGATCTACTCTAACAATCCGAGAAACGGATGCCACAGCTTTTGGATGGAGGCTTACAATGATTTCGTTGAGGACGTTTACTTGGCTGATTGCGACGACGAGGACGCCTGCGTTCACTTTGGTTTGGACGGAAGCGATAACGACTCATACCTGAACCTGATCATCGAGTCAACGAAACAAGCGGCCAAGACTTGTTATAGTGTCATGCAGAGACAGATGACGGGCCTTATGCATGCAGCCTACGACGCGGAATCAATCCCAACCTCGATCACTAGGAAGCTGAAAGTGAAGAGCAACAAGGTGGCCAAGCAATCGGAGGCCATGAAGTGGAGCATTGAATTGATTAAGATATTGCAACTCGTTTCCGGTCTAGATGCTGATACACCAATCAATTTGGCCGATGCAGTTGAAGATCTGAGGAAAATTAAGCGAAACGATCCGGCAACTGTCCAGAGATTTACGGATGCGCTCAGTAAGTACGCAATGGACAATGTTAACCTGAAGGATTCGGCCAACGATGCGACTGGCCGCGCGAGGTTTGGTCGAGCCATGACAAAGTTTTGCAGACCCTACATAGACTCAAAGAGCTTTCTAGCTCAAACTGGCGGCTCTACCTTGTGGGAGGATCCAGCCGATACCAAAAAGCCCTTTGAGTTTTACCATCTGATCTACTCAATTGTGAAGCTCACAAATCATGTGCAAATCTACGGAATAACCAAGGATCAGTTCGAGGAGGACGTGATGAAATATGGTTGGGAGTCCTTGTATTTGGCGACCTTTGCTTGTCAGATCATCTCCACCACTTGGGGTCAGCTCGACTACGACACAAACACCGACATTTACAAGGTTTACCTCCGTCCAAACGCACAAGTCCTCATCGAGGACTGGCCAATTTCTGTGATGAGCAGGCGGCTTGCCGAGCTCTATCCTCGGTCAGGCCGAAGAGCGGAGCTGGCGCCAGGCGACAAGGGCAAAAATCGTGAAAACGGCACCAAGCTGAAGTTCAAGCTGCCCGCCTTCTCCATATTCCCCGAGAACCAAGTGAGAAATCACGAGGAGAGGGCGCCAATCCCACCCATGCCCGCCCAAACAACCCCGCCGCCGCCGCCACCGCCGGCTCTGCTGGTTCAGCCGCAGGCAGCGCCAGCGCCCCCCGCTAAACCAACTCCTCAACCTGTTGCACCAATGGTGACCATGCCAGCACCAAAGGTGGCCATGCCAGCACCAAAGGCGCGTCCGCAGGTTCCCTCGCTCGAGAACATCCTGTTGTTTAAGGAACTCCATGGCAGGTACCCGCAACTCCCGGCGAGCATACACCAAATCTACCCGTCCCTGCCGAAGGATCTCACGCGAACCAACCAAAAGAGGGAGGAGCCAGAGCGCAAGTCCGCCCGCAGGCAGGAACCCGAGCGGCCGTTGCCCCTTGCCTTCGACTTTGACCAGGACTTCAAAGCAGGCGAGGCCAAGTATTCCGACCAAGCGCGAACGGGCAACTCGAATGGAGACGACAACGCTTGGGCCAATTTGAATGCTATGTCCATGTAGATAGTATCAAGTTGAGGCAAATGTGCTTTTATTTGGGTTGCGCCCCAGTTGAGGACGAATAAAAGTGATTCCAACTGGAAATCATGCAGTCCAATTGTTGGCTACCAGTTCGGCTCCAGCTGAAATCGAGCGAAAATTTTGAATCCGTTGCACAACAACTCGTCGCCCCTCCAGGCTAGCCGGTCTACCTGCGCTTACCGTAACCAAAGCCGCCCAAACCTCCGTGTATTCCGCCCAGGCCCTTTGCGCCCTTGGCCGCGCTCAAGGTTAGAAGCGGGTCGATGGGCGATATGATTGGCTCGTGCTTGTGGATGATGGGAATTGGGAGCGGCAGTGGCACTGGTAGTGGAATCATAATTTTCTTCCTATTCCCTAACACAGTCGCCGCTATCGCAACCTTCTTCAGCGCCTTTATCTGTTTCCTCTTCAAATAGTATGACTCGGATTGTTGCGGAACCAGCACAGCGAATAGGATCAAAATGCTTATGAGGAAACTGAGAACGCTTATGTGGTTTGCCATGGTCACTGACTGAGGATTGGAGCTTCCCTCGCTCGAACTCTGCTCTCTTCCTCTCTCTCTCTCTCTAAGCTGGCGCCCGCTCTTACTTAGCGACAAACTCTTTCACCTTCTCCAAAAGAATGGGCAATTTAAAGTGGTTACGTAATCTGCATGATGCTTATGAATTGGAGCTGTCCGTCGAGTGTTGAGCAAACATTGGCGAAAGTTTCACAGAAAATCGTTCCAATCTCATTCTCGCTCCAGGTTCTGGTTCTGGTGTCGCTCGAGCGCGCGGACAGCAGCGCCTAGTGTTGGAGGGGAGAGGGCAAAGCAAACGAGAGACAGGCAGGCTGGCCAATTTGTCCAAGACTCGCTGGCCAGCAAGCAGGCTGGCCAACTGGCTGAACTTGGATTGGAACCCAAGGAAACATTCACTGGCCCATAGAGTTGCTTGCTGGTTGCGCTCGCTCTGCTGCTTGGCGCCTTCCATTGGGCCGACTGGAGGGGGCGAGTTTTGTTTGTTGGCCGGAACCTTGGGCCGGCCAAGTGGAGCACAAAGCGGGCGGCGAGCGGCTACAAGCAAGCCACTTTCGCCGCAATTCCACTCTCCCAATCCAAAGTCAGCCGAGTAGACAGGATCAATTATGCAAGTTCAATTTAATGAGCGTCGCCAGTGTGTTTGTGTGTCCACCTGCCGGCGGCTCTGGAGGAATCTGAGAATTGTTAAACTCTGACGAGGGAACGAGTTCACCGCCAGACGGCCAAAGCCGAGCCGCAGAATTGGAATCCGCGAGCTAGACTTACTCTAATCGCGCCTCTTGGCTTTGGAGACAGCATGCGGCTGGCCCATTGGACCGCTCGAGCCCATTGTCTTGCTTCAGTGGACAGACAGCCGAGTCTGGCCAGTGGGAACCATTTGCTTGCCATTGTGGCCGCCCTCTTTGAACTTGAGGAGCCAAGGCGAGAGGGAGGCGCTTCGTTGGCCGCCTTCAATCGCCAAAGTCCGGCGGCACCGATGGAAGCCATTCGATCATGAGCGGCAGCCTAAGAGTTTGCGGCCGCTTGATGGGCTCATTGCGGCGACTGACCTCCCGTCCGAGAGCGCTCCTGCCGCCGGCGCAACCGATGAGGCGGCCGCCGAGGGAGCCGCGGCCAAGGCCAAGCTTGCGTTTGTTCCAGACGAGCCAGACTAGACTAGACGACTGGACGAGAAGGGAGGAGACTAAACTGAGCTGAGCTGAGCTGAACTGAACCAGACTAGACTGAACCAAGGCGAGCCGAGCTTTGGCCAGAACGACAAGTTGTCGGTTGAGCTTCAATTGGCCGCCTTGAAGTGACACCAAGCGGCCAGATTTCGAGCAAGGATGCAGATTTACGTGGAGCTCTCTGACAGCCGAAGAAAGCGTTCAGCGTTAACGCGCACGAAGCGCAACTGAGCCGCGGAGAACAATCCGAGCGGCTCGACTCTCGGCAGGCCCAAGGTCGCGCCTCTCAGCTCGCTTGACCTCTCTCTCCACTTAGCCGCCGGCCGCCCTCGAGAGTAATTGGCCGGCGGAGATCGTTTGCAAGTCGGCCAGCTCGTTTCCATCATGCAAGCTGCAGCAGAGTGGTCAGCTGGAGGAGGAAAACAAATGTTCTGAGCTTGGAAGCGGCCGCTCGCAAGCAACGGCTTCGGACTGGCCAACTGCTGAGGGCCTGTTGGTGGTCGTGCAGAGCGGGCTGGTTTGTTGGCCGAGGCGAGAAAGTTTGCCCGGCCGGCCGAGCAGAGGGAGGCGCAACAAGTGGAGGCTTTGCGCCGCTCACGCCCCGGAGCTGGCGAGTCTCCGGCGCAAGCTCACGGGATCCGGGAGATGTCGGCGCTGCCAGCGAGCTCGAGAGACGAGCTCGGCGCGGACGGCCAGGTTAGGCCCATGAATGCGCTGGCCCGCTAATGATTCTCGCAAGCAGAGCGGCCAGGCTCGAGGCTCAAATGGCGGCGCGAATGCGAGCGGAATTCCCACTCCAAGCTCAAGGCTCAGTCCTCCACCTGAGCGAGTTTTGGCCGGAACAAAGAGCGGCGAGCGAGCGCCGCTGGCATCAATTAAGCCGGCAGCAAGGCCGCCAGTTACGCAATGGGGCTCTGGGCGCCGCCGGCCGGAGAGAGAGAGAGAGAGAGAGAGAGAGGCAGGGCAGCTGGCCAGGCGCCAGTGCTCGAATCACGGCCAGCGCCGACTCCAGCTCCACTCGGCGAGTGCACTCAACTCCAACCAAAAGTAGGCTCGACTAGACTCGACTCCATTCGACTAGACTCGACTCCACTCCACTCCACTCAACTGCGCCCGGCTCGGCTCGGCCAGGTGAGCCAGTAATGAGTTGGCCGGAACGGAGCTCAGAGCGAGCGCAGTTCCCCCCGGCCAGCGGCGGCGCAGAGCGCTCGGGCCGAGAGGGCCAAAGCACTCACGCAGCGCTCCACTGATGAATGGTTGGCTGTTGCAGCGGGCAGCTTGGGCGAGGTTGGCCAAGCGGCGCAGTCTCATTGTGGCCCATTGTAGTGGTGGTCCATTGCGGGGTTGGCCTGCGCTGGCTCGGCGCCGAGCGGCCAGCGCGCTCGCTCCTGCCTGGCTGCCTGCCTGCGACGGGCGGGGGCAAGGCGGCCGCGCAGACACGACGGGCCGAGCTGGCACAATGGGCCGCTCGCAGCATCCGCCGCCAGCTCGCCCCTCCCGAGTCTGGCCGGCCGCCGCGGCCGAGTGGGAGCCTCGAAGGTCTCGGCGGCGAGCAGAGGGGGCGAGGCGGCCGCGGCGGCAGCAGCAGCGCCGCCGACGAGCGCGGCCGACAATTACGGGCGACGAGCGACAAAGGTGCGCGAGATATAGTTTTCTCGGGCCAGCCAAATGGCTCGCGGCCTCAGCGGTCGCTGGCTGGCTGGCTGGCAACAATTATCCAGCTCGGCCGCGCTCGGCCAGGTATCAGCGGATCCATTATGTAGTAATAATGAGCCGCGAGAATTCGCCCTCCTTGTTCTTGTCGCTGGCTCGGCGGCCGCGAGACAGGCGAGGCGAGAACAGCCAGGCCGAGCGAGCGGGCGAGAACAATGACAGCGCCGCTCTCTTCCTCTTCGCTCGCTCACTCGCTCGCTCGCTGGCAGCGGATGAGGGGAGCCAACAGGTGGCTGAGGGGAGCCAGTGGCGCCGGAATATTAAGTTGCCCGTCCAACTCTGGCCAACTCGGCCTTTCTAGTCTCTCGCCTGGGAGCCGCTCTGCTGCTTGAAGCCTTGAGTTCGGGCGGGTTCGCTGGCTGCAAGTCGGCGCCGCTTGTTTGTGCCTGCGCGCTTGTGCGTGCGCCGCAGCAAGGGCGGCTCGCCAGCAAGGAGGCTCACGCTGACAACGAGCCCAGCGCCGCCAGCAGGTGAGGGCGGCACCGCGAGGATGCTTGCGGGGCAGCGCCACTTTGTCCAGCCGGACGGGCGCGCCAGTCAGCCAGCCAGCCAGCCGGCCGGCCAGACGCAATTGTTCGTCTAGTTGAGCGCGTCAAGATTGGCCACTCAGCCAGAGAGTAGAGCGCGCAAAGGGAAGAGCGGCCCAGACGAGACAGGCAGCCGAGAGGGGATTTGATCTGAGCGAGCGAGCGAGCGTAAAAGAGAGAGAGAGAGAGAGGCGCAAGCTTGGTCCTAGCGTCGAGCTCGGTTGTCAGCGAGCGGGGCGCCCTTGACTCTCGAGGGCCTCACTGAGCTTGGCGCGTCCGGCGGAGCGGCGCCATAGCAGCAGGTCAGTTGCCCGGCAACCAGCAGCCAGTGGCGAGCAAACAGGTGCCAGCGGGCAGGCGTCTCGTGCAACACGAGCGAGCCACAGAGCTGCACCTCCCTTCGTCCCCTCAACCAGACCCAATCAGACCAAACAAGCTCGAGCAAGAGGAGACAAGATGGCGATAAGAACTAGAAGCTCAGAGGGCTACCAGCAAGTGGAGCTAACCTCCGAGCTGCTGCACAGTCAGAGCGGCGCAACCCAACAAGTGATATCAGCTGTTCCCTGCACCAAGCATTTGCCCTTCTTCCTCTCCGTCCTCCTGGCCGACGTGTTCCTCTTCGGCTCGGTGCTCCTCTTCGCCATTTACGCGGCCCAATACGGCGACGGTTTCAGCCTCGAAAAGCAACCTGAGGCGCCCTACCGCCAGTTCAACCTCCACGCGCTCGTCATGCTAACGGCGCTCGTCTACTTGAACGGCCAGGCGATAACCGTCTACAAGTCCAACTACCTGGTCAAGCACAAGTCCATAAACATGCTCTACCACTTCCTTCTCCACCTGCTCACCATTTGCGGCATCCTAGCCGGCCTCTATCTCACCTACAGCGCCCAGGAGGCCGTGCAACACTTGCGGCCCCGAGTGTCGCACTTCTACTCGGTCCACTCCTGGACTGGCCTCGTCGCGATCGGCCTCTTCGCGATCCAGGTGAGCGCAACCTCCCCTCCTCCCGTCGACCGACCGATCGACCAACAAACAAACCGACCCACACTAACCAACCCACCCGCCCAGTTCATGTTTGGATTCTTCAGCTTCTTCGTAACCCTATGCTGCCGGAAGCTAACCGCTCGAATTCGGGCGCGCGCACTTCCAATCCATCGCACCTTCGCCATGCTGGTCCTTTGCGCCTCCATGTCGGCGGTCATAAGCGGCCTCTCGCAGTTGGCCCGCTTCCAGCTCAACGGGCTCGACGGCCGCCTGGACTACAGAGATCTGCCAACCTCGGCCCTTTTGGTCAACCTGAGCGCAGTCTGCGTGCTCGCCTCGAGCGTCCTCATCTTCTTCATCACCTTCATATTCAAGCGGCGCCAGGCGCACGACCTGCCAGTCCTCTTCAAGATCATACTCTTGGTGACGCAATTCGTTGAAATTGTGCTCATCCTCGTCGTGGCAGAGTTCATATTCCAGCTTGTAACTCCGCACGTAAACAGGGTCATCAACAGCCAGTTCATTGGAAACACAACGCTCACTCATATCTTCAACAACGCAACCCAAACCATAAACACATTCATATCAACCGCAACACAGCAGCTTGGCGGCGCCGCAAACTCGCTCCCCACTCAAAGCGCCGCCCCGACCACCACCACCACTGTCGCCCCAACTTCCGCCTTAGACCAAGCAGATGGCGCCACGTCCGTGCTTGCGGGCGCAAACGCAACCAGTTGATTTGGGCCCAATCAGGAGTCCCCCTCAGCACGCATAAACACACTTTTAGCCTTGCTAGCTGGCCAAACAGTTGCCAAGCGCCGCCAAGCAAAGTGTGCACGAAGATCTCGCTCGTCACCACAAATCTCATAGGAAAAACTAGAATCAATGCTGGACTCAGTGCAATAGGAGTAGCCGGGGCAATTCAAACGCTGGCCAACACTTGCTTGCGACCTCTAGGCGCTGAGCTCGACGAGTCGTACGTGAGATGAACTCTCGCCCGAGGAGAGGTCATCGCTCGCTTGTTGCGGCCAGACAGTTGGAGCGGGCGGCGAATGTAAATAGAATGGAAGAGAAGAGTATAGGTTAGGATAGGATAGGATAGAATAGGACTGGTACGGAGATGTACTATCGCCTCAGGGCGGCCCCACTGAGGGCGCAGAGCTCGCCGGCCAACCTCATTGTGGTGGCCAACAGAGACAGGTCTCACGCTTAAAAGTTGCCGTCCACGAACTTGAAGACATGTAAACATTCAGACACTCAATTGTCGCCATTGGATTTGCCGGCTGAACGCGAGAGCAAGTGGAAGGAGCTCGGGCGCCAACTCGAGCGGCGGCCAATCCTGCGCCGCCTCCACTCTCGGCCGGAACCAGCGGCGACCCAAAGATGCTAATCAAACCAAAAATGCGACCTCCAGACTGGAGCCAACAGAGGGCGCGGTGGGCCCATGAGCGGGCTCATTCGGAGCCCTGAGCGCGAGGCTCCACTTGGCCGCCAACTGTTGCCTTTGAGGGCTGGATTCGTTGTTGAAGCCTCCAAGGCTTGCATATGAACTCGTGTATAAGAGGAGACTCCATGCTGAGCGCGTACTGTAAACCCAAAGCTCGAAAATATTTGCCCAACAATTATGCCAAACTTTCACGGAGGAACGAAAGAGAGATGAGGTTGTAGGTGTTTTTGGTGCGCGAGATCGAGACGAGGATGGAGCCACCAGCCCACCGTTTGCAATGAATAAACACATCACCCAACTCTCAGCTCTCAAATTCTCTCTAGCTTGCAAACAAGGACGAGAAGAAGCAGAGATTACAACAACAACAACAATAACAGGCTTTGTTTCCGTACAGAACAGGTCAAAGTTTGAGATGGCTAACAATCCGTCCGAGAGTCCTGTTGGCCGGCCGGGTTGAGCTTGGCGACTGAGAGCTCGCAGCAGTTGCTAGATTCGTCCTCTTGCGCGCAGCCCCGCTCCACGAGCGTGGCCTTCATTGCGGCCAAATACTCGTTGCGCGTCACCTTGAGGTAGGAAGTGTTTGCCATTATTTCAACAGTGTAGTCGGGCACAAACTGGCCCCCGCCAAGACGCTCGAGCGAGCATATAGAAGTTTGCGAGTCGGCTCCCCTCAGTTTGGGCGCCCCAGTGAGGCCAGTCTCGCCCTCGGCGAGCGACTGTTCGAGTTTTCTCATTGAAATTGACGCCTCCCCATCAAGCGGCTTACTTGCGGCCACGACAACGACGCTCTCGCGCCGCTCCAAGTTTGCTTGCCTGTTGTTTGAGGACTCCTTTCGACGCGGGCCGGCCGATTGGGGAGTCGCTGCGGGCGGCTTGTCTGCCGCGCCAACTGCCAAGGCAGCCTTCCCAAAGTAACTGAACGGGCCGCCCTCAAAGACGAGACTCTCGCGGCCACAAAGCACCTGCACCCGGCCCTCGAGGATCATTATGAAATAGTCGGCCGCTTCGCCAGCCGTGTAGAGGAACTTCTCAACCGACTCCTCCGGACGCACCTTGTAGTAGATCTTCTGCGAGAGGAGCCGCTTCAGAATGTTGTCGCTGATAAACTTGGACGAGAAGGGCTCCACTGTGGTGGCCAAGTACTGGTAGGCTGCCAAACAAAGCTGGGCGCTCACAACGTTTGAGCTTGAATCGCCGGCGCCCAAATTGGTGAATTGCGAGTAGTCCTTCCGCACTTGGGCCTCCTTGCGTCTCCGTTTGCGCCTGTTGTCCGATAGGGTGTCAGTTTCGTCGTTGATCTCCATCTGCATGATCTCCTCGATGACGTCCTCGAGCGTTACGATGCCCGTGATCTCGTAGACGGGATCCCTGTCCCCATCGTCCAAAACTCGGCGCACGAAAGCCATGTGCGACTTTCCAGTCTTGAACTCGTTGAGCGCCAAGTCGAGGGTGGTGTCCTCGAACAGGTACATGATTGGATGGTTGTAGAAGGTAATGAGCGTTTGAACTGGAGTGCGGTCGTCTGGGTCGAGCAGGGCGAGATCCTTTGCGAAGAGGAGGGCGACAATGTTCTTCTTGTTGCCGGCCTCGTGGACGGGAATGCGCGAGTAGCCGCGCTCAATGATCGCTTGGATGGTGTCAAAGTCTAAGCAAGAGTTCACGTCTAACATGTAAACATCCTCTATCCTTGTCATAACCTCGCTTAGTTGGATTCGTTTTAGTTTCAATGCTCCCGAGATTATGTTTACCTCGTCCGTTTCAAGGTTGTTGTAATCGCGAGTTATCCTTATGAACTCCATGAGTCGCTCGCGGTCGTAGGCGTGGCCGATCTCCTCGCCGAGGACCCAATCCAAACAGGAGGAGACTGGATAGGAGAGTGGGAAGGTGACAATCATACAAAAGTAAGTGATTGAAACTGTCTTTGCCCCAACTGCAAGCCCGTGGCGCGAACAGAAGGCTTGGGGCAGGATTTCGCCAAACATCACTATGAATATTGTGGATGTCATGACTGCAACAATACCGCTAGTGAGCTCCTCGAGCAGGACGGCAATGGTCGAGTTGACGAGCACGTTTGAGAAGAGGATGGAGCAGAGGAGGTAGTTTCCGCGCCTTCGAACTGGCTCGATGGCTCGAGCGTAGCGCTTCTCCGTCTCGGAGCCGCAGGTTATTATCACCCGAAGCTCGTTCTTGTCCAGCGCCATGAGGCCAAGATTGAGGCCCGAGAAGAGGCCGGAGAGCATGAGAAGGCAGGCGATGACCACTATTTTCATGTAGAGCGGAAGGAGGTCCTGCTTGATGTAGATCTTCATCCAAGGCTCGGCGCCCTGGTGGAACCAGCCGAGGCCGTCGCGCGACTCGCGCAAGCACAAGTAGAGGGCTACGTTTGCGCCCGGCGACGGCAGGTCAATCACTACCTGTGCAACGCGCGAGCTTATGTTGCGGATTTGGAGCGACTTGACGCGGTCAGTGTGCGTACAGTCGTCCTCTGCTGAGCCCTCGCTTGGAGTCAAGGCGATCGAGAGGTTTGAGTCGAGGTGGCGGCCAATGAGGAGGACGCTCGTTGGCTCGTTCGCCTTTATGACCAAAACCCCGTCGCCTCTCACCTCGGCGGCCTCGTCACAACGAAGCCCAAAAACGGCCGCCCGACTCTCGCATTGGGCGCCACTTGGATCGGCCAGCGAGCGGCCAAATCTGCGCCCGACCAAGTGGCCCTCTTCCATTGTCTTTGCATCCAAATTTCTCGTCGGCTTCCTCCAAAGCCCAGAGCTACGCCCCTCGGACAGCCTAACTCTGCGCGGCGCCCCAGACTTGCTAACTCCAGTCGCTGGCTCTATTTGGTTGTTGCTCCTCCTACCATTTGCGCTCCTGCTGCTGCTGCTGCTCGAGCCGAGCAAACCAGTTGGCGGGCGCGAGCTGTCTGTAAGCAAGAGGCAGGAGGTTGATGCGGCCACTGTGAGCAGTAGGACAGCGATTCGCATACTTGGGGGACTCTCCACGGGCGACTATCACTCTCAATTCCGTTGCATCTTTGCGCCGCCCTTTCTCACTTAACAATGCGCCACTTTTGCCGGCTGTTGGGTTCGCTTGGCTTTGGCCTAGATTGAGCAAGTGAAGCTGCTTCCTTGGAGCTGGCTGGCTGGCTAGTCTGGACTCGAGTGGTCTGGTTAGGTAGTTCGCATTGTACGTGGCTATTAGATGGATAGAGGAGCTCGAGCGCGCAAACTAAGGCAAATTGGGATCAATGTTTGTTTTGCTGTTTGAGAATATTTTAGATGGGCTCTGGTTTGCGTTTGAGAGGGGCATTTTGCTCGCATGTTTGGGTGGTTGTTTTGGCGTCGAGACAGCTAGGTGCCGGCGGCGCGTCAGCACCAGTCATCGGGCGGAGGCGGCCGCGCAAGGAGGCGGCGAGAGGAGCGCACATGCAGGCGCAAACACTTGGCGAGCAGCAGGCGCTTGCTCGGCGGGCAGCTCACAACGTTATCTGACTCCAACCACAACAGCCCGGCGGCCCGCCGAGCAGGCAAGAAGCGCGCGCGAACCCCACAAGCGAAGGCTCACACAAGTCCGCCTGCAAGCACTGTGCCGGCTTGCATTGTGAGCAATGGTTGGCGCCTTTGCGCCGCTAGGCGACGCAACGAAAGTGGGTCGCAAACTCGCCTCCTCCTCCCACCAAGCGGCCGCCCAAAATCGCGCCCAATCTCTCGCTCGATCTGCCAGCAGGTGGAGAGTTCGGCCGGCCGAAGTTTGAGAGCCGCCACTTTCGCAGAAAGCGAGGAAGTGCGAGCCTCTTGCTGGCCGACGGACAACTGGCGACCTTGACGCTAGCAAATTGTTTGCGCGAGAGGCGCCAGTTCAAGTGCAGCGTTGACAACGAGCGCACTGGGAACACTTGTCATGTTTTGTCTAGCCAGCCAGCAGCTGCGAGTGGCGCACTGGCTTGCCCTCAGCTCAGTGCTTCATTGTTTCATTGCGCGACCTAGTTCACTCAGACAGAGCTGATCGGGCTGCTTGGCCCGGCGAGCGACTTGGCAATCTGATCTGTGGCAAACTTGTGACAGACTGAGCGCACCAGTGTCTTGCCAAACTGGAACGTCTCTCTCTCTCTCTGCTGAGCATTCTCGTTTTGGTTTGCCGACCCTCGCCGGCCAAGCGAGCAAATGTTGTGCCGGCTCCGGGGCCTTTCGCGCGGCCGAGAGCGCAATCGGCGCTAGATCCGCCAAAACCGGAGCTCCCACTCTTGGGTCTACTCGAAACGGGTCGCCCAGTGGTGGTTTTCACTGGGCTCTCGTCAGCCTGGCAGCGGAGCTCTCGCGGTGAGCTCTCGAGTTTATTGAATCTGGCCCGAATTGAGGCTGAGGCTGGGACTGGGACTGGCAGCAGGGGTGGCAGCCTCAGCCGAGCCGACACAGCTGAGAGCGAGGAGAGAGTTTGAGTTGCTCCTGGCGGCGAGCAAATGGGAGGATCAAAGCCGACTGGTCCGCTTGGATCTCGAAGGGCTAGCCACTGCGAGATCGGTGTTTTGCGCGGTGGGATTTACAACAGACGAGTCCCCCTTCAACTCGAGCAGCTCGTCGTGAGAGCTCCACTGTTCTCAAGTTACTCAAGCAGCAACTCATGCGAGTTGAGTCTTAATTTGGCCGCAAGCATAATCCACTGAATGCGCTCGCAATCGACGCGGCCAGAGTCCGCCCGAATGAGAGTGCCCATGCATCTTGGGGGCCGAAAGGAGTGTTTGCATCTGAGGTGAAATGCAAGTGCACCTGAGCCGTGTAGCTGCAGTGCGACTCGCCGTCAAAGTGCCGCTCGCATTGTTAGTCAATCCAACTCGCACGATGCAAAGCAACGATGTTCGGAGGAGGAAGTCATCTGTCCAAGGGCTTGTTGTTGCTCCTGTTCGCCGGCCTCTCCTGCTCGAGTTTGCGCGCTGAATCGGACAGACTGGGCGAGAGAGATGCCTCTGAAGTTGAGAACGACGAGCCTCAAGGTGGAGAGGAATCGGCGGCCCCTTTGGGCGCCAGGAGCTCAGCAAGCGAGCATGGCGCCCAAACTGAGACGGTGAAGAAGGCCGAGTATGAGGGCGAGGAGAGAGCGGCCGACACTCCCCTTGAGGGAGGCAGCGCGGATTCGGGCGACGAATCGGCCGCGGCCGAGCCGCCCAGCAGCAGCTCGAGGTCGGGCTTGAGGGCAGCTAGCACGGAGCAGCGCCGGGATGAGCCGGCCAGTTGGGCGGCCGAGAGCTCAGAGGGCTCAAGGCTTGGGCTGTTAAAGGGTCTGTTCGGCCACAGACGCAGAAACTGGAACCAGAACCCGAAAAGGGAGAAAATTAAGAATATGAACAATGACAAGAAGGAGCCGGCTGCAGCTGCCGCCAGTGCGAGCGGGGCCGCGAGCCCTAACGCAGCAAACGGCACTCAGATTCCAGACAAGGTTGTTCAGGCGGTCGCAACTGGAGTGCTCAGGCTAACAATCAGGGAACAAGAGAAGCCGAAGCAAGACAAGTCCACTGAAAGTCCGAGCTTTTGGTGGACCATGAACACTACGCTGAGGCCGGAGCAACAGGGCAGCCCCACAGCCATGCCTGAACCCACTGCGGCAAGCGAGTGGGCCACTAGCGCGCGGCCGGCTGCTCTGCCAACGTGGTCGCCCTCGCCGCCGCCAGCGCATAGGTCCAGCAGGGCGCCGGCAAAGCCAGCGCAACAGGCCTGTAACTGTCCTGGCCAAGCTTGCAGCTGCGAAAAGGAGATGAGGGATTCGGATCGGCTGCTTGCCGTCGTGATTACGAGAGACGGCGCCTTCAAGGGTCGCCGTTTAAGCGTGAAGGCAATCGAGGACATCCTGCGGAGCAAACTGAGCGGACAGCAGATGGCCGACTTGGAGGCCAAAAAGCCAGTTCTTGTGTCACCAAACAACACCTTTGTCTTTCCCGCCGGCCGCTACTATTTCCCCTCTCCAATGCGAGTGGTCGGCTTTGCATCCTCGTAAGCAACTCGATAAAAGCAACAGTTGGCAAGAGCTTTGCAAGCCAAGAGAAGGTTTGCTTGGTTGCTGGACTTTTGAGCCTTGGGGTTGGTTGGTTTATTTTGTGAGAGTTAGACCTGTGGCCGTTTGGCCGATCCGGTTTGAGGCCCTGCAAAGGTAGTGGCCCTGGGTTTTGTTGTTCATCGTTTCAATGGTCAACTTGCAGAGGTTCGCCCTCTGTTGGCAGCTCTGCGCGCCCCTTGGACACTTGGTGGTCGCAATGGTGGTGTTGTTGTGCAGCCACTCGATTGTTGGCGGCGGGTTGCCCACAACCAGACAGACGAGTCCGGCTCGCGAGTGGCAGTGCGGCATGGAGTCGGTGAGCGTCTGGAGGAAGACGGGCGCTTGGGGGCTGCCCTCAAAGGGCGACTTGGAGACGGACCTGCTCAGGGTTTGCGACGAGAGCGGCGACTCGAAGCAGCTCACTCGAGGCTGGTTGCTCGAGTTGGCCGAGCTGGCGCTTCCAGCCCCAACTCTGGCGCCCCTCCCGCCCCCGCCCGGCCCAGAGTGGCCGCTTTGCGCGACCGGCAGCCGCTCTCTGCTCGTCGTTGTCTGCGTGATCCTCGTGGTTGTTGTCTGTGTTTCCGTTTCCGTTTCCGTTCCTCTCGCCCTCTCGCCGCTGGAGGAGGGTTGCGGCCGGGGCCCACTGTCTGGCGGCTGCTCTGCGCTTTGGATAATGCGAGCGATGCCCTCCCTCTCGGTGCTCCGCTCGCTCGTCACCTGAATGCTGTTGTTGTTGTTGTTGTTGTTGTGGTCGCCGTCGCCGCTCGCGGGCCGCCACTGCGAGAAGGAGCTGGCGGTGCTGGCGGCCGGACTCGAGATCAGGAAGCTCGGTTGCGGCTGCGGCGGCGCCCCCCTCCTCCTGGCCGCCCCAGCGAGTTGTCCGCCCTCCTCCTTGGCCTCGTCGCGCCACTGATGCGCCTCCTCGCGCGTCTCCCTGATTCCCAGCAAACGCAACCTGCACTGGCTGACCGCTTGGCCGGCCTTGTTCGAGGCGCGCGCTATGTAGGTGCCGCAACAGATTGGACTGAAGTTGCTTATGGTCAGCCGGTGCCTGTTGTTCTCGCTCCAGATTGAGTGCTTTATTTGGGCGGGAATCTTCTTGAAGTTGTTCATCAGCCACTCGAGCTGATACTCGTCGCCCTGGACCTCGCACTCTAAGTTCACGCTGCTGAAGGGTTCCGCCTCGCAGTCGACTAGGACGCGCGTGAACCTCGGCGGATCCGCCTGCTGGGGCCGCTGGTGCGCCGGCTGCCCCTCGGATTGGCTCACTGTTTGGCCGTAGGCGCGCCGCCTCTTGCCAAGATCGAGCAGCGCCGCCTTTGCCGCCCCAACAAGCTGCTCCTTGTTGACCTCGTTCGAGTCAACCCTAGTCTTTGCTTGCTCGGCCTCCAAGCTGAAAGCGTCCACCTGCTTTGCCAGCTGAGCCAGCTGCTCGTCGATGTTGGCGCAAATGTCCTCGTCAGTTTGCTCGCCGCCCATCGGGGCGCCCGACTTGAACTTGTCCAGCAAGTCGAGTTCCGCCTCCAGGCCGCCAATGGTGGCGCAAATGGCCGCGTACCTCTGCGCCAGTTGGGCGCGTTGATCGAGACAGTTGGTCAGCTCTATCCAGTCGGCTCGCAACTCATCCGTCAATCGCTCGATTTCCTCCGCCCGCCTACTTTCGGGCTCAAAGTGCTCGATCAGTGTTGGCAACGAGCGCAAAAGAGCCTCCACCTCGAGTGTCTTCGTCTGCAACAGAGTGCGCACCTGCTCGTGGCTCTCGCAAAACTTCCTAACCTCTGCGGCCTCTCCACTTTCAATCCTGTTGTTCGAGAGGAGAAAACTTTTAACATTGTTTTTGAGCCAGAAGCTCAGTTGGTTGCATTTGTTTGTAAAATTGTTTGCCATTTTCGTTGCATCCTCGTTGAGGAGGACAAGTTTTCGTTGGTTCAGGACAGATTTAAGGTGGGCCAAATCCTGGTTAAGCTGGTCGATGACTGAACGGATTCCGCTCGTAACCAAGCTCAGGTTTACTATTCGAGATCTCTGGCCGTGTTGTTGGGCCAATTGCAACTGTTGCAGCTCGCTTATTATTGTCGCCCCAGACGCAACCACCGACGACACATCCTTCGCCTCGAGCTCGTTTGCAACAAACTGGATCGACTGAAGCGAGTCCTCAACTTGGAGGCGGCGCATCAGCTTCGTCAAATCGGTCGTCGCTTCGAGAGCTCGCGAATAAAAGTCAATCGTGCGCCGGAGGAGCACAATTCGAGCCTCAAGGATTGTGATCACGTCTCTCGCTTTAACAGCCAAAAACTTTTGCTCCTCAAACAAAGATTTGCTCCGTTTCCCATTTGCAGCGCTCTCCTTAACGCCAACAGCTTGCTCGAGCGTCTTGATGGCGTGAATGTTCTTCCCCTTGAAGGTCAACGTCGCCTCCTCGATGGCTCGACACTCGAGCGCAATTTGCTCGTGTTTGCTCAAAATGGTCCTGGAATCGGAGATGCAAACTCCCAAACTAGAGAGCAGACTTGAGTTCAACTGTTCAATCTTAAGCTCGAGCCAGTTTCGCACCAGATCCAAATCGTTGAAGTCTTGAATCTCTCGTATGCTGGTGTACTTGTTGCTCGCCTGCTCGCCGCCTTGGTGCTGTTGCTGCTGCTGCTGCTGTTGGGACCTCCAATGTGTTTGCTCGCTCGAGTTGCTCGTCCTTTGGCTCGAGTGGGAAATGCTGGTGCTGGTTGTTATCACACTCTCCAATTGGAGCCTCCTCCTCTCGAACGGATCCAAGTAAGCGCTGATGAAACTGATCAAGCCTCGCGCCTCAGGAATAATCAGGTTCACTCGGCTGTCGCCCAGATTGCCCGTTCCAATAATTCCAATGAGCTCGATCAGCTTGCGCTGGCTTGCGCGCGCAAACTCGTACCGGTCGAGCGCAACCCTATTCAGGGCCTCCAGTTGTTGGCACACCTGGTCGAACTTGGCCGAGCTGGGGCCCTCGAGGAAATGGTGCCGAAACTGCTGGACGTGCTGGTCGGCCTCGTCCAAGGCTCTGCCCAGTTGCTCGGCTAAATCGTAAAACTTGCACACGCCCCTCAGGAGTTGGCTCCTCTCATCAAGCTGATCCAGCAACGACCCCCAGCAGGCTTGCAAGCTTTCAGCCATACAAGCAAACACTAGCCGCCTCTCGGTTGACATCTCCGGCTCCAAGGCGCAAATCTCCTTGTACTTGGCCATCCAAGCTTCGATTGGCGCCCGCTTTTGTTTGCGCAAGTTTGCCACCAGCCGCTCCTGCTCCTCCAAGTACCTTGAACATTCGCGATAGTTTTCGCCAACCTCGAAAATGCCTGGCCCCATCTCCTGAACCTTGAGTCTTAGCGCCAGCCCATCCTTGAGCAGGGCCAACACAATGCGGCTTTGGCCTGATTGTGCGGCTATGGTACAAATTGTGGTCACCAGCTTGTTGCCCTCAGCTTGCTTCTCCTCTCCGCCTGTTTGCTCGCCAGAATCAGGCCCATTTGTGCCTCCAGATTTCCTGGCCGCCGCTTGGCCAGCCCGCTCGCCTCCACTCGCCGGCTCAAAGCTCGAGTGAGCCTGCTTTCCAAGGTCCTCAACCAGCGCAACGGTCTCCGTCTCACCAACTTGCTGCTCCTGCTGCTGGCCGCTGCCGCCTCTGGCAACCCGAGTTGGCTGCCCAAGCGACAGCTCTGACTTCGTGGTTAGAGTTCGGACGGTTGTGGTTGTGGTGACTGTCTTTGAGGAGCCTCCAGCTGCCGCTGCCGTTGCAGCCTGGCGGTCAGCTGCACCCCTCTGACGTGGCTCTTGGTTCTTGCTGTCGGCCATCAAGGGCTCGCCGAGGAGGTTCTTGGTGCTGCTGGCTCTGGTTTGGCTGGCTTCAAGGCTCTAGGTCGGCGCGCTCAGTTCTGGCCGAGTTTGGTTGAGTTGAGTTGAGTTGAGTAGAGTTGAGTTCAGGTCGGCGCTTTGAGGAGCTGGAGCCGTCTGCGCCGTCACAGCTTGCAACCCGCTCGCTTGTTTGCGACTCAACGAGGCCTCGGCGGCCTTGTCTTCTCTCCGTCACCTAGCCCCTTTTGCCCTTGGAATGTGGCTGGCTCGCAACTATCAATCGATTTGTGGGCGGCGCTGGCAACACGGCGACTCTGCACTTCTCTCGCTCGACTCCTCTCTCTCTCTCTCTCTCTCTCTGGCTCTGCCTCACTCTTGCCCTGAGTTGCTCGGGCCGGGCGGGATTGATTTGCGCTTCACCTACCATCTGCTTGCTTGGCCCATCGCAAGAGGCCTCGGCTGCGTCTGCGCCCCATTGGCCTCCAGGAGGATGGTGTTGGATTTGCGGCGTTCGCATTGTCGCTAGCCTACGCGCGTTTGCCTGGCATCGCGGATTTATTTTGTAAACTTTGAGCTACATTCTCGCGGCAACTTGGCCTCGCTGGCCGCAGCGTGAGGCCAGAGCGGCTGAGAGACGGAGAAGGAGGATCGAGCGATGCACAATGAGCAGGATGATTGGTAGCGCACATTTGAGCCTCCTCAGAAAGACAGGCGGCTGGCTGTTGCAGCTGGAGCGTTGCTTTGCCGGGCGCCTAGCTCAAGCGCGCGACTGCATGGGGTCGAGCGCGCGGTGGGCGCGCCTGCAGCGCCGCCCCCTCGAGCATGCTGGCCAGCGGGCGTGAGTCTTCGGCCAGCCCGGCTGGGATTGGCCGCGCGACCAGTTGGGCCCCAAGCTCTCTCCTGTCCAACCCAGCAAAGGCCCCCTTCCTCGCCGAGTTCAAAGGCCCACCAGCCGGCCCGCTTGGCTCTGGAGCCTGGACTTTGAACTGGCTGCCAAGGGGCGTCGCAGCCAGGACTTGGAGCGCATCCTCGGTTTGCGCGCGATAATGATCACAAATGGTGCCCCACTCGAGCTAGCCGAGCAGCGCAACCAGAGTGAACGAGGAGCGCCACAGTGACAGATAATCGGAGCTCCTCTCTCCAGGCTTGAACTGCTCAGAGCTCGAGCTTTGAGCTGAGGCGAGAGACAAACGACCGTTATAAGCGAACTTGTAAAGTTGGACGCCCGAGATACATGAGATAAGTTTGGCTTTATTTTGGGCTGAAACATTGTGGATCAATTTTGGGCAACAATTTGGCAAAGGGACGATTCGTGCTCCTTTAAGGTGAGACATTGAAAGAGGACTTGTTGCAATTGTGCCTGATAATTGCGCAACAGTTTGCCGATAGAAGAGTATTTGAGTTGCTCTGTTTGAGGGAATAGTTAAAATTTTGAAATAAGGCTCTCTCTCTTCCCCCATTTGCACTTTTGCTGACGCGTTAGCTCGCCAATAAGTGTTTGCGCTTGAAATCCTCTTCGTCTATTTACAAAACAAACTCCTTTTTTGCGTGGAAGTGGCGACACTCTTGCGTCCGTTCAACGGCCAGAGGGGGCCACTCGTCGCCCATGATGCGCGAGCTTGGAGGGGCGGAGGAACAATTGTGGTGGTTGCGATGCTAGGTGGCCGGCAGGAGGGGCGTCGGGCGCCGGGCTGGCTCACCTGCGCCCGGCCCGCTGGGCTAGAGGCGCGCCTCTGGCCGCCTTGCCGCGCGAACGAAGCCGAGCGGCTCGCCTCCTCAACTCGCAGAGCCTCTTGCCGGGTTGCGCGCTCCAGTCGAGCGGCCGGACCGAGTGAGAGTTTCTCGCTGGGGCGCCCAGAGCAAACTCCTTATAGGTTTGCCCGCTCGGCGGCACCTGCCGGCCTCTTGCGTGGCTGACCTCTGCGCCCGCCAACTGGCGAGCGGCTCCACTGGGACTCCCGCCGAGCTAGGTGGGTTTGGCCCGCGCAAATCGGACACGGCGCGAGACTTGCAGGTGCCGCTTGTCGCTCGTCGCTTGCGATTGGAGCCGGCCAAGACGGGCTGCCTCGCAGTCGGCCGCTCAGTGGCCTGAGGAGGCCGACGACGAGTGGGCCGCCGAGGAGCCCGACGTGGAGCCAGAGCTTGGACTTCGGCTGCCGCCAGTCGCCTGCTCCATTACGCTCGCAACCGCCCCACTTGCGACTGCCTGCGCCGCCTGGCCGAGCACGTTCGAGTGGCTCGAGGAGGTGGAGGAGGAGGAGGTGGAGTGTTGGTGGTGGCTCTGGTGGCGCCTGCTGCTGCTGTAGAGCGAGCGGCGTCGCAGCTGCTTCAGCATCTTGCGCACCCAAGTTGGAAAGGTCTTGGACCAGAAGGACACGTAGGACTGGGCCGAGAGGGGCGACTTGTTTGGGCTTGAGGCGGCTGCTGCGGCCGCTCCACTCGCCGCAGAGCTAGACTGCGAGCCAACGCCGGCGGCCTGCGCAACCTGGTTGGCGCTGTTCACCATTGAGCTTGCGGCCGAGAGCGCGCTGGCCAGGTTTGGCCGAGATCCTGAGGAGGAGGAGGAGGCTGAGGGGACGAGCACGGCCGCTAGCGGCGAGGAGGCGGCCGCAGACATCACGCTCGAGGCCAGACTTGAGGCCGAGGATCCCGAGGCCGTGGAAACGGGCCGGGTTTGGATGTAAACGTCGCGGAACTTCTTCAAGAAGTCGATCACTCCGTCCTGGAGGATGCGCGGCGGCGCCACCGACGACGAGGTGCCTGCGTTTGTTTGATTGGTTGGCCGTTCGAAGGCGGCGGCGGCGACAGGTTGTTTTGGTGGAAGGCGGCGGTTGCGTTCCATTTCGTTCCGTTTTAAGGCAGCGCCAGTTGGTGGCGGCAGGATGCGATTGCGGGAGGGAGCAGCGCCGTTTGGAGGCGGCGTTCGTGTGGCGAGAGGAGGAGGAGGAGGAGAGATAGAGGTGGAGATTAGAATCGAGTTATTACAATTCCTCGAGGTTTTACGGGCGCTCTGAGTGGCTGTAAACGGGGCCGTGCAATACTCGCCGGCCTCGTCCGCCTTGGTTGGCCGAGGGGCGAGCAGCGAGCGGCCGAAATGGCCGCCCGCCAGCCTGAGCCTCCGAACCGGGAGCTGCTGGAGCCAATGGGGCAGATTTATTTACTCGCTTAGCCGGCGCGTAAACAAATCTCGCTAGCTCCAGCGCCGGCCAGCCTTTGAGTGTCTCTCCAGCAGCGCGGCCAGGCGGCCAGGCGGCCAGGCAGCCGGGCAGCCGGGCAGCCGGAGAGGCATAAATCCAAAGCTTTATCTCCTCGTACGTCGTTCTAACTAAACAGAATGACGCCGAGAGGGATTCACCCCGTTGACCTCCTACAGTCTGCGGGGCGGATTTTGGCGCCAGGCTTGGTGTTGCCAGTTGGCCCAGTCAGTGGGCCGACGGAGGGGGCAAGACGCCCATCGAGCTTGACGTGATCCAGGCTTGTTCAATTGGACAAGCGCTGGATAACAGCGCTCGGCGGAAGATTTCCGACAGTCGTAAGTCAAACAAACTGGCTTGCATTCGAGGCAGCGGCGGCGGCGGCGGCAATTTGTTTGACTCTCACTCGGATTGCTACCTCTTTGGGCGGCCGCAGCGCCGATTGCATTGCGCTCGCGGCCAACTCATCGGCCGTTTAAAACTAATATTGATGTCACGCAACGAAATCCGCCCGCCGCAAGCTGGCCAGCCGCACCTGGCCGGCGGCCACACAGTTGCCCGCCAGTGAGCTCGCCGCCGCCACTGAGGCTCCTCCGCCGGCCGCAAGTTAGCGCAACGACCTGCGTCTCGCGTGATCGATGTTCGATTTGCGGCGGTAGGCGGGGCGCGAGCATCGCGTGGGCGGGGCGCGCCGCACCCGAGGCAGCAGCCACACGAGTGCAGCGGCAGCGGCCCATTGTGCGCCAGGCGGAGATGTCGTGTGCCCGCTTGGCCTTTGTGAGCGCGTAAGTGTGAACCGCCGCGCCGAGCTTGAGCGTGAGCCAAAGGCCGAGCTCACCTGTTGGTGGCGCGCGCAAGCAAGCCGGCCGCCGCACAGGTTCATTCATCATTTGACTCGGACGGCCGACATTCCTTTATGCGTCCGCCGGACAAAAGGCCTCGAGCTCATGGCTTCAGAGCTCAACAGCCGGCGCCTTCCAATGATGGATGCCCGCGCACAGCCGGCGATGAGTTGTTATTACAAGCGAGTCAGCGAGCGGGCAAAAGCTCGATGGCTATATCGCATCGGGAGCTTCCAACTTCCTGATCTCATCATTCATTAGCATCAAACAATTTCGCTTCATCTGCATGAGCGGCGGCGATCGCTGAATACTAATCTAAATAATGGCAACACCGCCACTCTTCCGGCCAAATGTTAAGATTGTTTCAGGCAGGCTGGATGAGAAGCGGAAAGGGGGGCGAGATTGGCCGGCCGAACTGAGTGCAGCTCATGGCCGCCGCCGCCGCCGACAGGAATCTGGATGGAGCCTATTCAATATTATTGTTCGCCCGCTTTGCAAGGGTCGGCACAAAGGCCGCCCTGGCTGCAGCGGCGCCGAGATGAGAGGCCGCTCGGCTCCCGAGGCGAGAAAGCCGCCGGCTGCGGCCGTCGGTGAGGATAGAGTTGGCCGGCAAGCGAGAGCCCAGAGCGCAATGGACGCTCTCTGCTCCGCTCTGCTCAATCGGGCGCCCGGCGGCCACTTTCGCTTTCACTTAGCCGCATGATGGCGCAAATTTGCCAGCATCCCAGGCAAACAGGCCAACATGGCTCCCGTTGCAGTGGCCCGCTTAAAGGGAGTGCAAGTGGATTGCGCTCGCCAGATTAACGGCGATCTGTGTTGGCCCAGCAAGCCGCTCGTTACCTGTCGGCGGCCGGGCAAGAGGCGCAGGTAGCAGGTGGCAGGTTAGCGAGCAGCCGGGCGAGAAGCGCGCCTGAAGCCTCCACGGCCGAGCCCGTCTGCTCCATTCAGCTCCAGGCAAACTGTGCATCTCGTTGCCATGCAGAGAGGAGCCGGCCGAGAGTTGAAAGCCAACTTTAGCCCACAAGCTGGCTCCACTCTGAGCGCCCCTTGGCCAGTGAACTATGTAAAGTTGTGTCAAGAAGGAAGCCGGCGGGAAAACAAATTGAATTTGCTGGACGAGTTTGCTGTAGCAGCGGCGAGCTCGGCCATCGATCAGCGGCGAGCGCCCACTCCGTGGAATGGCAGAGCAGAAACTGATCGGCGTCTAAACGGCGAACGAGCAATCTAAACGGCCGCCGCTTCCTCCTCCTCCCATTGAGCCGCCAGCAAACTATCGGCACCTGTTGAGCTAAATCAGATATCATTTGCGCCAATGCGAGCGCGTGGGCTGCAGTGGAGCCGGGCGGCCGGATTTGGCTCCTTGCGCTCGGCTCTCGACTGCGCCTGATCGGCTTAAATAGAGTTATTGGCTGCGCTCGCTTCCTGTTTGCGTTGCGCCTGTTAGCCCGTTTGCGGTGCCAGATGAACGCGCTTTGCTCAGATCGATCCATTAGCTGGCTGGCGGTCTTCATTGCAAGCGGAAGAGGAGATCTGGCGACGCAAAGTCGTTTGCTCGCTCGCTCGCTCGCTTGCGGCCGCCAGATGCGCCGACGCTCGGCCGGCTGAAGCACATTGTAACTGCTAATAGGGTTTCATTGTGCGGGTTTTAGGCTGAGCGCATTAGTATGCGACTCGGCTCGCCAGCAGACCGGCCGCCCGGCGGAAACGACCTGGCCAACTTAATTAACGATCGGGCGTTCTGTAATTAAGTTTAAACTTTGGGCCGAGCAGATTTGTTGTTGTTGTTGTTGCCGAGGCTGAGGCTGGGGCTGCCGGCGCCAGTTGGCCGGCTTGTTTGGCTTCAGAGCCAGAACGGCGGGCAAGTCTCTGGCCGGCGCAAATGATGACTCGGCCGCCTGGAAGCGAGCGAGCGAGGGCCGAGCTGGCCGGCCAATCAGATCGATTGTTTGCACTTGCTGCTGCCCGCGGACAGAGCGGCGCCCTGATGGTCCGCTCGCTTCCGCCAGGAACACGCCCCCGCCAGGCGAAAGCCGGCTGCGGCGGAACGAGCCGCTAGAGCGACCTCCTCTCAGTCCAGCCCAAGGAAACCGGCAAGCAGGCGGCCGCCAATAGGAACCTCTACTCACCCCTGCTCGATCTCCTCTGCACTCCCGAATTGAACGGCTTCAAAAGCGACCTCCTCTCCTCCTGGCCGGCGCTCGGAAGCGAGTGGAAGGCTCCGTCTACGAGCTTCTTCTCGGACCTGAAGTAGACTTTCTTGTACTTGGATGGTGTTGCTGCGCTTCCAGGGTTGCGGCGCCGGACGCACACGCAGAGAGACGGCGGCGGCCACATTAGGAGACGGGGATGATAATTGTTTTGTTTTGTTTGTTAGCATGGTTGTCAGTTTGGTTCCGAGTTTAGTTGGCGGCGGCGGCGCCAGTGGTGGCGGTGGGCGAGTTTAGAGGGGGAGTGGGTTAGTTGTCATTGTGTTCGCGGTTTGCAAGTCCATTGTGGCGGACATGTTGCGCAAACAGGCTTGTTGGTTTGAGAAAATTATTAGTTTTGCTGTTCCGGCGGGAGAGCGGCAGCGGCGGCGGCGGCGGCGGCGGCGGCGGGGGAGCGGCCAGGCGGCTTGCGGATAATTGGCCTCAGGTGGGCCGAGCGAGCGGCCGCTCGCTGGGCTGGACGCGCGCGCTCGTGTGCTGCGCCCAAAACCCGGCTTGCCCAAAAGAGACCTCGTCTTTGCCCAAAACTCTGCCCGAACGCCCCCCAAAAAGCCAAAGACTCTCGCCAAGTGGGCCAAGCGCGACAGAGGGGAGTTGTCGCCGCCGCTTGGAGGCAGCCGAGTGAGGCGGCTTGACCGCTCCTCTCGTTGCTCCGCTTCTGCCCACAAGCGAGTGTGTGTTTTGCGGACTTGTACTTGTGAGCGGCAGCTGAGGAGGCCGCAAACTCTCTCGCCCTCTCACCTGCAGCCCGAAAGTAGCGTTAAGCGGCCGACGGCTAACGATGCACTTGAGCCCTACAAACGGCTTGCTGGCTAATTAGAGCCGGCCAGCCGCTTCAAGCGAGTTCGGGGGGCGCCGACTGGTCGCTCGAGTGGAGTTTGCGCCTTGAACACGGAAGGCGCTCGGCCCGTTTCGAGCGCTCGAAGGCTCCGTTTGCGAGCTTTGAGCCAGTTCCGGTTGAATGACATAAGCCAGCGCTGCGCCTCGGGAGCAAACTGTCGCCCCATTGGTGTTATTGAATAATGCATCCCTCTTTGGCTTCAAGCAAGCAGCTCTCGAGGCAAACTTTCGCTCCTCGGCTTGCTCGGCCGGCCGCCCGCCGAGCCGAGCCGAGCCGAGTTCAGCCGGCGCAAGCTGGCCGACAGGTGCGCGCGAAGCAGGTGAAACTGGATTCTGTGCCGCTTACTGTCTGTTACACTTGCTAAATTGCAGCGGCGGCATAATTTATTCATCAGCTCATATTCCTCTCGCGGGCGGGCGCGCGGAGAGAGTTGGCGCAGAAACGGGTTGGCGGGGGGATGTGCTCCTGATTCAGTGTGCCACAATCAAACGTGTTGGCTTTGGAGGAGAGGAGAGGAGAGGAGAGGAGAGCTGAACCCAGTGCAGCGCTCTATCTGCCAATCTGACCCGCGAGCTTGCCTGCGAGCGAGCTGGCCAACTTGAACTGGCCGCTACACACCTGGAGCTGGCGCTGGACACATGGACGCATGGAGCCAGCCCATCAGCGGCGGCGGCGGCCGAGGCGAGCGCCAGTGTGAGCCAATCAGGCTACATCAACTGCAACAAATTAATCATAGTTCAACAAACCCAATCCAGAATTAAATGCACTCACTTTTCTCGCCGGCTCGCTTGATCTCTCCTTGGCTCGCAGCGATAACTCTTCACGGCTATCTCGCAATCTGGCCGAGCGGCCGGCGCCTGCCAGGGGCGCTGGGCTGGCCGGCGCGAATGCTAACACCGCGCGCCAGCCTGTTGAGCCGCTAGGCCGGTCAACAGCCGGCCAAGCGAGCAGAGAGGAGCAGATTTGAGCCGAGCCGGGCCGAGCCCGACCGAGAGTGGCCCGCGCGGCCTGGTGGGCGGGCGAGCCCGAAACTTACCCATGGAGGAAATCTTGAGCACTGGAATGGTCTCCTTGGGGTTGAACCACTGGCTGCTTGTTCCGCTCTTCAGGTCAGCCTTGTTTGGTTGCGCCGAGCTCGCTTGGGCTCCCGGCGAAGTGTCCAGCTCCATTATGGGGCCGGCGCGCGCGCCCGACTCAGAGCCCTGTTGGCGCGACTCCTGCGAGCTCGCTTGCTTGCCGGCCGGAGCCGCCTGGTTGGCGGCCTCGTCGGCGGCCGACTGCGCTTGGGCGGCAGCCTGGGCAGCGCTGAGCAGCATGCTAGCAACCGAGCTCACCGACAGCGGCTGCTCCTGGCTGGCCTCCTGCTTCCCTCCGTCGGCCTGCTGCTCGGCCTGCAGCAACTCGGCCATCTCCTGGCTCAGCTGGCTGGCTTGGTCGCGCTCATCCTGCTGCTGCTGCTGCTGGCTGTCGAGCATTCGCGCGTAACTCAGACGCGCCAGCCGCTCGCCAATGATGCCAACGATGTCCTTGTCGGCGCTCTGCTCGCTGCTTCCGCCTTGGTCGTTGTAATACGGCGACAGTGAGCCCAAATCTGGCTGGTCGACGAGCGAGGAATCGTCGAGCAGGTAGTTGTGCGGCTGGACTAGGATTGCGCTCGCACAGGTGAGCGCGGTTGCCGCGAACAGGCCAACTAGGGCGGCGGCCTTGGCGTTTAGCTTCATCCTCATTGACTCCTACTGCTGCTGCTACTCCTTCCGCTTCTGGGCCTCCCTCTGTCGCGCGCCTCAGACTTTCGATGTCGCTCGCCGGCCAAGCTGCTCTGGCCACCCAAACTAGCGCCACCTCTTCAAACCACGCGCCTCGCTGCTAAAACTCGCTCGCCTTGGTGGGCCCCGCTGTTGCTGCTGCAGCTGTTGTCGCCTGGGCCTCTTGTCGCTCCAACACAAACCCTTGCCGCTGCTCCAAAGCTCGCTCGATTCTGGATGACTGGATGGACTGGCTGGACTGAGACGGGGGCTGCGTGTTCACTATGGTTGGTTGCTCGCTTGATTGTTGAGCGCTCGCCGACTACCTTGCGAATGAGACAGTCGGCGGACAGGTAACGGTCGCTCTGGCTGGCCGGCCGGCCGGCCGAAGGAGGAGGCGGACGAAGGAGATCAATGCCGCAGAAAGATGCTGGCCGAGTCAGCTCAACAAAACTCACTCTTTCACTCTCACTCGCACTCATACTCACACTCAAGCCGCTCGTCCGCCAGACTCGCCGCGCTGTCCCGCCCACAGCCTCTGCCTCTCAAATTGGCTTGCCCAATGTTTTCCATCCAGAGACTCTCCCTCTCTCTCGCTCGCTTGCTCTTGCCCGTTAGCAAGTCCGCTCGCCGCTTCAAAGTCGCCGCCAGTGCCGAGCGAGCTTTGCCTGCGCCATTTTTGCGCGCTACAGCAGCAGCAGCAGCAGGTGAAGCCGCCAAGTCGGCCGAGCCAGCGCAGGCCGCCGCCTGTTGAGCGAGAGGCCAAGATGGTTGGCCATTCAAAGTCTAGCATCATCTTGTTCCCACCTCGTTGCTGCAGCGCAACCGATTGAATAAAGTCGAATGAACTTGTTGCGCGCAAACTTCCGCAGAGCCAATTCCACCCTCGGCGACAAAACTCGCCCACTCGGCCTGGCCGACTCTGGAATCGGGCGCAAGAATTGTCCGTCCCGCCTGTCGTTCAAAGAGGCCTCGAGCTCGAATCCACTCTCCAGCGATCCTCATATCCTCCAGAGTCGGACCCCCGAAAACTGCCGATCGGCCGCAAACTCTCACCGAGATCCCCGCATCCAAGCTCACCTTCAAACCGCTCTGGCTGGCTGCGAGCGCCCAGACGGAAGCAAGCGGCCGAGCTCTGTGTGAAACTGGCCAGAGCTCTCCGTCCAAGGCTGGCGCTTCGAGGGGCGCGCGTGCCTAGCTGGATTTTGAGTTTTGTTTGAGCAGGAACATTGGACCAAAACTAGAGGGCTCAAGCGACGCCTAGCGGCCCAGAACGACACTGAGCCGGTTAGCTAGCTCCACCTGTTGAATGGCGCAACAAGCTGGCCTCGGGGCGGGAGGCGGCGCACAGCTAGCAAGCCGCTCGGACCACCTTCCTCGTCTGCCAGCCAGCTTAATCTGATCTTTGCAAACTGCTTTACATATCCGCTTGCAATAATTTCCAATTGGCTAGCATTGAATGCAAATTTGAGCCGCCATTGCGCGAATGCGTCCCGATGAAAACAGATCGACCCTCTTTGGTAGCCAAAGGGGAAGAGGCGAGCGAGCTTAGGATGGAGGAAGCTGCGTGTTGGTCCTGAGAGCAGTTTTGGTTCACCCGGAAGCAGCTGGCAAAACAAACGTCAGCTTGGGAGCGCAGGTCTGCATATAAATGGAGGATTTAAAATTAATCTTTTCGCCTGGCTTTTGGTTTGCTGCCGCCCAACGCGAGAGCCCCAATCGTCCCAAGTTGACAGCAGCCGATTGGCCAACTTGGGCCAGTTCAATCCAGGTGTCAGCACCTGTTATGGCTCTGCTTGGAGCCATAACAGAAGAGCTGCGAGTATGGCGAAAACTCTTATCTCCCCGCTCGCCCGTCCGCCCGCCCGCCTGCCTTTGGCTTGAACCCTCTGCTCTCGTTTGAGCTTGCGAGCGAAGCTGGAGTCGGCAAATCTCTCGCCACTTGGAGGAGATTTGGGAGTTCTATCCATCTCATGCGAGCTCTTCGACGGGAGGAGAGGGATGGGAGGCTGCGGCTGAGATAATTTTTCATTTTTGTCAACTTAGCCGGCCGGCCGGCCGACCTGATTTTGGCAAGCTCGAGCTGGGAGACGCTCACAACTTGGAGGGCAAACGCGGCCGAGTTCAAGTGGCAACCTGTCGCTGCCAAGTGGGGTTGAACTCGCCCGAGCTCGAGCGACGCGGCCCAGATGACAGCCATTTGATGCTGTCGGCTCGCCCCTCAGCGGGCTTTCAGTTTGTGCAGGTGAATTAGTATTCTGGTGATCATGGTGGCAAAGTTGCGCGCGCGCTTGCACAAACTTGTCGCCTATTGGCCGCGACATTATGGCATCACTCTGACGTTCGGGCAACGTTTGCCGAGGTCGACATCGGCGCGCCAGCAGTAGGCTGGCCGGCTGGACTTGGCGCTCGACCTGGCCTTTTATCTCGGCCCATCTAAGGCTTCGCCGATCCTGCTCGGCCGCCAGCGCCGCCGCTTCAAAGCCCCAAAGGCTTGGCGGCCGAAAGGCTCCGGGCGGCGACATGGCGCTTTCACGGATCTTACTGGCCGCAGGTCGACTTGCGCAAGGTGGGCCCTCGCTCGCTCAGTCTGCGCTGCGGGGATCCGCCTGCACACCTGGCCAGGATTCAATCGGCCCAGAGATCGTATCTCACGCGCTGAATGTTGGCGCAAATCATTGCAACTCCCCGAGGTGACCTTGTTGGTGCTGGCTGGCGCGTGAAGTGTGAAATTCGGTTTTATTTTATTTTGCCGCCTCCAATTTGAATGGAAGGGCGAGGAGCTGGAAGCGGACTTATTCCTTTTGAGGCGAATGGGAAATGTTGGAAAAAGGGCAGGAAAGTTCCAATCTAATCGTCGGATCGAATTGAATTTCTATCCTTCCCAGCGCGACGAGTTGTATGGCGCTCGCTCGCTCACTTTCTGACTGACTGACTGGCCGGCCGGCCGGCCGGCTGGCTGGCTGGCAAGCTAGCTGGCCGGGCGCCATCAAGGGGCTCGCTGTTGGGCGGCGGCCGGAGGTTCCGTTTGCAATCTTATCGCCTTCTCGCGGCTTCTCGCTGGAGCCGTTACAACATTTGGCCAAGCGAGGCTCTTATTCAATTTGGCCAGTTTTAAAGGCGAGCGAGTTGATGGATGGACGGGCGGCGGCGGCGTCGGCTGCAGAGGGCAGCGAGGGATAGACTGATTGAAGGCGGGAGTCGCGGGCAACACAGATGGCTACCGCTTATTGCCGGCCCGAGTGACTAACTAAGCTGAGCGGTTGCTCGCCCCTCGAGAGCCGACGGCTTTCTTAGCGGGCGAGCGAGCGAGCTAGAGAGGGCCAAGTTAAAACAAGCCGGCGTCTGCTCGCTCGCCAGAGTGGAGCGACGCCTAACGGCTTGCTGAATGTCCCTCCTAGCGCGCAGGCCGAGCCAACTGGCCGCCCTTTGTGAGGCTCAGCTCTGGCCGGCAGAAGACACTGGCGAGATCAATGTTTGGCCGCTCGGTCTAGTTAAGCGGCGGCCGGTTAGAAGCTTGCTTGCAGCAGGTGGAGCCGACTGCCAGGTCGCAGCCTCTTGGCTCCTTCTGCTCGGCCGCTGGCAAGGCGCGCGAACGCAAGCAGGGGGCGGCAGCAGCTGGCTGGCGTGAGGACGATAGATTGTCGGCCCAATGAAAAGGCAATTCGTGGCGAGGAGGCTTGAGAGAAAGGAGGGAGGGAGGGAGAAACTAATGGACAGACCAGCAACAGGTTGCCCCCTCGATCTGAGGGTTGCTCCCTTCGGCTCTGCGCCCCACCGATGGCCAGCCCTCGGTTGCTGTATCCAATGTTGCTCCAGCAACCGGCTGCTGCTGCTGCAGCTGCAGCTGGCTCTGCTGCACTGCCACGGAGAAGCCGCGGCCAGTGCTGCTGATCTTCGGATTTGCGGCACAGATATATCTATGCATGGCCATCCTTGGCCGCTCCGACCGGCCCGCTGGCCGAGGAGCAAGCGAGCGAGCGAGCGAGCCAGCCAGCCAGTCTGCCTCCAACTGGCTTGCTCGGCCGGATCAGACTAAATGGTAAGTTTATTTGCGGACTTTGATCGATTCAACGGCGCCAAGAGCTACAGTTTGGCCTTATGAATCAAAGCTCGCGGGGAGACAGATTGAGCCAATTGGGAAAGAAGCTCTGGTTCCATATAGAATAGAGGTTTGCGCGCGTTTTGTTGTATATTTTGCACAACATCTGCTTTGTTGTCTTAGCTCGCTCTTTGTTTGTTTAGATCAATTAGAAGAACGAAAGCAAGCAAGCCGAGTGGGGAGAAAAGAGAGGTTAGCGTTTTCGAAGAAAACAAAGATTTTCAGGTGACTTGTTGGCTTTCGAATCAAGAGTGGTCGGGTTGGCCAAAGAAAGGCAACAAGTCTATCGTCGCTCAACGACGGCGCCATTAGCAAGGCTCATTACTCCCTCCAAGTTTCTCCCTTGAAAGTTCAAACTAAACCAAACTCACATTCTGAGCGGCATACTCTGCTCGGTCCGAGCAAATTGGGATTTAGTTATTAGTTGGCTATTTAGAGTGAAATAATTATCATCGCTGGACAACGAGTAACAGGCATCGCCCGTGCAAGCATCACCATAAAAGAGCGCAGCAACTTACCATTGTGCGTTCGTGTGTGCGCTGCCCTCCATTGTCTTGAGTGGGCGCACGCAAGAACAGGTGACCGAGGGTTGGATTGAGGATTCAAAACCATATCCAAGAGAACTTTTCTACTCCCACCAGACACTCAAGACTGCTCACATTCATGTCATCGATACTATTTAGCTGCGAACAAATCTATATCAAGCAACATTTCAACACTCATTTCGACTAAAAACTGTCCATAGAAAGGGACTGTCCGAATTCCAAGCCTACAAACAGGTGATTTTAATCCAACCGCAAATCCTCAAACTCCAACAGAATGGCATGCTCGGCCGTAACACTATCGATTGCAACCATCATGTCAATCATGGCTATTGCATGCTTAGTCATTTCATTCACCACTGACGATTGGTATGAATATCGACTAGATAGAAACAAAACCAGAAATCAAACCATCGGTAATGATGGTCAAGTTAAGCCAGAATTCGACACTGATTTGAGATACTTTAGCCGTGATGAAGGATTATTTAGATTATGCTTTGTTGATAAGAAGCCAAAAAATCTCAAGACCTATCTATCGCCAACGCAATCAGAGTGCATCAACATCAACTATCACATACCCGAAGATGAGGAAACTGACCAATTTGATAACTTCAGATGGCACCGTCTCCACATGGCCCGTTCAGTTGTTGCACTTTATATTGTTGGTTTCTTTTTCTTGTTCCTCTCGTTCTTTACCGGTTTAGCCGGTTGTTGGAAGCGATCGCATGCCAATTTAGTCGCAACAGGCATATTACAGTTACTAGCTGCCTCCTTGGACACTGGTTCAATGGCGTTATTCCACGCTTGTCTATATTATGACCACCATATATTAAAGGATAAGGAATCCTATGCAAACTGGCCAGAGGAACTGAAGTACGCGACTGAGGCTAACTATGGCTGGTCATATTTTGTTGGTTGGGTTGGAATCTCGGGCTGTCTTACGGCCGCTATCATGTTCATTTCCGCGGCTAGATGCATAAGAAGCGAGAAGAGAAACGAGCAGGCAAAGAATCTCCAATATTTGATGCCAGTTTACCCGGATAAGAGGACACCATACGCCTACAACTATGCCTATCCAGGTACTGTCTACAACTATCCCCAACAGCACGTGACAAATCCCTACAATGCGATGCCGTCGCCCTATTCCGCCGCATATTAACTAGTTGATGGAACGTTGTTGTTGCTGTTGCAGCAGTAACAATGTGTACAGTGATCTATCTGAAACATGACATTGATCTCGCCAAGTAGTATGAACTTTTCAAACAAAAATCACGGATTGCACACGATCATCTGGCTGCTGTCAGTGTGACATCACCTATTACCTTGGCCCTTACAAATTTAGAATCAGGGCCCCAGACATCACCGCAATGTTCATACACAAGAATACTGTTCAACTGTCAGAGCCTCATCGATATGTTGCCGGCAGTAATAATTTTAATATGTACAATATATACAGTGAATACTCAGTTTGGAGATGAAATCCATGAATTCCCTCAACTTAGATGGAAATCCATCTGACAATCGGTTCATCGTCACTGTGAAGCCGCTGTTTGTACGGTCTTACCACTATTAATCCTCTGCGAACCCAGATAAAATTGCTCAAACATAACGCGTTGGGATATCATTGTTCATTGTACTGTTCGTTGGAAAATTTACGATCACCGCTTGAGCGAGCCGTAGAATGGCTCTGTTCGTTTGAGTCACCTAGAGTCTGGGATTGCCCATGTTCTCCCTGTTGTATTGTCTCCTCTTCAGCATTCTGTCCCTCTCCAGTGGCGCCAGTGCCAGCATGTTCGTCCCCTCTCTCACCTCTAGGTGCATAGTATCGATTGCTCTCTGGTGCGCTGTCGTTCTCAAAATGGTTGACTTCCCTTTCATCCTGCACGTACTCAACGATGCGACCACCTGAATTCTCCGTTCCGTAAGTCGATTGGCCCGAAGATCCAACCCTCGGCACGTTTGGCGGCCCATGGGCTTGGCCGAGCGATGAATCGTGAGTTTCTGGGGTCGCTAACAGGAGAGGGTTAACTCCTGTAGAGGTTAACTCTGGAGACTTGGCGCAAATGCTGCTCTCCAAGCCCGAGTGTTCCTCACAATTGATCACCAGGCTTGCACCAGGCCTTTCTCGGGTGGCGACTATCTTGACTCCATAGTCTCGCCTGAGTTTATCCAGAACTGACAAGACGTTGGTCGGTTAATAGATCTCGTTAATTGTGTATATGGGCAACTAATGAACGCAACTTACCCTCCTGTGGCATATCTTTTGCGGGAACTTCCGTGAGAATTGTTGCCGGCATTCCAGAGCTCTCAGAGATCATGTTGGCGACGCTTGAGAGCCCAGAGCCATAGTGTTTCAGCTGATCGTTTGAGGATCCGGCAACGCCACTCTCTCGAATGTACAATATTCCTGAAGTTTGGTCATCCTCTCTGGCCCTCGTTCCTGATGGAGCCTCTTGCTCAGAGACGGTTGGCGAGTGGCCGACTCTATGGTCACAATAGATGTTGTGTTGGTGAGCAGATGGTTGCTGCATGGTGTTGGGATCTGTTTCAAGTGTTCGTCCAGCCAGTTCGTACTCAACAGGCTGGTACTGGACATATTGCATAGGATTTTGGCTTTGAACACTATAGTGCGGAGATGGCTCCTCTGGATTGGGAACAGCCTGGTCCGCGTTGCTGTGTTGGATTTCGCTTGGCAAGGCAATCAGAGGATCCCTCTTATCGTCCTCTACGACTTCAGTCACAATAGCCTCTTTACGGCCAAAAGGTCTCGCGTTTGATGGTGTTGAAGCGAGAACTGCCGCTTGCACCACTAGACTCACCAGAACGATGAGTCTATATGCGGGAGTCTTGTGGATCATATTTGATAGCTTGGATTTCAGCAGAAACAACAGTGGTTTGACGAATTCGTTTCGGCGACTGTTTGGGATATGAATCACAAGTTCATCCTAGCTCTTGGATTAGCTCAACTCGCATGGTCAAAAAAGATCTGTTGCCAAATCAAAGGATGCCATGGCCAACTTCTGATTCATCAGCCATCCAAAGATGGAGCGAGGAAGAAGTTGAGCGGGGAGGAAGTTGATCCACCTCCCTTGAATCTATCTGTCAACTCTCGCCTGCCAGTTCGAGAATCAGTTCAATTTAATTGCCTTTGACAGTTAGGATCCAGGACTAGAGTGACGGTTCGAGTAAGTATAAGCTTGCAACTGTAGGCACAGGGTTAATCACCACTAGCTGATAAAATTTTGCCAAGACAAGCCTTGAACTGCTATAAATCAGCGGCTGATTGTAAGATGGTGGTCAGTTGATTCGAGATTCATCCTGGGCTCTAAGGTGAATGAAAGCGCAAGACTAGAAATCATAGCCAGCGTCTAGTTTTCTTGACAAAACGAAAGATACACATCATCCAAGCGTTATGATTGAGCCAATTACAAGATCTCCTATCAAACTGGTTGCCTGCATTGATCGTTCCCATCACCGGTGGACGACGCCTGGTCACTCGCAGTGACCTTGCTCATGCCGCCGGGCGCTCGAGATGTTGACATTCACGGATTAAAGGCTAGCAGGCAGGAGGCTAGTGGTAAGCTGGCTCAATCAAAGAGAGATGACCAGCTAACTGTTGCGGCTGCAGCCACTCGGTTCGGACGGTGAGAAGGAGGGCCTGAGAGTGCAATAAGGCGGGGGAGGGGGCGGACAAACCCTTAGTTTTTACTATCAGCTTTGGTCGCGCGAATCTGTCATAGCCTTGTAAACAAACAAAAGGTTAGTTCGCGGTGGTTTGGGTGCGAACAAGGCCTCGTCAAAGAAAGAGTTTTATCAGAAGATTATGATCATAACGCACGGGCTAGCGAGCAGGCTCGCGAGCAAAACTTTACTCCGGCACTAAAATAGTTATGACTTCCGTGGTCACCTTATTGCAGCTTATTAGTATTGTTGTCGACTGATTAATCACTAATGAATGGGGTCACAAGGAGAATCGTGTCAGAGAGATGGCGTTCGGCAACCTAAGGCTTGCCAGATTTGTTCATTCCAAGAAAAGGAACGGCATGGATTTTGTTCGCAACCAGGATGCAGATGGTGCTGGTGATGCCCGGAAGTGGGGTAAATCGAATCTTCTCGTGAAGAAATTCGTTCGCAAACATCAAACAGAATGACGGACGGCTTCAAATGTCTAACATGGAAGCTGAAAAGGATAATAAGGGGGAGCACCTCGGCGCTATCAATGGACCGCAATGAGCGGATTTCATCCGAGGATTAGGAAGAGATGGCACAAGTGTTTTGGTCATCGAAAACAATTCCGCTGGGCTTGACAATCGAGGTTGAGGAGCTGAGGGTGGCCTACAAGTACCGCGTAATCAGCGGCTACAGGCTCCTCTTCGACGGCGACCTAGAGGCGCGCCTCTCGCCAAAGCTCCAGGCTCAGTT
>Ga0268249_1000155_pt1 | contig 43906 bp, 28 predicted proteins | sample AgamicAtPe_FD_200257 | JGI IMG/M metagenome (GOLD analysis project Ga0268249, IMG submission 200257) | Agave microbial communities from Guanajuato, Mexico - At.P.e (v2) (version 3) | ecosystem: Host-associated > Plants > Phyllosphere > Phylloplane/Leaf | place: Guanajuato, Mexico | collected... | reverse complement strand
CTTGTTGGCGGCGAGTTGTTGCGTAAGTTTGGGCTCTAGTGGAGCAACGTTGGCAAGAGCGAATGGGGTCGATTGGGTGTTTGTTACGTTGCGGCGATGGTGCAGAGAGGGATCATTGTCGTGGTCGCAATCGTGGCCGTCGTCGTCTAGGTGCGTACGCGGTGTTTGTGGCGCGCACAGGGCGAGGATCCCTCGTTGTTGGCAAGTTTATGGCCCAGCTTATCTTGGTGTCCAACATTGTGGCCAAGCTCGTGCTTTTCACGCCAGCTCTGCACATTATTTACCTGCCGCAGCCATCGCAAAATTCTAAATTCAGTCCCAACTAGATGATCTTTCATAACCACAAGCATATCAAGATAATCCGTCACCTAGAAAAGAAATCTAGTGTCCCCCCAATGCTCCTTCTCTCAATTTTAGGAGGCAAATAGTTTCAAACTTTCTCGTTTTCAGTTCAAATCGATCGAGGAATTATGGCATCATTAATTCATTCACCTCGGATCCTCAGTGTCCAGAGTCACGTGGTGAGCGGTTATTGTGGAAACAAAAGTGCAACATTTCCATTACAGTTGCTCGAATTCGAGGTCGACTTCGTGAACACAGTTCAACTGTCCAACCACACCCAGTACAAAGTTGTCCGCGGTCAGATCTATCGTAGCGAGGATCTCAGAGAGCTGCACACTGGTTTAAAGTTGAACAATTTCCTCCACCTTTATGACCATGTTCTCTCTGGGTATATAGCCGACGCAACTTACATAGAGTCTATGGCAAGAATGATCGAAGATATCAAGAAAGAGCGCCTCTCCAAGGCTTTAGACTGTTGGTATACATTGGACCCAGTTCTTGGCGACGAGGATACTGGCTACTATGTTCCTGATGGTGCAAACATAGCTGAAAGTTATAGAAGAAATCTTCTACCTCTTGCTGATATTATCACGCCAAATAGGTTCGAGGCCAGCATCTTGAGCGGCATACCAATTGATGGTTCGTCAGGTGATGCAGTAGAGCAAGCCATCCGCGCCACTAAAGTGTTCCACGAGCTGTATGGTATCAAGATTGTCGCAATAACGTCCTTTCAAGTTGCTACCGAGAAGGATCGACTCACTTGTCTCTTGAGTTGCAATCCAGCAGAATTGTCCAACGGATCAGCGGGCAGAGATCAAATTGATCGAGAGGTGTGGAAAATCTCAGTCCCAAAATTGGATTGTCCGTTCACTGGCAGTGGAGATCTCTTCGCCGCCCTCATCACTGCATGGTTGCGTAAAACAGATTTTGATTTTAAGAAGTCTTTCGAAAACACTGCAAATACAGTCCATGACATACTGTTGGATACTCTGTCTTGGTGCCAGCTCATAAATGACGGCTCTGTCCACAGTCATGAGCTAAGGCTAATACAAAACAAACAACACATATTAAATCCGAAGAGTAGATTCGTAGCTGAGAGAATCTAGCAAACATGTCTTTCATAAACAAGCAGATTGCTGTGTCCACAGTTCATCGCACCAGCAACATCCCAGTTCCGCTAGTAGTTGAAATGATTTCATACTCTGTCCACCGACGAGTTTAGGCTAGTTTCAATAAAACAAACTGAGGGTCTTGGGGATTCCTAAGTTATAGAATAGAATCGACACATTGTCCCTGACTAAAACCTCGTCAGATCACCCTATTATGCATCGTAAAATGTTGATCATTGCGTTGACTCGACATGTCTGTCTAGAGATACCATCCCTCTTTACGATTATTCTCATCGTCATCAGCTGGGCTACCAATTCAGCCTGTGGAACAAAATAGATTGAATGGCATGGTGATCTCCCGCTCGCTTCTACAACGCCAATCTGGTCCTCGAAAGAGTATTAGAAAGGATACGAATTTAGAAATCGGAACGCAACATGGGGCTTGGAGTGATAACTTGAGCGCGGGTATTCCTCTCCAGCAAATATAATAAAGATAGAAGCACAATCTAAGATGAGTCAACACTAAAGTTCGTGTCAGGAACGCCCAACCTCACCTTTAGGTGAAAAAGCGCTCATTCGTGTGGAACTCAGCTCGATGGGCCAGGATTAAATAAAATCAGCCGGTCTACCAGGTTCGTCTTTCAGATCAACCAAGAGAAATCGTAGTAGATAAAAGTTCAATTGGGGCTATTGGGTAAGAGAAAGGGAAATTTGGGATCTGTGCGAGTTGGTCTCTAGTGGCTAGAATTTGCCTAATTTTAGCAAGGGCCGCGGCAAGGTGGTCGCGCCGATACTTGGATCAATGTGAGCAACAGGTCCTGGGGAAAAAACAGGTTCTAATGTAGGAGCGGATTCCCGTCAAGTCATTTGTCGACATTTATCGTTAAAGTCGCAGCGCTCTATCCATGATGCGCTTAGAAGCTTTTCAAACCCTCAATTCAAGCCGCTTCTCGTGAAAATGAACTCCCGCATGACATAATGACACTGAACCATCAGCCCTTCGGGCATTCTACACCGATTCAATCTATGCCAAGTGAAAATGCTCTCTTGACTCATAGGTCAAACGGACGTTGTGTAAAGTCAAGCCGAAAGCATTTATGTGCTGAAGCAAGCATGCCAAAAGTAATATCCATCAATATCTAACTTGAATGCGATCTCACCATACCGCGGTGCACCGAACAAGCTGCATCTTTGGACAGATGTACCCTGTTGTCCCAATGCAAACACCTCCTGTTGGTAGACTTGGCGCGCTTCGTTGATTGACTAAATAGCAACTAGGAATTCAATCCTTCTTGTTATAAAAGCCGCAGATATATAAGCTGGTTTGCAATACATTCATCGAATCTAAGGTTAAAATGCTCTCAACTATATTCTCAAAATTCGTATCAACTAGTCAAACCCATAGTAGCGTTGCTATGCTCTCAACTATAGCCACCAAATTTATGTCAACCACTCAGTCCAATGGAAGTGGAATTTCGATCCAAAATGAGCAAGAGACTCTTTTGTCTAACCCTATCGGCAACAAGAGACTAAAGGTAAATGCATGCGGCAAATTGTATGAAGAACTCTGCGCCAGCAAACCCTCACTCTACGCAGGAGCCCCAAAAACTAGAGGAATCGACTTTCAATTAAGCTATTACGACTCCTTGGAGGCTCTAGACCCTAAATGTAGACACGGAGCACCAGTCGTTTGCTTGCTCCATGGAGCGCCTGGCCATTACAAGGACTTTGTGCATCTCATCAACCACTTGACTTCCAAAGGCTTCAGGGTTATAGCGCCAAACTTCCCTGATTACTCAGTTACATTCGAGCACAGTTTCCGTCACAGTCCGAGGGAACGGCTAGATTATTTGGAAAAGTTCTTCCATGCACTCAAGCTTGATAGAATCGAAATGTTGATCGGACACAGTGGCGCAGTCTACACGATACTTTTGTTGATGAGTAAGATTCTGACACAGAACGAAACAGGTCTACAGGTGAAATCACTTGGTTTATTTAGTACACCTACTTATAATTTGCCGCCGAATATGATTGTTACCCCATTTAGGTTATTCACATTGAAACTCTTCGATTATCCCTTTCTTAGACCAGTGATTCTTGCTTTAATACAAGCTTTTGTCAAATTCCAAGGCATCCAGAATCGAGTGGACCGCGATAAGATTGAGGATTTGCTGATTGCTGCAAGCACTATTGGCTTTTCGGAAAGTGAGAAGTCAAATGAGCACTTGAAATTGGTGAGAAAATTTAAAGTTCCAACCTTCCTACTGATCGGCTGCCAGGATCGTTTAATTCCAATGAGATGCTTCAATCAGCTGAAACGGGATTTGGGAGTGATGAGTGAGGATCAAGTGAAGTCTTATGGAGAAAAAGGCAATCTAGTTAGAAATCCAAGCACTCTAAACGATTTTGTTGAAGTTAGCCAGTTTGAAGCCGGCGGACATTATGTGTTCCAAAGGTACTGGCAGCAGGTTAACCAAGATGTCTGCGATTTTCTAACGCGAAAAGTGATTCCAACACAAAACGACTCGACAAAATTATAGAGGCATTCGTCATTCCTAGACGACCATTCTACCGTGAGCTATAACTAGAGTTACGACTACTTGTTCCCAGCTTATTATGCCAACAAGTTTTACACATTTACGTTCGAATCCGGTTTATCGCGATGGGCTATCTGGTGGGAACAGTCTTCTCAAGGCAGTTTAGCTGACTATAGCGACAACGAGATCTGGCTCTACCTCTAGGCTGTTGCGATATATCCTGCCAATCTAGTTCGAGCTCACTACAACATCAGAGACATAACAGAATAGGTTCCCGTCAGCCATTCCTGTCTTCAGCACAAGCCGAGACTAAGACTTATGGAGAAGGTAGCAGTTTCTGCAACTTTATTCTCGTACGACGTGCTTTGTTCCATACTAACTTGTTGTCATACTAAATTAAAACTAATATCAACTGAGATTCAGATTTAGCCACCGGGCAATAAGTTAACACGGTTAAAGTAGATCACTTCCAATAAACGAGGGGGTTGTTTGAAGCGGACTTGTTGAGCTTGCCCAACTGACTAACACTGTTGGCATACATATGGTTCAGACCGCTCTTACTGGCTCCGTTTGGGATTCCCATCAGGGATCCGTGTTGCGCGAGCATCGTTTGATGCATGAACTGATCTGGCAGAAGTTTGGTGTGTCTAGTTCCGAGCACAAAAGCGAGTATTGAGAGCACGAAACAGTCGACAACACCTATAATGGCCAATATGTAAGCCCACCGAATACTACACTGACCAACACTGTAACTGCCGGCCTCTGTTCCGCAAACCTCCTTGACCGCTGGCGAGTCCCAACCTGCAGGGAAGATTAACACTCCTGAGAGGAGACAAATGGCGCAGGTGAATTGCAACCAACCGCAAATCTGGAACACAGTGCAAGGGTGAGCGACGAAAAACATGAGCATTGCGAGTATGCAAAATATGATCATGACCGCCGATAGGGCAACGAATATGGTCGAAACCTTGAAGGCTGTAGTATGGATTGATGATAAATCGTTCAGTTTTCCTTGACAGAGGAGGTCTTGGCCATCCTGGAGGAGCCGGCAAGATTTCCAGAGACCAAAGTAACCAGTTCCTCGGCTCATTTCCGTGTCGCCGAGCCACTGGGGCTGGATGAATACAATGACATTAATTATGGCGAATGACATACTGAACACGGCCCATAGGACGCCGATTGAGCGAGATTTGATGTATTTGGTTTGCAGGTTCAAATAGTTTATGTCAGTCAAGGAGGGGTCTGGGTTTGCGGCTGCAGCGGCGGCCGCCACCGCCATGGCCATTGACTTGTTTGGATCCATAGTTTCAGTCCTATCGACAAAAACTTGCGGTGGAGTTAGGAACTCTTTGCTTGGTTTCAATTTAGGTCTTTAAGAATGTAACATGTGTATCCCTTTGTCTGTCTTCCAAAAGCATCCGATGAGTCGAGATTGCGTTCAACGATTTCTTAGAGCTGCATAGTTATTAGTGGAATTTTTGAATACGCTTTGGTGGTGGAATTGGCAGATTGTGTTGTGTGTCTTGGGTTTAGGTGGTGTCTTATGGCGGAGCATTTGATGAGAGGCGGATCCGAGGATGTATTTCTTGCTCTCGCTGGCTCGGTCAGTCACAGTTTGATCGTACACAAGTCCAGCGCTCTCGGCCCATCGAAGATCGCACATCCAGCTGCAGTCACAAGGAAGAAAGGGACTGGCGGCGGCTTGAGTGGAGGCTAGTGTAGAGAGAGAGGGGGGCGAAAGTCGTTCGAGAGACTGTCGAGCCAACAGGTAGATTGGCCACCGCCAGCATCTTTTGAGCGCTCCCAGCGCGCTTAGGCTGGCTAACGCGGGGAGCAGTTTGCTGTGCATTGACCACCGCAAACTGAATAGCAAGGCTTCACTTCGCCGCCCGGCTGAATACTTACACTGTACCTGCGCACCCGCGCCTCTTGGCTGCGGCCCTCTAGGGGGAGCTTCACGCTTCTAGCTAAGCCAAGAGTATCAATGTCTGAGAGCAGCTTGAACACCCAAATTCATTGGACCATAGTCACCAGGTCATCGAGCTCAGCAAGTGGCCTTTTTCGTGGGACAGCCGGGTGTTAAACTTGAAGAAGTTTGCTGTGGTTCTGGCAAAGCTTAGCCGGTTATTTTGGTACTTGTTTGCAAGACCGCCGAGCTCGCTTGACTAACGGCACATCTCGTTCATCCAGATTGTGTCCGGCGTCGCATGGCCGAGCCCGACGACTGGCGAGAAGAGAGCAGCATGGAGGATCAGCAAGAAGTCTAGCTGGCTAAGATGCGAATTGCAAAAGTCCAGATGAGCAGCTTGGTCTGCTTGCAATCGGCTTGGCGTGACCAAGGAGATCAGTTGCTGATCATTGACATTGGAACACTCAGTAAGCTAATTTCAATCATATTGCACTAATGAGGGTCAAATGTATGCAAGCAGGTTAACGATGTTGATGCAGAAGTTTTGTGCTAGACAATTCTGTTCTCAAGTTTGTACGACCGAAGTGGGTCTTTTATGTTGCTATCCAATCGGCAGTGTTCCTGTTTAGAATATCCAGTTTAGGTGACTAGATACTAGAGACGCTATTGGCTGGCTGCGAGTATTGGCGAAGAGCATTGAGCTCGTAAATCAAATTTACCAATGCAAACAAGGGCGACCTATTCGAGTAATCAGGTGCAATCCTGCTCATGGACGAGACTGGTCCTGCTGGTCGTCTGGCTCGGCCGAAAATGGACTGCAAGTCCCGTTTCGATCGCGGGCAACTCTCTTATAATTAGAACAATTGACTTTTCAAACCGTCTCGGCTGGAGTGAGCTCTCCATCTAGTTGCCAACATCGGCCGACGGAGTTCGTGCGCTGGACGGGCCGCTTGCTTAATTGAATTAGCCTCAAGAGTCCCTTGTCAATTATATTCTACCCCCAGCAAGGCAGCGGCGGCAGCGGCCGCAACAGCTGAACCTGTGGATAGCAGGGAGCGAGATTGGCAGGTGCGCTCAAGCTAGATTGGCCCTCACAAAAGCCTCTCCACCCGGCGACGCAAAACATGGCTGACTCTTGTGCGAAGCCTGAAACTAGACAAGATAGTCCCCTTCCCAAACAAATCCCCTGCCTGACCTCGTGCATTTTCAATTAAATTTTTATTCTGTCAAGCGCAATAGCGCCGGCGCCAACTACAAAGCGAGGTTGGTTTAACATTTTTAAGGCGCATTGTTTGTTTTTCTCTTGTTCGCTAGTTAACCGAACGGGTTCAAACCACCTGGACCGAACTGACCGCCTTGGTTTGGCAGGCCTCCTGGCTGCATTTGCCCGTTCTGATTGTAGCCGTTGGGTTGCATCTGCCCGTTTTGGCCGTAAAAGCCTTGCCCGTTTGGCTGCTGCTGCATCTGGCCGCCCAGCCCGAGTGGCTGGCCATTTTGGTTGTTTGGAAATCGCTGGTTGTTCGGATAGAGTTGGTTCTGGTTGCCCAGTTGGCCGTTTGTGTTCGTGGATAGCAGATCAGGGTATTGGGCCAACAGTTGCGACAGGGTATTTCTCGCCTGATCTCGCGAGGGCAAGAAGCAAGCGTCCAATCCAAGACCAAGGAGACAGACGAGCGTAACCGGCACCAAGATCAATCTTTGCGTCCCAATCATGTTGCTGCCTTGGCTCCTTTGCTTAACTGTCATCGGCCGCTTTCTCTCTTGTCGAGGGTTCAGTTTGGTCATTCGTCAGCTTGTTCGAGGCGAAGCTTTTATACGTGACTCATTCGATCAGTCGAAGGCCAAAACCGCGAACAAGCCGAGGACGATACGCGCCCAAAACGAGTGCATTAGCATAAACGTATTTCACCTCCGACCACGATCAAACTGGATCACCTGTTGAATGATTTATGATGCGCTTGGGGCTCCAGCAATGACGGAGTTGACAGTTGCAACTTGTTGCCCGTCGAGCTGACGTGACGTGAGCCACTCAGATGAAAGGCGGACGGAAGGAGAGAGGGCGAGACCGACCGGGTGACTTCCCATCGAGATTGAATCTAGGCAATTTCATGGAAATGAGCACTCTCTTGCTAGAGAGACAGAAAGAAGCGTCAGACGCAACATGCCAACATGATGGCCGCCTGTCCAAAATGATACCAACTGAAACGATTACATTTTGCTGCTCACATAAGTCTTGAATCTGCTTCCCCCTCACCAAAATGGGTCATCGTTTGAGCGAGCGCGTAGATTAGCTTGTCTGGCGCAAGCAGAAAACTGCTATGCTTATGATGGGTTCAGTGGGGTGGACATCTCTCAGGTGAGCCTTATCCAGACACACAATGAGCATTGTGAGCAAGAGCGAGAGTGAGGGAAACGAACCCTCCGCCTCTCAGCCATGTCGGGCCGACAGACTTACGGGCCGGCGACCGGGTGCGGGTGGAAGTCGATGCATGTGTCGCAATTGGCCATCAACCCGTGACGGGCCGATCTAGAGCGGGGCCGGCGGATTGGGCTGCCCTGATTGAATTGCAAATCTCCCCTTTGCCCAACTCGAGCCAAACACTAGCTTGGTTCCTATTGGCACATCGCTCGGAAATGCAGCCGCAAGAACAATACGTGACCAGATGTCAAGTAGCCATTCAGCCAAAATTAGCCTACCCACTCCAACTGGCCCTCCAGCATCCAATGGTCGCTTGCGAAAGAATCCTCCCCCACTCGCTCCCAGTTGGAAGCCAAAGAGCGATCAATGTGATTACCTTCTAAAGGTTTCAGGTGAGAGCCAGCTAGCGGCTTCCATTGCATGTGGTCCATTGCAGGTGCCAATGCCTCAGCGCTTGGACTACAACACTCTCGGTGCCCTCAGGTTGGAGAAGGAGCCACATGAGGGGCAACAATTGTAATGACGGTAATAATGATTATTCTGAATGATCAACACTCATCAACTGCGTTGCCGCCACTTTGATGGCCGGCTCAAGCGGTCAGAGTTGTTTATGATTTTGAGCAATCATGTGGAAGGTTAGTGGAAATGTCGGCGCTTCTTGTTGAACCAGCTTCTGCATTGCGTACCTGTTGCTGGATAGAACTAGAAGCTGGTAAGCTGCAAATGGTAGGCAGGCAGCACGAATTCGTCCGCCGCTCGCTTCAAATTGTTGCCCTGGATGCTTGAGTGGCCAAACTCATCCGAGTTGACATGAAAACCATGCAAATTGGCCCTGAGAGATTTTTCTAGCGTAATTTTTCATCTTGATGGTTCAAGATGAGGATCGAACAGGCTCCTCCAGCTTGGCTGTCTGTTTGCTCGACTCTCGAGATGGCCGGCCAACTTGATGGCCGCTGTTGTTGTTGCTGCTGCCGCCACTGCTGAACCAATTTGAGCAAACAAAAACAACCTCACCGCCTCCACCTTAGACGCTGCAAATGCAATTACAACCAAACCTGCGGCTTCCTGTTGTGGACGGAAACCAGCCGGTCGGCTGGAGGCCCTCAAACCGGGCATCTGCGAACAATCGCGCTCGTCGCTAATTCTACGACTACTTCCATGAGCATTGAGAAGTAGAGAGAAATAGTGAGCGCGAGCCTTTCTCTCAGGAGGCTTGTAGGGTTGATATTGGGCACTAAATGATGCAAGAGTAAACAAATGGTCATTTTGTCTTACGGCGAAAGACGGCTGGCAGGCTTAGATTACCAGCTATTGCATTTGCCTAATAGCTTCCTGATGGGATGGCATAAACTTAAATAAGCCATAAAAGCGCCAACTGGTAATGGCAACTGCAGCTCGCATGATTATTGCAATGACCAAGCTTCAATTCTACCTTTCTCTTCTTTCATCAAACTACAAGCGCGTTTTTTCAACTTTGTTCAAGTCCACTTGAGGTTGCGCTAACGGTAAGTTCATGAAACTCGAGTCTAATGCGATAGAGAGTCCCTTGCTGGCCTATTGTAAAATTCAGATAGCATTCACGCGATCGCGCGAAACTTCAATTGTCTTCCAACCAAAGCCAAACAGTCCGGGCCCAAATAGGAAGGGGCCTATCCTACCCCTCACCTTTCCTACCAGTCCAAAACTGATCTAATTCAATTAACTCGCGAGCGCTGTTGGAATGTGCAACTCAGCGTAGAGATTAGTCTCCAAGCTAACGGTGTAGTTTGCTTTGTACTAAACTACCACCAACTGATTTGGACTTGCAAAGACCTCACCGATTGCATTAATCCCGATCATTACGCTCGTACCAACATCCGCCCCCCCCCTCCGCTTCCAGTAGAAGCTTCTCATTGGACTAGTTATAGATCCTCCTTATCCGGCCAGAATGTTAGCCTTAGAGAAGCTAGACGAAAAATGAGCACGCTCTGACCACAACAAACCAGCTGGATCAAGGGAGATATCTGGCAGATAGAACCGAATGGCGCCCGAGACAAATAACCAGTCGATCCGTCATCAGTCTGATAGTTTTTTGAGCACCAAGTTAGACTTCAAGCTATCAGTTCCGGTTCCCCGACTCCCTTTCCTCCGAATCATTTTAGAATTAAAGACCATCGTTGGATCAAGCTGACTTGCGCTCATCTCAGAGTCTGAACTCGATTTCATTTTTAACGACTTAGCATCTTGGTCACGCCGACTTAGCTGCTGCTTTTGATGATACACCCACGTCTTGACATAGCCTACGAGATGCATATGGCAGGATGCTGTGCATTCTCCAAATAGCCACGGCTTAGAGGAAATGCCCGCTTTCGTAAGCGAAAATCGGAGCAGATGTCCGAGTTGCGAGTTGAGCAATTTTATATTGCCAACCAAAATAAATGGGATAGGATACGCTATCGCGAAGTGAAGTTTGACCGATGGACAACTCATCATTCGAGGTAGCACTGAAACTAACTATGCGTGACTGCCCATCTGAACTCACCGACACTCATCGATTGACTGGATAGAAAGTTTCAAAACTTCTCAGAGGGCGATAATATTTGATGGCTGTGACGTCAATTCTAAACACCTGTTTCAATCACCGTTTTTATTAATTGTATAACTCTAACAGATTATTTAAAGCAAACCCCACAAGCCGACAGATCCTATTCAAATTTTGGCTTTTATTTTAGATAAAACTATTCGTAGTCGACCTTACTATTTTCGTTGTATAGCTTCAGTTTTGAGCTAAGAGAACGTGTACTCAGCGGGCACCTTGTGTGTATCACTGACCTTTGTTGCTATCCTTCCAGGGGTTTAGGTCTCTCGTCAAATTGCTTGCTGACTCGCTGGTGGCTTGTTTGCCTCTACTTGGCGCTTGTTCACATATTCTCCCAGCTCCATGAGCCGTTTATACTGGGCTTCATCCAGAGCCGATAACAACGTTTGATACCAGTTTGGATCAGACTGTCTTACTGACTCCATTGTATCTCTAAACATGATAAATTCGTCAACGAACCCTTTCTCTGTATCTATCAGTGTCTCGAAAGATTCTAGCACTGTTTGTTCACAGTCGTCATCTGACTCGTAATCATCATAATCATCTGTTTCACTCAATTCAGCGTCATCAGCAATATCTTCGAACTCGTCATCGTCGTCATCATTAGCATGGGCACCAATGTGGTCTTGATCGTCTTCAAGGACCTCGGCCTCATTATCACTTTCTTCCTCTTCGTCATCTTCATCATCCGAATCACTGTCAGAGTTCGCCGATGCCTTCTTTTGGTAGGCGATCTTTAAACGTTCACACAAGGTCAAAACTGACGGCACAATCCGGTCGGCTATCTGTGCGACTATTGGCGGCCGCTTATTGCCGGGTAATAAAATTAGTGTGCAAAATCCTATAATACTCATTTTCCTATCGTGCAAACCTAGAAGTTCTTTGATGTCTTTAAGCCATTGCTTAACAAATGAGTCGAATAGTGTGTACTTTGGCTGATTATCTCGTTGCTCTAACGTTTCAAATATGTCGAATAAAAGCTGATAGTTTGTATAGAAAGCGGCAATGACTACTTGTAACAATAGGGTTCTCAGTTCATCAGTCACTAGCTCTCGACGTAGTCTGGTCACGGCAAGCTCAACAAAAGATGGAATGCAATCATCAATTTGGTTTCTAAATTGCAGTATAACTATTTCCAGAAGTTTTGCGGCATAGCTTTCGATTTCTTCATTACCATTTGGATCGGTTAGAATAGTACGACACATGTCGAAAATGGCCGCGATGTTAACCTGGGAGCTCAAAAATGTTTGCGGGTCAACTGTTATATAATTGTGTATTGGAGACATCATGTCTGTAAAATAGTCTAGCCCGTCTCGTTTAAATACAACGTAAAGGGTATGAAAAACTCGCCAAGATTCCGTGCTTATGGAATCAGCCGTGATAGTTGATAACAAAGTAGTGGCCTCTTCATATAATTCTGATGTTGAGTGGTCGAATATTGTAAGAATAATTCCGACAACAATTGGTTCCAACTTAGCGATAACTTCCGTTTGCCCGTCCATTAAGGTAAGGACAGTGTCTATCGTACTGAGCACACTCATGGCTGCTGAAATTTTCTCGTCGTCTTCACTCTCTCGCGTTTGAAGAAGTTGATGGAAAGTCTGCGCTAAGTGGTTAGTCATATCGACGGCTGTTGCGTATAGTTCTTCTGGGTATAAGAAAACAATTTTTTGCAAAACTTCCATGATGTCCTCGCTTTCTGTTGATCGAATAATTTGAACAAGTTCCAACGCCAAGACCTTAACATTCGGTCGAGTGACCTCGCGAGACTGAACCTGGATATGCAACAAGCTTTGCAGACATAGAGCAGCCTCTACCTTGACGGGTAGCTCACGGTCAGAGAGGACACTTTGTAGGACAGATTGAGTAGCCATATTGATATTGGCTGGATTTTTGAAATCAATAGCGGAAAAGTAGTTCAGCACCCAGAAAGCGCGTGCTCGCAGAAATCCGTGTGGACTTGTAAATAGTGGAAAAACATAGGTAACCAATAACTGCTCGAGCTGTTCCTTGTACATGGGTTTCTTCAACAAGACGCTTGAAATTGATCCAACCATATGCAATGCACCATCTTTGGCTTTAGGGTCAGTTTGCGGGTTATTTAGGATATTGATAACGAGTGTCATCGTCTTTTGTAGCATGTCACGGCGCTTTTTACAAACACTATGTAGTAAATTTTGTGATGCTGATACAGGCGATACATATTCCTCGAAAATGTCGAACTTCATTTTGATATACTCACGAGGATCGTTCTGCCACAATTCCTCGTCATCGTTTGAGTAACACATGAGGGGGAATATTATCTTTTCGACAATCACCATCATGTCCGCTTTGAGCATCTTCCAAGTCATCGAATGTAACACAGCAGTGTTGAGATAATTTAGTGCCTGTTGCATAACACGAGGCGATACGTATTGACCCGTGGCATAGTGCTCTAGAATCTTAATTATGGTTTGAATGACAGGAAAAGAGAAAGTTTGAATGTACCAGTCGGCAAAGGATTTGTACTCCTTGTTGACATTGTTTGGCGATCCATAACGTTCAAATATACGAGCCATGAGATGCAAGGACCACTTCTTGCATTTCCACCAAATAAGATCGGGTCGATCCTCGGGTGCAACATCTTTCTGGACTGATTCGGGCACATCTCGTTTGGCAATTTCTATAATGAGCGTCATCCATTGGCTAAACGTTTCACGTGAAAGTATGGCCAATGGCAGCGAGTACTGGAGTATTGAATGAAATGTCTTCAATATTTGTTTTTGAAGCCGGCATGATTGTTCGCTGAGAGATTCACCTTGTAATAGTTGAGTAAGGCGCTGAGAAGTAGTCGGCAGAAGGATTGGCAGCGCCTCGATGAAAGGCTTTCGCTCATTTAGGTTCTTATATTCATAAATCTTTGCTAGCTGATAGAAGGTCATTAGAGCGCCAGCCCAAGCATTGGGATCATTAGTTTCAGCAAGGTAATAGCGTATCTTGTCTACCACGCCCGGCCATTTATGTGGGAAATCAGACTTTATAATAATGTTTACAATACTAGATAAATGGATAGCCAAAAGATCTTGACCGCATCTAACAATTGAGTCGACAATAGAATCTGTGATTAGCTTCTTATCATGATCATGGATGATAAATTGATTTGGATCTTGTTGGCCGTTTTCATCTAGGTTTTGGCTAGCTGCCCAGAATTTGATAACATTATTTTTTAAATAAATTACAGCCGCCTGTCTAGTAGGTATCTCGAGCTCTGGATCGAGAGCAATCTCGAGTAGGGTTGGAGTAAAGCCTATTATTTTATGGATTGCATTGAGATTCGACTCAGCCGGCACTCGGATGTTTGCATCCTGATCGGTGGTCTGTCTCAGGAACTCCAAGATCCTTTCTTTATTCATTTCTAAATCTCCTTCAAGGGTTCGGCTGCTTCACTAATAGTCAAACTTTCTCCTTCAATCCTGATTTTGAATGAGCACACTCGTTTGTGCCAAAATATAACTTACTCATGAATCGATAATGTTAGCGGAAACTAACCTCGATCTCTATTGCTACAATAGGCAATCCCCTTTCTGTGACCGGTTGGTGAGGCTTAGTTTTATCTTACAGTATCGGTAACATGTGTCTAGATCAGAAATTGCCGAAATCGCGTACAATAGGAGGCAACTCCCGGAGCTGACAGCGTGCTATTGGATTGTATCAACGGTGTCCCATGCTGGCTCGAGCTAGCACAGCTTATTTCACAATCGATAGGGGGCGCTGCTTGAGGAACACTGTTGCAGCGATGAGCTAGCCCCATCCTATCAATGTGTATTCTTTTCCTCGTCAAAACCCTCTCTCAAGCGATGCTCATGTCATTAGATACCCCTGATTATCTCGTTGTCACTCGCTAGAATGAATAAAGCCTTTTAACCTGCACTATAAGTGTCCGAAAAAGAATCTGAAATAATGATTGTTGATCCGGAAAGTACAGGAACTCATCGAGATCGCCTTCCTGGATTTAATCAAACCGTTTTCTCTGTGCGTCATGTCGGAATGGCCATTTAGCTGAAACGACAGCCAAGGAGCTCTCGTTCTCTGCTTCCCTCCTTCGACGGCAGGCTATCATCTGGTTAGATAGTACCTCGAGACCTTGTGTATCGGTAGCCTGTTTGGTTTGGCTGTGTTGATCACCTCCAGAATATCTACAACTCGGTCGGAAACTTGGAAACTTCAAATCTCGACCACATCCACCTTTTGCATAGAGATGGCGAGTGAGGCTTCATAAATAGTGATTAGGATGAAAGACGGGCTCGTTGCTGCCCATTGAAACGTGCATTCACTCATTATCGAAACGCGTAAAAAACGCAATAGCTTGAATGGGCGGCACCGGAAGTTCCCTAATCAGTTGGAACGATCTGGCAAGTCAATTCGGATCTCTCAGAAAGTAGAAAGCCGAGTTATAATTCTCGTAAAAACATGCTATAGTAATCTGATCCCAAACACCCGAACAGTGTCGATCAAGGAGAAGTTCAACTGCTTCAAAATTAACAGCCCAATCATTTCGCCTGTAACCCAAGTGATCGATGCAGCAGAACTTTTGTCTCAAAGGTTTCGAAATACAGACTTTCACGCCAATTCATTAGTTGACCTAAATCTAATCTGAACATTATGCTTAGCAGGTACCAGTCACGGAGCTAAGAACAAACATGATAAAGTGCAACCAACGATTGTCTGATATAGATAAAACGTCGGGCACTGTCCTGGAAGAGGATCATTCTTATTTTAGGTTCTTCTAAACAAATTATGAGCTGGAACGTAACCTGACTGAGAATTTAGTAGTTGGCGAAAACCACGAACCCTTTAAAAGTCTCGTCTTCAGAGATAGTGATGAGCGAACTGATTCATGATAACCAATAGAGTCTCAAGTCATCGGCTTAGTTTGTTGTTGATTTGCCCTCATGGCTGAAAAGAAGACCTTCAACTTTTCGCTCATCGGTTTGAAGTGATTATAATCGGTGAGTGACGGAAGCATCCAGCTGGGCAGCCCATTGCGAATTGAATTGCGATTCGAGTAACGTCTATCGAGTAGCACTATAGCCGCATAATCCTTCTTGTGTCGAACAGCTCGTCCAATGGACTGATTGATGCCCTTAATGCATAGATTCTCATAATATTGCTGGCCTGCACTAACACCCTGACCGGCTACCATCTTGCAGTTCTGATCATAGTAGGACATTCTCTCTCGTAGTTCCCCCGATTTTACATTTGCGAACGGTAGCCCAATCATTACCACACACCTTCCAAGATCATCGTTGAAATTGATGCCCTCGCTCATCTTTCCACCGACAACACAAAAAAGTATCGCACCCTTGCCCTTGTCTCTTCCTCTCTCGATCACCCTCGAGTAATCGTCCAAGATGGGCCTTGCTTGGCTCGCCTGTCGGGGCTCCCGAAAAACTTGCTTCGAATTGGTCTCTATTTTGGATATTGTACCAGTTCGGCTCCATCTGTTAAAGCATAATTGTTCATATTCGTATGAGGGTAGGAAGCATACCATTCCACCTGGAACGATGTTTGATAGGCTCAGGATGGTTAGTCCAATTTCGTCTATCAACTCGAGTGATGAGCGTGTCTTGTAGCTAAGTTCTATAGGCTTTCCAGTGATTCCAGTTGAAAGGGTTGCGATGCACAGTTGGTTATGGCCAATGACGTGACCACAGCTGAAAAGAGTCAGACGATCCCTTTCGATTCCCAAGGGGCCGAAGAGAAGCGCGATAAATTCATCAAACGGTTGCATTGTACCGCCCGCTAAGACTATCGATCTTGCTTCCTGAACCATTTGTTTGAATTGACTAGATGGATTCAGCAAGACGAACTTAATTGCTGACTTCTGAATGTTTCCTTCGCAATGATGGACAAGAACCTTACCATCATGGCTAAGATTTGTCAAAGATTTTAGAAACTCAACAAGTGTATAGATGGGATATGATGTCAATTTGGCCTCAAAAGCTAGATTGGACGCCTGCAAGAATCCAAGATTCGTTTGATCAGTGTTTATGACACTTGGTGCCTCATGAACAACTTGTGACTGTGCGTTTGATAGCTTCGGTTTCTTTTTACCTGTTTGGTGGGTCGTCTCTTCGCGCTTGACTGACTTTATCCCGAGATTGCAAGCGGGGGTACTTAATTCTATGAACAGATCGATACTGTCATCTTGTCTATAGAAACCAAGCAACTTTCGAGCTAGCTGGCTGCGACCAAAGTAATCGATTATCTTGAAAACGTTGAATTGCTCTATTTTGGCCGCACCCATAAACTTCGTAATGTCAATAATAGATTCTTGATCTGGACAATGCTGCTTGGAAGCTTTGGCAGTTTTCTCAGAATCGTTTTCATAGCTTTCGAGTGCCGAGCATTCGAATTCTAGCAAAAGTTTCCTTGGTTCATTCAGAAATTTGATTAACGCTGTTAAACACTTCACTATCACTTTTATCATCTCAGCATTCTTGGGGCTCATTCTGCTTTGAAACTTGTTGTAGTATCTAGAGAGGATTGTGTGCGAGCCAATCAACTGCAATCCTGTTATCGGGGCACTATGAATCGAACAAATCGTTTCCAGAATATTGTGCGCTTCATCGATTATCACGATATTATCTCTCAAGTCTAGCAAAGAGGCCTTTCTTGTTTCTTGGTGCAACAGGTTGTTGTATGGTAACACTACAACCTCGGCTTCGGGGATGGACATCCTTGCCGCGTAGTAAGGACATCCACCAATCCGCTTTCCGCGTGCAACTACATCCTCGATATCCTGCACTGAGCTCAGAATGTCTTCTTTCAGTGTGATGACCTCCTTTAACTTCATATAAGGGCACCTCTTATCCTTATTTGTTTCTCGTTGCAACTCGACACAACGTTCGTTTATAGCGCTCGCTTCTTTCAATCGAACGACCTCCGGATTAACGCATAGAATAGCTCTTGAAGCTAACGGGGTCAATTTTATAGCAGGCATTTCGTTAATGCTAGCGAAAACTGTTCGCTTGATTTCGCTGATGAATTGACTGAGTTGTGAATGAGTCCTTGAAGTGTAATAAATCTTCGGCCTCACGTGATCCTCGTCTTGCTCGACCAGCTTCTCGATGTCCTCCTCCTCGTTGTCATTCAGTAAGCCTTGCAGGTTTGAGAGACCAGACTCGGCCAAAATTGCACTCTCAACCCTATCGTCCTTTCGCCCTCGCTTCTCTTGCCCACCAGCGGCGAGGAAATGCTCGAGAGGGGTATCATGAAGTCTCATCCGTCGACGTGTTTCGCTTCTGATTTTGAATTTGTTCAAAGTTTCCAATTCATTGCTAATGTCATCTAACTCTTTGTTGACATCTTGTCTTTTAGTTTGGGCACTGAGCCAATCGCCCGATGTCTCCTCCTCAATTTTCAGCTGCTCTAATCTGACAGTCAATTCTTCCCTCTTACTCTCCAATCTGTTCTCCGTCTTCCGTTGGTGATCTCTCACCCATGATAGAACAGAGCATATTAAACTCATTGACTTACCAGTCCCTGTAGGGGACTCTAACAAGGCAAATTTACTATTCTCGTACGTGTCGTATGCTACTTTCATTAGTTTAAGTTGTATATCATAGGGCTGAAATGGAAAGTTGAAGCTGTTTGACCTATGAGCCAGTGAATTATCCAAGACTTGAGCTGGACATTGCTCATTCTTGAGCTTGATTTCCTCAATGTCCATTTTGCGGTCAGTACCAAGAGCGATCGTATCACGACGCAAAATGAGCGTTGGAGGTTACCAAGGGGATGCCAGAACAATGGCAGCTATTGAGTGACTTCGATGAGCGCCAAAAAAACCAGCTGGTGCGTGTTGAGAACGTGCCGAAATGCGCGCGTTGAACGCGAGTAAACACAGACCAAAATAAGATCAGCAAGAAACTAGCGCCAGAGATCTAGGGGGTAAAATTGAATCTCACCAGAGGATTCAATCAATGATTACAAATTTAATCAGTTCTTCATATCCTGAATTAGAGTTAAAACAGATACTAGATCTTTGCTTTAAATATCACCACAGCGGCAATGAGAAAGAACGATGTCCATGCAATCGTGACAGCAAAACCTGTTGCTACTTCGGGATGTGTGATGTCCCAACCACGACTGAGTATGTATCTCAATGACTCTATCGGTAATGTTTGTGGCAAGCAATATGCGAAGTACCGCATAGCGTCTGGCATTGCCTGTGTCGGCCAAACTGTTCCGCTTAGTAGAAGGTTTGGATAAAATGAGCCTAGCGCTAGCATAGTGGCTGAAGTTTCCTCTTTCGTCATGGCTGATATCATCAGTCCGAAGGCCATTCCACATGAACTCTGCAGCAGGGTAAGCAAAGTAACCCAGAAGAATGGTCCTCGTGATGGGATCTCGAAAACGAGAAAGGTGAATATGAGCAGTAAAAATATTTGTACATGGAGCACCAGCAACTGGGTAAAAACGTGAGATATAATGAATTCAGTTGAGGAAACCCCAGCCACTAGGCTCCTCTCCAGCGAGCCCTCTTTACGTTCCTGGACCAGAGCTATAGCCGTTAAGGCTACGGCAGCGAGGAAAGCAATGCTCAGTAACACACCAGGTGCCATGAACTCAGTGAATGTCGGATCGCGAACTCCGTAAACAGGTTCCTCTAATTGTACCGGTAACTGAGCGATGGCAGTGCTCATGTTGTTCTCAGCTAAAGCATCCACAGCAAACGACTGAAAGGCTTGAAGTAGCAAACGTTGAAGTTGCAAACCTATCAGGTAGTTTGACATGTCCAAGTGCAAGTGGACGCTACTAGAATCTAACACATCGGGCTCAATGTCGCCATTCGTCAGCAGGCGAAGCTTGAGGTTTTCCGTGAAGTTGTCGTGGATGACCATCGCAGCCCACGATTTACCCTGGCGCACGGATTCCAGAGCCTCTGCTTGACTATTATAAGGCATTTGTATCACAGATCGATTGCTGATTCTCGCTAGGAATTGGGTGCTAAATCTAGAGCTGACGGTTAGTTCAGAAGTATTCAAATTCATGAGCTCTTCGTTGAAAACTGATACGGGCAGGTTAAAAGGCTCCTGGCCTATGCATAGGCAAAATAGAATCACCTCTACTGAGGGAAGAAGGAATTGGAACATGAGGACAGGCAGGTTTCTCATTAATCTGGCGAAATTCTTTGATGTAAGAGCTCCAATTCTACCGCAGCTTTGAAATGTCTCTTGTTTGAATGCTGCAAATTTCCCTGGTGGTTTACGTTCCACCTCAAACTTTTCAAACTTCGGTACTAATCTACCATTGACCACTCCTTGAATCGAATCGCCATTGGGCATTTTAGGACGGTCAGCAAGCTGCTGGTTGATCTTGTTTTCTAGCGCCTGTTTATCTTGAGCGATTTGTTTGATTGTCGGTGCTCGGTGGTGTTCACCATTTTGTGGGTGGCTTGGATTTGCGCTTATGCTATTCTCGCTACCTTCAGTACTCAACTCTTGCAGAGGTGCCAGGCTGTTAGCGCGAGCATTTGGAGCCTTAGGCTTGACTAGCTTCTTGTCCTCTCCAGGATCTTTATTCGATTGAACAATGATGTCTGATGCCTGGAGTGATGAATTTGAGCCGTCTGAGGCACGACTGAGCTGGAGAAAAACAGCCTCCAGGGTTGGACACTTGAATTTCTCCATCAAAAAGTCGGGGCTTTCCTCCACTAGAAGTTTGCCTTGCCTCATGAGACCGCAAACGTTTGCTGCACGTGCCTCTTCAATGTAGTGAGTTGTTATAATAATGCTCAATTGTTCTTTGGTCGAGAGCAACACTAGGTAGTCCCAAATTACTTGACGCAACACCGGATCAACGCCCACGGTAGGCTCATCTAATATAAGTAATGGTGGACTATGAATCAATGCAGCCGCTAGTGAAACACGTCGTTGCTGTCCACCGCTGAGATTAGCTACCATACGCTTCTTGTCCGGAAGTTCCAGAAAGTCGACAAGGAAGTCAACTCGGTCCCTGGCACGACTTGTGTCCAATCTGTAGAGCTTGCTGAAGAAAAGGAGCGTCTCTTCAATACTGAAATCTGGAAATAATGAAATCTCTTGTGGCATATAACCAATAATTGGACCGGGTATGTTGCTTCCAGAAGTTCCTGGGGTTGTGTTGAACACCTTAACCTTGCCACTAGTAGGCCGATTTCGGCCAGTGATGCAGTTGCATAGTGTTGTTTTACCACACCCACTAGGCCCTAGTAGAGCGTAAATAGCGCCTTCAGGAACTTTCATGTTGATACCTCTCAAAACTTGGACCTTCTTCTTGCCCTGGCCGTAAGACATCTTGACATCGCTGAACTGGACGGCATTGTCGACTTGAGAGTTCGCGTAAAAGCTTTCGGTTGATGACTTGGATGAGTGTCTGCTCATGTGTTGCATATGCCCTGAAGTAGAACGTTTTATCTGAGAGAGCATGACCTGCCGGTAAAGTTTGATTTAGTTCAGTTAGGAAGAGTTAGTTTAAGTCAGTCCTCGAACTGATGGTTCAATTATGGTGTCTGGAAGAGTTCAGAGACTAGGCACTGGCATTGGCTTAGTCAAATGAAAACCAACATTACGTACCTCATCCTTGAACTCCAAGTCACTGCAACTGTATTGATCCCAAGAATTGTAAAGCCTTAGTAGCTTAGACATGTTGGTATCTCCAGTTATTTTCCGAACTTCTAACTGATAAAATGACTTTTAATTGCTTATATTGATTAGATGAGCTGATAAAACTTGAGATAGATTCTATTTGAAGTTCAACAGAGAGACATAGGTTGGGCTGGCCCGAAGTAAAAAGTGAGGTATCACAGATGATGTTGGCGGCGAGATTCAAGAGGACAAATGGCACCCGTGACGGCTTTCAGTCAATATTTATACTAACTAATGTGAACTCCCACTTAGTCCAATTGTCTCTCTAAGGCATGGCCGATCTATTTTGAGATCCTGGTTGTACGCATCGTTCTCACTAACACTTTGCCTTCCAACTTATATGTCCGCTCAAGTGATCAAGATCTCCCCGGCTAGGTAACGATGAGGAGGAGTAACCATAGAGAGTGGATTGATCGCCCGTATCAAATAACGATGCTTGAACTAACGATCTGATAAGAGACTTCGAGATGCGCCACCATTGATCTTGTTGTGCCCTCTCGCGTCTAGGGAAACGCCACTGCGAATCGTTACCGATGATGTATTCCCTCTCACACTACTCGCGTTCCTGTTTGAGTGCAACTCCTGAGGAGAGTAGTTCAGACTGTTCTTAAGTCTCAGTTTTTTGGCCAAGTTAGAGCCATCATAGGGGCAAACGCATTCAACCCAAGTGCACAAAACTCGACGAAATGCCCGCCTAAAATCTCGACTCCAACACGCGTAAATCACAGGATTCATAGCTGAGTTTAGCCACCCTAACCAAGTTACGATGGACATTAAGATGTGTGGCTTGTAGACGCATTTGATTCCGCAAAGAGCTATCACAATGTTCACTAGGAAAAATGGAAGCCAGCATAGAATAAAGACTCCAACAACTATCCCAAGGGTCTTGGCAGCTTTGCGCTCTTTAGCCAATTTGGATAGCTTCTTTCCCAATCCTCTATGTTGCCGGGAAACATTTAGACGACCGTTCTCTAGTTGGGCTTGAGTCGCTGAATTCAGGTTAACATCCTCTCCAGCGATCTCTTCGTCTATCTTGTGATCGACTATTCTGTGGTGATCTTTTGAACTTTGGTTCAAACAGTCAATGTAATGGATAGCAGTGAGATCAACTAAGCTCTGAATCAGCTTATCAGAGTCATAATAGAGTAATTGTCTCTTGTGGTACCCCTCACCTATTCCGAAACCCTTCCTATTGATCCAGCTTGTACCTGTTCGTTCTGAAGAGTTGCGATCGTCTACATCTGAGTTGTTAGGTCCTTCAAATTTTGAATCCACTCTAGGAGCAATCCCTCTTTCGTTTTCGATACGTTGAAAACCGATGAACGAATTTTGTTCCGCATCACCGATTAAATTACTCTCTCGTAATTCAAACTGTTCATCTGATTTCTTGACTATGCTTGCGACTGTCGAGCTATCAGTGCTTGTATCACTGTTCATCATCATCAAGGGTAGCAGCGATGGGGGCGGCTTTATAGAGCTATTTGTTCCATCACCGTCATTTTTATTCGGCTTGGTTAGCGTAAGCTTCACCCACGAGCGGATATTCATAGTTCTGGCACTTCTCAGATTAGCCACAACATCTGAGCAGAGAGACGGATTGCCACATGAAGAGCGGTGTAAATTGCGTGCAGCCATTGTCATAGAACTTGTTTCATTGACAACGCATACCCTTGAAGCGGAGCCTTTTTGCTTCGATCCACCTAAACTCAGTGTACGTCTCAATTTGGTATCGCCTGATGGGTGGCCATCATGGCACTTACTATTGGTCGTCCCGTCGCGGTGGTTACGATTTTGCTGCGGCCGAGCCATCACGCTCGCAATGCTTCCGGTGCCATAACTGTCGCTGCTCGTGTCGACAGATGCACTTTCCATCGTATCAGATAACTCATCATTCGTGTCACTGCTTTTATTGCAGCACTTCTTCTCGTCAGTCGCTAAAACTCCGCTAGCTTCCTCGAATTTTGAGATCGTTTGTCCATAGTCGTTGCAGTATCTTCCATCTGAGTCTGAGCTACAGGAAGTTGGGTCAAATTTGCAATCTTCAAGTTTTCTCTTGATACTCACTGTCTGCATAGACTCATCTAGTATGCTTACATCGACACTGGTTGATCGGCTATTAATCGAGGCAAGCAACACTTTCCCCCTTCCTAAACTGGAATTTGTCACCATACCTTCGTCTATTTCAGTGGAGTTACCGACAGAATTAATCAGAGAGTTTTCTTCTATGGGATGTATGAGATCAACACTTTGTCCTACTATAGACAATGAACCAGATTTGAGATTGTTAGAACTGCTTGTCATTCCGGATATGTTCGAGTTTGGCTTGGCATCGAATCTTTGGCTCTCCACTTTTAATCGATCTCGTTTTTCATAATTAGAATCAAAACAGTCACGTGGATTCAATTCCTTAATCACCCTAATCGATCCATCGGGTATACAGTTGCCTCGATCCTCCTTGAGGTCGCTATCGTTGTTGCTCAATAATTGTTGTTGATGTATTCTAGAGGCGAAATTTGTAGATCGCTTAGACTCGTTCAGTTCACAGTTGTGTGTTTCCCTTCTGCTCTGCTCTTGGTTGGGACTTCTACTCCTCACGCTTCCTAGATCACATGGTCCTACCGTCTTGATTCCACCACCTCCTCTATGAGCTCTGAGAACAAGATGCTGCCTATCATGATTGTTTGTCGATCCCTCGATTGGATTCTCACGTAAACCCGTTTTTTCTTCCATCCCTACGACCGAGTTATCACTTCTGTGCCTCGATCGCTTGTTCTTCTTACCAATCATAACTTTTTTCGACCCATGTTTGAGGAATCTAGTTTGTTGGACAGCTGCTTTGTAGATTCGATAATAAGCATATAGCATGACGCATAATGGACCATAGAATGATATGAAGGATGAGAACAATAAGTAGTAAGTATCATCGGTGAATACGCATTTGTATAGAAGCGTTTCGAAACTGTCAGAGGTGATTGCAAGGCTCATAAATGTTGTAGAGAGGTTTGAGGGTGAGATCGTTGTTGTCTGCAGGCGGGGGAGCTGCTGTAATGGACCCTGTCCAACAGCTCTCCACCAAATTATGGCAGGAAATGAGATCAATGCTGAGCACGTCCATAGAAATACTATTAATAAGGCGACTCTCTTCGTTGTCATTCTCGCCGGATAGCTAATAGGGTCCGTGATGGCCAAGTAGCGATCTAAACTTATCGCACATAAGTTCATTATGGATGCTGTTGAAGCAAGAACATCAAAAGAATGCCAAAGATCACACCAGGTCGCTCCGAATGTCCATGAACCAACAATTATCTCCGAGATAATGCTAAAAGGCATGACGACAGCCCCAACCAAACAGTCGGCGGCAGCCAATGAAGCTATCAGATAATTCGTCACTGAATGTAGCTGATTCTCATGCCAGATTGCGCTGACCACCAACAAGTTTCCAAGTACTACAAAGACGCTCAGAAGGCACAGTATTATCATGATGAATGGATGTATTAGATACTCCGATAGAGCACCAGACAACCATCCAAGGTCCACGATGCTGGTAGCGATGTGCATTGCGTAAGGCTTGTTTCCTCGCCACTGGTGGTCGCAATAAGCTGAGGTTACCAGAAGCCTTATTTTTCGGTCATGGTATTCAATCGAATAACGAATGTCTTCTTCGAGCGATGCGCCACCAAGGCCACTGCACCTGATACCCAGCTGGTAATACAACTTTGCGCGGGTAGCTTGACAGGTTACAATGACAGTGGTGCACAACTTCCTTGAGCATAAGTCTATGGAGGATTAGCGCCCAAAATGCGACCGAATTGCATTATTCTCAGCCAACGAGAAATTTACATCAAGTTTCCAAAGCTTTCATCATTGCTGTTTGATCTATGGAAACAGCGCAGGGTTTTCATTTTCGCCTTGATAATTTGAAAGAAGACTATTCCAGTATTCGATCTTTTGTCACGCTTGATGAGCATAATTGTTGATTTGAGAGTTGTCCATAATTTTAACCGTTTTCGTTCGTTGGCGATCATTTTTCATTTAGGGGCAAAATCAAGGATGTTTGTCGCCGCTTTTTCTCTTGCTCTAGTTTCGAATATCTGTGTTTCACTTGCTCACGGTGGCGCTGACGACGAAACGGATTTTCTATATTTGGCTGTATAGACTGTGCCGAAAGTTCTGCCGTCCCCGATCAGCTTGCCTGCATGTGGAATAGTCGGACTTTTAATCTCTCGGCGGTCAAACCTCTCTTTGAAAGACTTAGCCGTGTATATATCAGTTCGAGCTACTATCGACCGGTCGAACATGTATGAGAGTTTGGGCACCGTCAAGCAGAAGTCTGGTTGCCGATTTGATGTTAGGCCCTTTGGAACTAGCTCGGTAGGCGAAATTGGACTGGCATCGTTAGTCGGTAGCTTGTGCGGATTCCCTGTAAGACTTCCTTTGAATTCGATGTATTGATTACTTATGGTGCCTCTCTTCGCCAGCTTGAAATTAGCATGCAAAAACTCGAACTCCAAGCTGTCTCACCTGGTATTGATCAATCTTGTAAAGTTTTCACCTCAACGAGCCTCAGTTCGCACAGATGAATGGAGGCCTCAAAAAACAACTAGCTGACAGATCGTGGAGGGTAGCAATAATTCACTCCTCGCTCGAACACACTGAGACAGGCCCATGGCCCCATTGACCCACGGGCGGCACCGCTGCCACCAGCAGGCCAGCCATCTCTAGCGATTGAAATGGGGACTAAAATCTAGTGCGGCGGATGAAACAGTGTTGAATTAAGCTGTCACAGTGACGCAACAACATCGGCTCCCTTCTAGCTGGATAAAATAATTCAAGCTTAGCAATTCAATGGTGAATCCAAGCTTATGTTTCGCTTAATTTGCTATGTCTATTTCACTCTAGATCTCTCGCTACGACTTCATAATGTGCACTGCTAGCCAAAAGTCAAACGAACTTTCAGAAAAAGTTCTCGTGAGCGCAATTCGATTTCCCTCTAACTGCGCAATCTCCTTGTACTCGAATTTATTTCACGCGCCAATTGCACGTTTTGGTGCCTAGAATTCCCTCTTCTTCAGGTTAGTTGGCCTTGTAAGTTTTATAATCGTCTTGTGCAGAAGAGGGCTTTTGTTCGAACTTTCGTATGAAACGAGATGTTGAACCATTTGTGACTTGACACATTTTGAAATATAAATATGTCGCTTGGAGTCCATTTACGAATTGTCTCCGCTAGTTGTAACGCAAACTCGCCATGCATGCAGGCCTCTATAAACCCCCATAAAGGTCCACAGACATCACATCCCTCAAGCAAACGCGGCCAGCTGTAACAAGGCACTATAAATTGGTATCAAGTTTTAGTTTTGAGATAAGTTCTGAGTTGAGTAGGGCGAGGGAGCTTGATCGCTAAGACAACTAAACATAAGTCTTTGTGGGCACGAGGCCATCCGGAGATGAATATTCTCCCATTGTTTGCCCATGTAACACAATGTCAGTAAACCACAAGACGGCCCTCGCTTTGATGACAGCTGTTGACTCTATTGTTCAAATACCTTGATTAGTTTGATACAACGCCAACTGGTGATGAACGGGCGGATAGGAATGTTGACCCAGAGTAGACAAAGCCGACGTTGGCAAGTCTTATCAAGCGTTTCGTTATACAAACCAATCCAAGCTAATAAGGCCCTAGGATCAACACCAGCTTCATGGTGCCGCAAAGAAGGTGTTGTCTCCGAAAGAAAGACGCGCCCCCCACCATACAGATGAACTGGACTGTTCGATGCTTACAGAATTGAGTGTCCAGTAGGATTTTTGTCATTGCGATAGATGCAGCTTTTGCTCCCAGGGATGAATAGGGAAACCATTACTCCCTTTTACCATCCAGTTCAAAAGGACAAAATTTTATCCCACTAATCCGAATACAGTAGTTGGAGTTGAGGATGATAGACTCAGCGCGGAGGGTAGATGAGTGCCTAGTTCTGGCTAGGAGAAGCATGAATTATTATATATTAATAAGTTTACCTTAGGGATTAGATTTGTTGCCAAGATGATGGTGAGGTTCGCTCGCTTTACGAGAATCGTAATTTTTGTCTTGCGACAGCTGAATCAACCTACCCAAACATTTCTCTGCCCCCCCCCCTTCCCAAAGAAGCACCTACATCCTGGAGTCTAATTAAGTGCGCGATTGAGCTGCCCCTGTTTCGGAAAGAAATCAAACCCATGCGACTCCCCCCACCCCTAACTTTTTCCCCCAGCCACGAGTTTACTATTGTTGCACTTTGTGTTTGGGGCAAGCGCTGCTTGTTACGAGCACGAAATGTCTGGCGGCGGATGGGAACAACCCGAATCCATTTGCTAAGCTTAAGGGGCCTTTGTTAGTTTGGTTTGACAAGTTAATTGAATTGACCTTACGGAATAGCCTCGTACACTTTCACTTTTGGAGCTGCAGCTTTCTCAAAGCCGGCGTGTTTTCGCCGAACTTAGAGCGACACATCCACTGGCCTCCGACATAGTTTACCTTTATCGTCTGTTTGAAATTGTGAAACAGCATATCACTAACTTCTAGTCGACTGAGTCCTCGGGACAGCGATTTCATTCGAGCGGGCGGTTTGAGCTTTGAGTTGGCTGTGATTGTATCGTTGGAGGTAGATGGCCAAATGGTGAAGCGTCCGCTTTAAATACTCGACATGGATGGACCCCGAAGTCGTCATCTAGTGTTGGAGTGTGACATCTCTCGGTAGACTCATGAAGAAAGAGAACACTTTTCCCATAGCAAGATTCATCCGAAATCTTGTTTTAGCGCACAGGTTCGGCCGAGTTTCATGAACCGAGCAAAATTCAAGTTCTACCATTTCTCACCGTCCAGACGAACAATCCGAGCTTTGAATGTGCAGACGAACTCGTAATCCCTAATATAAGCGAGTTTATAGACATAACATATCGTTTGGTCTTGGAGAGAGACAGCGGCATTAAGCATTCGGACAGGATGTTAGAGTGGAAAAATATTAGCCTCCCGGAAGTGCCCAGGACTAGGGCAGAATGTCAATTGGGGGGCGTCCAAGTGCATTAAATTTTCGCCACTCGGTCCAGAGCAGTTCAAGGGGGCTAACGTATCGCGCGGCTCACTAGTGAATACGAATGCCCATGAAAACGATTCAGACTTTCATGGCCGAGAGTGCTGCTGAGTTGACCTTTCATCGATAGACAAGAAGTTGGCATGGAAAGTGGGGCGGGCGTCGCCCAAGCTCGGCCAAAGAGAAACTCTGCCTTTCTGATGGACTTGTTAAGGCTTTTGGGTTGTTGGCTTGGTCGCTGTTGTTTATTTCAGCAGGAAATTCTCTCGACTTGACAAACTTGGGCTGGAGAAGCCTGGAAGAAAATTTGCTGAATCCTGCAGTCACTGTGTTGAATTTCAATTAGCAACCATCTGGCTGCAGTAAGGAGAATGGGCTAGAATTGGATCGGAGGGCGAAGGCATTTGGGGATCTCTATCGATCGTTTTGCTGCACTTCTCTTGGCTGATTTAAACACTCCCTCTGAGGAAAACTCAGGAAGCTCCTGTTATCTATTCGGTTTAGTCTGTAAGACTTGGTTTCGGCAACATTTGCACCGTAACGCCTGACATCAATTATCATTAGTGCTCCAGCTGGGCGATTTTGGTGGCAACTTGGCCGCTTTAGGATCCATGCATGAGCCATCAAGTTTCGCTCATTTTCTCATGCAACACATCCTCCGGCCGCCCCGAATCGGTGCTCAGCTCCGCCGTCGCGCAATAGGAGCGCCAAGCGACCACCGTCAGTTCAGCAGAGCGAGACCTCACTGGGATCGTTTCCATTAATCGGATGAACTGAGTTTCCGCTAAACTCCCACAACTAAGGGCAAGCGAAGTGGAGGCGGCTCTTGGGGCTAGGTGGACCAACCTCACTCTCAGGCTATCTTGCAAGCTTGGCAAGGGTTTGTGCGTCGCTCGGGAGACCCACCTTCAAATTTGCCTCCCCGCTGGAGGCGTGGCTGGCCCATTGGCTGGTCAGCCAACTGGCCAGTTGGCAGGCGGATGCACGGCGAGGGTCGTCATTTGGCTGGTCCGCTCAGGCCAGGTGGTTCGATTCGAGCGAAACAGTAAACGCCTCCCGTCTGCCTCCCCACTTACCTCAATCACCTTCAAGTGGATGGAACAAATCCAGCTCAGCCAATCTAAGGAAAGGAAAAAGAACAAGCGGGGTAAGAATTGGTTAGCACGAAATAAGTTAGTTTGCACACCAACTGACTCAACTAATCCAGCAAGCCAGCCAGTCAAACTGGTGTCTAGCATTGGATTGGATTTTTGGTTCGATGGGCTTGTTTACATAGTGGCACAAATTGGTACCAGTTCTCGGCTTGGCTGGTTTGCGCGCACTTGTTTCCCAGTTCAGTCTGAGGAAAACTTAATATCGTGCTAGCTAACCTAAGTGGATGGGAGGCGAGTGGTAGCATCGCAAACAATGACAACTGCTAAGGCAGCCACTCGGGCCCACTTCTATAGCCTCTCTCGCTCGCTGCCTCTCCGAGCGCCCACTTGGCAGCCCGATCGACTGCCATAATTAATTGTCCGCTGGATGCAGGCCGCGCATAGGGGACGACCTACTGCCGTTCGCGCCCTTCTAAGCGGAAGCCAAACGTGACTTTGCGGGATAGCTCGCGAGGCATTGAGTTGCAACAGAGTAGAACGATATGTGTAGGGAGGCCAGGTCGGCAGGCCCTCTCACTTTGCCGCCCTCCCGCTCGGCCGCTTTTCCAATTTTGTGATCGCGCTCCACTCGGAAAGATCGCCGGCCTCCATTGGTGACGTTGCCTTGGCGCGCTCGCCCTCTCCTGTCCGCCCCTCTTCATCAGCTGAAGCTGGAACTGGAGCTCAATATTACGACTCTGTGACGAGTGGATGATTGATTAATGCCAGCTCAACATGTACTCGCCCTACCAACCGTCCCCCTAGCTCGCCTCGCCCAGCTAAAATCCAACCGAACCTCCTTATGATGATGTTAAGCCTCCTCCGATTCGGGCGAACGAGATCATCATTCAATTTAGATCAACTTGGCCCAGAGAGCTGAAGGGATTCCGACCAAGTGTCTATAATCTAATCATGTAGCGCTGAATTTGTGTTCCCAAGCAACCTCCACCACTCTGGCTCAGCTAGCAAGTTGCCCGTTTTCACGGCTCAACTCATCGGCCCACAATAGAGGCGGCGATAACGACAACAACAACACACTACACTGTTCAATTCAGGAGGACCAACGTCTGCGGTTTTTCGAGCACCGCGATCGTCATCAAGATGATTGAATTGAACAAAACTGAATTGAATTGCGAGCAAAAGTGGAAGTGAAAATAGTCGCTTGTTGTTGGAGGCGCGGAGGGTCCGGTTTGTGTCCGCCCGGAGAAGTTGGTTGGAAGTTTACGGGCGTGGGCGCGATGACTCAAGTTTTGCCAGCAAGCCACCCTTGCGTCCGCCAACTCAATGGTTGAACCAGACAACAAACAGGCCCCGACCAACTGACCAGCCCGGCCCTCACGACTCTTGCATCGCGCTTCCACACTTGTCCAGTTCGTTCCATTCTCTATGCGCTCCTAAGCCACACGATGCAATTGAATTTCCGTTCAAATCGCCGATTCACGCAACGTGAATCCGTTTTCGTTCAGTGGCCAACGTTGTCGTTTTTATTAGGCAACCATGGGAGGCGGGAGCCGCTTTGTTCGTAAGCGCAAAAGTGAGAGCCAGCCCAATTGGCCCAGCTAGATGGTGTACGATTTCATAGCAGCGGATGCTCGCGGCTCCAGCTGCATTTGCCGCCTCTTGCCGCTTGAGTTCACGGGCCGCTCAGGCCGATGAAGGTCAGGTCTGAGCCTGACAATGAGCCGCCTGCCTCGGCCAAAAGGCCGCAGCGAGTGGCCGATGATGGTGATGATTTGCATTGCGAGACTAAGGCAATGTGCTGGTGGGAGAGGCCAGCTAGCAAGGGCGGCGGACGAGAGAGAACGAGGGAGGTAGCTGCCGACCATCGAGCTAGCCAGCCTCTCCGACCAAGCGGCCGGTTAGCGGATGGGCCCACTAAGCGGCAACTAAATCGATCTGGGCTACTCGTAATAGTACGCTGATGGTGTTAATCCACGGCCAATTGGTGCCCCAATACAAGGGGCCCTCCTCTTCCTCTAATGACCAGAGTCCAAAGCGGCCGGCGCCTTTCCACTAGCTTAAACCCGTTCGTCGTTTGTCCCTGAAACTCCTGTCGAGTTACCACTAGTAACGGTCTCATTGGGTGGCTTGCATGAAAATGGCGCCCATTTTTCCCACCCTTAAAGTGCCCAAGTGGAAACTGACCAGCCGTTTGTTTACTCAACAAGAGCCCCCCCCCCCGGTGAATGCTGAAATATGCTCGGCTTTAGCCTCTAGGCGGTCAGCTGAGTGAGCAACACTCGCTGAGCCTTGAGGGCTGAGATTGTTACATTGCTGACACATGGCTACACCTGGTTTGCACAATCCAATTCGAATGGAGCCAACAAAAGTGATAGGCCTTTCGCCAGCAAATCAGGTCAAGTTTTTTGCAAACAAATGCAAAGTCATCCATTTGCAAGGTTGCAAACGACTGCCGTACTTAGGGGGTGCCACATTTCCGGCGAGGGGCGCTCAGTAAGAGAGCGGTTTAATAAGCGTCTTCGAGGAGGCGCCTTGGAAGTGGCCGCGAAATCGCCAGAAACATTAATAAGCTTATAAGTGCACCTTCTGGCGTTAAGAAAAACCTTACAGCTGTGACTGGTTTGAGAAAGGTGGATTTGGTCCCCGAGCAACGGGCAATGGAGCAAACAAATTGCCCCTCGACAGTCGCTCCCAAAGGCGGCGCAAGAATCCAAGGTGTTGGACGCGCATGTTCATCGTCTATGAAAGTGGGCGTCCTATGTAGACACAAAGTCTGCCTGAATTCTTTATAAAACTAGCCCGCTAGCGGTATTTGGACTGGCCGCTTTCCACATCACAGGCGGCGAGAGAGCTCGTTTTGAAAGCTTAGGGTTGATTGGAAGGAAGTGCTCGCGAGGAGGTAACAAAGTTTGCCCGTTAACTTGTGCTAATAGGCACACTAATTCATTGACGTGACAACCGGCCAATGACTCGGCTGCTTGCTCACAAAGCCGCCCTCCAGCCAGCTGAAGTGTCCGTCGCTTATCGTGTCAATATTTCTGTATTTGATTTATGGCTAAACGCGGAAGCGATTCTGTTGAAAGCACAAGCAGCGTTTAAGGGCAAGAGAGGGGTACAAGTGGACAGGTGCTCCTGGAGCAAACATGGCTACGTTGGCGACCGATCTAGAGGCAAGCTGGCGCATAGGCGAGCTGCCAAGGTCGCGCTAGAGTCACACTGACCTGGTTCATATTCCGCAGCCGCTAAGTGGCCGCGCTTGCGACTGCGAACTCCATTTAGGCGTCCAAGAGTGGAGGCGGAAAGCTTACCACTCGAGCCGTGATAGAATCTGATAAGACTTGACTCCATTTATGTGCATGAACGGCTTTTGCCTCAAGATATTTGGAAAGTTGGCCGCTACGGCGCCTCCAATCCAAGGCTCTAGGGCAGATACGGTTGGGCCTTGAAGATTTGGGGGCCCAAAGAGGCCAGTGGACGAGAAGTGGACTGGGGCAGGGAACGAACTGTCTGGGTCAGCCATTTTTGAATTGGAGCGCGTTCATTTTGTCATAATTCAAGCCAAACAAGTGGCTTTATATGGGAACTCTTCAAATTCCAGCCTCCAACACTCTAACCCAGCTGAGGCAACCATGCTTACATACATCATAAACCAATACGAGCGACGAAAATCAGATAGCGCTGAAAGTCTAGCACAGTACTGCTCCATTTTGATGCGGAATATTTCCGTTTTTGCCTCGTTGCAGCTGAATAATTTAAAAGTAGAGTCGGCAAGATAGAGAAAAAGAAACAGAAAACTAGCCTTGACCAAGCCTCGCTGGAATCGCAACCGCATTGGCGAGGCCTCCCCCCCTTGCCCCGTGAATTGACGCGGCCCGGCTTTGGAGAACATGGAACAATCTTATCAGCTTGTTTGTGCTGACTAGAGTGGTGCCCTATTGACCTGAGAAACTGAACAAAACTTCCACCTCTGGCCGGATCACTTGTGAGGTGTCGCTTCTCTCCGCGCCGGCCCCAACCAAACCTGTGCGCCAGTATTCGCGGCTAATGGATAATTTTGCAGAGGCGCGTTTGTTCTTGGCATCTGATTTGCATACAATTGCAATATAACCATTGACCCTTGCATCCCCCCGCCATCCTCTGTGAATATTCTCAAAGTTAGCTCCCTCTCAGCCTATCAAATCCATCAAGGAGCTTACATCCGCCTGATTCGCTCAACTAAATGCTCCTCCCTGGAGGTTACAGCCAGTTCACTGCTGGCCTCAAATTCCAAGGTTAAAGTGGCAATTGCAAGAGGATCGTGAGCTTGGCCTTCGCAATGTTGATTTATTGAGAGAAACTTGGCCAAACGATCTCGATCCGACGCAAACTCTGCCAATCCTCCGACCAAGAACACGAGTAATTCCGTTCGCGTTCCCGCCAATTTCGGCCCTCATTTTGGAGGGAAACGAATTTTTCGTCCAATATCGGACAAGGTTACTATTCATTGCACTGGATTCTTTGGCCCCTTTCCAGTGGCTAACAGACAATTCAATCCACTTGCCTGATCTTGCTAGAAATAACTTACGAGCAACCAAACCAGAGGAACAATCACATCCTCAGCCCAAAAACATCAATCACTCGCCCTTCAGTTTCTCGGCCATCTCTCTGACATGATGGTGTTTCCAGACGAAAGTTTTCTCCGCCCAAGACAAATGGTTGGACTTCTAAGGCTCGAAGGAAGCATTAGTTTGCAATCAAAGGCGAGCGACACCTTTCTTGGCAGGGAATGAATTGATCTGGCCATGAATCTTCTTCTTGAAGCGATCGTTGGCAGAGGGGAACCCCATCGGAAGTTGACAACTGACTCGTTGCCGTCTTTGTGCAATTTTAGCAGCGGAATTCAAAGTGACACTGAGACGACCCAACTCTCGACAGATTGCTGAACTTGAGTTCAGTCTTAAATTTCAACCGTGAACAGCGAAACCTATCCCATTTCTATACAAATTGTGTTTATTTATTCATTCTGGAACTGAACAAAGCTCGCCAGTGCCGGAACTTGCCCAGCAGCAAACAGACTGGCTTTAGTGGTTTTTCCTTTGTTCCTGATCTCGGCCTCTCTCATGGGCTTATTGTATCGTCTGGAGCAATGTCCTGCGTTGGACTGCTCCAGAACTAGTTTGGTCATGTGCATAGGAAAACTTCCGGCTGTGTTTTTAGCTCTAGTTATGGAGCCTAACTCTCTTAAGAAGGACAACAGTCCACTAATGTTCCTATTTCATACTTACGATTCACCTCTGATTTCAGTTAACTGAACTGCTCGAGAGACGCCAAATTTACGCTCTACTAGGATAGAGCGATAACTGAGAGCGGCGGTTTGATCGAGGCTAATTGTCGGTGCAAAAGCTCTGAGCAGCTCGAGAGAGTTGAAAGAAGAGTTCCCTGGGCATGATTTAGCCTAAAGTTGCAGCCGAACACCTTGAGTGGTGGTTCTAGTGGAAAGTTTTCGTGCTTGCAAAAGAGATCAGAGGCTTCTCTTCAATAAACACTTGCTCACTATACTATCGAAACGGCTTTAGGAGGGTGAGCGCGGAGGCAAGCAGAGTTTAGTTTATGTTTGGTCCCAGGGCCATCACTTGGTCTACCAGGGCGATTTTGAGCTGAATCTGGACCAAACTGGCGGCATAACTGCCAGGCAAAATCTGGAACATCTTGTACATAACTAACCGGAAGGGCCGAGACTTGGCAGCTTAAGTTTAGTTCACAACTGGAGCCAATTCTCCAGCTCAGAAGCTCACTCTCATATACTAAGTTTGAGAGGGAGGGTCATTCAGATTGAAGGCAACGGCATGAGGCTTGGGGACTAAGTTGCAGGATAGCATCTATTGAGTCGCTTTTATTTCTCCCAGTGTAGCCAAGTTGACACGGATTCGCCGAGTTTGCTACTAAACGCGCAGATCTGACCATCGAAAGGCCAGATCTGCCAAGCTTTGAAGGCCGTACGATGGAATGTGAAGTTCACTGGACTTATCAAACGGAAACTTTGTTTCCTTATTTCCAGTCGTTTTTACATAGAGCTGCCGAAAACAAGTATGAGGATATGAAAGAGGAATTTGTCCCTCGGCTTTGCTTTAATCTGAACGAAGTGTCGACACCGATTTAATGTTTTGTATTAGTTCCTGGTTTCTCGAGATGCAGTCGAATATAACAAACGTTCAGACAAACGAACATAATCTGATGTCCACCCATCCTTCATGGCGCATCGGAGACAAAATTTTTGGGCTAAACATTTGACATGTAAACATGAATGAGAGGCAAGACAATATCACGTCTTGATTGGATTGATTCTAGCATGAACAAACTACTATACTTATTAATACCGGTTTATACTGCTCGCGTTTACTGTAGGTAAATGAATTTCCATTCAACCAGAAGGTCTATAGAACTTTTGAATTCGAGCCCGCAGCTTGAGCAGTCTCGGTTCATTAGATTAGATCAATCATAAAGAACTCGAACGTTGATGGACGAGAGCCGGAATGCACCGGCCAACCTCCATCTAGTCTCAACATCAGGATTCGGCTCCCACCAGAAGTGTTAGAGGTAGTTCACTTTATTGGTATCGTTCAATTCGCCGACAAGCGTAAGGTAACCTGTGAGTCAAAGAAGTGCTAAACTCTCGGATCTCTCTCATGCAACTCTGAACCCTATCGCAATTATGGTCTATCACGTAATTAAAATCTGCGAAACTCAAAACCAGAAATAAATACAAAGTCCTCAATCCTTTTTTGGATTGAGGGGGAGGGCGGGTCAGAGAGCGCAGCTCTCCGGGCCGGTCTCCCCCAGTGGAGTTTGTCGACCAAGAGCGGGACAGAGATACCAGAGGGCCCTACCAAAAACTCGATCCTATTCCACTCTTGGCTCTATTCTTACCAACGCGAGCGGAGCCGCGGGTGGACCGGCTAGTTTATTTAAATTTTAGGTGGTATTCAAAGGGCTGTAGTCCGATGTTATCAATCGATCCAATCCTCAGATTGGTGCATAACGTGCATCGTCAGATATGAACTCGTGCAGATGCCTCATCGTGATGATCGTTTGTTATTGCTTTTTGGAGACTGCAGCTTTTGTTTCCACTGCTCGACTTGATCCGAAAAGTTCTTTATCGTAAATTCGCAAGATGTTTTCTTGTGGTAGACGATATTGTTTAGACGATCGGTCGAGTACTTGCACCTCTCGCAACTATACTTCTTTGATGTTGACTCATCTGTGAAAGAGGTATCAGTTGATCTATGTTTGTCAGGTTTGACTGATGGTGCGGATGTGGATATGGTAGCTCTGGACAAGGCTGGACGCGAAGTCTTTTTGGCCTTGATTACAGGCTCGTTCTTAGTATCTTCAGTTTCAATTCGGCCGAGTGACCTTTTGCTGGGCTTCCTCTCTGACCGCACTAATGGAGGCTCCTGTTCAACGGGACGTCGCAATGCTCTAGACGTCCGGGTCAAGGGGATGGAAACTTTGGTCACCCTGTCGAGCATGGGGACCTGTTCGCTCTCGTCTCCAACCACATCTTCATCTTCTGGTTGAGGCTTGTGCTCAATTTGGACGCTCTCTCCGCCTCCATCTATCTTTTCCTCTTTCCTCTCTTTGGCTTGTAGAGCGACCTTTGCTCGCTTGCTGATTCTCCTTCGAGTTTCTATTTTCGACTCTATCATCTCGACTTGAATTCGCTTCTCCTCCGAGACTTCTTCCTCTTTTGGTGGTGACTCGATATTTACAGGCTTTTCTTGCTCTTTGTTCTCAACACTGTTTAGCTGATCAGGGGTAGATTCGTCATTTTCTTGGATTTCTTTTGCCTGTAGGTCGGCGTCTTTCTCTTCGACAACTTCGTCTCGAAGGTCTTTAGGAACTGATATCTTCTCCTCAGCCTTTTGTGCTTCTTGAGTTTCGCTCTCAACAGGAGGCTGTTCTTTTGGATTGTCGACAGGCTCAACTTGCGGAGATAATGGCGCATCATCGAGTATTTGGTCCACTCCGGGTAGTGCTTGTTCCTCCGAATCTGTGGGGTCCGTGCGTTTTGACTCTGAGATTGAGGAGGTTGCTTTCGACTCACTCTCTTTCAGCTCCTCTTTGAGATCATGTGAACGCTGTGGGCGTTCTTCAGGAGCATCGAGATTAGTGCTTTCGGGTTCTGGGATCAATTCATCGAGTTTTTCATAAACATTTGCCTCTGTCGTATCAACAACTGAGTTTCGTTCGCCACCAATCTCTCTTTGTATGTGCTCGACTTCTTTTTCCTCATCAACAATACTCTCGGTCTGTTCTAGACTATGGGCGAACTGCTGACAACCACCCAGTTCCACTATATTATCAATAACTTTCTCCATCTGGGCATCGACTGATGATTGGCTCAACAAACAGGTATTAAAGGCTGTCTCATCTTGCCGGTGAGCTGGGTCGGCTCCAGAATCGGTTGTAGGTGTCTGATGATTGTCACGAATTTTGCTGTCCTGGGATGTTTCTATCTGATTTGGGCTCGCTTCGGAGTGCGTGCTTTCTTGATCGCCTCCTTCGTTGTGGCTGAATGTATTGGTTGTATCATCAGCTGTGACGGCAGCATTCTCAGTGACATCCTCGAGTTGAGTTTTTTCCTCTTCCGAGGGAGCCTCTTCAAATGCTTCTGGTTCAGCGTTCATCATAGAATGTAATTCAATATTGTTGCCCACAGTTGGAGGGGCGCTCAATGAATCATCTTCGATTAGTTTTGTAGGCGATAACTCTCGTTCTGGCTGTTCCTCTGTTCTACGATCATGTTCAACGGTTTGGGAACTTTCCTCATCATCAGCCGATAGATGGGTGGGTTGCTGAACAGTATCACTAGAACTTTCTGGTTCATGTTGGTTTGGCAATGTATCAATATACATGTCTTCACAATCATAGGATGCCTTTTCCAGTGTTGTTATTTCCCATTTTGGATCTGGCTCGTAGTCGTCGATAGTCTGTGAACTAATTCTCGTAACATTAGCTCCATTGCCAGTTACAGTAGTAATGGTGGATACAATCGTGTTCTGTTGGTTGTTGCTACCTATTGCATCATTCAGATCATCCATCGTAGACAGATTCAATAATAATTGATCGAGACAAGAGAAATGAATATGAGCTTCTATTAATTCAAGGCCTCGGAATAAGTTTAATAATAAGAATTCTGGAGATAATGTTTCGTTCTTTGGGCTGGTTAATTTACAGTTCGATATGTAAAAGAGAAGGGATTTATTTCTAGATGATGTATTTTTATTTCTATTTATTTTAGTGGAGAGTACATCCTCAGCGGCGCGCGCCACACGCTTTTTGGTTTGCAACTTGCGTGCTCAGCCTTTGTGGTGGAAAACTCCACTACAATTACATGGTTTGTGGACAGGCCACGAGCTGGTCATGATATTCACTACATAGTAGACGGTCGATACACTGTTGAGGGAATGAAAAGTATCTCAGTTTTCAAAAATCATGTTCTTATTTCAATCCATTCTGACCTAGTTAGAGGTTATTGCCAGAGAATCTCCCAAATCTAAGCCTTACAATGTCAGATGAAACACTACCAGAGGGCTGGCACCAGAGAGTCTCACGGTCAACTGGCAGAACCTACTATTTTAATGCCTCAACACATGAATCGCGCTGGGATCGGCCACAAATGGGTAGTAGAGAGAATCAGGTGAGAGCGAGCCACATACTCGTTAAGCACCGAGATAGTCGCCGTCCGTCTAGCTGGCGTGAAAGAGAGATAACCATAACGAAGGAGGAGGCAATCGATAGGCTGAGAAACTTTATCGACCAATTGAATGCTGGCGAAGAAACTTTCGAGGAGATAGCAAGCAAGCATTCTGACTGCTCCTCAGCAAAACGAGGAGGCGATCTTGGATATTTTGAGAGAGATCAAATGCAGAAACCATTCGAAGAAGCAGCCTTTGGATTGGAGGTTGGTGAAATGAGCTCGATCGTCGAGACTGAGTCGGGTGTTCATATTATCAAACGAACCGGGTAGATGATTTCCCGGGCTCTGATGTATATGATTCGAGATGACTGACTGTAAAAATTTAACAAACAAAAGATTATTTTAGAGGGGATCCAATCTCGAAGGAATGTTCCAGGTATTTAAGTGGTCTTACAGTAGTTAATAGTCACTCGTCCACAACTTTATGGTCTTGTCTTGTTCTAATGCCGATGATGCAATCATATTCTTGTAAGGATGACATGCAGTTGAGATCACCACATCCTTATGTCCAGCTAGTTTCTGTACTATCTCTTTCGTTTGCAAATTCCATATATAGACGTAGTTGTCTTCTGATCCCGAGACAATCCATTTACCACCGGTTACAGAGAAATTCGCGAATATGCAATATTTCTCGTTCTTGTGGTCCTTGTAGACTTTCAGACATTTACCCTTGGCAAAATCCCAAAGTTTTAATTGATTGTCGAGTGTAGCTGATAGGATATACTTTCCATTTGGGCTAAATTTTACAAACGAAACTGGCGGATTTCCACCAGCATTGTCGTCAATGAGGGTTTTGACGCACTGGCCGGATGATGCATCCCAGATTCGGCACATTCCGTCATAACTGCTAGATACAATAAGAGATCCGTCTCGATTGAAATCTACAGCCGATACGGGATCCGAGTGGGCCGGATAAGTTTTGAGACAGCGGCCCGTTTTGACATCCCAGCACCTCAGTGTTTCGTCAAAGGATCCCGATGCAATCAAGTTAGATTGTGGGTTAAAAGCACAACAAAATATGTAATTTGTGTGGCCTTTAAGAACTTTCAAGGTTTTTGCATTGTGAACATCCCAGATTTTCAAGGTTTTGTCATCGGAGGAGGATACTATGAGTTTTGAGTCACTTGACCAAGCGATGTCTGACACACCAAGCTTGTGATTGCCGATAGTTCGGTCGAATTTTCCGTCGTTGGCGGACCATAGTTTGATCGAGGTATCGGCTGAGGATGAGGCCAACCAATTGCCATCTGGTGAAAATTTTACAGATGAGACGGCCTTCTGGTGTCCTTCTAGGGTGTGTGCTAGGCTGTAATTTGGTAAAATCTTGGCTTGCTCAGACATCGGTGCTAATTCATGGACCTTTGAATTCAAGACAGACGGATACAATACAACAAAAGTGGATGTTGCTGTAAATTCTCCAAGAACAAATACGATAAAAGTTGCAGAACAGTAGAATCAAAAACACGAAATCTCCTATTCATGCACAGAAGTTGCAATGACAGCGGAGTTCGCTCTGGCGCATCATCCATCTTACAGTAAACGTAAAAGTCTATGAAATTCAAGAGCAAAAATAAATACACTACATATGGAGATAAGAGGTTGCCAGACTGTTCAGTATCGAGCCGTTTACATGACACCTCACGAACAATCATCATATCAGTTCTAGAAATACATGTCTCTGCGCATCTAGACATTCTGGACTTCTCAAACTCTGGTTCGACCGAGGGATGATTTCCTGGAGGTGCATCAAGGAGCTCGCCCCAATGCGCTCCTTGAGAATCTCAATTTTAGTGCGATCGCCGATCGTATGAGCACGCGCTGAGAATTCGTTCAAGATGGAAGAAACGCATGAGTCCAGGGCATGGATTGTATGCTGAAACTGCAAGTTCAGACCGTTAGGAAACTTGCCGATCGACTGTCAAGGAACTAGTTGAGTACGACAACCTCACTTGAATACCGTATATTTATCAAATTCAATTTAAATAGTTTGTGCAAATCGCAATGGCATTCGACTTTTCCCTCGCCAATGATCTCATCACTCCGATACGACCACACAGAGTGGAACAATTATTTTCGCCAAACACTCGAACCTCAAACAGATTTGCCAATGATGTCACATACCGCATAACTGACCACTCTGTGGATTATGCCAGAGGCAAGATCATCACCGCAGTCACCGATGCGGCATCTCAATATCCCATACAGAGCACTGGAATCAAAGTTGGCAAGCATCAGCGACCCAATTCTGTACTCGAGGCACAGCATCTGGGTGATACTGTCACATCAAATCACTCTCTAGATACAACATACTCCAAAAACGATCTCATTCCCCAATACAAACCCGTCGGTCGATTGAAAGAGCCGTCACCAATCCGAGCAGTCAGTTTCCATCCCTCAGGCGATGTATTCGCGATCGGCTCAAATGCCCGAACTCTGCAAATTTGTGTCTACCCCTCAGATGAAGCGATCAAAAAAATTCTCGAAGGCGGCGAACCGCCCTCACCACTGGAAGTCTCCTTCAAATGTCTACAGATCCATAGAGGTTCTGTCTATTGTTGTGGATTCAATGAAACGGGCGACTTGCTTGCGACAGGATCGAACGACCAGACTGTGCATTTGATCAAATACGACTCTAGAAAACGGATGCCGACAGGAAACGAGTATAAGTTCTCGATGCATTCCGGCACGGTAAGAGATTTGTGTTTCATGCGAGGCTCTAGCGGTTCCGATACATTACTTACAGCTGGTGCTGGCGATAACAAGATTTACGCCACGGACTGCACAACCTTAACTCAAGTGCAGTCTTTCCAGGGGCACAAGGGAGCAGTCATGTCGATACACTGTTGGGATGATTCCGATAGTTTTGTCAGTGGGGGTGCCGACGGGGCATCTCGTTTGTGGGATCTTAGGAGCAAGCGCTGTTGTGCAGTCGTTGATCCGAACCCTCCTGAAGAAGTGAGTAGAGCACCTGTTGGAGTTGTTCGAATTGAGCCGACCGGTAAGCTTTTGGCGAGCGGGTACAAAGATGGCAAGTGTATGCTTTACGACGTTCGCGGTGGCAGAGTGGTGCAACTATTCAGAGCACACGATGATGAGATAAGAACTTTGAATTACTCCCCAAAATCGTACTATTTGCTGACCGCAAGTTATGACTGCAAGGTCAAGTTAGTGGACCTACAAGGAGACCTTACGCGAAGGTTGCCTAGCGTTGATATTGCCCAACTAAGTGACAAGGTAGTCCAGACAGCATGGCATCCGATCGACTACAATTTTGTGACCACAAGCGCTGATGGTCACGCAACCCTATGGACGATACCAGAATGGACGGAGAACGGAGAAATATCGGTATAGCATCCAATTGGTGGAATTTCTGACGAGCGCGAACATAAACCTAAGCATACGTGTTTGAAAATAAGATAACAGTCTTTTCGAGTTTCGATATCGGCCTCTATATCTCTCTTTTAGGTTTGAAAATAAGGATAATAAGAAAATGTCGATCGATGAATGCGATATCAGGTCTGGATTCAGACTATTGGCAAGATCTAAATACCTCGGGCTGCGTGGAAAACCCAGCAGACCCGACGAATGACTCAATTTCGTGTAATAATCATGATGCTCTGAGGAATCTGGTCACCTCTAGTTGCTATTTCATCAATCGTAATCAAACTACTTAGGAGATTGGTTTAAAGTGTGGATATTCCCTAAGACAGTCTTGTGATAGTATGAGTTGGTCCACTTGGCAAGCTTAAGCGTGATCTTCATCCTGTCAACTTGACAGGATGAGGATGATGGTGTCAACTAGCTCAGTTGAACTTTCCATCATTGGCGGACGGATACAATACAACAAAAGTGGATGTTGCTGTAAATTCTCCAAGAACAAATACGATAAAAGTTGCAGAACAGTAGAATCAAAAACACGAAATCTCCTATTCATGCACAGAAGTTGCAATGACAGCGGAGTTCGCTCTGGCGCATCATCCATCTTACAGTAAACGTAAAAGTCTATGAAATTCAAGAGCAAAAATAAATACACTACATATGGAGATAAGAGGTTGCCAGACTGTTCAGTATCGAGCCGTTTACATGACACCTCACGAACAATCATCATATCAGTTCTAGAAATACATGTCTCTGCGCATCTAGACATTCTGGACTTCTCAAACTCTGGTTCGACCGAGGGATGATTTCCTGGAGGTGCATCAAGGAGCTCGCCCCAATGCGCTCCTTGAGAATCTCAATTTTAGTGCGATCGCCGATCGTATGAGCACGCGCTGAGAATTCGTTCAAGATGGAAGAAACGCATGAGTCCAGGGCATGGATTGTATGCTGAAACTGCAAGTTCAGACCGTTAGGAAACTTGCCGATCGACTGTCAAGGAACTAGTTGAACAAGACCCGGAGCCATGTCAGTTCAAATTCCCAAGTTGCTCTTCCTTGGGGCTGGAAATA
>Ga0268249_1000152_pt1 | contig 44458 bp, 27 predicted proteins | sample AgamicAtPe_FD_200257 | JGI IMG/M metagenome (GOLD analysis project Ga0268249, IMG submission 200257) | Agave microbial communities from Guanajuato, Mexico - At.P.e (v2) (version 3) | ecosystem: Host-associated > Plants > Phyllosphere > Phylloplane/Leaf | place: Guanajuato, Mexico | collected... | reverse complement strand
CGATTGGAGCAACTGGGTGGCAATAATTGGCAGTATTTTGCGGGCAAATGTCAACAAGATTGGGTGAGGTGATGTTTTGGCTTGGTCAGCATGGCTGTGCTTTGAGAGCCAGCGGCGCGCACAGAGAGGGGGAGAGGCGGCGATAGGGACGAGGACTGTGCATAGCTCCCTGCCTCTCCTTCACTCGGGCGACCCGTTTGCGCGCCATTGCGGCGCACGTGAGCCATCACTCGGAATGGGTTTGCCATCAGGCGGACTTCCTCAAGTGGGACGCCTGATGAACATGATGCTGCCACCACCTGGTGCGAGTCATAAATTGCCAGCCAATGAGTAAGACAACTAACTTAAAACGCAATCTCTCGTCGAATCTGACTCATCATCTCTCATCCTTGAGTTTGCCTGCCTGCTTCAAATGTGGCTGATTTCTGGCTACCAATATGTGTGAACGGTCAATATCTCTGTCCCGTTACAATGATCATAAACTATGTGTGTATGTGTAAACTATGTGTCAGCACGAACAGTTTAAACTTGTTCCAAAGTCTATCCAACATGAGCCTCGAACTGGAGGCAAAAGCTCGACTGGTCGACGCAATCAGAGCAACAGGTCTGCCTATCCTCTCATCAGTTCAGCTTTCCTCGACCTAAGGATGCTGACAGCGCTCATCGATGATCATTAGGGTCTCTCAATGACAACATGGCAAACGCAAGTTATATTTATACCTATGGCGGTGTGTTTAATGGGTAAATTGACTCTGGTGTAAATAATGTCATATTCGCAAACAACGAATTGAACTTTGGTATAAAGCTCACTCTCTCAACACAAACTTTTCTCGCTGCCCTTGGCTGGAAGAATCTGGCTTCATCGTGTAAATAAACAGCCAGCTCAGTCGACAATTCCGCCTTTTGGATTCACAGTTTGCTGGTTGCGTCTTGGTCGTCGTCGCTCTGCTCGGATGAAATCAGAGCCGGCTGAGTCTTGCTTGCCTCCTGCAGACTGGCTCTGTCCTCCCCCTGACCCAAGCTGGCCCTATCAAGTGTACGCCGCTTTGCGCTCAGCGCTAACTCAACGGAGGCGCCCGTCTCTTGGCTGGTGGCCGAGCTGCTCGCCTTTGCGCCCAACTGTTGGAGGTCCGTCTGGCTAACGGTTGGTGTGGCGGCCGGACTCGAGTGTTCAGCCTTACGGTGATGGTGGTGGTGGTGGTGGTGGTGCTTGTGCGGCGACTTCGACCTTTCGCGACTGTGCGCCCTCGAGCTGGCCGGCTCGGTGGCACCAGTTGCAACTGGATCGAGCCTCTGGAGTTTGGCTTGCGCTGTTTCGGGCGCTGGCGCTGAGCTGGCCGCCACCGTCTTGCCGCGCTGCTCTGCCAATGAGAGGGATGGGCGCGGTCTGCTCGATTTGCTATCGGAGGTCTCCTGCGAGCCGGCGCAAAGTCTGTCCAACTTCGAGACTGTTTGCGTAACCCTGCCTATGCTTGCATCCATGGAATCAACTCGCTTAGTCAGCTGGCCAATATCCTGTCGCAGCTCCATTTTAAGGTCGTTGAGCAAACTTATGATTTGGCCAATTTGCTCGCTACTTGGCGCCGGCGACGTGGCGCCCGATTGCAACCTGAATGGGGGCCTCTTTGAGCCAGGCGGCGGAGTTTCGGCGGCGAGGGTGCCGCCGGGGGTGGTTGGCTCCTCCTTGATGGCGGGATGCTTCGCAAATAGTGCAGCAAAACTGGGCTTCCCCGAGGCTGTAGGCTGGCTTGTGGGGCCCGTTTGGGTTGCTGGCGGCGCTGCAATGGCGAGCTGTTGGCTGGACTGCGTTGGCGCTGCCACTGTAACCGAAAGCTGGTCAAAGGAGCCACTTGCCGAGTGTTGGCCTCCGGCCGAGTAGTTGGATTGGAGGGATTGTTGCTGGCGCTGGAACCAGGAGCCTCGCATATCTGGCACATCGCGAACAACACAAATATGGTCCGACTTTCTGGCGACAATCTCAACTCTGCTGCGCATTGGCGACGAAAGCTGGTCCAAGCCGCGGGCGCCATGATAGGAGCCGCCACTCGAGGGTCTGGCGGCCAATGGGAGAGGGTTAGTTTAGAGCGGCTTTGTTGGCGCCTTTCGAGAAGCGAGGAAACACTCACCGTTTGTCCATGTTGTCCAGCAGCGCTTGGTGGCCCTTGCCGCCAGGACGGAAGTAGTTTTCGTCAACCTCGTCGTCGCGTCCGTCGGCCGAGGAGCGGTTTGAGCTGGACTCTGCGTGGCTGTCGGCGCCAGTCTGGTTGACGTCCAAGAGGGAGCGAGTGCTCGAGATTCTGGGCGGCCGTTGCTGCTGCTGCTGGCCGGCCTCCCCCACCTGGACGGGGGCGGCCGACTTTGCGGAACTGGCGCCCGCGGCCGCCGAGGCCACCAGTTGCGACCAGCGGCTCTGCTTGCCGGCCAAACTCCTCTGGACGCTCGGGGCTGCAACAGCGGCTGAGGCCCCGTCCGAGGGTCTGGCGCCGCCGCCCTCGCCGGCGCTCGTCCAACCGGACGACTGGCCGCTGTCTATGGAGGAAAGCTGGCCGCTCACTGTGGGAATTCCGTGTTGCGGATGCGGCACTTGGAGTAGATTCGAGGAGCCTGTTGCTGGGCTCAGGCCCACAGTTCCAGCATCAGAGGGTTTTCTAAACTTAGAAATGAGTCTTCTCACTATATGGTCCTGGCTAAACTCTGGCTGCGGCTGATTCTGCTGCATCTCGTCCAACTCTTGCTCGTGCTTCAGATCGGCCACCTTGCGGAAGATTATCTAGTTTTTGGTGGAGGAGTTTGTGTTTAGTCGTGCAATCTTAAGTATTTCAAGCAACTTGAGTCTCGCAAAACAAACTCCACTTACTCTGTTCCTCAAATTGTAGGTCAAAACGAGACGGTTTGAGAAGGAGGTTCTAAATTGGCGATGCGAGTTTAGCACTCGCATGAGACCCTCGCGTTTGATTGCATGCAAATCACAATAGGTAAGCGCGCGAACGTTTGCCGTGGACGTGTATTCGGGCAACTGGTTGTTGTCCTTGCCGTCTGGTTCAGGGTAGAGCCAAAAGGCGTCGCCAAACACGTCGCCCTTTCCCAAAATGGCCACCACCTCCTCGTCTTGGATGACCTCAAGTGAGCCGCTAACAACAAAACAGAGCGACTCAATGACCTCGCCAACGTGATAGAGCAAGTCGCCTGGCGCGCTATGGTCCATTACAAACTCAGTTGCGAGCGCCCTCAAGCAACCATCGCTGGCCAAACGAAAGGCTGGATGCTCGTTGAAAACTTTCCTATTCAAGTGGACGCAAATGTCGGCGTTCATATCCTTTGGCACATATGAGAGCACCTTCTTAGAATCAATCCCCTTTGTCATGGCCCAAGTGCTAACAACATAATCCATAACTCGCTCCCTAAGAGCGTTAGGCACCTCGTGCAATTTCATAAACTCTCTAACGTTGTTCAACATTTCGTGATATCGCGCTGTCGCCGACATCATTTGTTGGATTATGGTTGTCACATGGCCAAAGATGGTTGCGTAAAGTAGGGCTGATTGGGTTTGTGGGCGGAGATTGTTGGCGGTTTAGTTTTAGAATAAAGGGGGCGGATTTAGTGGCTTGCGAATATTTATACGCCAGCTTGTTGTTTGTTGGTGACCTCGCGAAAAGCGCTTACATAGCCAACACAAATTGGTGCGCCGCGTTGGTTGGCCTAGAGACGAGGGTCAAGCTTACCTCCAATTATCATCATGATTATGGTGAACATTTTCTCGTTGTCCGTTTCGGGCGACACATTTCCAAAGCCGACAGAAGTCATGCAGGTCATGGTGAAGTAAAGGGCCGAAATGTACATGGTCCATTTGTTGGGGCCGCCGACAAGATCGCGCGGAAACGTCATGTTCTTGGTGATGGGCTCGAATGGCGCCTGGGCGTGTTGTTTTGTTTCGTTGGTTGGTAGGCGGCGTTTTGCCAAAACACGAGGGTGACAGGTTCTGTTAGCTTCCGGCCTCCAGAAGGGGTTGGCCGGCAGCAAATTGGCGCAAAGCTGAGCTATGGTTGCGCTCTGAGGCTGCAACCAACTCTACAGCAGCGGCAAAAGTGGCGCCGACAGATCTGGATCTGGATCGGGATCGGGATCAGGAGGCGATACTTACCTGGGTCACATTGCCCAGCTTCCAGAGCCAACTGTGGCGCAAGCCGTTCTCGGCGTCCGTTCGTCCAATGTGATACCAGATGCAGGCGAGCCAATGGGCCACGATCATGTAGAAGCAGATCAATAGGATGAGCATCATGGTTCCATATTCAATATACCTGTCCACCTTACGCACAACTCGGCCTAACCTGAGCAGACGGACTACTTTTAGGGCACTGAATAGTGAGCCAATTCCTTGCTGCTGCTCGAATCACCGATTACCGAGCATAGCGATTTTCAAAAATAATTGTATGTCCAAGCGAGACGATTTTACACGATGCATTTCGGCGAGGGCGTGGAATTTCATGTATAGGGTTGCGTTTTGCATGATAATCGCGCATACTTTTAATTAATGCCAAGATTCAAAGAATATCTACCAACCATCGATGATGGATTTGAGGAATCGAGCTAGAGCAACTTACATCGTCGGCGCCAAACGCGTTGAAAACGTCATAAGGCAAACAGGATAGAAGATCTATCACAAACCAAGTTTTAACATAGTTGCGCTTTATTATCGCCGGATCAGAGACAACCTCACCGCCGGGTCCCACGAATGTTGTATGGAAATTGAGCAATATATCAATGGCAAAGACAACGTCAACGACACTAGCCACTCGAAGGGGGTGCGTTAGTGTAATGCAATTGAAAGGGGAAAGTTTCTACTAATCAATGCTTGCAACCCAACTGTCTAGACTAACCTGTCCACTATCAAGAGCATTCGGTCCTCGGTAGTTTTGTTTCTGAAAGCAACATTGTATGGAACCATGATGGCTGTGTAGAAGGTGAGAATGAGTATTATCCAATCCCAAATTGCCTTGAAAGCACAATAGTGCAACAATATATGCGGCGGCGTTTTCGGTGCCTCTTGCCTATATTGGGGCAGAATTTCTGGATTCAAGGTCATAAACTGACCAGTTTTAGGGTATGAAAATTTCGAGTTAGATTGGGTTCACCATTGAGAGGGGTGGTTGCGCAAATAAAGTTGAACTTACATGACCAAAATGTGATTGCCTGACGGACGATTCTTGTGCTTTGATAACAGGTAAATTGGACGATATTTGTGTTGACAAAGCTGAACGGGATCTGGTCACCGTTCTTGCTAAACGGGCAAATTTGCTTAAATTTTTACTGGAATCATCTTCAATTGGATTTTTAAGGGCGGTTATATCACGAAACGTTAACAAAAATAGAACAACAATATTCTTTTCGTTCTTGATTGGAGCTATGTGGAGGAGCAACCAAATTGGGACGCCTGAGGTTGTTGTTGCGCGTACATGTTCGCATTTGAGGAGAGGAGGACGGATTCAGTTTGGTTAGCTTGGTGATTGATTGAAAACCATTGGAGCGAGCAGGTGAAGCTACTCGTGAACGAGCTATTGGAGGCGCGTCCATTAGATGTGCCGGCCGAGAGGAGAGCCATTCAAGCTGGTTTGAAGGGCTGGGATGGAATCTTGCATATTGTTCATCTAGTCTGGGCGCACGAGCGTTAAAATTGGCGCTAATTTTTGTCTGGCCGCCAAAGGAACGTGAGATCTGGTGTTCAAGGCACGAAAGTTGACGTCACGTACTAACAACAAGACAAATGGATGTTTGGCCAAACGGCCCATGGGTTCACATTTAGAGTGTGTGAAATTCAAATTTACAACACCAACGGGCGCCAACTTGGACAGGTCTTGAAAATGGCCCACCGTTGGGCTCCCTCGGCTTCCGCATATAATGGCCGCTTTACGCCCCTATTGGGGGCCCAAGCTGCCGCTATTGGCTGGGCGACAATTTGAATGGCAGCCATTGGGCCCATGAGGAGCATGGAGCCGATCCTTAGCGTCGGGCGACAATTTCTCTGCCCAAGCCAGCCAGCCAGCCAACTGAGAGAGGCTGAAAATTCAATTTTCGGCCTCATGCTAGAGAGCCAGCTCTCCGTTTTGAATAGATAATAAACTTTTGGCGCGCTTCAATGTTGTTGGTTGATGAAAAGTTTGGCCCATAATTTTGGTTTAGGTCAACTTGGTCGGTTGGCTGGCTGGCTGGCAGCGGCAGCTTGCGGTTAAAACACTAGCTGCGGCTCAGCTCTAGGTGCGCTCGCTGGTTCAGCCTCATAATCCAATTTGAGCGGCTGGAATTCAAGCGTAAGCCAAGCTGGCTGGAGGTGCTCGCCCCAATTCACTGGCCGACAGTTTGCGCCTCCCGCTAAGCTTGCCACTCGCTCGCCTTCCCATCAGGCCGACTCAGTGTCAACGGAGGCAAGCGGGCGGCTGAAGTGGCGCGCCGAGCTGCCACCTGATCCAAGCCAGGCGTTTGCTAATCACTGGCCCATCAATCAATGGGCCACCAACTCGCGCCCGCCCTTGCCGGGCCTCTTTCTGGTGTTGCGCCCACCTGGCTGCAGGTGCAATTAGCGCCCCACTGGACTAGATTCATAATTGCAGCCTTCCTCTTCGGTTGCGGGCGCGAGTTCGCCTGCACGAGATTGGCTAGCAGAGGCAGAGAGGAGAGGGGGCGATTAATGCCGAGGCTCGGCCCTCTTTAAAGCCAGTTTGCTGCGTAATTCCATTAGAGTGGATAGGAGCGGGCGGCTTTGTTTTGCAAAGTGACCACTTGGCTCCACTGCATGAGGCGCCGGGCCGCTCAACTTGGAAGTCCCGCTTCCAGGCGAGGAGGCTCTCGAGCCAACTCAAACGGCACGACATGCGGCCGCGGAAGCCAAATTGGGGCCAAGCCGGCGGGTCGGTCGGTCGGTGCGTGATGGTTGCGCATTGCACGAGCGACTCCGCCTGCCTCTCGAATGTCGGCGGCGCTCGCAGTGATTTGTGTCAACATGGAGCCGCGCGCGCCCATCACAGTGGGCGCTCTCGGCTGGCCGGAAGCGGGAGACACTTGTTTTGAGTCTTCTAATTCAGGCTGGTTGGCCTTCGGGTGGCCCAATTTGGTCGGGTTGGTTGAAGCGGCCGCGCGGGGAGGTTGCGCCAGAAGGCAAATCAAGCCAAGCTGGCCACTCGCGCACCTGGCTGGCCCTGGCGCAATACGTGAGCCCATTACGTGTAGAGTTGGGCGTGTGATTTTCGCATTCAAATTTGGCCGCCCAACTCTGGCACACAGGAGGCAATGCGACTCGCGCGGCCCAGTCAAGGGCGAGCCAGCTGGCCAACGGCCCCAGCTGGACCCGAAGTCCATGCTAGAAGCGAGCGCTCTGCCGGCGACAAATCTATCATTTGGCAAACTAGCGGCCCCCTTTTCGCATTGGCTTCGGCCCAAAATTTGCCTCAGCCGAGCGAGCAGACAACTGGGCCAGCAAAGCCTAGTTGGGCGGGCGGAAAATTTAGGCCAAACAAATAGCGCAGCTCGGTTGCCGCCCCCCAAAATGCTGTCCGAGCTGCTAGGCGCGCGGAGACAAGCGGCCGCTGGTTCTATTTATAAATGGATGAAGTTGTAAGGGGGCCAGGCGGGCCGAGATTTGATTGATGTGCGCTGGCCACGTCTCACTGGGCACGCTGGCGGCGTTTAGTTTTAATAGAGAGGCTGGTTTTGCTGCGAGCGCGACCACAGAGCCTCAGTGGCGGCGGCGGCGACTTGGCGCCACCGTCGGCCGCTCGAGTCGGGGGGCGCCAAGTCGCTAGGTGCGCGCACCTAGCGACCACTTGTCGCCGCTCGGCCGGCGCGCACTGCAGCAGAGGAGTGGGCGCGCGATTTGCGCTTGTGGAAATGTTGGCCGACTGGCGGCCAGCTTGTTTGGAGCCCAACGTTTGCTCGCTGACCGAAGCGCGCGGACTGGCGAGTTCAGTCGAGCGAGTTTCGTTTACTCGGCCGGCGCGATGCAATGGCGGCGGCGGCGGCGGCGGCGCCAGCAGCAGCAGCAGCAGCACTCTCAGCAAGATATTGGCCCGAAATTGTTCCTTCCGATCGGGCAAACTGGGCCAAAAGTTGGGCGCAAGAGTGGAACAATTGGAGTGGCCGGCGAGGGAAAGGAAGTTGAGGGGCCGCGAGGAAAACAATTGGAGGCGAGCGAAAGCGGCCGTTAGCAATGAATTCTCGATCCGGCCCCTTGGAGGCCGCCTTGCTGGCCGCGCCGACGAGGTGGCGCAAATTTACGAGTCGGCCAGCTCGTAAGATTGCTCGCCGCTCTGGGCCGAGCAGACCTTTAACTGTTTGCGGCCGCCAACCGGAGAAGGGGGGGGGCGGCGAGTTTTGCGCCGGCGGCAGCGGCCCAGCTCCAGGTTGGCGGCTTATTCTGGCCACGTATGCGCTGTATCTAGTCGTCCGTCCGCCGCGTGAATACGCAATTGGCCGCCGCAAACAGCTTAGCCAACCGCCCACTCAGATGCAGATCGGCCATGTTTTTCGCGCCGCCGCCGCCGCCGCCGCCGCCGCCGCCGCCAAGCTCGCCCCAATTCGCCCGCCCAACGCCCGCGCATCCAGCCGGGCGGCCCCATTCAACAGCTGTCACTGGGCGCCACTCGGCCGCAAGCCCGGAAGCGGAACAAGATGGATGGCTGCCAGCGCAGCCACCTGAGGCGCCGGCGGCAAGCCTAAATTTGAATGCCCAACTTGGCCCCAATCAATGATGAATGATGGCGCCAATCAATTAGCCTGCGCCTCAGCCGGCCCACCAGGCCGCCTAATGGTTAAGCCGAGGAGCGCGCTCGTATCTCCTCTCAGATTTGCGGTTTCCTGCAACTGGAACGGGCGACGCCGCTTTGGCCACCAAGTAAGCCGGCTTATGATGCCTCTTTTTGGCTCCCTTTGTGGCTCTGGGGCGCAATTATCAGGCTGCAGCCGGCGAGAACTCCGCTTGGCGGCCACCAGCTTTGGCCGTAATTATGGGCGCGCGGATAATGAAGATAATCTGAGCCAAGCTGAGCGCACCGGCGACACAAAAACACCCTCGCACAAGGCAGCAAAGCCGACACTATCAAGTTGGCCCGGCGCCACTTCCGCCCGGGCTCGCGCGCGCATTCAGGCACTTCCGGCTGCGGCTTCGGCCGCTCCAAGCTGGCGGCGCCACTTGCTCGGCTGGAAGCAGTTGCGGTTACTTACGAGTTTGAGGGCCAGACTTCTTGTATAGGAGGATCTCAAAGTGATCCATCGAATGGTTGTCCAGATTTTGTTCCACTTGGCTAATTGTTTGCTTATCAGTGAGCTCGCCATACATGAAGCTGCAGCGGCAAGACTTTTGCATCACCTCGGCCCGGTTGTAGCCGGAGATCTTGCAGAAGCTTTCGCTGCAGTAGACTATGGGGTAGTCGACGATTTGCGCATTTGCCAGGAGGAAACTGCAATCAGCTGTCGTTTTGGTCAAGGAGGGAGTTTTGTGTTAGTTTAGTTGTCGCCTTTGGTGGAGGAGCTGCGGGGGCGGCCGCCAGGCGGCGCTGGCGCGCAACGCGCCGAACGGGAACGAACATAAGCCAACCCTCTCGGCAAGCGAAGGGGCGCTCGCTTGTCCGAACTCAATCAGTCTTCTTCTTTGGAAATAAAACGATAAGTTTGCCTCCCCAAAACAACAAGCTCGCATGTTTGTTTTATGTACACGCAACTCGCAAATATTCAATCTGAGCAAAGGAGGCCCCAAATTGCGCGGCCAGAGCAAATGAACTTTGGGCCCGCAATTTAGGCCCAATGATGTGTAAATAATCAAGCCTTTTGCTTGAAAACCGGCCCCAAAGCCGAGCGGCCCCAAAGTGGTGTCCGCGCGAGAACCGGAATTCGTGTCTCGTAGACAAATTGCACTTTTCCTTCCTCGCTGCCAGCTTGGCTTGGCCTGGCTTGGCCGAGCAAGGGCAGGGTTGGCCAAAGGTAGCCCTGAGAGGCTAGCGCAAGCCAATCGAAGAGAGTGGCTTCCGGAGGGCGCGATGCAGTCGGCGAAATTGGGCCCAGAATGTTAACGATCTCCTTTGGCCGGCGCCCAAGGTTGGCCCAAAAAGCGGGCGGCCAAAGTGCGGCACAATATAATGGAGAGCAGGTGAAACTTTACAATCATTTGCGCGCCCCAAAGCGCAAGCGGAGAGTTCAATTACTTTATTGAGGCCCGCAACTATGTACATAAAAGCGCCTCTCTCTCTCTCTCTCTGCTTGGATCTGATTGATGCGCCTGCATAGCGGACGGACTTGCTCGGCTAGCAGGCAACGACAGCATTCTGGAGGGGGCGACTTGTTGAGAGAGGCCGCCGCATTGGAGAGGAGGAGGCCGCCGCTGCCACTTGGCCGCTCGAGCCGCGCTGAGCAAAATTTGCATGGCCAATATCGCCGCTGGGCCGCCGCCCGCGAACGCGCCAGCTGATTATGATAATCGAGCTTGCTGGCGGTAGGTTATTTTACGTTAAAAGTGGGCGTCGCCGGCGGCCCGCGGGCGACAAACTAGATTGAATTAGCCGAAGATGGGGCTCAAATTCAGCGCTGCTCCACTTTCGGCCGGCTGCCTTGCTCGGCGGCGGCTCGGCTGGCGCACAGCGGCCGCCGCCGCCGTAAGGAGGCAAAACATGGTCCGCGGGGAGATCAATCTAATCGGCTCGCCCCATCTCAGCTGGGCCGCCCGGCCGGCCGCCGCACAGCCAGTCGCCGCGAACAACGACGAGGCCGCCGTGAATATTCGCCACTGAAGCCGCGCAGCCAGCGAGGCAGCCGGCGCCCGTCGCTAGGCTGCCGCCAAAGGCCGATTATGATCCGCCGGCGGCCGCCAACTTCCGCCGGCAGGTAGCTTCCGTTGGCGGGCGGGCGGCCGCTTTGTGTGCGCGAGCTTGTAATGGATTCCACTTAGTTTTGCGCGAGGAGCTGCCAGGCGTCCACATGCATCAGTGTCAGCCAGTCCTCAAAGCGGCTGGATGAACTCGGCTCGAGATTGAGCGCGCGCCCGTTCGTCTCCTTGCGCGGCCCTCGGAAGCGGGCGCGTGCGTCAGGACGGGCGATCACTCGAGCCTCTGTGCGATCCAGCGAGAGCTCGCCGGCTGCGGCAAACTGTGAGCGGCCTGCAGGCTGGCCTGAGATCCGAGCCGCGAGATAGGAGCAAGGGGGCGCCTCTTGAGGGGCCCACTTTGTTGCGCGCCAGCCAGCCTCTCGGCGGCGGCGGCAGCGACCAATTTCGGCCGGGCGCCTCGCTGGCGTGGGAGCGGCCGGCCAGGTGAGCCGGCCGGCGGGGCTGCCTCTTGGCGGACAACCTGGCAACGCCTGTTGACCCGCAAAACGTGCCCAAAGGCGCCCATTGGGCCGCCAACTCGAGGGCCGTCAGCCAGAAAACAATGGGCGCCGATCATCCCTCTCGCTGGCTGGCTGGCTCCCGATTGGGCTAGATTTGTTCCAATTTAGTTGACTAGGTCGGCGCGTTGTTTTCACAAAAGTTGGCCGGCAAAACTCGGTTGCCAAGCAGCTAGTTGTGCCCATGAGCCAGATTAGCGGCTTTTGGGAGGGCGCGAGCTGGGGGGGGGGGAGATTTCGCGCTTGCTCCACGAGCTCGGCGCCCGCCTGGCATGGTTGCGCATCCACCTGTGAGACAGGCAGGTAATCCGAGTGTATAACTTTGCGTTGTTGCTCTCGCTCTCGCTCTTGCGCCTCTACCTTCGCCCGGAGACTTGGCCGGCCTAACTCCACTCTGAGCCGCCAGCCTCAGGCGCCGAGTTCCAAATCCGAGAGTTTGTAATTTGGCGCCCGGCTTGCAGTGGCCCTCCTCGGCCGCCGCCCTGGAGCCCCAGACTGGCGCTAGGTTTGTCCTCGGCGGCGCTGCTCGCTAGCCGAGCGGCCGGCCGGCCGGGATAATCTGGCCAAAAACTGGAATCGATCGCCTCCGCGTCCAGGCCAACGCTGGCCGGCCCGAGCCAGCCCAGAGCCGCCGCCGCCGCCCCCGAGCCAAAGCAAACCAAGTCGGGTGGGTCCCTCTGGCTTGTTTGAGTGTCCAGTTAATCGCTGTCAGCGTTGCTCGCCGCTTGGCTGGGCGGCCAAAGAGGCAGTTGGATGGAGAACATGAAAACAAATCATCCTAATGATCGCGCGCTCGTCCAAATCCAAAGCAGACTGCGCCAGGTGAGTGGAGAGAGGAAGAGCAGGTGACTCTTGTTGTTGGCTGGCTGGTTGACATGGGCTCGACTTTTGGCTCTAGCTTTGCGCGCGGCCCCGTCTGTGGGCCAGCTGGCCGGCTCATTAGTATGCGGCCGCGAGCTGAGCTGAGCCAAGCCGAGCCCCCATCAGCTGTCCGCGCTCATCAGCCCGCTAGCCGAGGAGCTAGGCGCCAGTTAATCAAGCCTCAGGGCGGCCAACTCGCCACTCGCCTCGACTCGCTGGCCGGCCTGCCGATTGTTACTGTGTAAGCCTGCGCGCCCATTGATGTATCGCTCAATTTGGCCACTCAGGTCTGCGCCGAGCAGAGATGAGGCTGGCGGCGAGCATTAATCTGGCGCGCCGATCGATCTTGGCCGATGATAAACATGAACCGGCCAGCTTGCGTTAATGAGCCCGGCTCGCGCAGCTCGGCCGCCAGGTGAGCGGCGGGCTGGCTGGCAAGCCGATTAGGGGGGGGGCCTCTGGTCGGAGCTGGCCGCGGGCAGGATAATGATTGTTTACACACACACAAACTGCGCTCGAGCTGGCCGCCACTTGGGCCGCCAGTATAAAGATTGAGAGATTAGTGCAGCTCGAGGGGGCCGGCCGAGTTTTATGGGGCGCGCGCGCAAAGTGGCGACGAGCCGGCCAGGTGAGCTGGCTGCGGTTTGCGCGCGCCGCCGCCGGGCCGGCCGGTGGGCCCGTAATTATAAGTGACGTGCGCCGGCCAAGACGCGGGCCGGGACAATCCGAGCGCGAGCATTGTTGCTCAAATCATGATCGGACTTGCGGCCTCAGCGCAGGCCAGTCCAGTCCAGCCCTGCTCGGTCGAGCTGGGCGCCCGCTTTCAATTAGAGGCGAGAGGCATTAACCAGATTGCGAGCGCTTTGGCGTCCAATTGAATTGCGCACTTCCACCGCCGCCAGCTTCCTCCCTCCCTTCCGGCCGCCAGTCTAGACCCAGCTCGGCTCGAGGCGAGCGGAACACACAAACACACGCTGGACTGCAGACAATATCTTGTCGTTGGCGGCCAGGGCTGTAATTTGTTGTGTTCGGTTCTGGCGCCCGATGCTCGCCTCTGGTGGGGGTTAATTTTGGCCCACTTGCTGGCCGAGCTTGGGGCTGGCAGGCGCGCTTATAATAACGATAATGGGCCCGAAGAATCAGGGGCGCAGTGATGAAATTGCGCCCCACTCGAGCAGGGGGAGCCAGCCGAGCGCGAGCATCCTCAGGCTGGCCGGCTGGCCGGCTGGCTGGCTGGCCGACCAGCCGAGGCCGGCCACTTGCTGCAATTAGCCCCCGCGGGTGCAAGCGGTGGTTCCATCTGGCCGCCAGTGTCGCCTCTTCCTGGCGAGCGGCGCTTCCGTCGGCGCGCGCCAGAGGTGGCCCCGTCGCGGCCGGCCCGTATTTTGCGTCGGCCGAATCGCGTGTTTGCGCACGATCAGCCATCGGGCGGCCCGTTTAGAGTAAAGCGCTCTGGAGGAGCCCATTGTGTTGGGCGCCGGCGCCACCGTTGCGAGGCCTTGGCGCGCGCACGCCGGCCCCCTGACACCGTCACCTGTGCCCAGCGCGAGCAACCTTGGCGCGCCGGAAGTGGCGGCCAACCGCAGCGTGGCGGATTATTATGCCACGTTTTCCGGTTTTCAAACGAGCCCGGCCGCCATGACATGGGACGCGCGCCTAACGTAAACAAGCCCGGCGCTCTCTGTGGCCGGCAGCGGGCGGGCGGGCGGGCCGAATGTTTATTTGTTTAGGCTGGCCGGCCGAGCTGAGGCTCCGCGCGCGCCGCAATCATCCGCCAGGTCGCCAATTTCGGCCCTAGAGTGGCCGGCGGGCTTTGGCGCCGGCTGGCCGCAAAACAAAGCGCCCATTCGGCCAACGAGCGCGCTGCAAATTAAACTCAACTCGGGCCAGCCCAATTCTTATCTCGTTGGCGCGATTATATCTGCCGCTAGGTGCGCCCAGGCTCGCCCGCAAACAAACTCGCCCCAAAGCTCGCGGGCAAAATTCAAGGCTCACTCTGCCGTCTGGCGTCTGCTGTCCGCGCTGCGCTGCGTGCAAAATTAGTCATTGCTGCAAGCTGAACTAATTTGCACCCATTTGGACGCCAACAGCTACAACGAGCGAGCCGGGCAAGGGCCACTCCCATTGGGGGCGGCCGGAGGTGGGCCGCTACTTCGGGCCTCCGAGGGCTCGCGTGTGTGCGCGCACCGCTCGCCGGGCGGCCAACTCCGCGGCCCGATGATCGATCAATCAGATGTTGGCGCCTCTAGCTTTGCTTTGTGTGGCGCTCACGTGAACCAGCCATCGATCTAGCGGCTTAAAATGGGGCCCACAGAGTGCTGGGCCAGATCAGATATCGGCGCTCGGCTGGCCGGCGGCGCCAGGTTAGCGGCGCCGCTCGCTGGCTGGCCGGCTGGCCAGTGCGCCTGCTCGCAAGCTAAACAGATTTGCCCCGAGCCGAGCGCTCATTTCCTGGCCCCCAAGTGGCTCTGCGGCCGCGAGCTAGTTGGCGGCGCCGGCGGCCCAAATTAAGCAAGGCGGCGCCCGTGATGGATTGTGGGGCCATCCGCGCGCGCGCCCGCCAGCCCGCAAACCAGCCGGCCCCCCATCCTTTACAACTCGGCACGTCCGCCAGCAGCAGCAGCTAGCCGGCCGACACTAAATGGCTCGACGGGCGGCCGGCGCCGGGCCAAGGTGGCCGTTTGGCGCCATTCACAAGAATGGCCACCATTCATCCATTTCCTGTCAAATCTCTGGTCCATTTTGAAAACTTGGCCCGCAGCGGCGCAGGCCGAGCAGCTGGCAAGGGCAGAGCAGGCAAATCCGGCTTGATTTGAGCCAATTTCTATCCGCCAACGCGGCGCGCGCCTGTCCGACCGGCGGCCAAAGTGGAAACTTGTCGCTTGGGCGCGGCGGCCGCCAGTCAATGCGATTCAATATCCAGTTTTGGCCATTCTCTTCGAAGCGGCCGCTTGAAATGGCTAGGAAGAGTCGCTGGCCCAGCCTCTGGCTCTCTCTGCGCGCAAATGGGCTCGCTGGCGGAATTGTAATCATGGGCCAAAACAAAGGCTGCATGGGCCAGCCGGGCGAGCGAGCGAGCGGCGCCGGCCGAGAGTTGCAATGGGAGCTGGCGCGTTAATCAGGCCCATTGAGCGGCTTGCTCGGTTTGTTTAGCCCTGCCTTTGTTTGCGATCGGCCGGCAGCTGGCTGGCTGGCTGGCTGGCTGGCTGGCCGGCCGAGCGAGCCATCTCGGCGGCCAGGCCAGCTGGAGTTTTGAGGAAAAATTGGCCCTCTAATTGGCCCAGCAAGCGAGCGATCAGACTGTTGGAGCTCTCGCGGAGTTTGAGGCGCGGACAAGTTGACGTTTGGGGGGCTTTTGGCTAGCGAGTTGCGAGTTGCGACAACAAAGGGCAGGCTGCTGGGCTTCCGGCCGAGCGCGATCTGCGCCCGCGAGTTGGGGGCCGCAGCCTGTCCGCTGCTCGCCGCTCGCCAGTCGCGACTCTGGCACCGGCCTCAGCCTCTCGGGGCCTCGGGGCCGCCAAGGAGGCGGCGGCGGCGGCGGCAATTAGCGGGCCACCTGCACGCGCACCTGGCCGCGAGCCAACTGGCGGCATCCAATGAATCAAGTCGCGCTGCCCCCAACTGATAGCCGGTGGCGCCCTTTGCAGTCCCGCTTGGAGTGGCGATGGGGCCGCCTGGGGCCAGGCTCGTGTTCCTGCTGCTCTCGTTGCCGCCGCCGCCGCCGCCGCCGCCTGGCGGGCAGGTCAGCCGCCGAGCTCGGGCCGCAAGTTGACAAGACAGGCGGTCGCTTGGGAGCGAGCGCAGCCCACTTTGGCTGTGCGCAAACTGCGCCGCCACTTTATAATGAGCCCGACGAGCGCGATGATCAAGGTGAGCGCGACGAGCGGCCACCCGGCGCGCACTCACCTGGGGTGGCCGCGGAGTGAGTTGGCTCCATTGCTGGCCGCCGCCGCCGCAATGGAGCCAGTTGGGCTGGAACGAGCGGCGCTGGCTGGCTGCGAGCGGATTGACATTCTGGCCGGCGCTTTGTGTTTCGGGTGGCTCAATTTAAGCCAACATTTGCAAATCTAGCCGGCCGAGGGGTTGACAGTGGCGGCGCGCGCGCCCTCTAGCTAGTCGAGGGGCAGCGCTCGCGGGGAGACACACGGCCGGGCTCTGGATGGCTGAAATCGGTGGCGCCTCAGCAAACACACTCAACTCGAGTTCCAATATCGTTTAGACGATCAGCCTGGATGCTCCAATTTCGCTCGGCTCGCTGAGCGAGCTCGAGAACACTGATGACGACAAACAATTGGCCCAGGAGAGGGCACGTAAATTCGCCGAGCCAGGTCCAGGGAGCCAAACTGCAGGCCAGGTTGCTTGGCTTGCTTGCAATGTGTACGCTTTCGGCTGGACTTGAATGGAGAAAATATGTGACGTCCAGTCCAATATTGGCAGGCTCGTATTGTTTCCCCATTGCAGGCAAACGAGACAATCGCCAATTATTGTCCGCTTGAACCTCCCCTCCACTCCTGGCGCAAAGAGGTTGCGGCGGCGACTCCCCAATTCTGTGTTCCAATTTGGAGCGCCGGAAGTGGCCAGCGGCCAAGCGCGCGAAATGCAAACTCCCGCAAGCTGATAGTCGGCGGCGCCAGCTTATCTTGGAGCCCAAATCTCTTTATCATGATCAGCATCACTGTCACACAAACACAAACACAATGGGCCCGCCGGTCCCACTTTTCAGCGGCTTCCATTGGGGCCAACATTTTTATTCAACACACTGCAGTGGCCGCGAGCAACTGTAAGCGAGAGGCGGCCGAGGAAGCCAATGGGTTGCGTTTGAATGAGCGAGATAGATAGATAGATTTCCTCCTCCTCTTCTATCTAATTTTGTTTTGTTAATAAACATGTCACGTTGCGGGGGCGCCCGTTGTGGCTGCCCCCTCGCTCTGGCCGCGGCCGCATCGGCAGCCGCAAGCCTGCGGCCTAAAGCCAGTGGCGCTGGCCACTCGGCTGCGAGTGGCCCTCGCCTTGGTGGAGCCGCCACTTCCGCTTCCGGCGGCGGCGGCAGCAGCAGTAGTGGCGGCGGGTTCGTCTTGGCGCGCAAACCCGAGCTGCGGCGAGAGAGCGGAGAGGCCGCGGGCCGTCTGCGCCCCTCAGCCTGGCTCCACGAGCCTCTCGCTAGCTCTACCCGTGCACTGGGCAAGCGCGCTCACCTGGCCGGCGCCGTAATTAACCCGACCCGGGTTGGTTGGCGAGCTCAGCGCTGAGCCGACAGACGGGCGCCGGAAGCGCGCAGCCTGGAGCGGGTAGCCCCGTGCATGCGAGTCCCGTGAGATTGGCGGGTTGGTTGGCAAAAAGGCTGCACTCGGGGGAGAGGCGCGGGATGCTTGGGGGTCGGCCGGTGGCTCGGCTGCGGTTTTGGGGGGGAGGGCGCCTGCGCGAGCTTGGAATCAATTTGCTCAATCGACTGGCTTCCAGGAGCAGGCTCTATGGGCCGGCGGGTTGAGAGCGGGAGCTTTTTGTCTCCACCTCTCTCGGCAGGCGCGCGCAAGCTGGCGACATCCGGCCAGAGCGACACCTAGCAGCCACTTGGCCCTCTCCTCTCGCCCGAGCGCGATCCAATTTCCGCGGCTCACATCTGTCTGGGGCCCGCCGATTGGCTAGGCCAACGCCGTCCCACGGGAACTCAAGCCAACCTTTGGCCTGAAACCAACTCGTCTGGGACAATAACTCGCGGGGCCCAATTAACAAGTACGTGACGCCACTTTGGCGCCCGGCTAACAGGCGGCTCCATGATCGGACCAAAACCTGGCTAACACTTGAGGCAGCCGGTCGGCGGGCAGAATCTCGGCTTGCGTGGCGGAGCAGTGACATTTTGTAATGCAATCTAATGGTTCACTTGGCGCAGAGCGTAGGTTTGCCCACCGGTGATGATGGTGTTGGCTGCAACTGAAACTGCAGCGGCGGCAAAGTTGAGCTTCCAGGGGCGCAACTCAGGCACGACAAAGCAAGGCGCCCAGGAGCCAGCTTTGGGGCCGAGCAACCTTTGCTTTGTGGGCCGGCTCAGCGCTAGTGGCAGCCAACTGAGGCTTGCCGGCGGGACGTCCTCTTGGAGCTGGCGCCTAGCGCTGTTCGCTCACTCTGGCCGGCGCAAAGTGCGTGCGGTTGGCGGGCGGCGTGGATTTGTCGAGATTTTGTCCGCAATTAGACTCGAATTTGGGCCTGCTGACCGTCTTGCTTGCTAGCTCGCCTGCCTGTTCCACTCTGCGCGCCCGCCCAAAGCGACTTGCAGCAGGCAAAACATTGTCCGCCTAGCGAGCGACCGGAACGATAATAATAATAATAATAATGATGATGATAGTAGTAATAATAATATCATCATTACGAGCGTGCTAAGAGGCCGGCTTCAGACCTTTGTTTGGCCGGCCGGCCGGCTGGCCGCTCGCCCGCTAGGGGCGCATTTCGGGCTCTGGCTCGCCCGCTCGCTCGGCCGCCCCTTGCGCGCGCAAAGGGCGCAAAATTTAAATTTCCCATTCGAATTTCACGCCGCAACCAAGGCGAGCGGCGCGCAATGGGGCCGCGCAACCTGGCCAACTGTGGGCGGATTTATCGGGAGCTCGTCGCGGCCGCTCCAAGGCGCCCGGCCGACAATTTGTTCCGCCGCCAACGCAATCGATGCCGCCAATTGCGCCTCGCCCCAAACAGGAGCAGCAGCAGCAACAACAACAACAACGGCAAGCTCGCTCGGCTGCTAATGGTCAAGCGGCGCAGTTTTATTCAAATCGACTCGCAGTGTGTTGGCCTTGCATTCCGTTAGATTGATTGCGGCGAATGGGAGCCAAGCGAGCGGCTCAGAAACATTAATTGCCTATGCGCCGCTCGCATCCGCCGCTCCACTTTTGGGCCAGACGTTTGGGCGATAATTTTAGCCACTCGGCGCCGAAAGGGGCGGCCTCATTGGATCGTTTTGTTGCGAGCTGCTTATGGTTTGCGCAACGATCAGTTGGCAAAGGGAGCGCCAGGTTTGCGGCCGGCAGCCCGTCCAGAGCGTCCCTATGGCAACTCAATGGCCGCGCCAGCCATCGACGCCGCAAGCTCAAGCCGGCGCCCAGCTTGAGTCCAACTCTGGGGCCGAATTGGGGGAGGGGGGGGGCCGATTTTTAAAAACGACACCACCAGTCACTCGGCCGGTCCATTTGGGCGGCTTGTCGGCGCCGCAGCCGAAAGTTGTCAAGCTAGTTGGCATTAATTGAGGGCTTTGGCTCGCCGGCTTGGCAAGCTTGCGCGCGCCTCCAATGGACGGGCTCTCGTCGCCTACTTTCGGGCGCAAATCTCGGCCGGCTCGGATTGCGGCGCCCGGATTGGTGCGCCCTTGGCGCCGCAAACGCCGGCTACAAATTGAGCCAAATCGAGTGGCGGCTCCAGTTCTAACTGCGAATGAATAATACATAACCTGCCGGCCTGCTCGCGCTACCTGGCGCCGGTTTTCGCTCATTATCAGCGGCTTAATTTGGGCTCCTCTGATCGACAGAAAACACGCTCGGCTTGCGAGCGAGCGAGCGAGCGAGTGTTGTGTTTGCGGGTGGGCCGGCTGCGCGCGGAGAGTGCGCGCGGCAAGCTGCTCGCGCCACAATTTGCCGGCCGCACGCTGCGCCGAGCGAGCGAGCGAGCAAAAGTCCAAGCCAAGAGAGCCAGCGAGCCGCAAGGGAGGCACACTCGAGCCGAGACAGCCGTTTTTCGTGCCCGATTTGAGGCCAGTGAGCCGGAGGGCGACTTTGGGGCCAACTGGCTCGGGTCCAATTTAGGCCAGAAATGACAATATCTGACCATCGGCCAGTCTTGGCTGATTAATTCAGGTTGCATACATTAGTATTGTTGCAGCGCGCGAAAGTTGGAGGCGGGGCGAGAGTCTGGCCGGACTTGGAGCTGGAGCTGGAGCTGGAGCTTGAGCTGGGGAGGTTAATATGTGTCCAGTTGGCAGAAAACGCGCGCCAGCCTTGCGCCCATAAGGCCAATGCCAGCACAATGGGCCCGCCCGACGGGCCGACAATGCCGTCTTGCCAGCATTCGGCTCGGATTGATTTGATTTCGGTCCCGATTTGGGGCCGAGCAAGTCCGGCCGCCAAGCTCCAGCTGCGCGGCTCCACTTGACAGGGCCAGTGCATCAATTAGAGGAGCTCCGTTGCCTCCTTCCGGCCGTCTGAGTGAGTTGGGCGAGAGAGGGCGCTCGCTCGCCCTCCTGTCCCGGGGGGCGGGCACGAGTTTCAATTAGTGCAGACACCAGATACTTTGCATGCAGCCACCGACGACTTCCGCTCGCCTCGGCGGCGCCCAAAAACTCTCGGCCTCGCTGAGAGTTTTTGGGGGGCCAAACGGTGGATTTTGTTACTCGCTTTGCGCCGGCCGAAGAGCAGGCGCCGCCCTGGCGCCCCGCACTTAGGCGCCAAACAAAACAACGTCACTGATACTCCACCGGCCGCCCCTCTGCAAGCCGCGAGCTCACCGGCCGAGCAAGGCATTAGTCGGCGGCGCCAACAACAAGTTGGTCGCGTCCGCGCAAACCCGTTCAAGTCTGGCGCGAATCATGGATCATCATTAGCATACTAAACCAGCACTCAGCTCGCCATTACACCTCCAGCATATTATGTTTCCGTTGAATTGAAACTAGCCCGGCCAGCCGGTGGGTTGCCTCGAATCAACTATATTGAATTTCGCGCCACCAGCTCGGTGCCGCCAGAAGATTAGGGCCACTCTTTGCTCTGCTTTTGCGCCACCAAAAGTTAGCCCAAAGCTGGCGGACTTGATTCCGAGCCAAGCGGCCAGGTTAGGGCGCCCTTTGCCCGCTCCCATTGGCCGGCTGAGCTCGCCTTATTTGCTCGCTCGCCCCTCTCCCCGTTCGTCTGGCATAATTTGTTGTTGATGAAAAATAGACAGCAACGTGAAGTTTGCTCGCTAGCCCAATTCGACAGCTCTCATCAATCGGCCGCCTTGCTTATGCCCGTTCCAGCTAAGCACCTGCGCGGCGCGTGTAATTTGCTCCCAAGGGCCGGCCGAGCAAGCCAATTAGCAAGCCGCCAATCCGGCTCCATTTTGCGCCCGGCCGGCCGAGTTTTAAACAAGCGCGGCCCGTCTCTTGGGCGGGCGGACGGCGCGAGCTCCATATGGAGGAGCCAGAGCGCGGCTGGGCCGCCCATCTGATGGCTCTCGAGTGGCCGGCCCACTTGACACTCGCCGGCCGCGCACAATGGGCCGCCAAACTCGAGCCTCCCGGCCAAGCAATGAATCAGAATCCAAACGAGCCCCAAACTGCCCCTCAACTCGCCCCTGCTCATTACTGTCAAGCTGACCCAAAGTTCGCCTTTGTGCTCCCATCGAGCAGATAAAAGATAAAAATATACTTACGCAACGAGTTGTAGCGCCTGATTATAATCTCAAGGAAGGTGTTTTGAGGTGCGACCAGCCCGCGCCGGTTGGTCGGCATTTTTGCATTCCCTCGCGCAAACCAAATGGAAGTGCGCGCTCACTCTCCTTGCCTGGCGGCCCTCCTCTCCAAATGGGACTTCCGATTTCGTGTTGCCCTTCAATCTTGCAGAGCCGAAGCGAGCAACTTGGGCCAGACTGAGCGCCCACTTGCGCGGCTAGCTTCGAGCAAACTGTTTTGCGACCGATTGTTTGCACTTGCAGCTTTGGGCCGGCGCCTTGTGGCCGCCACTTCGAGCGCTCAGTTCAACAGTTAGCCAGCGCGCAAGCAGCCTAGCCATCAACTTTTCGCTAGGCAAGCGCCAACTCGGCGGCCCCAAAACCAGACTCGAAGCTCTCAACTCTCGCGCTGCAGGTAAGCTAGGTTTGTGTGTGTGTGTGTGTGTGTGTGTATTAGCTTGCAAATGTGGATGCGTGCGTGCGTGTGTGTGTGTGTGTGTAAATGCACAACAGCGGAGGGCAAACGAGCAAGACTCGCCCGCTCTCCTAAAACTTGAACCTCAACTCGTGAAAAGCAGAGACTCTGTCCCTCTCCTTGGCCGGCGATTCATCGCGACTGAGGCCGCAAACTGGCCGCAAACTGCAACAGCGCCGACGGCATCAGTGTTTTGATCGCACCGGTTTTCCCTCTCGCTCGCTCAACCCTCACTTTTGCCGGCCGAAATCTAACCCAATGAAGAAGCTCGCTTGCTCGCCCGCTCGCTAACTCGGCCCGCCGCTTCCTGGCTGGCGCTATTTTCCTCGCCCGCTGAACGGATATGAGAGGCTGCCTTGAGAGGCGGCTCCAGCTCCAAGTTGAGTCGGGCGGCAAATTTAGAGTAGCCGAATTGAGTTTTGGCCGCCAAGAGCAGAATAGAAGCCCATTGCGCATCCTATTTAAAGGAGCCGGAGGGGCGAGATTGCGCAAGAGCGAGAGGTTGGCCGAGTTGAGCTAGTCTTGCTGGCGGGCTTTTAGCGTGAGGTCGCGAACGGCGCTAGGTAGTGGGCGGCCCTGCAGGCGCTTGGTGTGAACCTCAGGCTTGACACTCTGTCACTGGCTGCTCTGTCTGCGCTCGCTCGCTCGCCTCGCGTCTCTCTCTCTCTCTCTCTCGGCCGGCGTTAGCGCCGTCTGCTGAGGAGAAATCTCTCGATTACGTTCAATCATCGCCAAGTCCGCCCTCTAGCAGCCGCACTAATCTGAACACTCAAAGCGGCTTACGGCGGCCAACACTGCTTAGCAACAATCAAGTCCGAGTGTCTTGTAATTTGGCTTCCCCTTGTGTCACTCGCATGGCCGGCGCGCAGAGTTCAGCCGCCCCAAAAGCAAGCCTGCCGCAACAACACCAAGCTCGCCACCGGCAGCCACAAACAAAACTCAACCGGCGCCACTCCCAGAGTTCATCGTGCTGAGCCGCAGTAATGGATATTTGGCCCGGCGCTCACTTAGCCGCCTATGTGGAGCAGCTCGAGACGGGCCGCCGGCCGGGGAGCCCCCCGCTCACCAGCGAGCGGCCCCTTTGGCCGCCAGTTGCGCAACACATCGGCCTCACTTGCAGCTTTATCATCGCCCTCTCACGTCTGTCGCCTGGCCGCAGTCACTTCTGTCTTGCTCCCTTCCTTGGGCCTCCAAAGAGCAGCCCCGAAGTCAGAGAGGCAAGCGAGCAGAGCGCGCAAACGCCGGCAACTCAACTCGGCTTGTCGTTATCATGACGATCACGCTGGTTTGCGTGTAACAGGAAGCTCGAAAACGGCCAGACTTGAATGGGCCCCCCTAAAGAGTCAATTACGTGGCGCGGTGAACTGAAGCGCAAACTTGGGAGCCGCGCTGAATTCACGAATCCATATCAATCCTCGCCGCGCTCCTAAACTCGCCGCTAACGAAACAGTTTCGATCCCTGTCACTGGAGGAGCCACATGCTGGCGGCCAGAATAAAACAATCCTTGAGTCGAGACTCAGGATTGAACGTCTCTTCTCCTAGCTCGCAAGAATTGCCGTCGACAGAGACGTTTCATGAATCAAGCGAAGGAGAGGCCAGGAGCGGATGTGATCGGTGACCACAAGGAGAGGCTCTCGTATTTTTGCAAGCCTACTGAACCCGTTCGCGTCCGTAAAATTGGCCAGCAAAATCACAATCAACAGGTTTGAGTGGAGCCAAGAGAAGAGAGGCTCTACTTTACAACACAGAGCCTCTCCTGGAGGCTCGAGGGTTTATTGAACATGCATTAGGATATTTACAATGTGCTAATTAATCAATTTAAACTCACTATATTAGTTCTGAATCCAGAGGCTCAGTGATGCCTCAGTTCACTTGGGCGAGTTTGGTACGACTGTAATCGTTGCTTTCGTCTCAACGTAAGTCTGTCCGTTGGGTGAACGCGCAACGCACTTGTACTCGCCCTGATCCTCGGCAAAGGTTTCCAAAATTTTGAGACAATAAGTCTCGTCGTTGTCCTTGAAGATGCGGAAATACTTTGACGGCTTGATTGGCTTGTCGTCCTGTCTGAACCAATGAACTTCCGTTATTGGAAATGAGGAAATTTGGCAACGCAAAGTGACCGACTTGCCCTCCCTAACCTGCTGGTTCTCTAGCCTCTTGATTAGCTTTGGGATTTGGGGTTGGTTTTGTGCTGTTGCGGAGGTGTACTGGTTTAGCATTGGGTTGTATTGGTGTTTCGGGAGGCCGAAGTGTTGGCGGCCCTTCGCCGTTTGGGGCTCTGGCGACGCTTGCGCCTTCTGTTGGCTGGTGCTGTTTAGCTTGGCAGAGCTCGCGGTTGAGTGGGAAGTGGCGGAGGAGGTTGAGACGGAGGAGGCTGCGGCTGAGTAGCCGCGGCTTGTTATGAGCTCGGGCGTCCGCGAGCCGGCCACCGAGGGTCGGCCCTCCGACACGAGCAGCTTGGCCTCGCAGCGAGCCTCGCCAACCTGGTTGCTGGCGACGCACTCATAGACTCCCTCGTCGCCCTGGCAGCACTCAAGTATGAGCAAGGTGTACAGGTCGCCCTCGAGCACCATTTTGTGGCTCCTATCTGCGCGAACGCGCTTGCCCTCCTTCATCCAGCGCACCTCCATCGGTTGGCTGCCCACCAAACGGGCGTCGAGTCGCGCAAGCTCACCCGGCCGACTGGTTACGTCGTGAATGGTGTGCAAGAAAGTTGGCGCGATCAAACCCTCTGGACTGGCCCTGATCAGGGCGGCCATTTGGTCTGGACTGAGCCGCCGCTTTCTCACAGATCTGATAACCTTCTGCGAGCCCTGCGAGTCGGACAGGGATGAATCCTGTTGATCAAATTGGTTTGGACTAATGTTGGCTGATCGGCTCTCGCTCGAGCCTTTCCCGCTCAGGTGTCCGTCGCCAGTTGAGCTGCTTGTAGAGGTCACATTTGTGGTGCTCGTCCTTCCAGTTGAGGCGGAGCCTTTGAGTTTCACTTGAGATCCGTCAACCTGACGAGCGCGACCACCAGGTAAGTTTGTTTGGTCTTTTAGTGGATGCGGCTCAACAACCAAATTTGCGGAGCTCTTTGCTGAGCCGGCAACGTTTTCCGCCTTGACTGTGTAAACGGCATTACAATCTAGCGTCGCCCTGCGAATGATTAGCGTCGATTTGTTTGCATTCAAGTCGGTTACGATCGAGTACATGTTTGACGCCTTTATGGGTTTGCTCTCGCAGAACCAGGTGACAGTTGGCACCGGATCGCCCTTGAAGGTGCACTCAAAGCGCGCCTCGTCCCCGTCGATCGCCTGGCAAGGTTGAATCTTTTGAACGAACTCCGGCGGCACCATGTTCTCCTCAATGAGCACCTGTTGCTCCGTTAACTGAGTCTCGCGTTCCCTCTGCCATTCAAGTCGCTCCTGTTCCAGTTGTAATTGTGCCTGGCGTTGCTGCTGCTGCATTTGTTGCTCCAGTAGCCGTTGCTGCTCGAGGATCTGCTGCCTCTGTTGTTGTTGTTGTTGTTGTTGTTGCTGCTGTTGAAATTGGTGCCGCTGGTGTTTGCGCGCCATCTCCTCGCTGTAGGAGGAGGACAAACTCTCCGTTGGCGTTGAACCCCTTTCGGCCGAGCTCCTATCGGCTGAACTTCCGCGAACGAGATTCTCCTTTGTCACGCCCTTGTGCTCCTGCTCAAAGGTCTCCTTCTCGATTATTTCGCGCATTATCTCCTTGTTCGCGCGGCGCTCCCGTTGAGTTTGCTTGTGAGTATGCGAGTGAACCTCCTTCCCATGAACAGTGCTCTCAGGAGATGGCGGCGGCAATCTGGGATCAAAAACCTGCCGCTGAGATGAACCCTCCCTCTGCGAATCAGTGTCGCTTGCTTGACCCTGGCTCAGCTTGCTCTGATAACGCAACCTGCTCTGATAATCCTGGTGTTGGTCCTGATAGAGGCGCTGCTGCTGTTGGCGCTCAAATTGATCCTGGCTATTCTGTGACAGATGGCCGTCGTATCTAAGGGTCGAGTTTTGCTCACTAGCTGAGGCTTTCGCGGAATATCTTGGCAATTCAAGCCCAAAGACGTGCTCCATGTCTTGGAGCTGCTGGCTCTGTTGCCCTTGGAGGCTGGAATTTTGGGCGGCCATGTCTGGTTGTAGTTGTTGGCGCTGGTTTTGATTCTTCAGCTGTCGCCTCTGGGTTGCGTCCGTTAATTTGAAAGATTTTTCTGGCATTTTAATGCTCTCCTTGCTCTTCAAAGCTCTCTGAATTGTCGATGGAGCCGGCGCCATCACAACCTGCCGTTCCATTACCACGGGATGGAGGTCGCCCATCTCAGTGAGCGGCGATTGCGCTCGTGCAAGCAAATTCACGTCCGGTGTTCCTGGTTCCATATAACCCACAACCTGGTTTGCAAAGGGACTTGTAGATTGTTGTTCCGTTGCAATGTTGAGCTTCTGCAACATTTGGAAGGTGGAAAAGTCGTCGTCGTCGTCCGTCAGATCGAGCGACCTGTGGCGCTGGTAGACTTTCAACGACTTTTCGTCGTACCAAGGGTTTGGTGAATTCTTCAACACTCCACGATAATCGTCAACCTTACGCTTGACCTTCAACTCGGTGGTGCAAAAGCACTCGCCGAGCAGATTTCTTGCATAAACCTCCACTTTGCCTGCGTCCGAGAGTTGGCACTTTGGTATTGTCAGGTGAAACATTCCATCATAGGTTAGTTTGAACCTTGAACCTGATGCAATTATTTGGCCATTGATTACCCAGGTCAGGCGGGGCCTTGGATTTCCAACTATACGGCAACAAAACCTTGCGCACGAACCCTCAAAGGCGGTGCAAGGTTTTGGCTTCAATACAAACTCTGGCGGCCGCCTAGGCGCCGGCTCCTCCTCTTCCTCCGGATCGGGTGGCTTATTCCACATTGCCTCCATTTCATTAATCTTCTGCACTCCACCAACCATCTCCTTTGGAAGCTGCGATTGGTAAACGAGCGACGGTTTTCCCGAAACGCTAATCTCGAATTGCGACACGTCCATGCCGGCCGCGTTCCTTGTAACGCACTTGTAAATGCCCGAGTCCTCTGGATACACGTACAGTATATCCAATTTTATGTGTCCAAAATCAAAAGTTGGCTTGAATCTGTGGCCACTAATCAGGGGTTTGTCATTGTGGAACCATTCAACGGTCAAGTTTCCATCTGTTGCCGGCCCAACTCTGGCCTCAAAGTGCACATTATCGCCCTCGTTGAATTGGCGCCTATTTCTTTCTGATCTCAGATGCTGAATAAAATGAGCTGGTTTATCTGGTTCCTCAATCTCAATTTCGTGCACAACATCCGGAAACTCAAGCTGTCTAAGTTTATCGATGATCATTGGATTCTCCAGCTGACTATCGAGTATAATATTCTTATCTGGTTTAACTCGCAAAACAGTGCGAGTAATGTCGGTTCCAAATTTGTTTGTTGCCCTACAAACGTATTCGCCAGTATCACGCGGAAACAGCCAGTCTATGTCCAAGACAATGAAACCAAAATCGTCTATTGTATGATAACGGGAGCCCGTAACTAGAGGTCGGCCGTTGAAAAACCATTCTGTTTTGAGATCAGGATCATCTACAGGCGCCAGGCAGCACTCAAAGTGCACTGATTCGCCCTCCTCCTTTTCAACGTAATCCATTATGTGGGTTAAAAACTTTGGCGCCTGCTGAACCATCTGCTCCTCCTGCTGATCCACTGGTTTTGGGTTCTCAAGTTGGCGAATTTTATCCAAACCAGCCGGATTGAGGGTCTCACATTGAACGTTTCCCTTTGCATGGACCCGCAGGGATCCAGTTGAGATCGCCTCGCCCATCGAGTTCCATGCCTTGCACCTGTAAATGCCTGAGTCTTCCGCCTCGCAGCGTTTAATCCGCAAACGAACGACTCCAAACTCGTACTCGTTTGTTATCCTCGAACTCTCCAATAATGGCCTCCCATTGACAGTCCATTCAATTTTCATGGACGGATCAGAGATTGGTATGAGCCTGCAAACAAACTCAATGTTCCCATACTCCTCAACCTCAATGTTCTGCGGAGTTATTGGTTGGCCAAAAACGGGCCTCTGGAAAACCTCTTGCTCCTCCACGATTGGCTCCTCCACAGTGACACCCTCCTCAAGACGCTGCAACTCTTGCATCAAATCCTGATACAAAGGGTCCGACTGAACGCTGTCCATGTCGGGCACTCGGTAGGCGAGCCAACTTGGCTCAGGAGCCTTGCCCATTGAAGCGCTCTGAGATGACGAGTTTGCTGACGTTGACGGCCCAACACTCTGGTGCCAGACGTCGGCCGTCGAATGCGAGTGCCCCTTTGAATTAGAACTCATTTGAGCTCTTGGTGACGGACCATCAGGTATTTCGGTTGTCACGAACTGGCCTTGGTTCCAGTTCCAACGCTTGACGGTTCGCGTGGCTCCCTTTGCGGGCGACGAAGCCTGCTGCTCGTGTCTGTTGGTCGGTGACCAACAAGGTTGTAAATACTCGCGCTGCTCTACTGTTGGCCCTTCAATTTTACACTCTCGATTAGTTTGGCTCTGACTCCTGTCTTGGGTGTAGCTGTAGTCTGTGCTTATTGTTGGACTTGGATAGCCTCCATGGAAGACCCTTTCTTCGCCCTGCTGTTGCTGTTGGTCATTTTGATATGCTGTCCACCGCTGCAACCGCTCGCTCGTATCAACTTGCTGGTGTCTTGGTGAGTGTTGCTTATCTCGTTGCTGTTGATGGTAAACCTCTCGCTGTTGTGTTGACGTTTGCTGGTTGAATTGAGTCTGCTTATCATAGTAATTGTTGTCCAGCAAATCCTCATGATAGTTGCGCCTCTGAACACTCAAAAACTGGCTATCCTCTGCCTGCTGATAGGTTTTGAATCCATTCTGCTGTCGTGATTCACTTTCGTCCCTTTGGTGAGTGGTGGTTGTGGTGGTTGTGCTTGCAGTGTTTGATACATTTCGGCTATCCGAGGGCGACCGCTGCTGGCAACTATGCCTACAAATATGATCATGTGGTATCAGCTGTTGCTTGACAATGAGCTCAGTCTGACAGTAGCAATGGGTATGACAATCACAGGTTCGGCTTGAGGCTGCGGACGCAATACATTCGCTAGGTTGTGGCGAGCAGTCGAGGATCACCAGCGTGTAAGCGTCGCCATCGAGCACCATCTTGTGTCCATGCTCGGCCGTGCAAATTTGCTGCCCATCTCGGCCACAGCGGACCTCTAAGGGTTGAATCTGGAGACACTCCGAGGGTGTTGAGCCTCTATCTGCGGAACTCCAACGGATTACGTTCTCCCTTGAGCTCGAGCGCTGTTCGCCGTGTTCGCACGAGTTTCTGCCGGAAGTGGCCGGGCACTGCGCTTGAGTGTGGATGGTCAGGTGGTGGCCGGTACAGTCTGGCGACGGGGGAGCCAAACGGTGGTGATGCTGACTTTGGGCCTCTCCGCTCATTTGGCTTTGGGCTGGCGAAGCTTGTTGCTGCTTGGATGGGGAGAAGTCGTTTTTCGGGGATGAGCGATTCTCTTGGACAACGATTGGCTCATTATTGCCTCCAGTCTGAGCTTGGGCCGACTGGCTAGCTGGATTTGGATGGTGGCCAGACATTCTTGGCGTTGGAGGCACCTCTATGCTATGGGCGCGCTCGATGGTATTGACTGCAACGAGGCAATTTAGTCAATTATTTTCATCCAAACCAATAAGTCACTCGAGCAGCATGAGGTGAAAATAGAGGCTCCCTTGTTCGCAAGCTGAGAAATTTTCCCTCAAATTTGAACATGAAAACATTTCGTTACAATCAAAAGTCCGCTAAGCTAGCAAAGATCTCTTGGAGGAAGAGATTGCTTGCGCTAGGTGCACTGTGAGCGCATAGAGCTAGAGTCTCATCCCGAAGGCTCAAGCTCAAACGAATCCGCTGGCCTTAGCGCTCAGCGGATTGAGCTAATGAAGAAAAACTATGGCGTCAGCTTTGTTCACACTCCATTTATAGCATGCCAACTATGGGGACTAAGCCGTGTTGAGCACTTTTAACCTTAGAAAAGCATCTGCTTTTACTTAATATGGACTTGGCATTCAACCAAAATTTGCAACGCTCACGGGCAAAAGCATTGGTGAAAAATTCCAAAGACTTGCAATCTCCTCTCACTAGCCTTCCTATCTAGACCAGAAAGAGTAGCTAGCTCGACGAGATTAGACAAGGGCAATGGCGTTGAAGAATTTCCTCTTCTCCATTCTTGTTATGAATTTGCATGGACAACTAATGATAATAAAACCCTGATCATCAAGCTCAAATGAATGTAAATAAATCTCAAATGGAACGGCCGCCGTTACCTTGCAATCCAGCGAAATAGTTCAGGTTAGCTGGGAGGAATGGGGAGAATTCTAAATGAAACGAAAGGGCTCGATGAGCCTACAAACTTTGAATCAGAGCCACAATTGGCCTAGAGCTTAGCCTCACAAGTTCGGGTAAATGTCCTTACGGCACAGCCAATGGCCCCTTGATTGAACACTCTTTAGAATCTCTTTCAACTTTGCTCGTTGCGCGAGAACCCTCTCCCATCATCAGGTGCGGTAGTCTTCAAATTAGTGATTGCGACGCCGGCAACCCATTTGACTCGTCCTCGCACTGAGACATCGATTGTTTGGCGCCGTTTCGTCGAGGCGTTTGTGTCTTCCCTTAAAAGCCTAGCAGTTTTCAAGTCTCCTTGTTGGGGCTTCGGCGACGGCACAGCGGACAAATGAAGTAGTGCAGCACTAACCTGGACAGATTTCGAGGCTTCCACGTCATTGGTTCCATTTCGGCGATTATCTGTGCGAGATGACCAAAATGAAAAATGAACTCATAAATTGGATCGATCGAGTGAGCAGCCTCGGAGGTGCAAAATTTTAGCCTGTTTGTTTAATCATTATCGCGCACCATATCTGGCCGTTTTGAGGTACGTTCATAATCAAGGCTTATATCCTGAAGTAGAGAGCATGGTCAAGGCAATGTTAGTTTAGGAGATCCGAGCTTTTTTAAACCTGGCCTACAGTCATGCACACCTGTGCCCCTAAATGTTTCGTCTGGTAGCAGATTATTTATAGTATGCCTTGACGCGTAATTCTGGATTGTTTTTAAACTCGGATGTTCTACCCGGTACAAACGGATCTTTCTTGCGATGCTGAGTAGACTCAATTTAGGTTGCGATGGTCATGAAACCTGTCAAACTCGTAGTGCCACTATTTGCCCTGCAAGTTGCAGTCATAATTGAAGCCTCCCTCCTCACTAATGATGCTTCACTCGAGTTAGTTGGACAGTCCTGCAAGAATAAGCTTGATTTCAAAACAATAGCTGAATATCTAGAGTTTGTGAGATCTCTGAAGAGTCTGGACGAGCAGGATTTGCTCAACTCTAGCTCGGACACATCTATTAAACGATGCCAGAACGAAAAGGAGTCGATCTACGCTTTGGACGCGCTAGTTGAGCAATATGACCGGAAGAGGCCGTGTAAGTTTGATCAAATTGGAAAGTTGGAGGCTTTTGCCAAGAGTCATCTGCTTGGCAGAAAGAGGCCGCTTGTGATGAAGTTTTTCACTCTATTTGGAGTGAATATTGGGCTGGTTTGTAAACTGAACTTACTAGCTCATGTTAGACAAGCTGACACGGAAGCTGATCAATCGGATTTCATATACAGTCTTGCCTCGCCAACAGGCTGGAACGTGTTGATCAACGAATTAACAAAGAAGTCTATGAAGTTCGGGACTTCCTCACACGCTGGAAGTAGTGTTATATATCGTGTTACGAAGCTCATTCCTGGATTGTCCCGAGTTGATCAATTAGATTACATGAGTTTCGATCATGCCCTAAATTTCAACAAGCTAGAAGACTGGAACGGGATTGAGCGAGGCAGTCAGAGACTGGCTACCGTCCAAGTCACCTCGAAAGTGCATGAATTCTTATCCAAAATCATACAATCCTGTATGAATCTGGATCAGTTTTACGTCAACTTGACGCTCTCGCTAGCAAGACTCAATGAACTCGGCTTACTCGTGGGCCACGAGATTTTAAACGAGTTACATGAATTTAGCGTTGAACTTCATAAATGGTTGGCAGCCACAAGTTTTTGCCAGCTTATGACGCGAGTCAGGGTAGGATTCAACCAAACGGACGAAATAAGCCTGGAGGTTTTGCATCATGACAGTCTGGTGGAGAGCAGAAACACTCTCTACTCATATGAGGCTGAATTCGATGAGATAAGCAAGGAGGCGCTCGAAAGTGTTTGGTTAGCCAGTGTATCCGACAGTCAATGGTGTCAGAAAAACCAGGCGATGTTCAGATCGGATGACGGTGGGAAGATGAGTGTTGCCATGAAGCAACTCAACCAATTCATCAGAGGCGTTGAACGAGACTACCAAACGTCAGAGGGTAACCGAGAGGGATCTCGTTAATAACCAAGATCCCTGGTTTGCTCGAGTATTAAATCATTTGGCTTAAACAGGATGACGGTGGTTGCAGTAGCTGACTGTTCGTCTTAATTTAATAGCGATAGTATAATGTGACGCGATCACATTGTGACAGCTTGGGCGTCTCCTTTAGGATTAGATATCAGAAATCAACGACACCCTCGCTTTAGTATAATTCCTTCTCTAGATTGCACCACTTGGATAGATTGCGTTCAGCCGAAGTTGTCCTAATATTTCGTTAAATAGTTGTAGAGAACAATTTCGACTGGTCTTCTCCCTGGCCATATCTCTTCTTTCCCTTATCCCAGGGAACGTAGCCGTACCTAAGCATGTGCCTTATTTGTTGTCGCATCGTCGAGACAAACAACAATATGAAATATAACAGCAGAATTGGCCAAAATACGGGCAAATCGAATACTTCAAATAGGGTTAAAAATAATGAGATTAATGTTGCTGTCGTTGCCGAGAGCCAAAACTTGAACTCTGGCAAACGTCTGATGAACGGTCTAAATTCATCGTTAGCCCTAGTTGGCAGCATTGGACCGGAGGCTGAATCGTTCGGGTCATTGAAATCAAATCCGGAGGCGGCCTGAAATGCTGGGTCTATCTTGGGGCTCAGAAAGCCAATGAATAAATTCAAGTAGTATATGCTAAGACCATAGCAGATCACATACCAACCTTGTGCCATAACTATCCGTAACATGAATATCAAGAGAATGCATATCGAAAAAATCCACCGAGCTGCCCAATGTGGGGCCGAGGCATCAAGTAGTAGCTGATAGCGAGTTCCAATTGTTCTACTGATCTTCGAGAAGATCGTCTCAGGCGACTTGAAGGCGTATGAGCTATCTCCCAAGGGTTCAGATGGAAACTGGTACTCAGGTGAAGGCGGCAATAGAGGCGGACTTGGAACGTTTTGATTTGTGGCGATGTAGTCGTGCGGTGGTGGTGGTTGTGGTGGCGGCGGTGGTGGTGGTGGTGGCATAGCCATCTCGCTTTAGCTTGAGGCCCCTAGGGCGATATGAGGGTTCTACCGGTTCAAGGTAGTCCAAAGTTGATAATATGATACATCGGTTGGATTGTGGTCGTCGAGATTTTGTATGACAGGGACATGTTGCGGATGCGGTGTCATTCAGTTTTTCAGTCAGGCTTTCGAAAAAAGAATTGCGCCATACTCAAAACATGATGTATATCTATTCTTGGTTCGTCGACACAGAAGGGACGCTCTACAAAGAATTTTTGAAAGTTCGCGCTTTCTGCGGGCGCTAGAGGATTGCTTCCCAATGCACGAAATCGTCTGAGGTTCAGCCGAGTAACTGCAGCGCTTTTAATGCAATCAACGTTTCGGTTGCAACCGCCACCTTTACGGCTCGATATTTCTCAAATTTTACATCTATTATTCAAATTGGTCCTCCTCCTGTGGAGATATTGCTGACACAATCGATCGCAATTGTAATCTAGCTCCACCCGCTATTATTACAGTAGTTTTAAAACTGACCATCAAATTCATCTGAAACTCATCAAACGATCCACCACACAAAATGGCCGAAAAAGTAGACTTGTCCCTTGATGATATCATCAAAATGACCAAGAAGTCCAATCGTGGCACCAAACCTAACAGCAAGCCTAACTTGCAACGATTGAGAAATCTTGGATCAAGGTCAGGAATAATCCGTAAGGGTGGCCCAAGACAGACGATTAAACAGCAAACACCACTGAAAAAGGAGCTCACCATGCTGCACGTATCAAACCTCGACTGGAATGTCTCAACCGATGATATGCGCGAGCTGTTCTCAGATGTTGGAGACATGAGAAAGGCTGTAGTTCATTATGACAAGAGCGGCCGCAGCCTGGGTACAGCAGAGGTCACCTACACATCGCGCGAAGCCGCAATCCGCGCCATTAAGAAATACAACAACCAACATCTGGACGGTAGGCCCATGAACGTCACATTGGTACCTAATCAGTCTAATGTGCGCTCCCCTGCAAAGAACAGGTCCCTTACAGATGCAACTGCTAGGATCAAACCTGGCAGTTCCATTTACAAGAGATCGCAAACGAAGAGTTCGAAAGGTGGACCTAACATCAAAGGGCGCCAATCTACTGTCAAGACAACGAAAAAGTTGAATACACAACGCAATCAGCGCCAACCAAAGAAGCAAATTTCTGCCGCAGAGCTAGATGCCGACCTAGAGGCATACAGCGCGAACAAGATGAGCACCGATTGAAGATATATATGGTCATTTAATTGACGGACCTAGTATTGTGAGATGACTGTTCCAAGTTGTGCCCCAATGAGGGTGCATGAGTCGATCACTAGCAGCTCATCATTCACGCTCCTGGTTAGCTCCTCTATCGCCGACCAATATTCTAAATTGTCTTGCTGAATCAACCTCTTATCACTCAACATAAGACCAATTAAAATCAGAGCACTATCCAACAGAACCCTATTATGGCGAATATCACTTAGATGAAGACTTATAAACTTCATCAAACTTACTAACTTATGACATCCAGTAATCGCAACCTTCAGTTTATCTCTCTTCACTAACTCCTGGAGTATGAAAACTACACTATCTGGATCATTCTTTCGCAATTTCAGTGCTTTTGAAAGTGCCATGGAGTGCTGGAAGGCCATCAAGAGTTTCTCGTAGGCAGGTCGTTTAGATGTAACATTGCTCTGTTGAAGCCTAGGGATGACGATTGGCTCATATAAACTTTGAACATCACTGAGAACAATTGGTGCCTTCTTCTGCTTGATAGCAAGCATCGCACGGTGTGTGGCAGCAGGATCTTGACTTTCGGCAATAGCCTCGTGGAAATAGCGTGTCACCATGTTGGGACCGAAATATCCTGATTGTAGCTTTTCAAGTTCGGCCATCTCATTATTAGTCTTTGTTATGAAGTCCTTAAATCTCCTGAAATGGATGTGATGATTATTGAATCCCACTGCCAGTAGCTTTGGGTTAGCAGTAAGGCTGAGGATTTGCGCCTCGTCGTAGTTAAATCTTGTGACATACTCATAGTTGAAGTCGAGTATATTCAGGTACCCATCCAGTCCCCCCGTGAGCAGATATTTATCGTCGTAATTTGAAACGCATGTGATAGTTTTATGATGTTTTGGAATGACACTTGTCAGAGTTTTACCGGCAACCATGTCAAAGACATGTAACTTATTACCACCGACGCTGATCAGCAACGTCTCACCTCTGGTGCACAAGGATTCCACTGAATGACCGTGATCATATTCCAGAATGGGCTTCAAATCGTCCACTCTGGGGTCCCAGAGCTTTACTGTGTTATCATAAGAACCAGATACTATAAGTTGTTCTATAAGGCAACCGCACCTCACGTAGTCCTTGTGGAATAACGTTTGGTCGTTTCTACCGCCCTCGTCGCCATATTTTCTAATTGTTACCCCAGAACCAACATCCAAAATCCTGACAGCCAGGTCGTCGGAGAAGGTGACCAAGTTATTTTCCATAAACACAACCCGATGAGTTGGTGCCTTAAGCTCAAATACTCTCAAAGGGGTGGTATTGTGTGATTCAAACACGAAAACCTTGCCCTCTTCGCTACCAGCTGCGACAAGGCGGCCGTCGTTCTTTCTGAAACATCCACCATAGACTTGGAATTGCGTGCTCGTCTTAAATGTTCTTTTGACTTCTAGGCTATTGCTGTCGTACATGGAGATTCTTGCAAGAGATGAGACCAGGATTTCGTCGAGATCATGCGAGTTGTAGTCCAGGTGGTCCACCGAGCCAATGTCCCTGACTTGTTCATCTGGAGTAAGTCGGGTTTCCCAGAACGTTTTTTCCTTATAGAACATGGGCGCCACCCTCATCAGTGGAATACTGAGTGGTCTGTGTTCCTCCATGGCCCTTTGGTTGACCAGTTAGATTTGCGGAAAAAATACACCTAACTTGGATAAAAGAGGTCTGCCTTAATACGACTGTATCGTGACCAGCAACCGACCGATTTTACCACATGAAGATTGCTTGCTTGGCACGCGGTGTAGAACACATGTCAGTATTTTGAAGCCAGAGCAACTAGCGTGCGAGTGCTCAGTTTGTCAGGGAAAATGATTTCTTTTTTCCCAAAAGCCTCTGGGAATGACTAAATGATCCCTGATTTCGAAACAATGCCAGTATTTTTCGGGGCAAAAAACTGCAAATTCTAAACAATTAAGTTATTCGGGAATCAATCTTGAAGTAAATTGGGTATATTCAAGAAGTATGGCGAAATTCGGGGCAGTAACTTGGAGTTTGTGCAGTCCTCTCAAGTAAGGATATCATCAAGTAAGGCATCATGGTTTATTACAATCTTTGAATCTCACTGATGAGAATGCGAGGCTCTAGATTTGCCATTCTTGCTTGTCGTTTGGTCTCCACAGCTCCTTGGCCAAGCTGCCACCCCATGCCGGGGACAACATGGATCAACATCAAGCATAACGAGCCTCTTCTCGCTCTTAGACAACCTCCTCCCTGAGCTTGCTTGCTGCAGATGATGGTGATGATTATGGTCAAGTTCATAAAGGTCGTCCGTAATCGGTATGAGGTCACTATTGGCATTTAGGTTGAGCTTTAAGTTAAGCAAAGCAGGATCGATCGATTTGTCGGAGCTTTTGTCCGAGTTATACAGGCTCATGCTTCGCAAGGAGTCAGCCGAGGGTCCTAGATTGGCCAAAGCAGCTCCCATATTGCGCCTGGACTCCTTCGTTTCCGCAAATGGGCGCCGACTTCCTGCTCCGCTACTGCTCTCACCACTTGTGCTCGATGGCCGCCTAAGACCTGTAGGTGCAAATTCCGGAAACAAGGTGAATGCCGACGAGGAGGGTGCCTGGAGATTATCGCGCAGGTTTGTTGACTGCATTATTGAACGTCCACCGCGAGAACCACGCAGACGGCCGCCCATTAGACCATCGTAGCGGTGAATTTGCATCAAGATAGGTAAAAAGATACCGAAAAGTGCAGCAAAGGCAACAGACACCATAGTTACACTTGAAATGAGATCCCGGTTGGCAACATTTTGGCCGTATATATGCAATACAATGGAGATGGCATAAATGGGCGCGCTAACAAGTGTAACCAGGAAAATGTTGCCAGTATCGAGGCTGCTACCCGTTGAGCTAGTTTTGAATTGAAATTGACTAGGAGTTAAGTTCATGTTTGCCTCGTGTTGACTTGCAACCATCTTGCCGCTTGCCATTGCCGAGGTCAACTTATGACAAACATTTGCAGAGCTTCGGCCATTCTTTGTAGAGACGCTAAAGACAACCAGCAAGCAGACTAGAATGCAAAGATAAATTTGGCTTTGTAGGAAGTCGTCCGCTTGTTGCACACAGTAGTCCTGGAGTAGATTCTGGTATTGCTCACTCACTTGAATGCTAACTGGTGTTACCTGGTCATTGAATGGATTCAATGGGCTGAATTGATTGACTACTGAAGCGCTAAGGACGAGCAGCCTCTTTTCGTCGCTCTCGGAGGAGCCAAAATACTGATTTACAAAGCTCAGATAGTTTGCGCTCTCGTACCTGTTGAAATTTAGAGAGTAAATCAAGTATATCTTGGTTAAGGAGCAAATTCACAGGTAATTGTTCGTTCGAGGCTAAAATTGAGCACCAAAACTCACTTCCATCTTTGTAGCTCGAACGCAACCTGAACGCCGACCATGAAGAGTAGGGTCAGGAATTGATTCAACCTGTTCGGCCGACCACCCAAACCGAGCGACCTGAGGGACCTAGTATGCATTGCTTGGAGGAGAAGCGAGCTGAACAACATTACGAGCGCAAAGTTGTGCCACGAAGTCCTCAGGAGACACAAACCGGGCGTTGGATAAACGATAAATCTGTTGCATTTGAGCAGGTTAATCTATCTGATGAGCGCAAGAATCAGAAATATGACCGCTGAACTATACTCACAAAGTTGAACCAAAGAAAACAACGATAATGGCAAGCAAATGCATCGAGCGAATTCCCTGGTTGTCTCTGTCAAGGGAGCCGTCGCAGTTTTTCATCAGAAGAAAGGTGAGAACGTAGAGGGTCAACAGGGCACCGCAAATATTGGCGCCAAGAATGGTGAGCGCAAACCAACTGCTATTGATCCACTTTAGATGTGACCTATTGGAACTCGATTGTCAGTACAAGATATCGAAGGAAAGCAAGAAATCCGGTCTGACCCTCTACTAACCTCAGCTTCGATCGGTTGCTCTTGGACTCAGCCGAGCTAATGTGTTTACTTGCTGAAAGAGGATTCTCGCCCAGACGGATGTTCTCTGGCCGAGCAGTTGGTATTAGAGGGACAGGCGAGGAGTTGAGATCTCTCAAGTTATTGGCACCTGTTGCTTCCATGTGATCGGCAGAGCCTTGACGATTTGTTGTTGGTTGCAGATCCTCACTTTGGTTGGTTGGTTGGTCTGCATCGAGGGTGCGCTTGTTGTAGGAGTAGCCCGAGGTCATCGGGTAGAGATGCGTGCTCAGCTTGGCTTGGTTGTATTGGCTCTTGCTTACTGAGGGCGACGTAACAAAGTCGGTGGTGTCGGTGGCGGCGGCAGTTTCAAGTGCCTTCGTGCTGCTGCCGCCAGAAGGTGTTGTCTGTTTCACAGCTCGATCTATGGGCTTCGAGGGCAGCTCCAAGTCTGCATTTCCGCCGCTTTCGGGGAGAGTTGTATAAACGGGCGCTTGGGTTGTTCCTCTCGTTCTCAGATCAACTGAGCGGCCGCCATCTGAATCTACCTGCTCGTCGTCGTGGTGTCGCGTTGGATTTGTGGCTAGAAAATTGGGCATCTTTGTTGTCTGTCTCTCGCTCGCCTTAGCCTGCGAGCCTGAATCGCTCGGGCTCCCAGTGGAGGTCGACTGGGCCTTAGACTTACGCGCCGATGGCCTCTGGGTTACGTCGGTCAGCATTGACTGGCTCGTCGTTGGCTGGCTCTCGTTCTCGCCAGAAACGGATGCAGTCCTATCAGTGGTTGCCCCCACATCCGTGTCTGTTAAACCCGGCAAGATATCTCTGCCGCCCATTGCGGTCAGGGGCGCGGCCGCCAGCTGGCCCTTGCGCGGACCAAGTCGCCGCTTTGAGAGCCGATCTGAGCTCTCGCTCGGCTTTGATCGCTTGCTGGTCCTCTTTGGAGGCTCGCTCGTCTTGTCACCATCATTACCTGACTCTTCCTCGCCACCAGATTCATCGCTCGCAGGTTCGGCCTTCGGCTTGCGCCTGCCCCTGCCGCCGCTGCTTGCTGGCGGAGAGTCACCCGTCTCGCCAGCACTCGAATCTGGGCCATCCGCGCTTGTGGGCGAGTCTTTTGAACTCTCGTTGCTAGTTTGCGAAGTCTCTGCCACAGTGGCCGCAGCCTTGGTCGCGGGTGCCCCCGGTTCAGGCGGACTTGGCGTCACAGTGACTGGCCATGGATCTGGCATTGTACTCTCCAAAGATTTGACCAGAGTCTCCTCGTCCAACCGGAGACTCGAATCTTTGAAGCCCGAATATTGGCCGAGCTCAGTAATTTCGCACTCCTTGTTTATGTACTTAATGCTGAACTTGTTTGTCATGAGCTCGTTCATATCGTCAAACTTGATCCTAAATCCGTCCAGCGCTTGGAGGCCAGTTGAGTTGATGGTGACATCCAAGCGCTTGAGTGCCCTTTGAACGAGATTTGACATGTTCTTGTTCATCTTGACAAGACACTCAGCGTGAGCCGACTTGTTTGACTGGCGCCCGCTGATGACCCTGCCCGCCTGCTCGCCCCCACCTGGCTGCTCCGTCTCCGAATGACCTCCCGTTCTGGCTCCATCGGCCGAGCTTCCGCTTCCGCCGCCTCTGTAAACATTTGAGGTTTGTGCGGCTCCAGTGAGGGAGGCGCATTCGCGCCTATGGACGGACTTGAAGGCTGCGGCCGCGCTCCAAACTGCCTTGATCACGGGCTCCGCGCTAATGTCATCCAAATCGGCGCTTATCTTGCTGCTCGATTGGAACTTTGAGAACTCGCAAATAAGCGGATGGTCGCTCGTTTCGCCTTCCATTTGAACTGTGTCCCTGAAATATCTACTGAACTCGCTTATTTCGTCGGGCTTTGGCGAGATTGTGTAAAAGGCTTTGCCCGAACAGAGGCGCGCTCCTCCTCGATGAAAGATGGTCTTCAGCGCGGGCGATATATCCTCGCGCGTGGTTACAATCAGCGAGTAATACTTGCTAACCTCGGCAAGATCATTTCTAAGTCTAGTAACCAAATCAATGGCCTCAGATGGAGTTATGAACATGAGAATGGTTGGCGAGAGCATCTTCGAATCGTCCGTCTCTGCGCCACTTTGGTCGTCCGAGGCGCTGTCGCCGGATGGATCAGAGTCGTCCAGGTTCCTTCGCTGCCTTGAATCGTGCTTAACTCGCTTGCCAACCAATCGCGACTCACCTGACGAAAGCGAGCCCCCCTGACTCTTGATAAGGATAGATTCAAGCGCTGCAACCGATCTTATTTGGTCGATTGGTTGGTTCGATTGCAGCATCTCATAGTTGACATGATTTGGGATCATCTCTGTTAGATAGGCGATGAATCTTGCCGGCAAATTGCGCGATATAACAATCAGACCATTTTTGGATGACATCTTGTAGAATTGATTGGGCAACTTTGGCGAGGAGGCAAAACGTGAGACTATTCGCTTTGTAAAGCGGAGCGCGCCAACCGCCAGATGGCGCGACGAGGGCGCCGTTGTGAAGAGGAATCGTTTCTGTTCGCGCGTTAACTGGTTGTAGTCCTCAAGTGCAAAGTGCTCTTTGGTTGTGATAACAGGAACTCGGAAGGAGGTGAGCAATTGGATTGCCCTGAGCTGGTTGTCGCCGTGGGCGATTGTTAGCGAAATGGGAGATCCGCGCGGAGACTCGCAGGTTGTCTGCTGGAACGCGTTCAAGTTTGACACAATTCTCACTGATTGCCTTTGGCCAACGTCCAAATCGTTGCAGGAATCGTACACATAAGTTCCGATGGCCAAGTGGCTGTCGCCCACCAGATTTGCCTGGTGACTTGCCCAGATGGCGCCCATTCCCGCGTAGAGGGCGTTCGGGTTCACCTGGCTGCACATGCCCGACTCAATGGGCGCCAGTTGAGTCCGTGAGCCGCTGAGCTTGTTGGTCTGCGCTTGCTGCTGCTGCTGGCGCCTATACTGACCATGGGCGCGCTCAAAGATCTGCCGCTTGCTCTTCTCGCGAGCCCGCCTACCTGAGCTCCAACCGCCAGAGGAGTCGGCCTCAAGCCGGCTCTCCTCGCCCTCCAGACTCTCGGCGCCCTCGAGCTGGTTGCCGGGACTCGGCTGGCCGCCACCAGGGGGCTCGACGGGCGCGCTCAGGGAGTCGAGCGCGGCCGCCGCCCGCGTGCTGCGCGTCAAGCTCGCGCCAGCGGGCGCCAGCGTGCTCGTTGGCCGCGCCGCCTGCTCCTCGAGCGCAAGCATCGAGTTTACCTGGTGGCTGGCCGACGTCGACAACTCGGCCCCAAGCGACGAGTGCGCCGACAGCAGCAGCCCAAACGACACCTGGCCCGAGTAGATGGTTGGCCGCGGATCCGACTGGATCATGAGCGTTTGGCCGTCCACTCTGGCGTCGGGCGCAAACTGGGCCACGAGGAGGAGCAGCGGCAGCAGTAGTTGGGTCAAACGCCCTAAACTGGCAAGACCGCCGCCACTCTGCGACCCCCTCCAGCCGCTCGTTCCCCTCGGCGAGCTCCTGATCGCCTCAGGTGCCCGAATCTGAATGGACTCAAATGCTGCCAGTTTCCTCGCCAAACTCGCAACTTTTCGCGCCGCAACATCACCTCTCGTCTTCTCCTCCTCCTCCTTGGAGCCACTCACAATCTGGTCCCTCTGACCTAGAACCTCGCTCGCCCCCAACAGGTGCAAGGATTTGCATTTACCTGGCTGGCTCAGTTCGGTTTGTTGGCAGCGAGTGGAGCTTCTTTTTAACCTCTGTTTCCGTTTCCAATGTTCGTTGAGCAACGAACTAAACTGTCTCACCTTGTTTGTGTTCTTGGCTTGCATTTCGTTCGAGCTCTTTTTCTTCCACTTTGCGGCAACAGTTTGTCTGGTTTGAGCGGGCAAATTGAGTGGCCAGCCAATTGGAGTTTGAGGTTGGTTGGCTGCCAGGATTGAGAGGGGAGGGAGGGAGGCTTGTTGGTCAGCACGAGTTTCAGTGTGAGGCTCGCAATTATGCACAAGCTTGTTGCGGCCGCAAAGCAGGTAGAAGTGGCGAGAAAATAGCAGGTTGCAGTTGGCCAGGCGACCAAGCTGTTGGCTCCGCGGCAAAGAGTGTTTCGAATTGATTGCACCGTTTGAATGGCCGCCCCTCTGTCGCAAGTTCAATCTAGTTGCTCCACTCGCTCGCCGTCTTCCATCTCGAGGGGCAGCCTTCAGTGGGGCAACTCGGCTAGGCGGCGGCGCCGATTGTTCCATTTGGTGGCCCGCTGATTGGCTCTCTTTGCCAACCACTTGACTGGATTTCATTTTAAAGACTTGGAAATCATAACTCGGCTCGTCCTCGTTGGCCAACACTGAGACCGGCGAAAGTTATCAGCTCTCCAGGGGCGGCGAGTTTGGCCGAGCGAAACCGCACGGTTGAGTTTGTCGCCGGCGGCTGCGGCTGCGGCGGCAACGACATGGCTCGCTTGCGTGACGCACCCAGGTTGCCGCCGCAAACCAAAAGTGGCTCATCATTAATTCAGAGCCCACCGAGCCGAGTTCACCTGGCTGGCGGGCGAGCGAGCGAGCGTTGCGCCACCAGGAGCTCCGTTGGTTTGCACACAAGCTTGATCAGGCCGGCCGATGGGAGCCGAGCGGGCAGCGAAGAGCTCCAGCCACTTACCTTCTCGAGTCGATTCAAAGCCTTGAAGAGCTCCAACTTGTTGCCTCGATCTCGCTCCTCGCAAATTGGCCCTCGTTCACTCCCTTCGCTCGCTCGTTCAAACCAAACGAGCGGCGCCACTTTGGGGCTCCATCTCGGCTTGCGTCTTGCTTGTGTTCCGTTGGCTGGCAACTTGCTTTGCTTTGCTTTGCTTCGCGACCCTCGGAGCGTCTCGTGTTTGCAACTGGCGGTCGCGTTCCCTTTGGGCGAGTTTCTCGCGCAACAAATCCGAATGAGAGCTTTCCGCCGCCGCCCGTCGCTCGCGGCTTCGAGGCTAAACGGCGGCGGCCAACTGGTGCCGCCCACTCGCGCGCTCAGCCAGCCGCTCGGCGCTGCATAATAAGCCCGCTAATCAATGGGATGCGGCCGTCGGACTGGCGGACGGGCGGACGGGCGGAGTTTGCCGCGCGGGGGAGTGAAGCCGGCGCAGGGCAGCTCTCGGGCGGCCGGCTTCTCACGTTGGAGCGGCCGGCCAAACTGTCGCCCGCTCTCACCAGACCAAACTCGCCCCTCAAAGGCCAGCCAGCCAGCCGCTCGCAACCTCTGCAGGCTGCCAGCCGCATGCACCTGTTTTGCTCCAATTCTCCGCCGCTCGCTCCTCTCGGCGCACAATTAACACCGACAACAACAAACGCCCGCCGACTTTAAAAGCGTTGAAAGTTTCAAATAATTCAATAAGCTTTCGCTAATGACGAGCCAAAGTTTTGAGCCGCAAAGCTTGGAGCTCTGAGTGAAGTTTTGCGAGTTTGATGATGAGCGTCTGCTGCGGCAGTCTTGTTTGGCTTTGTTTTGGCTCACACGACTTTGCGCCGCAAGTGAAACAATGGCGCTCGGTGAGAACTTGCTATCAGTTTCAGGCGCCATTCAATTGATCGGCGGTGGCGCACTGAGACTGCTGGCCGCTCGCTGCCAAGCGAGACCGTCGGCCTCATCCAGCGGCCGCCGCAAGCCGCCAGTTGGCAACTTTCTCCGCCAGCAACAACAGCAACGCCGACGACGACACTGACACCGACACCAGCACTAACAC
>Ga0268249_1000146_pt1 | contig 45043 bp, 41 predicted proteins | sample AgamicAtPe_FD_200257 | JGI IMG/M metagenome (GOLD analysis project Ga0268249, IMG submission 200257) | Agave microbial communities from Guanajuato, Mexico - At.P.e (v2) (version 3) | ecosystem: Host-associated > Plants > Phyllosphere > Phylloplane/Leaf | place: Guanajuato, Mexico | collected... | reverse complement strand
GCCGCCGCCGCCGCCGCCGCCACTGAAGGCGCCTTAGTTGGCCGGCGGGCCCGCTGGCGGCCGCCTCGTTGGACTCTCCCGCCTGAGAGTGTTTGGTGGGTCAAGCGGGCGCTTTGCTCATCCCGCTTGGAGGCCAGTGGTTGCCAATGGAGCCGATGGTGGCCATGGCGGCGCTCTGCCAGAGCGCGAGAGGGGAGATGGGAGCGCCGATAGGAGGCAGCGGACGGGCGGGCGGGCAGGAAGTATCGATGGTGTTCGCGCGCCCTCCAACCGAATGGGGGCCGCGCGGAAGCGCCTGCACGCGCACGTACGCCGCCATTGGAGCTGGCCGCCAAAGGCCCAATCCGATTCCAATGCCAATTCCAGCTCCAAGCCCCAACCTCCACCCTTCCGCCCTCCAGGCTCGGAGGCGGCCGCCGCACCGCGAGCCAGGTCTAGCGCTCACGGTCGGCCTGGCCGCTTGGCCTGCGACTGCCCGAGAGCATGCAACGCGCACCAAGCGGACCGACGGGAGCCCGCGGGGGGCGGCGAGCCGAGGGCGAGGGTGAGGGTGAGGGGGCTGAGCGTAGAGGGTAGAGGGTGGAGGCTAGGGGCTAGAGGCTAGAGGGTAGAGGCTAGAGGAGGCTTGGGAGGATAGCAGAGGAGGAGTTTGTACAGAAGCGCGCCAACAAATGGGGTTGGTAGGGTTCGCATTGTGCTATGCGCGTGTGTGCATACAAAAGCGCGCCAACCAAATGTGCGCCGCCGCCAGCGCTCTCTGGGGCGCAGTTGGCGCGCAGCCTTTTACGGCCAATTTGACAGATAGGAGCTACACAAGAGCAGACTGGTGCGTGCTTGTGTGCTTTTGGTCGCGCGCTCGCTCTGCTGCCCGCCCGAGTGTGCAGGCAAAACTTCGCGCATACTCGTGTGCGCCCAACTACATCTACCTTCGAGTTTCAGGCGGCCGACAGTGTTGCCAAACTTTGACAGGCGAAGGCAAAGCCCCTATGACAGCCAGCTGGGGGAGGCAGCGGCGAGGACCAGCTCGCTTGCTTGCGCAAACTCGCGGGCGCGCGAGGGGGCCGCAGCGGGCCGAGTTGCATGGAGGGAGGCCTCGCGCGGCCCTGTGCGCGCCCCCGCCCAGTCCGTGGGCCGGGCAAGCGGCGCGCTGTGGCCAAGGCGAGGGGGCCGCAGCGGCGTCGGCGGCGGCCGCCAGCAAGAGAGGGACACGCAACGCAACGGCAACGGCAGCGCTGGCAGGAGCAACGGAATCATACCAACTTTCATGATTCACTGGCTTTGCGCGTGCGTCTGCCCGCCTGTCGCGCCCTAAGTGACTTGCCGAGCGGTGTGTGTGTCAATAAACTTGCGCGTTCGTTTAGCCGAGTGTGTGCTTTTGTACAATCCAAAAACAACAACAACAACAACAACAGCACATGTGCGCAGCAGTTATTGCGAGAGAAGTATAACGAGCGAGCAAGCGGGCGAACGAACGAACGAACGAACGAATAAACGGGAGCAGGAGCGAGCAACACACGGAGAGTCATAGTCGCTGTAGTTGTTGTTGATCTTGTTGTTGCTGCTGGCTGTTGTTGAGCGAGCCAATAGCAGAAACGAGCGAGTGCTTCTCAACTTTTCTGCCCATGCTCAGGCCCTCGGCCTGGCAGCTCATGCGACTGGCATAGGTCTGTTGTTTCCACTCGCATACGACTAGCGCAGAGATCGCAACGTCAACAACAACAACCATAGCAGCAGCAGCAGCAGCAAGCACTGAAGCAACTACAGCAAAAACAACAACAACTCCTGCTCCTGCTCCCTCTCGCTCTCTCTCTCTCGCTGTCTCTGTCTGTCTGTCTGTCTGTTTCTCTCTCTCTCTTCCTCGCTCTCCCTCTTTCTCTCTCTCTCTCTCTCACCCCAGCATCGTAGAAGTCGTTGCCGTAGTAGTAGTTGTTGGATGTTGTGTCTGGACTTGCCAAGCTTTTACTTCACCTCTCTCAAACATAATCATCGCCACTAGCCAACAACCACTAGAGCCACTAGAACCCCTCGCAGTTGCATCTATGGCACCACAACCAGCGCAAACTGCATCCCATTGAGACTACAGCTAGCTAGAGGCGAGGAAACACAACCAACCATCATCATCTCCATCTCAGCCGCAAACACCAACACCATCACCACCGCCAACCAGCAGCCAGCTAAGCAAAAGCAAGAGCAAGCCTAACATCAACATACACCGAAATGAACGCAAATTTCTCTCTCACCTGATCGAGCTATTTCAAAGATGAGCCCAAATGAGAGATCAGTTAGATAGATGAGATGGTCAGATAGTCGAGGCTTAACTCCAAATTCTAACTTATTTCTAGCAAACTACCACCAATAGACACGACTACCAGCAACACCTACCCACTACTGGTCAACCAAACTGATGATCCATGTTGATACCAACAGAATCCCTACCATTGTTTGCAATATCTAACAGAAGCTCACTCAAAAACAAAGCCCAACTATCTATTCGTAACACTTACCACCTATTGAAAGAAAATCTGATCCATCAAATTAAGATTGAATAGCCATAACCTATTATAAATACTACAGCTAGAGTTAATTCTTTGGAAAGGGAAAGCCTTGTTGTTATTATAACGTATATCTCCAAATTTCCTCTATCCCATCCTCTGTCTATCAAAGGAGACATAAAACACGTATATTGGATACACAATTGAGATTAAATTGTCGTTAAAATTTATCTCAGAGGATCGTATATTAACCTACTAATCTACATAGTCTGTATGATTATCTAAAATGACCGCAGATTTATCCATAGCTGCACTCTTACAAGCGGCCGAGTATCTTGAGAGGAGGGAGGCCGAGCATGGCTACGCTTCAACCATGCCTATATCGGTGGCACCGAACGACCTTATGTCATCATATAAGCAGCATCATAATGCATTAGCAACCAAATTCAACAATCACCAGTTGTCACCAAACCAAAACTATAATCATCACCACGATTATCATCAGAATTATAACCAAAAGTTACATCTTAACAATAGTCATCTTAATTTGCATAAATTCAGCACCAGTTATAGAAAGAATGATAGCCATCATCATCTAAATAAGACCAACAATAATAAGACAACAAAGGCGTCCAAAGCAAAGGCAGCCAACAACCAAATCCATTTGTCGTCACGTGTTAGCGTTAGTAGTTGTAGTAGCTGTAGTAATCAGTCTGGTATTGATTCGCAAGCAACACCCTCTAACGGATATGGTGGCGGCAGCAATAGTTGTCCAGCAAACGGGTACTTGGATTTGAGCTCCCTGTCGTCGGTTTCTACTGGCTCCAATGCCGATCTGAATGACCTTAGAGAATGCAACGGTTCAAGTGCAATCGGTTTGGCCCAACACTTATCAACTTCGCCTGGTGGCCAGCAACAGACACACAATCTTTTGTTGGCCGCAAATCACCCAGATTATCAGCATCTGATGCAAGGACAACATATAAATGGGGATACTAATATGTTGAACAATCTAAACAATATAAGCAGCTTACATAGGAACGGTAATAGGCGGCCAAAGAAAAAATCTCAAGGTAATAGAAGCACACACAACGAATTGGAAAAAAATCGACGGGCACACCTAAGGACTTGCTTGGAAAGATTGAAGGAGGTTGTACCATTGGAATCTGATTCATCCAGGCACACAACATTAGGTTTATTAACAAAGGCCAAAGGTTTCATCAAAACCTTGGAAGAGCGTGATCAAAAGCAGCAGATGCATATTGCCGAATTACTCGCCCGCCAACGATTTCTTCGGCACAGATTAGAACAATCCCAGAGCGGAAATGAACCATCGCAGGGCTCGGCACCATTATCGTCTTCTTCGTCGTTGTCAACATCTTCAGGCCCTTCACTGGTGACATCAACGTCTTCGTCTAGTTCAAACTCGTCATCCTCGCCGCTCGAGGACCGAGGAGGATTAGCCTCTTCTAGGGGCCGAGAATCGCCAAAAACTAGAGCATCGCAACAGTCATCAATTGGAGCAGAGCCGAGCGACGGATTTGAAGGTGAAGAAATCAAGAAACACAACCCAAATGGGTTTAAAACTGCCGGAGAATCCGCTGATCAACAAATGGCTGTCGATGAATTTGTTGCTGAAGAAGAGGTGAGCCCCGACCAACGGCCGCAAGCTGGCTTGTAAGGCTGATTATCCATGACCGTCTTTCTCCGTAACCAACAAAACCAGTCAATCGTCTACTCCCCCACCCCCTCCCTCCAGAGAGGCTGCTCGCAATTAGCTGCCCACTTGAAAGTGGCGGGCATATTGCTGATGACACACCTCTGCTGTTATCCCAACCTCGGGCTGTAACAAAGCCTTGATGGTTTGCTATAAAAAGCGAGCTGGCTCGCCCGACGAAAAGAACCCCAACTATTAAGGGCAACGGCGAGCGGGAAGATTGATGCTAAGACGAAAGCAGGCACAAATAGCGAGATTATATATATAAATACATACATATCCATATATATGTGTATATATATAAACACATAGTTATATAGCTGATATAGCTCCAATCTGCTCAGCTGACAGAGCAAGAAAGCTGGACAAACAGATAATTCTTCAAGAGAACAAGTGAAAGTGGTGAAGATGCAGCATTGGCACCAGAAGAGCAGGAGCAATGAAATAAAGTTTACGATCCCCCTAACTTCCACTCTAGAATTGGTGGGTCTTGAACTTGATCCGTTTCTGCTCCGAAATATCGATTGCTAGCACTTCAAAATCCACTTTTGACGTTCCTCATTGAGTGAACCGAATTGCTGAGTCCAGCCAACCACTCATCTGTCTGCCAGTCAATCCCTCCGAGCAGTCCGCCCACCCAATCAACAATTTCCAATCTAGCACCTGCCCTCCACCTGACCAATCTTTCGGCTTATGTGTTTATGTGTGCGTGTGTGTATGCGTATTTGGTCGGGATTCAGTCAAAATTGAGCTAGTTTGGCCAGGTAGTCGGCGAGACAGGCGCACCAACTCTCGCACGCCAGGGAACAATTCTATTGACTCGAGAATCGAGCATAGATAGGAAGAGAGCACCGAACCATGATGTCTAATGGAGTCCCAAAGATAGATGGACATTAGCAGGTCGGAACAGCACTAGATGTGATATAGATATCGCTCAAAGCAGGTACCCGCAAATCAGTCTTATCCGTAGTCGTGTTCCTTTGTCTGATGGCACTCGGGCTGACACAGCTACTCCTAACTATCGTGCACATTGCAAACATATTTATCTCGTTGCGGGTACAACTTGGTCCAGTCCAAATTTGAGATTAGAAACACAGAATACCGTGATGGATGTGTTCGAACTTGTTCGAGCTCGGTGATTATCAAGGGTGATTAGTTACTAGTCAATCGCGTGTACTTCGATAGGGGAAAAATTGGAATGGAAACGAAGCGTAAGGACACAGTCAACTAGCAACCGTCAATCGCACTCGATCCAGGTTGGCTCCTTCAGCATGTGTCATCGTTCGTTGAGAGCCATCTTAGTCTACATTCCAAGCTTTTCAAGAATAGTATGTACTCACGACTAAAATAAATAATTTGAACCTGCGCCTACACCTGTACAAGCCCTCCATTCCTGCTCAAATGCGCATTTTTCATCATTTCAGCAGAGAGTTTACAAACTGTGAGAAATACAAAGAGATCATTTTGCTGCTGTTTATGATCGATTGTTTCGCATCTACTCTTCTGTTATGGCCTGATTGAATACTGTACACCAAGATGCGGGTTTGCACTGCTTGGAAAGATATGTTTCGTTCAATTTGGAAACCCTTCAAAAACTCATGAGACACAAATCATCGCTGGGATAATGTCAGTTGAACTCGGATTCAAATTTCATGAAACCATGGAGGTTCGAATCTGACCATGATGCTCAGGAGATTGTATAGAATGTTATTTGGATCAATTTAGTCAATAGCTTTATAAATCATTGGAAAATAGGCCGGAACATGGCAGGCGGAGGGAGCTGAAAGTCGATACCACTCTTCGCCGCCCACCTTTATCCGGTCCAGCTTGACCTAGTTCACCGCAACAGGAGGCTTTCGATGACCGAACCGACCAGTGCATGAGTGGCGCAGTTTTGGCCAATTCACGCGCATTGCGCAACAAAACCCTCTCTCACCTGGTCAGCTCGATATCAAAAACTCGTTGAGATAGTCTCTGACTAGCCCCCGCCGACAAGCCTCTTACGAGTACAAAGTTTATTAGGGAGGATCGCGCGCATAAAGATTGCGCCGAATCCGTCACGCCTATCTGTTGGACACTAGGGAGAGGCGACCGCACCAAATCCCGCACTCAAAACTTGTCTTGCATTCACTCTATGAGTCTGTGCGCTGGCCACTACAGGCACGCTGCTTGATCTAACTTCAGGATTTCTCACATGATCTGAAAGTGAGCTAGTTCAAGTCAACTCTCTCCCTCAGGTCAGTCAAATAGAACTCTTGACCCCCTTCCTCTGGCAAAATGCGTCTTAGAATCTTTCCTGTGAGATTGAAGCCGTCTTAGACTGCAGATGTCCGGCAATTCAATCGACTCCTCGACGAACAAGAGCCTCTAGAAGCAATATATAACTCCTTTCATATCTCGCTTGACATGTTTCGTAACCGTTTAGTAAATCTCTGGTGGAGCCGCAACATAACTGGTGCTCCGCGAAACACAAGTCCAATCCACACTAATCAGCAAATATCATTCACCTCTAGAAATAAGTTTGCACCATGCATCCCTTCAATACGCCATGCCCAAATAGCATATACCCGAATGCGTCCTTTCGTCCACAGGTCGATGTCCGCCGTTGCTGCAACAGACTTCCAGCAGTCTACCTCAAAATTGGCGGAGCAGCTTATTATCAACATCAAGAGGGAGCTCAAATCTGAGCGAACTGAATTGGAGGAGATAGCCACTTACTATTTTGACGGACAAGGCAAAGCTTATCGACCCATGATTGTGATACTCATTGGAAGGGCTTACAATCGTCACCTAAATCAGGAAATTGAGCTATCAGAGGCTCAAAAAGTTGTTGCAATGGTAGCTGAGATGATCCACACATCTAGCCTAGTCCACGATGATGTGATTGACTCCGCAGATACTAGACGAGGCAAACCCTCAGTGAATGTTTTATATGGCCAAAGAAAATCCATCCTAGCTGGCGACTACATCCTCTCGAGGGCCTCACAAATGTTGGCGCGACTTGGAAATGAGGACATATTGGTAGTCTTGTCGCACATTCTGCTGGATTTAGTCCGAGGAGAATTCATGCAAATGAGCACGAAACCAGGAGAGAACAAACGTTTCGATCACTATATAAGCAAGAGTTTCAAGAAAACAGCTAGTTTGATCGCATATACTTGTAAAGCAGTCACTCTCTTATCTGGAGCTGATGAAGCTCAACAGGAGGCCGCTTTTGAATATGGTAGAAATCTGGGTATAGCGTTTCAGCTTGTTGATGATTTGCTTGACTTCGAGTCGAGCCAGTCCGAGCTGGGCAAGCCTGCCGCTGCAGATCTGAAGCTTGGACTAGCAACCGCACCAGTTCTATATGCAAGCGCTCAATTCGAAGAGCTAGATGCGATGATAGCTAGACGGTTCAGTGAGCCGGGTGATGTCGAACGGGCCTATGCCTTCGTAATGAGTAGCGAGGGCCTAGTCAAAACACGAGAGCTTGCCAAAAAACATGTAGACTCAGCCTTGCAACACATCTCACATCTCTCCGATAGCGATGAAAAGCGAGCCCTGATAGCCTTAGCCGAAATGACCATCAGCAGGAGGAGGTGAGATTGGCAAGCGCTCGATCAGTTTTAAGGAAGTTTTATTATTCAAGTTATCATTAACGATTGTATCGATTGTTAAGTTTTTTATATTCTACACAGTCGTAAAATAGACTGCATGTCTAGACCCTGCCTCTTACATACACGACCCGTCTTTCCAACCTGTATGCCATCTTTCTTCTATTTTAGAGCAATCGAATTGAGGCTTGTTCAGCTTTGCGTTGACCCTATTGTGAATCTGACAAAACCAAAGTGAAAGGGCTTTGCGTGAGTCTAGATTTGGTGGTAGCTTTGAGATATCCTCTCTGAACTCCTTTGCACAGTAGCTACATGGGTACAAGACCGATATGAGGCGTATAAATTCTCTCATATCTTCTTTTTCTCGAGCAGTGGGGGATCGTGGATATTGCACCGCTATTGTGTGAAGGAGAGACCACGTGTTTCTTCCAAGTGTCTCACGGTCAAGTGGACACTCTGGATGTTTTACCCTGCTGCCACCACCACTGATCATCCATTGTCTAATGTTAGTTTTCGCATCACTACAAACTTTGTCTTGGCAGTCTTCATCGTCGCGGGCCCTACGATTTTTCATCGGCCTTTTGACACTCTGCTCCCTCAGGTTTTCTTTTGGGTCATCGTTCGAACCCATGGCTAAGTTTGCCGCTCAACAGAGACTTATCATAATAGTTGGTGTGGGCATCAATAATTAATTTCGATTGAAGGCTGAACGAGTACCGTCCGTGATGTTTCTGGAAAAACGAGCTCCCAAACAAACGCGCACGAAGAAATGCGACTTGTCTCGGCCATGCAGCTTTTATATTTCTTAGTGTTTATTTCTGTAACGAGGCTACTCGGGTGACTGTAACTAGTATATATTTATTGTTAGTCATCAGGACATTTTTTCGAAAGCTTGGAATGTCGCGATTCTCGTGTTGCTAAAGGTTAAGGTTGAAGATGGCTAAGGGGCGTGGGTCAGCGGGTTGGGTGTGCGAACAGTCCGTTCTATAAATTGGGCGCTAATTTTTGCTCTTGGCCTCACATCCATGCGCACCAGCCATAGTACATCTGTGCAAGGTTGAACATGTCTGATGCTTCATCAATGAGGTTGTCAACTTGAGCCTCAACAGAATACGAATCAATCAAAGTCAAAGGCTTGAACTTTTTTGATCGAGGGAACCCTTTAAGCTTCCTTTCTGTCACTTCAATCTTGGATTTTGCTGATTTGTTCTCTGCGTGCCTATCCTCATGATCAAGCCGATTGCCTTTTTCCTTTGTATCACGTACTTTGATCCATTCACTACAGGGGTCATGCATGAATGGTTTCAAGGTTGTAAGTAGAGCATCCTTCTCCTTCCTCATTACTCGCATAGTGATCTCACAAACTTTCCTAAAATTGCCCTCAGTTCCGACAGATCCAAATGCAGCCACCATATTTTGTGTCAACCGAAAAGGCACTCTTTCCGGTGTGGGAAGGGTCTCGCCTTGATGAAAAAGGAGATTGAAGTCTACATGAACGAGCCGGCCATTGCAAGTGTCAACCAGTATGTTATCTAGATGCCTGTCGCCTAGCCCAATTATATAACCGCCCATGCTAATGACAGCCGCAGTTCGAGTGAACGCTAATCTCGCCATGTACCATGCGGTTGGTTCCGTGAACTTTCTTAGGAACCAGGTCGGCAGCACTGGCGGAGTGACTTTGGGCAATATAGTTTCTTTGAAGTACTGATACAAGTCGTTTGGGTTTTGATCTTTGGTTTTCTTTGGCATTTGATCATGCCATGAAAAATTTGGCTTTTTCTCCCGGTATAATGGCTCAACAATGTTCCTTAGAGATTCACAATTGGGGACCATCTCGATTATGCCAGCCAAACTCTCCAGAGGCAATACCAAGAAGGTCTGAATTTCCAGAAATCGTGCATTCGATTGACTGTCCCTCCTCAGTATTCTATTTAAGAGGTTTAGAAACTCAACACATCGACTATCCTTCCTCAAATCGTCACCGGACTTACAAAGCACGTGAACTGTCTTACCGTTGTCGCATTGCAAAGACAATTGTCTAGGTTGTTGAAGTGAATTGAAAATCCGCACTCGTGGCTCGATCGCCCTGATGAAGGAAACGTTGTGATCAGGAAAGACGACATGCTTATCAAGCTCGTCGAATGCACTATCCGTTGGGAGTATCGCTCGTATAGACGCTTCTACAGGCGCCATGACCCTACTGGTGGAGAAATCAATTTTCGAAGCGTGTGGTGTTATCTCTTTCAGGTTTACCACGCCAGTTAGTTTTTTCCTTCGTGACTCGGGACGTGTCCGGTCACATGGCCCGTGGTTGTAGCATAGCTCGACGACAACTCTAGCGAACTCAACGGTATCTCTAACGATCTTTTCAATTTTGGGGCTTTTCTTTCGCGAGTTGAAGAAAATCTGCTTTGCAGCTTTCTTCCTTTCCTCATTTTCGCTATCGTTAAGCATTGCCAGCATCTGCCAGGTGATTTGGTGAGGATAAGTTAGCAATAGTAGCTCCATTATCTCACAAGTTTTCTTGGAAACACCAGAGTGAGGGTGAGTGACCCTAGACAGTAAGATTGAAATGGCAGACATAAAATAATACGGTGGAATGCTTTTGTTCTTGAGCTCATCAATGAACCTGACAGTGTTTTCTATTCTCGAGCTGATCGATCTTGAGACACCAGGTTGCGAAAGCTTTGATTTTTTTGATCCGAGATCGTACCAAATATTCAATAGCCTTGGCATCGACTCTCTGAGATAACGAACTCCATATTTGAGCGAGTTGCCGAAAGCTATGATTGAATGTTCCATTAGTTTTGTATAAACCTCCTCTCTGTCACCACTCATGAGGTTTTGGCTGAATCTTTGAGTTGTATCGAATTGATTGCGCTCCTCAGCTTGATCACCACAAAGTGTTGGATTATCCATATAGTAAGCTAACAATCTATCGTAATAACGCGCCAAGCGGAAGTAGGTTTCCTCTTGATTCACACCTAGGTGAACGCACTCTTCGTACATGAAAAAGAGCGTTTCAGGTAATCCCGCTGCAGCCTCTTCGCAATAGTGTGTCAGGAGCATCTTCAGCTCAGCAAATGACTCGCGTTCACTGAGATCAAAAGTGCAGCATTCAGCACATTGAGATAGATTGTTCAGTTGTGGAAATGGATCCGTATTCTGATTCTTGTTGTGACGACTGATCAAATGTTGATATAACCTGTGATCTTTCAGTCGCTCTAGTGATAACTTCAAACCCCTTATAGCTTTAGTTTGTTCACCTTGATCCCAGTCTAATTTAGCCTGTTGCACGTGATATCTAACGCGTAGATCTAGACTCAGTTTGTCGAATTCTGTGCCGAACCATCTCTGGGCCTGGGTAAGGCAAAAAAATGACCGATCAAAACTTCTCGCCTCTCTGGCCGAATCTGCACTTGTGAGCCACATCCGACCTACATCGATATGGATTCTGTCTCTCAAAAACGAGTGTTGTTTGGATATAGTTAGACTGAGGGACCTTTGCCACTCCACAAGAGGTTCTAGGCTTCGTAATGATGCCTGAACAAGCTTGTTCCTCTTATTCCATAGGTCGAAGAGTGAGTCCAATCTCTCACTGAGATTTACCCTCAAGCTGTCAACAACGTTCTCGTCAAGCTCTTGTGTAGTGGCTTGGTTGCTGTCCAACATGTCTAAAGCAAGCACAAAGTCGCCTATGCTATGAAGCGCCAGTAGGTTGCGATACCCTCGAAAATAAGCGCTTCGGTCCATCATGGCTATGGACAGAGGTTTCATTAGCCTCTGATGGACAATTTTCAGTCGTTGGTCTAAATCAGATCTGTTTTCTAGCGTAGAGTTCAAGAGAAACCCCTGACTCACACAGGCTGATTCGAGCAAACTCTCTAGTTGCTCATTATTGAAGTTATAACTGAGTTCATCCCATCGACCAAGCTTCCAAATTGCTTCAACTGCGTATGGTAATATGTTCCGCTTATACTGGGGATAATCAGCTATGAGCTGACGTGACTTTTCGTAGAGTCTTCCAGTATCACCTTGGTTTGATAGACAGCGCAGAGAGTCCTCGATGAGCGGTTCACGATCCATCTCCTCCTCAAGTAAATCCAGCGAAGTGGAGCAACAGGTAAAGGCTTTATCGAACCTGCCACACGCTTCATAATTTGCAACATCATCTATTATTGTGGTTGGTGTAGTTCTAATCATTTCTATCCCTGCAGCCTCATATGTGTCATCGAGTGCAACATAGATTCTCTGAAGTGAAGTTGCGAACTTATCGAGTTGATTCCTATTACTAGATAGATACTGTTCGAAATAACAAAGCGCTCTTGTCTGAGATCTGCACTTGCTCGCTAGTATGGCTAGTTTATCCTTGGGTATGGTGGCTATGAAGTCTCTTATTGAATCCAGTTGTTTGGGATTAAGGTTAACTAATGGTTTAACACCCCTTGTGTCACTATCCAAACGTTGTATTGCATCTAGGGTACAAAAAGTCATATTTGCACATTGCAAATGAAGGGTTTGTATACTTCCTCTCACATCCTCTGCATAGACGGTCGCTAGATCCTGAGTTGAAACGCCGACGTCCTCATCCAAAATTGCCATGATCTCTCTCTTGATCAGAATGACCTGTGTCGGTTGATTGATTATTATATGTATCACAGCATGAGGTAAGAGATACTCAGCGAGTTTGAGATTGTACTTGAATATGTAGGAACAAGCATAAAGGACCTCTTGGATTCTTTTGTCTTTGATAGCCGATATGAGATTGACGGAAAATTTATCCAGCCATTCTTTATATGAATATTGGCTCTCAGTTTTGAATCGTTCGTATACAGACAGGGAGGTGTCAGTAAGCACCTTCTTGGTTCCGCTATAGCTGGTATTACGGCACAATTGGCATGCCCGTAATGCCTCTTCTGATAATTGCTGCTTGATCTTGTTATCGCTGAATACTGAGTATGTCTTCACGACGACTTGTAGAGCGTAGTTAGCAGTCTCACTCTCGCTTCTTTGGTCGGAGAATAGGGAGCTTTTGAGTCTTTCGATTAAATCTACAATGAAGCGCGCGTCAGAGAGGTTAGTGACGCTCAGTGATGTTTCATCAGTTATCTTGCCGTAAATTAGGTGGTCGAGTCTTATTGGATTGACTGCACCCAATATTCCTAGACACTCAGCGATAAGAATTGAGCACTCTGCATCTTGGGTTGAGGCTAAAGCTAACAATGACTGGATGGTTTTAGATATAAGACAGTCGAGGGGCTCATCCAAATTTACCAACATGTTTGAAATGAGCAGCTTTTGATTTGACTGCAATAGCTGCTTCATCCTTGATATTGCCAATAGACGGCATCTTCGATTCTCAAACTTGATGAGAGGTAGAACACAGTCGAGGGATTGCTGCAGTTCCTGGAGATTTGAAACAGAAATATCTCGGCGTACATATGGCGTTAGGAATTTATAGATATGGCTCAATGACGGGAGGTTAGGGATAAAAAATAACGATTTGAGTTGTTCCATTAGCCTCGGCGAGTTGTCTCTACACAGCAAGTCAGTGTAGATCCCAGAGACCAAATCAGGGCAGTCTTCTAGGAGATCGTACAAGGCTACACATAGGTTGATTATAAGGGATATTTTGAGATCTTCAGTGAGCTTAGATACGAATATTTCCCATAACTCCTTTAGAGCCGTGTTGAGGATTCGATCATTGCGATTCGGTCTGAGACGTAAGAGAAGGCTTAGAGTGGATAACAATTTGACATGGATAGTTTGAACCTGAGATTCACTGAGCAGGGATAATATCTTGCCTAAGCTTTCAATTGATTTAATGCTTTCAGGTGAGCCCAATTCTTGCTGATGTGAAGTAAAGTGGAAGTCTACACCAAGGAGGATACCTATCATCGATGGGTTTAAGTAATCTATGAAATGCTTCTCCTCCTCGAACTCATCTTCAAAGGGTTGCTCATGTTCTTCTTTCTCGAATTTGCTAAGGTAATAAATGCCATCAGTCACACTCTTTGGATTAACAGAATAGTGAAGGAGCAATCTGCCTTTGATGAAAGTGAACTTCATCGCCAGGAGCTCGCTGGGTGCCTTACCACAGAACGAACAGAGCTTATTCAGGGCTGCAGTCATATCATAATGAGACAACTTCCGCTTCAGTAATAGGTTAACCATTATGGATTGGATATGGCTTCTAATAAGAGTATACTTGTCAATATTTTGATAACTAGCTAGGTAATCGAGGAAAAGTCTGATTGCTTCATTATACTTCTCTTTGAGAATGAGATTTGTAGTTATGATCAAAGATTGCGTAACATCTTCACTGGTAATTGTGGCCACATTGAATACTTCAAGGGCTCGAGTCATATAGATTATAACGCAGTTATTCTTGCTCGCTGACCAGCTTGATTCGTTAGCACTGAAGGAACCATTGCTGTTGATGGTTTCATTAGAATCACAGACTGACATCAGTTTGTGCAGTATTGCCTTGATGATTAATCTCAAGAACTTGGCACGGTTTTGTGAATAGAGGGTATGTAGAGTTATTCGGCGGCTAACACACAGTTGCTCCAGTTCAACAAGTGCCAAATTGGCAGTGTCACTTTTCGAAGTGAGACCATGATACAAGAGTATCTTGGTGAGAGTGATGAAATGGTCCTCAGCTTTAGTTTCGCCAGCTTCAAGCTTTTCGAGAACGAAAGAGCCAACATTAGAGATGAAACGGAAAGTGTAAAACTTCACCTTCAGAGAGGTGTAACTGAGGGTGCAAACGCCCCTGCTCTGAAGGGCTTGTAACTGTTTCACTAAATTTGTGTTGTAACCTCTGAAGAGAGGCTCATATAGAGCTTCGCCCAGATACTCGAGCACTTGTTGGAATTTAGCATAGCTTTCGCTGTCAAAGTGCTTCTCAATACATGCTCTAATAATGTTGCTCTCGCCACTATCTCGGCTTGTGGTTGAACCGTTCCTCGACTGAATTTCCATGATCCAATGGCAGTGCTCTGGAAGCCGGGGAATCGTCCTCTTGCTGATTTATGGGCGCCAGAGTGAAGCTCCGATGACTTTAGAGCTCAAGACTACATAGGCTTCAAGTAGGAGAGTCTGGGTTCCTGGTTGTTGTTGTTGGGCGCGTGAAACAGTTCGCTCCGGCGAAATTCTCGCGGTAGATTTGCCCGCCGCCGGAGAGCACGCGTACTCCACTCGTGCATCTGTTCTCTGATCTGCGCTTCACAACTCTTCCCATGCCTCTCTTGTTTTTCGGTTCGGGCACGATTGTTTTTGTTGACATTTGCTATTCGAGCCAGTCTGAGAAGCCAAGACCAGATATACAAGAAACAAGACACACCTTTTTACATTTTCGATCAACTTCTCTAGGCTGACAGGCGCCCTCATCTGTTTTCCACACAATTATGGACCTTCACTAGCCCGCAGCAGAGGGCCAACCACAGTCAAGTTCTAACCGACATTGTATCAAAATGTCGACCCTCGGTTTGTTAATCAGACCAGCCCTATTCACGGCCGGCTTCTGTGGGACTTGCTTTTGTGGCGCCGCTATAGTACAATACGAGCGCAGAAAGCCCACACTTATAAGTGGTCACATATTTAGCAACTGGAATTATTCTGCTCCCAAATACCCTGATTTTAGAAACAAGATCAACACATGGGTCCGGCAATTACCTACCAGCGAGAAAATCGCTGGTACAACTATATTCGTCAATTTCCTCGTTTTTGCAGCCTGGAGAAGCAAAAGCCTGAAGCCTGTCATGACTAGATATTTTCTCAGCAAGCCCACGAAACCAAAGATACATTTGAGTCCAATGATATTATCATGTTTTAGTCATATAAGTCTCCTACACTTTGGCCTCAATATGGCAGCCTTGTACTCGTTTTCCAGTTTTGCCAACTCGCTGCTCGGCTCGGAACAACTCGTTAGCTTATATCTGAGCGCTGGTGTTGCATCATCTCTGGTCAGCATGACACACAAATTGGTCAGCAAGACCGCCTTCCCCTCTCTCGGAGCATCCGGTGCGGTGTTAGGTGTGGTGGCCTACACCTGTGTAGTTAGGCCCGAATCGGGGATGTTAGTTTTCTTTATTCCCCTTGCTGCTGGAACAGCACTCAAAGCCATCATGGTTTTCGATTGCGTTGGACTGATCGCCAAGTGGAGGACCATTGATCATGCTGCTCACTTGGGTGGTTGTTTATACGGAATTTGGTATGCAACTTATGGGCAGAAGATGTTTCAAGATAATAGGCGGCTAATTGTTGAAAAGTGGTTGCAAATAAAGAGGAAATTCGTCTGAAATTTAATTCACATTCAGCAAGACTAAAATCGGTATAATTAGACGTGAGAAACTGTTACAATATCATTCATCAGTTATGAAACTGTCTTGGTGCCCTGATGCGTTCTGATTTATGGCTAGACTCAAAATCCGGTGGAGCCAAAGCCAGATCAGCTGAAGAGCCTTGATTGTTTGAATTGGAAGAGGGAGTCCAGTCTGCGTTTTCATTGGAAGATGTTGAGAGTCTCTGGTTGGCAGCAGGTGGAGCTCCGCCAGCTAGTTGGATGCTGGCTGGCTGAGTTTCGCCTATCAAGCCTGGCTCGTTAGATTTGATGTTTGCTCTGAATCCGTTTTGATCGGCGACATACTCAACATGGCGATATATACCGTTTGCATCCGTGTAACCATAAGAGCCTCGAACAACGCCATTCTTGTCGCTCTCCTCTTTCCTATACTGACCATTGCCGCTGTTGTCCAGAGTCTTGAAATCGAAAGCAAAAGGCTCAGCCTGACCCTGTGGCGCGGCTCCGTATTCCACCTGTTGTTGTTGCTGCTGCTGTTCAACGTACTGCTCGTTCTGTTGCTCGTACTGCTCTTGAATTAGAGGTGCAGGCCTATGGGTTGTGGTTGGAGGTTGATACCAGTGAGTTTTGGTTCCTTGGCTGTTGGAGGTCTTACTCTGAGCTCGTGTTTGTTGAGCTGGATAAAAGTAGGATTGTTGTTGCTTGTTCGTCGATTGTTGTTGGCGTATGCGCGAGCTCGACTCTCCAACCGAGTGCTGCGAGTAACTTGCTCCTCCTTTTGTTGCGCTCTGTCGAAGGAAATCGCCTGTGACTGATTCCTCTGACGACTGCAATGTTGAGCTCGAAGAGGCCAAATCGGAGGCTGCTGCGCGAGTGCCAGTTGCGATCAGCATTGCAACTGGAGCCTCAACCGCAGTCATCGTTTGCCAGGACGACGGCGCGCTCGATAGAATCTCCACTTCCGGCGCTTGTGGAGCCGCCTGCTGTCTATCGCTTGACTTTGGCTTGAGCTCGGGTTGAGCGTCGGCCACAACAGTTTGCTTTGTTGTTGGGGAGGATGTCGTTGCGGACGGCGTTGAGGTTGACGGAGCGGCTGTGGTCGTGATAGTTGGGGCGCCGCTTGCGACTTTCGACTTGGTTCCGCTGGCTGACTGTTGTTGGCTAGTGGACTGTTGCTGTGTTGTTTCGTTGGCGCTTCTCTGGCCAAAACTTGCCGCCTCTTTGCTGGTTATTTCGGCAACGGCGCCACTCTCAGCTGAGGTCGACCTTACGGTGACTAATCTTACACGAGCAAGGTTGTTTGCTGTTGGTGTTGATTTGATTACTCTTCTTAGCACTCGTTGTTGCTCAGCGGAAATGGCCAGCACTAAGGCAAGAGCCATCACTAGGTATAACACGAACCTCATTTTAGCTAACAATGACAATTTCTCAAGTTCTAAAAGTTGAAGACGCTAGTTGGACCTTTGGCTATCGACTGATTTCTGAATTGAAATTGAGCTCAATGTTTACTTATATACCTTATGGGCTCTGCTGTTGTCATTGACTAAAGCTCGTGCAATGAACACGATGACTCGAGATATCACTCAATTTGTTTGTCCGCCTAAACTTTGCTTTGGATTTGGGTCTCAGCTTGGATTCGGATTCTCGAGCAGGAATGGGAATGGGTATGAATCGTTAGCACAGTTAGGGGGAATAACCAATACCAAGAACACACTAAGGCTTGTACGTGACTGATATTATGTGCCATGGATCTTGAGATTTGTATCCGAAAACTAAGTCAGCGGTTGAGTCGCGAGGGGGCCGACGACATCTGGGTGTTTGTTTGTTGCCAAGCGGCGAGAAAGGTCCCCGTTACTTGAGCTTAGTCATCCCCTGACTTGAGGTTTAGGGCGCCGTCTGGGAGGAGAGAGTTTGGTCGACGCCCCCGCGCGCTCAATCCGCTTGCCGGCCCACAAGCGCGCGAATGCTCGATCACCTGAGCGCAAATGCGTGCGCATCTCGTCCACCAGCTAGCGCCTCCAATCTCAGGCCGAAAAGCTTCCCAGGAGGGACAGTTTCTCAATTTGGCCTCCTAGGCTATAAATGCAAGAGCCAGAAGGAGCGGGTTGCAAATTGAATAAACCTCATTGTTCTCTCTCTCTCTCTCTCTCTCTCTCTCTCTCTCTCTGTCTCTCTAAATATATACCTAACTGTTCGCCCACCCCCCTCCTCTGTCCGTCCAACTTGCACGCTGCAGCCGCAAGGAGTCAACGCTGCCCTAAGGCCAGAAACGGGCGCTGGTTGGTAATGAAATTATTATTATTATTCCCCTCCTGGCTCCTCTCATGGTATCCTTACAAGCTGGTTTGAATGTGTTTCGATTGCACATTGAATCATTGTTCGTGGCTGAGGTGGAAAAGTCGAAATGGAGTAAGAGAACACGCGCTAGCACGAGGAGAACAATTCTGGCAAGTTAGTTAGTCTGTTTGCTCGCTGGCTAGCTAGCTAACCAACTAACTTGGGCTGCAAGAAGTGCTAGAATTCCTGTCCAAAGGGTGAAGAACGTTCTTGGTTAACAATCGTGAAGGAAATTGATGAAGCGAGGGCTTGTTCGCTGCTGTCAGCCCATCTCAAGTTCAACAACAAACCCATTCTTCCAAGCAATTTGAATATCCTCTGTCTGTTGGCGCCTGGTAGCATCGTAATGGCTAGCCGACTTCTCATTCGAACCATCCGCTTGCTAACACCACTTGTGTGAATAAGCAAACCGTACCCAAAGTCCATTAGTTACCTTAGTTAGTGGAAACACCCACAGTTTTGGGTCTGATTAAGGCCAAGTACTTTACTGTTACTTGGAATATCAGAATTAATCAAAACAACAAAGCAAACCGCCAGACTAGAGTTGTCTCTTTGGACTCAGTCAGCTCATAGATCGCTGGCCGCTTCTGATGGCGATGGTGGCAACAGCAACCAGTTGCTACCATTGCGAGCCTACGCAATAAATCCGCCAAGGGCTGGCTAACTTAGTAGTCGCTTTGGCCTCTCAGAAAGTTTGTTAGTTTTGAACGAAAACGGGCCCAAGCTACCGGCTCAGAGTGTTCACTAGTTCCAACGGACGAGGAGGGATTGAGGGTTTTGTCTTATGGCTGCAAGTGCTTGTCTCTGAAAACCTAACACGTCCTTCATTTTCCTCCGAGAATCTGTCTCAGAGACATGAACATTACCATTGTTAGTGTCGGCTCGTTTGAATCAACGAAACCCCCTAATGCGGGATGCACGAAAATTTGCTTGCTTGAGCGTAGGCAGGAGGGGAAGTTGGCACAATGTGGACAGGTGCGCGCGATCCTCTAATGCTTGATTTGACTACCTTGGCAAAGTTTCAACTAACACGGTGCCTTGGATAGCTCAACAGCGCTTGATTGAATAGGACACTAGTGCAAGAGGAGGAGATCTTCTCTGAATTTGCAGTTGACTCTGCGGTCACGATGCTTCAAGTTGATGGTCGTAGACACTTTGAATAAACTGGGAACTCTTGATAGTCTACCATCAAGCTGGCCAACGGACCGATTGAGGAGCCACATTTGAAAGCGGAAGTTATAAGCGAGTCGAAGCGTGAGGGCTCACCCTTCCATCTCAATGATGACTCGAATTTGAAGAGTTGCCCTCCCCGGAAGACCAGGCATAAACGATTGGTTTCTCACGCGAACTGTGGATAGTCAGGAGGTAAATAGTTTGACATCACAAATTTACTATCCTCCCTCTCTCCTCAGCGGCAGTTTGTTTCACTTTCAAGTGCGGCTCGCCTAGTTTTAAACCAATCGTGAGATCGTTTCTGCATAATCTGTCTTCATGAGGCCAATCAAAGAGCTGAATCGAGCATACATTTGGCCCTTTGGTTTGGGCTAGCCGGGCTAAGATCGCGCAACTCTCTCTGTCAGTCTTGACAGTCATCGTTACTCGCCCAATTTGGAGTCGACGATTCATAAAATATGCTTTAAACACTAGATGCAGGTTTTAGTTCGATTGCACTGATTTTAGTTATTTTCAAAACGACACAACAATCCGACTTCATTCCATTCTGGAACGGAAAGTAGAAGCTCGGACATCCCTGCCAGCCTGATCACATTGAACTACTCGCTCTAATCCAATCTGGCTTGGTCAAACCCTTTCGTCAGGAAGATTTCAGCCTGAGGTAAATCAGAGAACGTTAGATGCACACGCCTCTTGGTAGACATCTCGACCACATGAATGGGACTCCTCAAAGATTCAGTGTCAGGGCTCTGGGTCTTGCACCCGCGATGGTTAAGACAGTGCTTATTGAAACAGCTAACGAATCCGTCAACAGGTATGGTTTGTTCCTGATTCGACTCGTCACTCAGCAAGGCAGGAATCAGAGATGATACCATATTTGGATCTCAAAACCGACTATTCTGCTTTAACAATGGAGAGCAAAGTCTTGTCTTTCACAACATGCTAACTGTTTGTTTGGAGCCGAGATTTCGTGCGCTAGCACACAAATGAAACAAGTAGAAAGACAATGAACAAGTCTCATCCCTTGGAGGAACAATAAAGAACAGTCTGGCCCAAAGCCGATGTAAACCGGTTCAGCGCGCTCGGGCCATTCGATTCGCCATAGTTTGAAACTGCTATAATTGAATCCGCACTTGCACGGCGCTCGCGATTGATTTGCATGTCTAAGGCAGGATAGACTAGAAGCAAAATTGGAAGCGTAACTGTCTATCTGGTTTACTTGCTATTTAAGTCTTCATTCAACATGATCAAATTGAGAACTCTATGGAGGAGAGCTCTCATACGAACCCAGAACAAATTCGCCCAGACATCTGAGGGCGATGGGTTAAACCTCTGACTTACGTCTCGCGGCTCTCTAGATCTCTTTGCCTTGCGCTTCAATTGGCGAGAATACGTGTCTGGTATGGCTTTTAGACTGTCGAGGAACCAACTGCATGTCGAATCGACAAACTGATGAAGACGATAAGAGCCAGTCGTTACAAAGATGGGCCATCAAATTGCTTATATTACAGAGCAATGGCTCAATTTTATCGTTCAATCGATTAACACGGGTTATCATGACTATTATGGCTACCGATCACAATCACTACATTTCGGATCACATTCGAGACAATTCTTTAGATTTGCTGGAGTCGATCTGTTCACTACTGCAAGCAAATCTATCGCTATATGTAGACTCTGCCGATGGTCAATTTGTAGCGCAACATTTGATTGATAACAGGCTGCCATGACCTCCTAGCCTAAAAAATTCACGCTGGGACTGTGAGTGAATTGTTGCTTAGAATGAATTCCCTAGTGGCTATGTTTGGATTGGCTCATGGAGGAGCTGGCAGTGTTTGGTGGCGAGGTCAGGGTAGTACGTTCGAGACGTTTTTCTGCGTTTCTCCATTGTAATGGGGTTGTCTAAAGATTTTCAGAATGGCGATAAGATTCACGTTAGTAGATGATCACGATATCATTGAATTTGCTCGACACTCGTACTTACGATTCCATAGAAGGCAGAAATTATGAGTCGCTCATGTACTTCCTTAAACTTCTTGTATTCATAAAATTCGCGTTCTATCTCTATGAGCTTCTCTTCGCGTTCTCTGAGTTGTCGCTTCAATGTGTTTATCTCATCCAGAGAACTCGAATTGAAAGAGGATGTTGATGACATGCAAGATGCATGGAGGCTCTGGCTGATAGGCTGGTTCTCATTTAATCTAGATATAACATCTCGAGCCTTTTGCAAGTTCCTGTTGTACTTAGCCTCAAAATCGGCGAGCTCCTGGTCTTTTTGGAATAAAATGCGTCGTAACTCCTCGATGCGATTCAACAAGTCAGTGTTGTCTGAGTTGGATTCGTTTTGATGAAATGCACCAGCTGTAGCGCCGTTTTGTGGATTGACTACATCGCTCAATCGACTTTCAAGAAGGAGTATTTTCTTCCTTGCCTGCCGATTCTCACTCTCTAATTTCGCACATCTTGAGTTGGCGATGTCAAGGAGGTCTCGAAGAGGATCCTGATCATTCTCCCTTCTATCGAGCTTGTTCTGGAGGAGTTCGTTCTCGTATTCTAATCTCACTATCTTCTCTTTTAGCTCTGACATTGACACTTGTAATGAACCTAATTTTTCTCCCTGATCTTCGCCGTCGCCACCAAGTCTTGGTTCATTGTCAAACTTGGTTCTACTCTCAATCAGGTTGAAGTCCTTGACTTGAGGATCTACTGCGTTAGGCGACAATTTTTCAGCGTTACCTCCTCTCATAAGACGACTAATAGTCTCGTAAAGCTTTTCATTTTCGCCTTTTGTAGAATCGAACTTTTCGGACAACCTAGTGAGTTCAAACTCAGCTTTGTCAGCCCGGTGCGTTTCCTGACTGAGTCTCACCTGAACCTCTTGGAGTTGCCTTTTATAGATACCACTACTATTAACCGAACTTATCAATCGACTATTTTCTTCCTCGAGCCTAACAATGTTATGAATGTGAGCTGAATTCTTTTCCTCAGCCCTTTTCAATTCTTTCTTCATTTCGTTATTCTTTTTCACAAGATTGTCGATCATAGTTTCGTAACTGGCAACCTTCTCAGATATTTGCTTGTGCTCATCGAGTTCGTCTTGTAACCGTTTAGCTCGCTCTGCCTTACTACGGAGCTCGTCATGTTTCGAGGTGATCTTGTCAAGATCTTCCTTAAGCAGATTAGACTTCAATCTATAATCCTCCTTCTCTGTTTCGATCCGGAGAATTTCCTCCTTGAGATTGCTCAGCTCGGCTTGTAACTTTTTGTTCTGGTGAAGTATCGCTAATCTCGAGCTTTCGTCCTCTAAATTAGATAGCCTATTCTCGATATCCAAATTTATATCGACAGAGCGGCCGGCCTGAGAGTTCCGCCTCAATTCAGAGTGCTTGATTGGACTAGATGTGAGCTTGGGTGAGTTTTTTTCACACGTAAGCCTCTCGTTTTCTAAGGCTAGTTGTTCCTTTTCTAACTGCAACTGTTTCAAACGCGTTTCTAATTCATGACAGGCTTGAGCTCTCTCATCTTTAATGATGAGGGCAGTGTTCAATTTCTGTCGTAGTTCTTCAACGCTTTCCGTCGAATCATTGAAATTTGTGACTGAATTGATCTCATTCTTTCGCGGAGATTCGTGAGAAGCTTGAGAGGAGTCTCGTCTCAAAATATTACGGTTGACAACTGTTCTTGAGGGTGATGTCAGAGCATGTGATGAAATGGCCATATTACTGGAGCCAACGATATCAGAATCGATCTCACTATTAACAGACTCGTTTCCAACATGGCTAGTTTGGAGTTTGCTTTGAGAGGCGTTAGGATCTTTGACAAGTAGCTCCTCAATGGCCTCCTTGATGTCTTGTTTCACCTGTGTTGGGAGATCTCTTATCTTTTCGATATAGTCTTGTTTTTTATCAGAGTTTATAGCACAAAATAGAATGAGTTGAATGAGGCGATTTATCTGATCCGAGTCAAAATTCTGAGCTATCACAGCAACGTCGGGTGTTATTGCATTTGGTTCGAACTGTGGACTTTGTAAATCGCTAGCGTAATCATGTATCTTCTGAAGTATTCTTTTGAGATTGGAAACTCGAAGCCGCCAACTGCCGTTTGGGGGCACAGGTCTGATTCCGTCGAGCCAGCTATTTGAGAAATACTGCGGCGATATCTGGTTTAGAATCCTTGCGCTAATAAATCCATCAGCGAGATTGTAATAGGCGTCGTCTTCGAGCTCTACTGCTGCCCGGCCATCCAGCTGGAAGGTGGCCAGCCACTTTAGCAGGCTACAGTTAGGCATTATCCCAGTAAATAGGAATCAGGGATGGGTCTCCCAGTGTCGGGGCTCAAACTCGGGGTTGGGACCCAAATCTGACTTAAATGGTTGTAATAATAGTCAAATTAGTAGTCATGTTGACCCAATCTGATGACTGCCCAGTTGTTGAGACAGTCGATAGGATGCAATAATTGTGCTAAATGCATACTACGACAATATTTTGGTTACCCAGTTCATTGGTGCAATATTGGTGAGGGTTTCTTCGTCAGTGGCCAGATGACGATAGTGTCAAGACCAAGCTAAAAGCTAGTGTTTATTTCTGCAATGGGTTTGCGTTTGTCAAATCACCCAGCTATTTTCTCTCGATTCGAACGATCCACCTCGAGGCTGGCCGCCGCTCGGCCGCTCATTAGACCGCACTCTCGCAACCTGCGCCGCCGCCGCCGCCGCCGCCACCAATCGCTCTGCCTCAGCTACGCTCGCCGCCACAACAAACGCACCAACCAGCCAGCCAGCCCCTAATACCGTCTCACCTGTTTCCTCGGCGGTTCGGCTGCCTCCCTCCGGCTCTCCGATTGTGCCTTGTAGTCGGCCAAACTGTTGATCTTGTGCCCCAACTCATGCACCAACTCCATCACCTTCTCTGGATACGACAGGCCCATGCACTCGACGTTGACAAACACATTCGACAGGCACACTAGCCGGTCGGTGGCAAATCTGTCGCTGTACGTGAGCAGAAAATCGCGCCTCAGCTGCCAGTGGTGGGGCAGCTCGTAGCTCTTCTTGAAGCGGTCGACATTTTGCGAGTTGATCTTGATGGTGGATTGATTTGATTGGCCCTCTGGCATCGTGGTTGGTGTTGGTGTTGGTGTTGGCGGTGGTGTTGTTGACGTTGCGAGAGCAAAGGTGGGGTTTGTGCGAAGGATGGCATCTTTTCGAGGGCGAGCACATTGGCGGCCATCGTTTGTTGGCGCGCGCTGGCCGTGTGTTGAGGGCACGACGACGAAGACGACGCCGACGACGAAGAGAGGGTGGAGGAAGGCTGGCCTACGATAGGATGCCGTGAATCGGCAGCCATTGGGGACCGATAGGCAGACGATGTTGAATCAAGAAGCGCAAGCTAATCAACGCACATTGTGGACTACAATCATACGATAGTTGGCTTTATTCGACATTGATAAATTAAAGGAGCTCGTAGGGAGCCGAGTTCTTTGCAATATTACAATAGTTGTGATCTGGATATTGATCCAATTGAATGTAGTCGTTCGCGCTGAGCAGTAGTTCGTCCAACTGTTTTACCAATTTCCCGAATGTTGGCCTCGCCTCAGGCTCATGGCACCAGCATCTGGACATTATTTTATAAAGCTGCGGATGACAATACTCTGGTCTATCTGGCCTCTGACCATTTCTGGCCACTTCCTGCACTACTTGTTCGGTCTTGAGGTGTTTGTACGGGGTCGAACCAAGAGTAACGATTTCCCACATCAGGACGCCGAAGGAGAACACGTCTGATTTTGAGGTGAACATGTTGCTAAGAAGGACTTCCGGCGCCATCCAGCGCACAGGTATCTTGGTGTTGCGCGAGTGTCGCTCGTAGACGCCACCATGAGATTTCATGTTTCTCGCCATTCCAAAATCGCCAATCTTGCAAATTTTCTGTGAGCTAACTAGGATATTTCGCGATGCTAAATCACGATGAACTATACATTGGGAAGATAAATATTCCATTCCCTTTGCAACATGGTAGATAAACTTGACAAGATCGCGCGATGTTATGTGATCGCTAGTAGCGTTGACATTGTTGTATAGAGTTGTTGCATAACGGTGATTCACTCTAGACTTCTCCAATAATGATTGCAATTTTCCTAATTCAACGTATTCCATTATGAGTAGTATCGGTTTTCCAGCTGAAATTGGTGCAAACGATTCATTTGTGCAGCAATGCAATATTTTAACCACATTTGGATGATTGCAAACCAGCTTCATAATTTCAATCTCGGCCAGCAGCTCCTCTCTACCGCGATCATCTTTTATGGCACTGTTTTTGAGCGTCTTTACAGCCACAACTTGCTCCCTGCTCGAATCTAATCTCAATTTGCATCTCCAAACTAAACCAAACTGACCCTCATCGAGGATGTTGAGAAATCTCAGCCGATGCCGTTCAAGTTCCCAATCGTGCTTGCCATTTGTTTGCTCGCGCGACAGGTTGCTTGTTCGTGCAATTGTTTTGCAAGAAAACTGTTGAGCTTTAGGTGTTGCAGGACTCTCTTCGAAACTTGAGCCATCATCAGGGCAAACGGAAGGAGATTGAACTGTACGCGACGAATGCCTAGCCGGCAATGATAGAAATCTTGCCAGCGATCGAGTTGAAGAGCCAGAGTCAGAGTTTGGTGTGTCAGTTTGTCTGTCATCTGATTTGGCTTGATTGGAAATCTGGGTTACGAAAAAGTTTTCCGGTTGATTTTTGCCTTGTCCACTCGTATGATACTGGTCAGGACTATCGAGAGCGGTGGATTCGGTGTTGATGGTGCTGTAGAAGTCGTCATCTATTGGGTAGTAAACATTGTCGACCCTTGATAACTGCTCTATAGGTAGACAGTCAGCCTGCAATAGATTGAACGGATCTTTCGGTATTTGGGTCAATAAGTTTGCTTGCTGGCTTCCGTTTTGGAGATAGACAGGATTCGCAATCAAGCCGTTATTGAGCCTTCTTGAGTGCTCGTCGAGGGTTGAAGGGTGTGAGATCGCAGTGGTTGTGGCTGAACCTGAGGATAACTGGCGACAAACTGATGATGTGGGCGCATGACTCGAGCTGTCAGAGCCTAAAGTGAACTGAGACCGCGATAAGGACTGGAAATGTGTCTGAGTAACCATGGAACCAGAGGACGAGGAGCCCAGAGTTGACGATCCGTTTGAGGTCTTCTGTGATAGCTGCTCGTGCTGCTGCTCGACACTTTTCAGACGCCTTCTAAGACTTTTCACGGAGAGAGGAACCAAGAACATGAGCAATACTAAGGCTATCATGAGACATGAGCACACAATGACCAGACTAACTATCATCTGTTGGGGTAGAATCTGATCGACGAGATGTTGTCCAACATGCGATAGTTCAGCATCCGGCTGTGCTCGGACAGCCACACTTAATGGTTTCAATGGATGATTGATTGGTGCGACCGAAAGAGGCTCAGGGTGCTCGTTTGGTGGCTTGGACATCGACTGAAAGGATGGCGATTCAACTGTTGTCGTCGATAATATTGCCACCGTCTGCTCGTCCTGTAGCTGGCTAGCGGCGGAGCCAACAGTGCCCAGGTCACCGTCCGCAGGTCTTGCTAAACTTGGGTTTACAAAATCAGGATACACAATTGTTTGGGCACTATCGTTAGCCTTTTTAGTTCCATAAAGTTTATCATAAAACTCGCTCGCCTTTTTCCGTATGACACTATCCATTGCCTCAGAGGCACTTCTGCCACCTTCAGGCGTGAGCTGCACGGGCGAGCCGCCACCAATTGATCTGAGAATGGCAGATGAGGTCGAGTTTATCACGTGAACCAGGAATTCAACTGTACTCTCGTATTGGCCATCGTTTGCGGCCACATTCAGGAAGTAAAGATTCCTACTGATGAGCTCATGGTTTGTCTGCTGCTCGCTTACACCTGAACCCGCTTGCTCGCTTTCCGCCGACTCCTCCTCCGAGTCCTCTTCCCTTTGAGCCTGTGAATCCGAGACTACACTGTACTGATTGAGAGGCATCTGATCTGTGAAGAAGACAAATTGTTTGTTTGTCAGCTTGAGCTCTCCGCTCGTTGGCCCAATGGAAAAGTAAGCGGAAGCGTCGCGAACATTTGCCGGCTTGATCGAAAACTCGAGCGGATCGCCCTCAAGATCGATGGCTCTTATGGTTGTCAAATTAATATCTAGAGGGTATCGCATAACATCAACAAACAGATCCCTGGTGCTGGTAATGAAATATGGTGGGGTATTGTTGTAGCCCATCATGAGACGAGCTTGTTGGCGAGCGAGAGCCAGCGGGTCAAGCGGACCAACTCGGCTACTGCTCGATGTTTGGCGGTTGGCTTTTATGTCATTGTTTGCTCGGTTAGCTGTTGATTTCAATTGCCTTGGCGCCTTGCTCCTCTCTGTGCCAACATTACGTTCACGTGCTCTCTGACCAGAAACAAAACTTCTACTTGTTGCTTGATCGGCGGACTGAACAGATTCAGTTGAACTTTGAGCTTGCTTGCTTGCTACGAGTTGTTCTCGGTCAGCGGCCAATGGGATAGTCATTGGAGCAAGAATTAAACCCAATGTCACCAATGCAAGAGGCCACGAACTTGAAGTTTGTCGCCTCATTTTGTCTTCCTACTTTAGTTGTCTCGGCGAAAAGTTGCCTGCCGACATCACTTTCACATTCATACTCTTGAACGCCGTGAAAAGTCTAATTCTCTCGAACTTTTGCGCACCGAAAGTTTAGGGCGCACGAACAATACCAGTTTCTCATGGCCAAAAACCATAGTGCTACAACTTGTTCACGATCAATCGGTGCGATCTTGCGCGCACTTGAAAAATCATGTTTCCTCCTTCGGCTTACTCAAAATTCGATTATTTCCTTGGTTGAGCAAAGGTAAGCCGAAACAAGCGAGAGCGGCGCAGCGCAGATGCTCTTTTTGCTGGTCAACCTGTTGCCCTTGCGCTCATGTTAGTCCTCTTAGATGGTCCACTCAGATGCGCCAAATTACAGTGGACGCCGCCTAAGCCAGCGATTATTAATGGACTGCGCGGGGGTCAGGAGTTGGTGGGGCGGCGATGGAGGATGGAGAGTGGATGGACAGGAGGGAAGCGGGCCGGCGGACAGGCTAAGGGAGGAGGTAGGAGGATTCACCTGGGCAGCGGATGGGCCATTTGCGGGCGCACAACGGCGGCAACTAGCCGGTGGACCAACCAATTTCTTCCCTCTCTCCATCTACACACACACACACACTACCAAGTCACGGCTACCCACTTGAGTCACAATCCTCGGCCGCTCGTTTGCCGGGCCTCGGGTTTGTTGCCGCCCTCTGCTAACGCGCGAAGCCATCTCCATCTGGTCAGCATTGCGAGCTTTGCCTACCTGAATCCACCTCTGTGAGTTTCAAAGTGGACTCTGATTGCGAGCGCGAGAGAATCGGCTTCGAACTACCGGCAAGAGGAGCATAATCAACTATGATTATGTTCCGAGGCCAGTTCTTTTCACCATTACATCTTCGAACACGCAGGCCCTCTGCGAGAGCAACCAAGCTTCCTTACTCGCCACCCCCCTTTCTTAGACTCAAAACATAGCCGAACATGTGCCACTGGCAATCCGGCGGTTGGACCCCAAGCTCAAGTCAGACGAGAAGGCGCTCATTTTCTACCCGATATCAGGGCTAAACGATTTTATTTATCCTCAAAAACCAAGCACTCTGGTTCGTCCAACTTCTTAATCGACATCTCTCTTTCAGTTTCTCCGCCACCAGCTCAGATTTTGAAGCTCTATAAGAATACATGTGGGCCATACCCAATTGGATCTAGCCGAAAGTGGGCGTGTTCCTCGTCATTTCAAATTGGAAACTGCCGTTTCTGCCTCGAACTAACTTTGCTTTCTTTGGCGCTCTCACTGCTTAAGGAAAACAAATCTCTATAACTTGGACGAAATTTTGATGCTGTTGTTCGGTTGCGCGTAATTCGTCCAGTTACTTTCTCTCGATTCGAACGATTCGAGAGAAAGTACCACCTCGAAGCTGGCCGCCGCTCGGCCGCTCATTAGACCGCACTCTCGCAACCTGCGCCGCCGCCGCCGCCGCCGCCACCAATCGCTCTGCCTCAGCTACGCTCGCCGCCACAACAAACGCACCAACCAGCCAGCCAGCCCCTAATACCGTCTCACCTGTTTCCTCGGCGGTTCGGCTGCCTCCCTCCGGCTCTCCGATTGTGCCTTGTAGTCGGCCAAACTGTTGATCTTGTGCCCCAACTCATGCACCAACTCCATCACCTTCTCTGGATACGACAGGCCCATGCACTCGACGTTGACAAACACATTCGACAGGCACACTAGCCGGTCGGTGGCAAATCTGTCGCTGTACGTGAGCAGAAAATCGCGCCTCAGCTGCCAGTGGTGGGGCAGCTCGTAGCTCTTCTTGAAGCGGTCGACATTTTGCGAGTTGATCTTGATGGTGGATTGATTTGATTGGCCCTCTGGCATCGTGGTTGGTGTTGGTGTTGGTGTTGGCGGTGGTGTTGTTGACGTTGCGAGAGCAAAGGTGGGGTTTGTGCGAAGGATGGCATCTTTTCGAGGGCGAGCACATTGGCGGCCATCGTTTGTTGGCGCGCGCTGGCCGTGTGTTGAGGGCACGACGACGAAGACGACGCCGACGACGAAGAGAGGGTGGAGGAAGGCTGGCCTACGATAGGATGCCGTGAATCGGCAGCCATCAAGGTTCTGATGCAAAACATCTAAGTGTTCCCTGAGCGAGTAGGAATTCAGCAGATGTTACGACTGGTATCTATAGAGACATTGGAGTGATTGCTTTAGTTTTATTACTATGTTGTTGGAATTGTTGCACGATGTCCAGAGAAGAAACTCTTTAGGGTCCAAACCTGTATTGCACCAATGAGCACAACAGCGACCGTCTCTGTAGCAGACCACCAGAACACTCTCGAATTGAGATCTTCAGCTCGTTTCCTACCTTTGGCCTCAGATAGTCTATAGTGAGTTTGAGCATCGAATATTGAATTGAGGTTCTCGTGGATGTTCTCTGCAGCGGCTTCGAATTTGGTCATAGCTGTAGCAGCTGCATGGGCTGTATTTGGTAAGGGATCTTCGTCTCCGACGATGAACTCGAAATAAACCAATTTATGGCTAAAGGTTGAGAATTCGTTATTGAAACAGAAGGTGTACTGACCAGACATCGATGCCGTCCACTGGTGAGTGTCGAATTGTTTCTTCACTCCCTGATAGAGAACTGCCTGCCTTGGATCATAAAGTGTCATATCAACGTCATAATATCCACCAGTCACCACCTGAAATTCGATGGTGGCCTTCGTTCCTGCAACGATGTCTTCGTGGAAGCATTGTTTTGCATTGTCTGGCAACTCGAATGTAAGTTCCGTCGACTTTGACTCTACAATAGCAGCTAGGAATAAAACTTGAATAACAATAAATCTATAGTCCATCTTCTCGGGTATGAATTAGTCTAAAATGGTAAGATTGTCCAAGTATATAGAGGAGGTCCGAAACTCTCGCTACTGGATACGAATCAAGGGACAATCTCATGTCACAAGTTCGAGCGCGCGAGGTTTGAAAAATCTGCCTGCGATTCATTCCAATCTCGCTTATTCATTCGTGAGAATACTTACGCAGACTCGTTGCAGAAAACACTACTCAATGCGGAACACGGTCACTTGGAGTGGCGCAAGACCACTAGGTAGAGAACATAGCCCTTGTTTATGGCTTCTCGAGGCAAATATCTCGAGGATTGTCACTAGATGACCAATTTAAAAACTAAGCGTAACTTATCGAGTATTGGACATCATTGCAGAGACATCTTTCGTATAGCAGGACACGAAACTCGCTCGTTGGCGTTTCCTTAAACATGTGATTCCAGCTTTAGTTTCTTAATCCTGAAATGCAATCTTATCCTCTCAAAGAGTCATCTACTGCTAGAGCCTAAGCATACTCAAATAATGAAGCCCTCGATTTTCATCGATTTAATCCTGAAGTTCAACTCCCTCTGCCGACCTCAAAAGGGCCTAGACCATGCAAATATATTTGCGCTCAGTCGACGCTCTTCCTCGACCGCAAAAACAAATTCGTCAATTCTTGAACTAACCAGTGGAGCTGGTGGGTCGGAGGCAATGTTGTTCGCAAATGAAATGCTCAGCCTATATCTCAGTTTCGCTGCACGGATGCGTTGGCCCCTTCGTATTGAGGAACAAGTGGTGAGTGATCTAGGTGGAATCAAATTTGCCAAGATCATCATTAACTCTCCGGATGCTTTTAGCAAGCTGATCCAAGAGGCCGGCGTCCATAGAGTTCAAAGAGTGCCTAAGACCGAGAAGAGCGGACGTATTCACACATCTACAATAACAGTATCGGTCGTACCGAGATCTGTCGTAGAATTTAAGCTGAACGAGAAAGATGTAGTGCAGCAGACAAAACGATCGTCAGGTCCGGGAGGCCAGCACGTAAACAAGGTTGAGACTGCTGTTCGGTTGACCCATAAGCCAACAGGAGTAGTTGTTGAATGCCAGGAATCTAGATTCCAAGCTGACAACAGAAAGATAGCCCTCGCTAATCTTTCGAAGAAACTAAAAGAGATGGAGATGAAGAGAATCACTGATGAGGTGACTCGTCTCAGAAAGTCTCAGGTTGGTCATGCGGACCGTAATGAAAAAATCCGAACCTACAACTTCCCGCAGGATAGAATAACAGATCATAGACTAGGTAAATCATATCATAATCTACGAGGAATGCTTGATGGAGACATATCAGTCTTCGAGAAGATTTTGCAAGACTTTCAGTAACGGTGTGTAACATGAGTACTATAGTGATAACTTTCTACCGAGCAAGTTGTATGCTGCTGGCCCATTTGTGGATATGTACAATCGGCTGGTCTTTACTAAAATCAGTCCATCGCCTCCATCGCTTCCCTGAACCTTTCATTGAGTAAAGAGATTTCGCCGTGCAAATCGTTGATTGCGTTTATCAGAGCTTCGATGGGTGTATAGTCGGCTTGAGTTTGTATTCTTAGGGTAAACTTGTGTTCGAGAGGATGAGCAACCTTGTAGCCAGCAAACAATACTTTTGGATCCTTAAGCAATTGCATTCTAATCATGTTCCCGAGAGTGTGGTCTTCCTTACTGACATGAAAAAGGGCAGCGTTTCGGACTTTGGTGTCTTTCTCCATGATGACCTTGCTCTCTCCTGAATACAGGAGAAAGGTGTCGAAAGCGCTTGGAGCATTCATGATTAATATTATTCGATCATCAAGTGTTATCGAACGGAACTCACCTTGATGGGAACAGATCTCGCCTCTCTAGGGGGATCTTCCGAGCAATCCTCTACTGGCGTGCTCATTCTTGGGTGATCCGAGTCACCGATTCGGGACACACTAAGTGGGCGTGCCTTCGGGATATGGTGCGGCAGCTGGCATCACCGCCAAAACCGAAGTTCGGTTGTGGCTGTCTCACATGCGTTGCTTGTCCGCATGAGAACCCTGTATGAGTGAACATTCGCTCTCGCGAAAAATATTGGAAAAGAGCAAAATAATTCATTTTTTATTTTAGTCGTTATATCGGTTCAGTGGTGGCAATTCCGCGCTCAATATTGCCCAAGAATCTTCAGAATTCGAGACTAAACCGAGTGAAGGATATTAAATACTTTTATCTTCATCTGCATGCCATTTACTGGTGTTTCGTCGGCGACATTGTTAGCTTATATCATCGCCTGTTAGGATCGTCTCGCATCGTGTATTAATTTAAATTTAGCGAGAACATGGGCATAAGGACGAGAGCGAAACGAGGCACAACCTCGGACAAGTCCTCTACATCGGACAAGTCAAATGTTCCAGAAACTACAACTAACACAAGCTCATCAGATTTACAACATGAGTCCGAAATGATGGACACTTCTGACATACAACCCACAGCAACATCTGAAGCCAAGACCACAGAGTCATCAGAAGCTTCCGAATCTCTCGAAAGACCAACCAAACAACCCAAACTAGAACCGAAAGTACCACTAGACGAAGGAGAGGAAACGCAGAAATCAACCGAGTCATTAGAACCAATCGAGAGAGCAGAGGGGGTTGAATTAACGGGTAACACGCTAGAAGCTAATTTATCAGATAAAATAGAGGATGGACAAGCGACAGACCAAACCAACCATATAATCGTGCCCAGTTACTCCGCCTGGTTTGACTATAATTGTATTCACTCTGTCGAGAGGCGCGCGTTACCAGAATTTTTCAACTTCAAGAACAAATCCAAAACACCGGAGGTCTACATTGCTTACAGAAATTTCATGATCGATACCTATCGTCTTAATCCTACCGAGTATCTCACTTTTACAGCTTGTCGACGTAATCTAGCTGGCGATGTTTGCGCAATTATGCGAGTGCACGCTTTTTTAGAACAGTGGGGTCTCATCAATTATCAGGTCAATCCAGCTATGCGACCTACACCCATGGGTCCACCTTCTACGTGTCACTTTCACGTGCTAGTTGACACACCCTCTGGCTTAAAACCGTTTGAAGTCAACGCTAAGCCGAAGACCCAAGCCAGTGCCACACCGGGTTCAGCAACCCCTACTTCTGGCATGCAAAACATGCCACCAGCTGTCACAACATCTCAACCAGAAAACAATGGTAATCCAACAGTAGACGCGAAAAAAGCTATTAAAAAAGACCTAGCCTCGATAAGTGATAATGGGCTAAAGACGGACCAATACGCCAAGAAGCGTAACAGTCAGCACCGTGAATGGGAAGAGTCAGAAACGCTTTCCTTATTAGAGGGCATAGAGATGTACAAAGATGACTGGAACAAAGTATGTGAACATGTTGGCAGTCGTACCCAGGACGAGTGCATCTTACATTTTCTTCGCCTACCCATTGAGGACCCCTATCTAGAGCGCCATCAACTTAATGACCTCAGCCCACCGTTGAACCAACCGATACCATTTTCGAAGACAGGCAATCCAATTATGTCTACTGTGGCCTTCCTTGCTTCAGTTGTAGATCCACGCGTTGCTGCTGCAGCCACCAAGGCTGCGCTCGATGAGTTTTCAAAACTTTCCGACGATGATGCGAAAGAATCGAACTCAAAAACGGAGCCTAAAAATAATGAACAGAACTTGTCTACTGCAGCGGCTTGTGCTCTCGGAGCTGCCGCTGTTAAAGCCAAGCATTTGGCGGCTATCGAGGAGCGCAAGATCAAATCGTTAGTTTCCGTCCTCATAGATACTCAACTGAAAAAGTTAGACCTGAAAATGAAACATTTTGAGGAATTAGAAGCTCTAATTGACAAAGAGAGAGATACAATTGAAAACCAAAGACAACAACTGCTTAAAGACAGGCAAGATTTTCATATGGAACAGGTTAAAGCAACCAACCAGTAATCATGTATAAACGTATGTTGAAGTTGATCTGACAACTCTATTCACCTTTCGCGACAATTTCAATTCTTTTAGATAAAGCAACCAATCATCGGAGTTACTTGAGGAACTCGTACTAAATGTGACGATGGAGATCTAATATCTGCGCTTGATATGAACGCGCAGATATAGTTTGACCTGCTTTGCGAATCTACTCTTGGTAGTAGTTGCTCTCTTACTAGTCGTTTCCGCTTTCTATTGAGACAAGACTTATCGATGGTGCCCAGTACTAATGCTATGCAGTTTATCAACCAGGGCGCTTTGTTACGACTGATTCGCAAGTAACGGTCGTAAAAACATAAACTTGTGTGGTTATACATACATACGTGTTTGTTGTCTCTATGAGGGCAACCTATTCGGGGACTAAAAATTCCTTATGTTTCCAACACGGAAGCAATAAAAGTAATTGCATCAGATTCGAGCCTCGCCTTCGCTCAGATCACCACGAGTTGATCCTGCGTGGGCACCAATCTATCTATGCATCCGTTGCGATCAACTGCGCTCATTCGATTAGATCCGGAGCTCTCTATTGGAAAGGTCGCGCGCATTATAGGTTAATAGCAAGACTGTGAGTGGTGCCTTCCATGAGCTTCTGTATGTTTCTATCTTCGGGCAAAAATTTCTCCACCGAGTGGGATACCAGTCGAGACTCCTGAAGATGAAAAAAGATATTCCTTGTTGGTGATAAAATAGGGACTTCAATAGAGAATCCGGTTCCATCGTCCTCTGCAACCATCTCTCGAAATAAACTCAAGTTCCCATGGGTAGGCGGCAGAAATGGGTTGAAATTGTGTTGCAAACGACTATGGTCCAACTATCCGCCCCCCTAAATTGCTCATCCTGAGCCGCGATAACAGGGCCTGCCCAAGCAAGGCCCAGGTGGAGCTGGGCACTTGTCCCACAACTTCTGCCCTACCTTCGATGGCTACAGAGTGATAGACTATGGGTAATTCTAATAAAACTGACTCACTCAACTCTGGCACTAATCATTGTGTCGACTATTATTGTTATTATTACCCCTTCCAGGCGGTAAAATTGGCTAAGTTTTGCCGCCTCAGCTCAAAGAGATTGGGCCGGTCCAATCGGTAGAGAAGCGACGTTTATATTGCCGACAGGGCCACAAACTCTTGTTTCTTTCATTATTGTTTCCATTATGTCCATGTCCAATCAGACCAAGTGTCTTTAATGTTAACCATAAGTCGAAGCCCATGCAGTTTAGAACAACTGTTGCAAGTTCGCACAGGTGTGAAGTAGGATGGGCGGCTGCAACGACGACGGCTTGCGTCATGGTGTTGGCTTGATTCAATTTTCCTGCCTTGTTTTGCGCGGGTAAAGATCAACACCGACTCCTAGTCAGGGGAAGCTGTTTCCAACTTTTTCGTGGTGAAAAGAATTCAGTTGGAACTGCAATCTCGGGTGTGAGAGCAGGAACAAAGAGGAAGAGAAGCAATGAAATCAGACCAAAGTGGAAAAGGGCAACCAAGATCTCGATAGGGGCAAAAGGGGCTATCAGAGCTCCAAGGATCTCAGTTTCTCGCCAGCTGCTTGAAAGCTAGCAATTAAACATCTAGCGATTCAAATCAACCTAGATCGGAGATCCTATAGCGAGTTCTACTCCGCATCAGCCTCTCTCCACCTCCCTCTCTAGTATCGAATGAATTCTTTGTTTTATTATTATAATTATTACACTGTTAATTGTTAGCCAGATTCTACAATGATATTATGGACTATATAGCAGTTGGAGAGCGAATTGGTGCCGATGGTGCCACCATCGGCGTTGGGGGGTAATATATTCATCATTGTTTCTAGCAGCAGTAATATACATATGTGGCATCCCGAGGGTGGAAGTGAGTTTCGCTTCTTTCAACCGCCGGCAGGCAAGGCGGCCAATCAAGTTGAATGTGTTGATCAACAAGGTATCATAAAACTCTCTCAAGCAACTGTCTAAATCACCAATAGGAACAATACAACAAGCGGCTGTTTATATGTATGAGTCTATTTGTTTGTCGTCAAATGAGGCAAGAGAGGGAGATCAAGAAGGTATAGAGAAAGAGGGAGGAAGAGAGGGAGAGAGAGCGGGAGAGGCCCTTGAGGTTCAACAGGCTTCAACATCAACCTCAGCGGCTGGAGCCTGGACCGCTCGAGCCGATTCCATTCCCTTCCATATTCTCCCGCTTACTTCTTTAAATTTATTCTCCACGACTATCCGAGCTGATGGCAATTGTTTTTGATTTTGGTTCTCAATCGGAGTGCCTGATATTTGTTCACCATGTTTATACACTAAACAGTCCTCTACTTCTTTACCCTCCTCCTCTACTCTCCTCCTTCTTCTTCAACATCCATTTCCCCGTGAGCCTTCCAATTGCGCGCCGCCGCCATGGCGCTTCTCTCCCACTTCTTCTTCTCTCTTTGCTTGCCGACAAGCCGAGCGCCTTATTCAATCATCGGCTGAGCAAACGCAAACCAAGCCACTTCCTCCCCAAGGCACCAGTTGCAATCTACCTGGCAGCGCTCTGCAAACGAACGTCCTGAGACAGCGGGACAGGTGGAGAGTGGGAGCGAGAGAGCGGAGGCAGGTAGAGTGTGCTCGCCTCCTTGCAACGGCCTCCAACGGCGGCGCTCACTCAAGTTCGCACGGCGTCGAACGCAAACAAGGGTTATAGATTCGAACATATTCAAACTTGTACTAGTTTCATCGAACGCCCAGGGAGGAGTACCAATCTTTGACTGGGCTAATGTAGAATACAACAACTTGAAGATGGCTCGCCGGGCTCAGGCTTTGCCGACACTAAACAAGCGCCCTCACAGGGCGTTAAATTTGTTTATCAGGCGAACCAAGGGGTTTGTTGTTGGACCTGGTGCTGTTGTTGCTGGTGTTGCTGGCTTTGGTTGTGGCTGTGTAGGCTAAGCGAGTGGCTGTGATGCAACTGTTGCTGGTTGTGTTGCTGGCCCATGAGCAGATTTGCTTGATGCTGGTGGCCGACTGAATTGTAATAATATTGGTGGTGGTTTGCTTGCGCTTGCTGATGATGGTGCTGGTGATCCATGAGCATCTGGTTGACTGTTAGTACTTGGTGCTCTTGGGGTTGTTGTAGGAGCTGCTGGTGCTGACTTGGAGGAGTGGAACTTGCATTGGAGGGAGCACTTGCTGGAATAGTGGGCCCAGTGGAATCAGTTTGCACCGGCGACAATTCGGATCGCTGCGGTTGCTCTTGGAGCTGTTGGTCATCGTGCATGTCAGCCTGGCGCTGCTGGTGCTGGTGTTGGTGAACATTGGCTGCAGTTGCGGCCGCCAGCTGCGTATATTGCGAGGACCATTGATGATGGTGGTTCTGGTGATAGTTGTGTGCGACCAAGCTGTTTCCAAAGGGTAGATGGTGCGCCTGTTGGTCGACCTTTAAGTTGGTCATCGGGTGGTGATGCAGTGTGTGATTTGTATGATGTGTTGGAGCTATCACTGGGTCAATAGCATTCAAGAGTGTTGGTGTGTGATTGTGCTGAAAATGGTGATGATGGTGGCCGAGCAAGTTCATGTCGACTGGCCTGTCGCGTCCATCCTGGAAAGCCTTCGCAAACGGGTTAAACTTAATCTTAAGCTTCGTGACCTGTAACAGCGACCAAAACGATTAGAGACTGACAGACAATGGAGATTTAGTATGAAAGATAGTAGGTTCAGGCGTTGTACTCACGTTCTCATTTTGGTATGCTGTTACAGCTATAAACTGGGTCTCAGTGAATTGGAAGGTGTCGATCTTACCTCGTTGGAAAGGTTTATCGTCAGTGGACACTCTAATTACATGGATCTTTGGCTGATACTTGTGCAACGAGTTCAAGACCACCTGGCCCTGTTGGTTTGTTGGCTTGTTTGTTAGTTTTGCCTTTGAGAAAGTGATCGGATCCTTCATCCAGTGGGCGCCAAAGTTCGGTGATTCAGGATGAACGTAAAGCGATTTCGATGAACTCGGCTCGGACTTGCCCCCTGGAGCCCATTCGCCGTTCACGTATTTCCACCTGTGGGATTCCATCTGAACAAACTCTATGGCTATGAAGTACATGGCCCGTGGATCAAGGTTGTTGATTGAAACCTTGATGACAGGGAACATCCGCCGCCCGCTTTTGGTTACAATCATTTCGTTTGTTTGGCTATTGAATGCTCGCCAAAGTTCGGGCTCCTCAAGTCTGGCTTCGGCATATGAGGAAACGGAGGACACTACTGAGGAAACGGAGGATGAGGTGGAGGATGAGCTTAAATGCTGGCGCTGGTATTGGGCTTGCAGATGTGCTTGATGTTGGTGTTGCTGAGGGTGTTGTGGCTGGTATTGGCCTCTCTGGGCCTCAACTAGCTCGGACTTGATCGATGTTGGTGATGAATCAAAATCTTCGGAAATAGCGCCAGACAATTCGAGCTTGCTCGGCCCTTTTAGTGCATAAGATGAGATGGCTGTCACTTGAGTGAGAATCTCGTTCTCATCCATCTTCGAGCAAGTGGTCAATTGAGTTTCTCGCACTAGATAGGACACTCACGTAAGCACTCGTCACGATCAAAGCAGCACACTAGACAGTATATAGCTCACTGTAATCTTGAAAAAACATACACAAACACACGCAACTCACCGACTAGTTAGCGACTTATCGCCAACTTATCCCCTATCAAACTCTAAACCCTCCAATTGCCGGTTCTATGGGATTTAATGCCCCCACCTGTCAGGTATTAGATCTGATTTTGCTTCTCAAGCTTTGGCGGACTTACAAGCTGTTGGTAAACAATTGAGTGTTATGTTATCGAGTTGACAACAACTACTCAATTCCTGTGTCCAGCAGCCACCTAATCTCCCCGAGTGACCCTGACGAACGCTGCTCATTCAAGCTCCTGATGAATGTCTAGTCTCGAGATTGAGGTATTGGCTGCGGCAACCCAGGCCAACTGTCTTTCAACCTGCTCCCTCTCTCCCTCTTCCTATCACTCGCTTTAACTAGTCTGGTTGGAACTTCTAATCCCTCTTGAGCCACCAGCGGCGCCGCTTCAAAGGCAATGGGTTCTCTCTCGCCTCGAGTGGTAACACCTCGAGTTGAAGCAACAAATCAAGTGTGCTAGACAGGCCACTTGGCATACGATATGATGGTGGTGGCCATCGGCTGGAGCCATCTCGAACTCCAATAGCTCTGGTGCTGTGCTGCGGCTTGTGCGCATGTGCGAACAGGTTAACTATAACTAGCCCCATGCAACAACAAGTGTTTTCCTCCAAAGTGCATCCTCGTTTAGTTCTGTTGCTCGTAGGAAGTAAATTGGTCGAGAACGTCGCTAAACAACGATGTCTTCCTCCTTTTCCCTCCCGCGAGCGACTAAGACAGACGGAGGGAGGATAATTAGCGAAATATAGGCTCGTCTTGAACTTGCCTCGAATGGTTGCCAGAAATTAAGATACGTCACAAACATCGGCACAAGCTTGATTTGCTTCCGTAGGTACTTTGTCTAACCATTCGGATTCAAGCGAAGGTTTGCATTTTGTGCTTTCCGATTCAAGATACTTCCGCTATTGGAGTCGAATCGAATCGATGATTCGTCGGATCCAAACGACTCCAACAAATCTCACATCACCCGCAAGCAGGCGAGCCGCAGCGCTATCTATCTTCACAACCATAAACTGTTTGGACCCTTGGGAACGTTTATGAGCGGTAAGTGGGCCCAGATGTCGATTGACTGGACTGATCCGGCGAACGATATGTCCAATTCGCTTACGGAACCAGTCGCACTTTAACCCAGATGGTATCATAGCATCGCCAGATTCAATCCGAATTGCTTCTGGATCCTAATTTCAAAATCCGCGCCAATAGTGTAATTCACCGCTGATGTACGAGCACATGACTTTTCACCCCCGTTCATCAAACACGACGCCATTGTCCAGTGACGGGGGAAAGCACAAAACACACGGTGCCGCAAGTGCGATAGCTTTTTGTGCACAGAATTTCCGTTTCCATCATGCTTTTCGAATTGGTACAATTGCATGTTTACCCAATTTAAAATCACAGACCAGTTCCTTGTTCCGGAATTTTACATGTCACCGGATAACTGCAACCTATCTCCGGCTTAAACCGCTCCCTAGAGTAGTACCAATTCATTAGCTTCCTCTGGGGACTAACTATTGCAATCCACCTACGACCAACTTAAAGCCGCCTAACCGAAGGGACTAGTTAGATTCCACACATACAATGGCCAAGAAACCAGATCCAAATGAGGTTAAGATAAGTAAGTATGGCTGAAGAACTCGTCATCGCCTTCGTACGGCTGTTTGCTTTGTGTGTCTGTGAGGGTTAATATTAACCATGTTTCTTTGTCCTCGTGATAGTCTTTCTAAGGGCAGTTGGTGGAGAGGCTGGAGCCACATCCTCACTCGCTCCGAAGATTGGTCCCCTCGGTTTATCACCGAAGAAGGTCGGTGACGATATAGCTAAAGCTACCGCAGATTGGAAAGGCCTCAAGGTGACATGTAAGCTAACTATTGTCAACCGTCAAGCCACTATAGAAGTTGTTCCGAGTGCTGCTTCTCTCGTCATCAAAGGACTCAAAGAGCCTCCTAGGGATCGAAAAAAGGTTAAAAACATAAAGCACTCGGGTAACCTGACGTTCGATGAAATTATCAACATCGCCAGAGTGATGAGACCCAGAAGCCAAGCTAAGAAACTTCAAGGTACAGTTCTTGAGGTTTTAGGAACAGCCCAGAGTGTTGGTTGCAGTGTAGAGAATTCGAAGCCTCACGATATAGTCGATAAAATTAGATCAGGTCAACTCACGGTGCCTGACGAAGAGTAAGATTGTGACTGGAAGCTCCACGATGGGCGAGATTAAAATTATTGAATAACCTGAAATGGAAGTCTATACTTATTCTTCAACATGACCCCAGTTAAATATCAAGGGTTGTGAGTCAAAGTTAGAATTGGCGATAGGTCTCGCGCATAACATGTTTAATTTCGTATTAATTTAGATAATTATCTTGAACATCCTACAATAACTTCACTTCGCGCCTCCTAGCCCACTACCGGGTGTCAGATTGCCAGCCCGAGACTGAGACATAAAGTTTTGCCTCACTTCTCTGATTTTATGCTGTAATTGCTTCTTGTTGGCGAATACTGAGTCATGCTCGGCCAAAAATCGATTGGTCGCAGATGCTGACGGGAAGAAGGTTCCCTCGTCATTGAAAAGTTCCATTACTAAACGTCTCTGTTTACTTAACGTGCGTCTATGTGAGGTAGACTCTTTGGTATCATCTGCAGTTAAGCAGGGTGATGTTGGAGTGTGAAATGAGGCAGATAGTGGCGTGTTTTGCTTGGAGCTTGATAGACTGAGATCCAGTTGGTCGCGCGATGACACAATGGCTGCGGAGAGATCGAAGCTAGGGCCAAAGAAGCGCTGTTGCACTCTATGGTTTTCCGGACTACAACTACTAGCGGTGGTGGCTGCAGGTGAGGCACCCGAGGAGGATGCTAGTGTAGACGGTGCAGTTAATGGTGGTGCTGATAGAGGTGGTGTAGAGAGAGGAACAGGTGGAGAGAAAATGGCACTACTGCTATCTCTCCTGGGCCCGGGTCCGCTTGTGGTGGCCGAGGGCGAGGACTGGCTTTTCGAGCACCACTTCCATTCAGGATGCTTCTTGAAATGGTCCTCCTTCTGCTGAAACGCCTCAATCTTGTACTTGTTCTTCTCACTTTGATCCAAACTGTACCACCATTGGCCGAGAATTTTGGAAACAGTTCGGTTATCGCTATTAGGGTGGCGCTGATGAACTAGTGGTCGATATTTTCTAGAGAACAGGATAAACGAGTTGGATGGACGCTTGATGTGGCCCTCATCTTGTCTTTGGCTCTTATGCTGTTGTTGTTGTTGTTGATTATGAGCCTGCTGCTTGGCGGTGGCCGTTTGGGTTTGTTGATGGTCTATGAGCTGTTGTAGAAGTGGCGGTGGAGGTTGCGGTTGGGTTTGGGTGGTGGCAGCATGTGGTTGGTTAGTTTTGGAGCTGCCGTTGTGGCGAACAATCGGTGCAGTGTTGTTGCCAGCGTTGTTGTTGTCGTTGTTGTTGTGCTGCGTTAGGTCGTGAGTGTTCAAGTTAACAGATGCGTTTAGACTGTTGAGACTTCCATTGGTTGCGACACTAGGCGCCAATGGTGGTCCGCTGCCAAGTTGGGCACCATTATTGTTGCTCATAAGTTCTGAGTTATTGTTGTTGGTATCAATGGTGAAGAGTGGTAAGAGCGTGCGCCATTCAATCACTTGGTTTCGTCGCAGATCGTACGGGCCACTCTGGCTCGGCTCGTCCGAAGCCTGGAGATGATTGTAGCGAGTGTTGTTGTTGTTAATATGATTGAGATGGTTTTGTTCGATGGCGCGAGTCTTGAGCGAGACGAGCATATCTGCCGCCTGATGGATGTCGAAGTCCATTGGAACCCGCGAGCCAGCTTGGCTGCTAGCGCTGGCGCCCGTTGAATCCATGGCGGCGGCGGCCAGCGGGTTTGGGAGCGGGAGGAGGAGATTGCGGCGGAAGAGGTTGGTCTTCGCGTGTTGGTGAGCTTTAGTGGTCTTGGCGCAACCAGCGGTCGGTTGGTTTTAAATGTAAATGTCTGTCCGATGGGGACTCTGAGCGAGCCATTAGGGCCGTGGGTTGTGCTTGCCGGGCTCGGCAGTGGCTCTCGCTCTCCCGTTTTCCCTCACTCTCGCTGTCGCGCTCGCTCTGTCGCTCACCCACTCGCTCGCCTCCTCTCTCTCTCTCGCTCGCTCGCTCGCTCGCTCCCCTCGGCCCGCCTCTTGCTATGGGTGATGTGCTAGCGCTGGTACGAGTCGCGAGCTGCTAGTGCGCAGGCGTTGTTGCAGGTTGGCCCAGGGCCCGGGCTCAAAAAAAGGGCCGCCGGCCAGCGAGCGGCGCGGTGGTTGCGCTCGCTCTCTGGACTTCACTGTGCGGCCGCTGCCGCTGCGGCCGACGCGCCAATGCTGCCGACGCCAGCCAGTGAGAGCGTTCTAGTTGTTCGCTCTGGATGTTTGTCCTGTTTGTTGTTGAATGCCGATTGGTAGGCCATTGAAAGTAGCGAGAAAAAGGACTAAGAATTGCGGACGCATTGCGGACTGAGAGTGCAAGCGCAGAGGGATGCGATTTGAATCTGCCCGTCACTCGCCCTGGCCGCCGGGCCCGCTGTGAGCTGATGCTGGTGCTGTTGTTGTTGTGGTTCCTCTCCTTTGTCTAGCCTCGCGCGCTGCACTGGAGGCGGCGCAACGGAGGGGGCAGTTAAAATTCGGCCGGGCCAGCGCCGCTTGGGCCAAGCCGGCGCAACCTGCTGGCTGGCTGGCTGGCTGGCCGGCCGGCCGGCCGCAGCCGCCAGTACAGTTAGCTGCCCGGCCGGCGACCATGATCTCGTGATAATGGCGCACTGCGCGCCCGCCTAGCTCGGGCTCATCTTGGCGGCTGGCAGACTGGCGCCTCCACTTGCGCTTGCCTCTCCACTTGCTCTTGCACTTGGGGCGGCCGTTAAGGGAGCTCCGCTCGCGCCTATGGGCTCGCGGCGCCAGCTCGCAACCATCCACTCTCCTCTGGCCCAGATCAGGGACCTTCGAGCTAGCTGGCTGGCCGGCCGAGATCATGCAAACCAATGGGCCTCCACCGGCCAGTTGGCGCCCAACCTCTCGCTGCTCGTGTCACCTCTCGCGTGCCTCGTTTGCCAGCTAGCGGCGGACGTGAGGACACCACAATGGCGCTGATTCACAATGCTCGCCAGCCAAGTGCAAGGTTTGGCCAGTCAGTGAACCCGAGCACTTGCCGCAGCCGCCAAAACAGTTCAAACGCGCGCAGGCGCTCTGAGGCCGCGCCGCGCTAGCCACCTTGGGCGGCCGTCTCAGGTCGAGACTCTCGGCGCATTACGCTCGCCTGACTCACCGCCCATTCGAGGCCATGACTCCAGCCCACGAACGCTACCAGACAATCAGGTGTGATAACTAGTAATATTGACCGGCT
>Ga0268249_1000145_pt1 | contig 45369 bp, 29 predicted proteins | sample AgamicAtPe_FD_200257 | JGI IMG/M metagenome (GOLD analysis project Ga0268249, IMG submission 200257) | Agave microbial communities from Guanajuato, Mexico - At.P.e (v2) (version 3) | ecosystem: Host-associated > Plants > Phyllosphere > Phylloplane/Leaf | place: Guanajuato, Mexico | collected... | reverse complement strand
AGCTTGCGCAGGGCTGTGTGAAGGAAGGCGCGCTGCTCCTTCCAGAGGGCGCCGTCCGAGTTGACAATCCCGTAGCCTTGCAGGATTCGCGTCAGCTGAGTGTCCGGGCGGCCGCTGAAGACTGGCTGCTTGAAGGCCTGACGGACGAGCGAGGCGTCGTTCAACACAACGACCCTAATTCCGCCCAAGAAAATCTGATAGATGGGACCATAGCGCTCACTCAGGGAGGTTAGCGTTAGGTGAATCTCGCGCCCAACGAAGGGCAGGTAACCAAGGAAGGGTAGGCCAGTTGGTCCGGGCGGAAGTTTTAGGTGCGCCAAGGAGGAGTCGCTATGGCGGCGGCGCCGGTCCAAATGTTGATGCGAGTGGCCAAGTTGCAACTCGCGCGCTTTGAAACCCGAGAGCAATTCTGGTTGCGACTTGCGCCTCTCCGCTTGCTCTGGCTGCCTGTTGAAATTTATAAAATTGAATAATTTCCTAGTATCAAACTTACTGTCCTCCACAACCTCTTGCTCAGTTTGCCTGTTTGCGTGCAGTTGCGAGTCTTGGTGGCTTGGTGTTGCGCGCAACCTGTTGCGCCGGCCGCTCCTTGGCGCAAGCAGCTTGACCAGAAGCACACACATGAGTATCACGAGTATGAGACGAACCATGCTAACCATGGCACTTGCGGCCACTTCGGGCGCGCTCGCAGCTAAGCCAAACTGCTGCCTCTCGCCTGGCGCCAGGTTCACAAAATCAAGCTGAACCCTTTTGAGCTGCTGGTATTGACTAAGTTGCACTAGGAGCTTTGTGTTGTTGTCGACCACTTGGCCTCCATGCGACTCACCGGCGCAAGGGCTCCGCTTGCGGGCCTTCGGGAGCTGGGGGAGGTTCTTGTTTTTCCTGTTCTCGTTGCTACCTCTCTCTCTGCTTAGCCGGCATGGCTGCCCCTCGAGCCGCATGAGGCCGCTGAAATTGTTGGCCCTGTCTCGCTCCTCGTCGCCCTTCGAGCCACTCGAGAGTGCTGCCCCCTGCGGCCAGCTCGACTTGCTGCTGCTGCTGCTGCTTGTTGGCGCTGACACTGACGACAACATGTATTGGGCGCCCAAATTGCCTTCCATCGCGCTAACTTTGCTCGCCTGTTGCTCGCCAAAGGCTCTACTTGCGACTTATTGTTTGAATGAGATGAATTAGCTTATCCTAAGTTGAGTAATGTTTGCCCGCTTCTATGATTGGCGTCGTTGGCCAGTTGAATCAGATTGAATGGTTGCGGATCCGAGTTTAACGGATCTTCTCAGCTTGAGCTCTTGATAGCTGAGCAGATAGATCTAGTTGGCAAATGAACTCGAGCGCGAGGTGAGCTGAGAAAATGTCGCACAAGTGGATCCGAGCTGGACCAAGTTGGAGAGTCTGCGCAGCTCTTGTTCTCTCCCTCTCTCGCTCTACAACTCCCTATCTCTGTCCATCTTACTCCCCTCTCCCACAGTCCTGCCAGTCTCTCTCTCTCTCTCACTTCTGCTCGCCGCTTGTTGCTCTTAGTAACTTCGCCACTATTCTACTAACCAACTCTCTGTTTGCAATTCTCGACGCCACCCAATGACCAGTCGAGTCAAATCAGTTGGAAGCCGTTAAGAGGCGAAGGCCGGTCACCAAATGAATGCTGTGTTAAATACCATTAGCCTAGATGGCGCCTTTGAACTCAAAGGCGAATCCTGTTGGCGGTTGCGGTCATTAGCTCCAGAGAGTTCTGTTATACTATGATCGGATTATAGTGCGCCAAACTCTCTGGCACCTGTTCTTGTTTGCGCTCTATCGCTCGTTTGCCACTCGAAGGTGATGAAATACATGTGTGCGTGTGTGCGTCTGTGCGCGCGCGTGAGCTATTGTTCAGGGAGGGAACTGAGAGCGGGCAAACAAGCGCAGGTGTCCCTGCCAACGGTTCCAGCCATGGCCATAATCTCGAGCCCGCGGCCAACTCGGATGGGCCTTGCAGTTTCATGTGAGCGCTCAAAAGGAGCCGACATCTGTTAGCGCAGGCAAGTCTACAGAGATGAAGCAAGAAACCCGAGAGACAACGACCTCACTTGTCCTTCCGGACTTTATCTTGACCGCCAGAGACAAATCAAATACTTCTGTGCTAAAACTATACTACATTTGGACTCAGCTGATTAGCTCGTCGCTCAAGGCAGAGCCATCCTCTCTCTTTCTCCGTTGCTTGCTTTGACCAAACTATAATAATGCAACCCCGTTCATACGATCACATTTGTTTACATGCGACAGAGTCGATCTCTCGGAGGCTTGGAGCTATAAGCATCAACTTTTTGCGATACATCACATCGCTTTGGATTGGGTTTCTCTCTAAATAGACGGTTTTCAACTTTGGCAATTCCTTCAACTCTTCCACATGAGACCAATTGCTTATTTTGTTGTCATTCAACCATAACTCCTCCAGACCCTTCAGATGGCTTATGTTCTCGATTCTGTCGAGCTTATTTTCGGCAAAGTCTACAGTTTCTAGAATTAGATTCGAGTCTAAGTTTTCTATTCTTTCAACACCATTGTGGCTCATGTACAACTGCGTTAGTTGGGTGTTACTGTCAAGATTCTCTACTTTTGTTATCCTGTTACTCTGTATGCTCAACAGCTCCAGCTTCCTGAGATGGCTCAAGTTTTCCAATTTTGCTATCTTGTTTTTACCCAAGTATAACTCTTTTATATTCACAAGAGCGTCCAAGTTCTCAATTTTCCTTATCCGATTTGATCCCAATTCCAACATATCTAATTTTACCAAGCTATCGAGATTTTCGATCTTCTCAATACGGTTATTTACCAGGTACAATTTGCGCAAGTTCACCAATTTATCAAGGTTCTCTATCTTCTTGATTCTGTTGAACGACAAATCTAGAATATCCAGATTAACCAATTCATCAAGATTCTGTATCACAGCGATTTGATTATCGTACAATTCCAACTCACGCAAGCTCTTCAGAGTGCTGAGGTTTTCTATCTGAGAGATCAAATTATTTCGGAAAGAAATAACCTCAACCTTCGTGAGATGACTTATATCGCCGATAGAGCGAATCCGGAAATGGTTCAGGTTTACATCGACCTCGTTCGGATCTATTGATGTCCAGTCGAATTCTTCGCCCTGTTCATCTGTTTCATCCTCTTTGTGTTGCGCCTCTCTATTGGTACTCAATTCAGATATATCAACCTGCTTAGAGTGTTTTCCCTCCTCCTTCCTCTGTGCTTGCTGGTCACCTGATTGTTGTCCCTCCTCGTGCGATTTGCCTTCCATAGTTTATCTTTCTTCTTCCCATCAATCCTTGTTGCCTAGAATTCTATTTCAGACTCTTAATCGATAACACCATTCAAATTTTATCAATCCTTTCACCTTACGTTCCAACAACAACAGAGTCACCGAAGCTCATATTTGTCTGTGCTGCTCAATTCTTTTCCATTCCCTAACAGTGCTGCAGTCCACTGCTGCTCTGTTATTGGTTTTTACGGAGCTGGTCGAGAGTAGGTAACTTGGATAAAAAATGAATAAGTATTAGGATTATTATTGACGACAAACCTTAGCTAGTATGTGTAATTAGATTGATCATCAACCCGATGGCCAGAAGAATCATCAGTTCTTGTCATGAGCTCATACTGAAATGATGGAGCCACATTTAAATTAGGATTCAATACCTGAGAGTAAATCTTTCTAGCCTTAAAAATTCGCAGATGTTCTCGAATTCCATTCACTTAGAGTCAATGTCTCACTTGGAGCTCGCCATCCAGACGGAGTAGTAGTACATCAAAACCTTTGCCTCAACAAAGTCGTCAAAAGACAACTCCCCAAACATGGATAACCATGATCAGGAATCTAGGAAGGAGGGATCTAAGCAGATTCAAAGTAGCCCAATTGCTGGAGACGGGCCACCTACTACAGTCAGACCGGAGCGTATACAATATCCCTCCAGAGATGGGACATATTTTAGCCAACTCTACAATCAGCCTCTCGTAACAACCCTGAGCAGTTTTAGCCATGTTGCTAATTTAGTGAGGAATCCATATCTAAATGTTGACGAATTTGTCAGACAAGCAGGCAATCGTCGCAAGCATCAAAGAACTAGTGAGAATTTCGTACAAACATTGAATAAGAATCGTGACTCACCTACACCAGCCCCGCGGACAGTGCAAGAGATGAAGACGTTCGTTGCGATCGGTCCCAATACATCTTCATCATCCAATAATGACGCCGACTTACCACAAACAAACAACGTGGCGCATGAGAATCAAATGCCCATATGTGTTCTACCTCCGATAGAATGCACGAACAAGCGTGGGCGTCTTGAACCTCTAACTATCGAGGAGTATGAGACGAAACTTCGCTTAACGGCCACAGATCATGAACTAATTGAGCGTATATTCCTGGGTGGCATGTCCTCAAATCAACTCAGGGCTGCGTTATGGCCTTACCTGTTTGGCCTTATAAACCATCGTGGCTCCTTTGAGGAGTTCGAGAGCCTACCAAGTGGAGCAAAAACTTTCGTTTTCATCGAACATGAGGGCAATATTTCCAGATGGCGTGAACTATCTAAATTGTATGACACCTATGAGGCCCAGTGGAAAGCCATATTACCTGACCAGGAAACGAGATTTTCAGCATTCCGAGAAAGGAAGTCACTGATTGAAAGAGACGTCATCAGATGCGATAGGTTGCATCCATTCTACGCTGAAAAACCGCAAAACCTGACAAATTTAACCAATTTGCTAATGACTTACATGATGTATGACTTCGATATTGGCTACGTCCAAGGAATGTCTGATCTAGGTGGACCAATATTATATATGTATCAAGGAAATCTGGTCAAATCCTTCTGGATATTTGTAGAAGTGATGAAACTATTCAGACGCAACTTTGAACTAACTCAAAAAACCATCCACTTCCAGCTAAACTGTCTTTACGAGCTTATAAGACACACCGATCCAATATTTGCGCAATATTTGGAGGAGAACGATTCATCAAATTGTTTTTTCGCTTTCAGGGCCATTGTTTGCCAGTTCAAGAGGGAACTCATGAAAGACGATGAGGACGACTATAGCAAAGTGCTATTTCTCTGGGACACGATCTGGTGCGCCAAGAGAAGGTGCGACCTCCTGGAGGAGTTTAAATCCTTGGAACGGTTTGGAGAACATGATTCAGTAGAGCATAAAAGCATTAACGAGCCCTCGAAGCCGATCACTGAACAACCTGTAACAAAGAATGAAAATTACCTCGTGGGTCAGTTTGATCCAAACCAATCAGATACTCCAAGGTATCACCTAACTGAGACAGAAATTTTCGTTCTAGCTCTTTGTCTATCAATGATCCGTAGAGAGCGAGATATCATAATGGCGAATAGATTGGACGGCACGGATATTCATCTCCATTTCATAAATCCAAAATTAGCCAACGACTTGAACAGTTTCATTGAGCACGCAATCAACATATATTCTTTCCTGAAGAACGACTTCGATATCAAGAAACTGACGGAACCTGAGGAAAAACTCGTCTCAGCTGATTCGAATCCTGGATCGCCACAAGGTTCAGCTGAGGGTTATGATTTGCTCAGTGACTTTCTTGTCATAAATGGTGCCTCTGGTTCATAATAAACACAGATTGTTCCGTTGTTAAACAAATAGGTTCGTTTGAAAGGTGAGATCTATCACGTTTTGGGCTCAGACTCAACACAGATGTTGACGATAACCCTGGAATTTCTGGGACACGTCCATGTGCATGCGACCTTTTCGCTATGGAACATTATCCTCATTTGCTCAAAAACTCAAGATTGTCCTTCATTGAGAGTTCATCAATTTAGCTAATCCCATTATTTGCCATGCAGAGGTATCCAAAATTTTTAATGTTGGTCTGGTTTGCTCTATTTATAGCCGTCTCCCTGACAAGAGCTGATCTCGAGTCCGGAACTGTGGATGATGATGATTCCCTCGACAGTATGACCGGTGGAGCCACAATGAAACACCGTGACGATATTATAAACAGCATGCCAAAAATGCCAACAAAACAACCAGAGGTTCCTGTTGGAAAACTCCAGATAGGTATCAAGAAGAGAGCTGACTCCTGCGGGCGTCCCGCCCAAAAAGGAGACTCCCTACATATGCACTATAGGGGCTCCCTGAAAGATGGTGGAACTGAGTTCGACAACAGTTATAAGAGGGGCCAACCACTAGTATTTACACTAGGTATTGGACAGGTTATAAAAGGCTGGGATCAAGGCTTGCTCGGAATTTGCGCTGGCGAGAAACGTAAACTAGTCGTTCCGCCCCATCTTGCATACGGAGATTTGGGTTCGCCGCCAACTATTCCACCCGATTCGACCCTTGTTTTTGAGGTAGAGGCAGTGAAAGTTGAGGCAGGTAATCGACAAGATCTCTAGTCCGCCTAAGATAGGGAACAAACTATCGTCCATCATTTAAGCTCCACGACTGAATGATTCTTTGGTGTACGTATGATTGCCTGAGAAAAGCTAGAATAAACTAAGATTTTAATTTTACTCTACGGCAAATGTTTCAAATCGACCTTTAGGATTGTATTACGCTTGATCATTGGATTCCAGTGATTGTTGACATAAGTCTAGATATGACTGAGGAAGATCTAGGTCCTCGAGGTATCGTGCCTTTGACTGGCAGGACTGACTTGCAAACACTGCTGGTGTGCTTATACTTGGTGCATGTGACCTGTATCGCTCGCGAGAATAGAGCCCGAACGAAGGTCTCGCCGAGCTCAACAGCTTCCTTTCCACAGGCGGGCTCTATTATGCTATACATGCAAGCCCTGTACCTATCATAGGCGCAACAGAGTGTCTTTGGTCGGTCCTTCCAATTTTTCGAATCCTGTGTAGTCCTCTCGATCGCCGCCTGAAGATCGATCAAACATTTGTTTGTCTTTGCTCTTTGAAGGTTTAGACACTCGCCGTGCTTGATGAATTGTTTCCGGATGTTGCTGCCAGGAGTGCAGTAATCTTTGAATGTTTGCAAAACTCCATCAGAGACAAAGTCAATCAACAAACGCTGGCTCTTCGTGGCACAGCTGGTGGTGTAATTTTTGAAACAATTTTCAGTGTCTCCAAAGTAATGACATTGCTTATTCACGTCGTTTTCGGTGACCTTATTGTTTTGGGGAGATTGTGCAAATACAAGGACGGATGCAAGACATAGGTCAAGCTCTCTCAGGTGACAAGTCCTGGCGCCATCCACACAAACTTGCACAGCTGCAACTAGTCCAAGGACAACTGTCCGAGTTCTAGTCGTTAGGTTTTGCTCTTTCGATCAACGAGATATTCAACTCATCATCAACTTACCGACGAAATAGGTCTTAACGTAGGCTTGGATGCCCATAGTCTGAATTCCGCTGTCTTCTCAGACTTGAACTTTAACTGGATGCTATGTGAATCTTATCGGTGGGCCCTTGGTCAAGATCAGCGTCTGATTTAGTCGGAAAGAATTTCCACGTTGAGACCGAATACTTATCGCGCCTAACAAACTATGCAGCACGTCCGATCCATAAAATGAATCTACGGCCACAAAAAGCGCTGATTTAGCACTCGCTTTACCAGAAATGGCTGGGGATGGGGTGTAGACTTTTACCTTAGCTGATAGATAGTCAAGAAGCTCACATTTATTGCCTCCACTAGATTTAAGAACTCTGACCTTGGCGAAGGTTAATCACATTGGTGAACGCAACAGCCTTAGTTCTAAAGTTTAATAAAATCGAGTGTAGATGATTGAGGGTAGACGACTTCAAGTGAGCAGCTATGATATGAATTCGCACTAAGAGAGCTACCGACTGGGATCAAGGGGAGGCTGCTGTGTTTGAATTCGCACTCTCGTGTAATGCGCAAATGACGCTTTCACTGGACCTGACTTGATGATCGAGCTAATCTTGACTTAATACAAACAACTCGCACTTGAGGCCATTGAATGGCTGTCGAGTTGCTTGTTGCGAGACAAGCTCAGGTAGGTCTCTAGGAGGGTAACGAAGAAAGCTCTGTCTCTCATAAGTGGGGAAACGATCTAAGAAATCAGTCGATTGTAAAGCACTCGATGTTTTTCCACTCGGTTCTGTCTTGAAATTTATCAACATAATTCTCCAAAGCTGCCTTGTGCACCAGAGGATTTGGACTTCTCTTAAAACCGGGTATAATATAAGAGATTGTATTGTAAGGTGTGACATGGAAATTTTCTTTCAAGTATCCGTGACAGAGCAACAGACCGAGCACAGTTTCGCAATCGGTTCTGGTCAATGAAGGTTTGTTGATTCCATCTAATCTCAACTTTTTTGGCCCCTTAACTTGCATCCAAGCCTCGATCAGCTTGTTGGAAGTCATCTTCTCGTTCTTCCGACTAGCTTGGGCCAGTATCTCCAATAGATTCTCAAGCCAATCGCTTGCATCTAGAAATTCGTCCTTTTGAAAGGTGCTGCAAGTTTTAGCTCTATACCTACAATTATCGCAGCATTCTTTATCCGATTTCTCCTTCACTAATTGGTCCTCGAAATATTCCGCTATGAGTTGCTTGCGACACTCTTGCCGATTCAAACAGAACGCTAGCATCTGATAAACGCGCTCCTTGCCATTTCTCTCCCTGAAAGTTAGTGAGGTTGCACGGAACACATCTGAAAATCTATAGTAACAAACGCAAAATGCAGGCTTGCCATCTCTGCCCGCTCTGCCAGTTTCTTGATAATAGTTTTCGAGCGATTTGGATATCGAATAGTGGATGACAAATCTAACATCCATCTTGTTAATTCCCAAACCGAAAGCAACAGTAGCAGCAATGACCCTGCATTGATTATTATACCACTGTTGCTGAATCCTACTTCTCATCCTAGTATCAAGCTGCGCATGATAGGCTTGACAGCTAACACCAAGCGAGGTTAACTTTGAAGCTACGTCTTCCGTATCCTTTATGGTTAGGCAGTATATGATTCCACTCTGATTGTAAAATCTACCGGTGATGAGATCAACCAAATCAGGCACGTTGTCCTTGTTAGAGGTGGCTCGAATTTCGTAAACGAGATTCGGGCGATAGAAACTCCCCTTGTAGACGAGGCATTTTGGGATATTAAGCATCTTCTTTATGTCCAGTATGACTTGAGGTGTGGCTGTGGCTGTGAGACCTAGAATTGGGGTTTCAGGATACTGGCGTTTAAAAATATGGAGTGAGTTATAGTCCTTCCTAAAATCGTGACCCCATTCGCTACAACAATGTACTTCATCTATTACAAGGCGACTAAAGCGACCTGCAAGATACATCTTCTCAATTTGCGCTATAAAAAACTTTGACTTAGCCAATTTCTCAGGTGTAACGTAAATCAGCTTCAACGGTGAATTCGCATCGATCATAGCCGATGAAGCCCTCTTAAAGTCCTCTTTTGAGGTAGTGGAATTCAACACGACTGAGGGAATACCAAGTTGATCAAGCTGGACTGCCTGATCTTCCATCAGGGATAAAAGTGGCGACACTACGAGAGTGATACCCGACGATATTAGAGCTGGTAGTTGAAAGACCAAACTTTTACCACTGCCAGTGGCTGCAATGTAAATGCAATCTTTTTGACTTAAAGTGCAATTGATCACCGTCTCTTGAAGTCCTCTAAAGGAGTTGATCTTGAACACATTAACCAGTCTCTCTCTCAACTCCTTGGTCCACGGGAACGACTGTTTCTCATCGAACATGTAAGTTCCTAATGAGTCGTCCAATGCTTCAATTAGAGATTCTAGCTCCTTTCTTTCCTTTCTAAGATGAGATAGTTCCTTTGACATTTCACTTATCCGTATTGTGAGATCATCCAGTTTCCTACGAGCCTCGCGCAGTTTCTGCTGCTGAGTTACTCTATGTCGGTCCATCCTAAAGATTCTTGGCCGTGCTTTCCGAGAATAGTTTGTACTCACGACTAAAATAGGTGGACTAACTCATAACTCGATTCCGATTGGTTAAGTTGTGAGTATTTTACTCTTGGATGGTTCCAGCAATGGCCGAATATTTAAATATCCATTCGATTTTATTTATTTTCAAGGCTGTACAGCCGTCGACTGTATAGCTGCGATGAGCATGTCAGTATCTCGAAACAATCCTTCTGCGGCATTTATTTTTCTAAAGTAAGGGAGTCGTGCGTGGCAATTTGTTTGAGTTCTGAATCGAGATCCGGCTAACTCATCAATCCATCGACACCAAGTTAGGTCGTAATTCCCTGGATAACATAATATAATATAATATTCAATGAAACAACTCGATGTTTCTCGCGGAAACTAAACTTTTGAACGGGGACTCTCTCGAGTTGCTGCGCAAATACAGCGCGGCGGAGATCTAAGCACGCATTCCCAGAGCAACTCTACCATGATCGATGATATCCGGAGGATCTATCCGGAACTGCGCCTAACAACGATACCGACACCTGAGACACAGTTTTCTACTCTTAAGACGATAGAGGATGAACTATAAGCGATGACGATTAGGAATCCAAAACAAAAGCGTAAACACTATTTCAGCTGGCACGAGGACTTCATGTCCGTAGCATAATCAGTGGCATAACGTTCGAGGGATCCCTCAACCCAGATCGGTGCATGCATCGTAAACGCGCAGAATAAAAGTGTCGCGACCGGATACAACAGCATTGAGGCGTTGAGTTTAGTAGTGGAAGGCGAAAGTCTGCGAAACTCAAAACCAAAAATAATTACAAATTGTGCCAATAGCATACATACATGTATGAGCCAAACTGCCTCAATTTGAGGGCTTCAGCTAGAGCCAGGGGCTGAAACACCATCTGATGGAGAAACGACACTCGCATGGGACAAAACGGAGATCAGCGTTAGGCCTTGATAGAATTTCAAGTGCACCCGAGAGTATCTGCGCCAAAACGAAATAAACGACTCTATGATATCCGAAATCCGGTCTGGCAGTGTCAACCACAGGTACGGCTTCTGGAGAGTGTTTTTGGTTTCGATTAAGCTAAGCTAACTTGGCCGAGACATCCTATGAGAGGTCAAGATACTGAGTGAATGCAAATGAGATGCCATCCGTAGGGCCGTTTAGTTTGGTATTTTGTACTCATCTTTGCGATGAAGATTTTACGCTATTTTAGCGCACTGTTCAAAAGTTGTTAATTGCAACTCTCGCCTTGGGTTTCATGTTTCACATGAATTTTACGAGACCACGTTTCGTAGAAGACAAATACTTCGATGATAAGCCTAAGATATTGTTCAACTTAGCATTCAAAAAGTCCACCAGGGAATCATTGTAACCACTGAACGATTGACATGGCTCAGCAGCGCGATGGGACGCTCGACTGCAGCTTCAGAATCGATAGATATTCATCAATTTACAGAAACATTCATAGAATCAGTGCACCTCAAAGCTGACAGAGATTTCCAAACCTCTCAAAACTAAATCCAAGACGGAATGCCTCACTCTGAGACCCTCTTTGAGCGCCCCTATGTTCCTCGTTGTCAGAAGGCGCTATGTGTGCATGCGTGGGGGTCGAGTTCCATCTACTTACAGTTGCTGAGCGCGTCGTTCATCCTCCTCAGGCACAGAGCCCCTTTTCTAGCTCCGAGACTTGTCGTATTCCCGTCTTAGTAGGACAACTCATTTAGACTTCATCTGAATTTATTATTTCTAGGCTCAGTTTTTAACTAAATTGACTATTGTGTGGTCAGGTTACATCCAGTATCGCTGAGCTATCACCAGAACAACATTTCATCTTGAGCCCAGTGGGATAAAGATAAGGATAAAAACCAAGTGCTCAAAACAACTCATCGTGACTCTCTCAGCTCGAGTATCGGAGTTCTTAATAGATTCTGCGGGCCACACTGAGGGAAGAATTTCCTACATATATTATTGTCTACTCTAATCGCCCCCAACTTACAATACTTCTGTGGGTAGCATGTTAAAAAGATCCAGTATCGAGGTATCACAAGCGAAATCTCCACCATCGACGCAAGCCTCTACCAGAGCCAGCTGATAACATGGATCCCTCGACTCAATTCGTTGTTCCGACCATTATTGACGTGCCCGAGCTGATAGTCACCAACGAGGATGCAGACTTTGAGGATGGGACTGGCTCGGCTAGTGGAGCCTGGTTGAACAAATTTCAGTTTCTAGGAGCAACCTCAAGCTATACTATTGGCCTGGGACAAGTATGGCGATTCTCGCATTTATGCTACAAGCACGGCGGAGGCGCTTTCTTGGCCGCTTACACCACAATGTTGATCACCGTCGGCTTACCCCTATTTTTAATGGAGCTAGCCTTTGGTCAGTACGCTAACGAGGGGCCTATAACTATATGGAGAATTTCGCCAGTATTTGAGGGTATCGGTTACTCGATGTGCCTAATATCAGCCATGATAGCAATCTATTACAACATACTCAACACATGGATAATTCATTATCTCCTAGCTTCATTAACATTTCATGACCTGCCTTGGACAAAATGCGACAACAGTTGGAACACAGTTCAGTGTTTTCTTCGCCCAGATACCCCGGTGATAACTGCAAACTGTACGATGTCATCGGATAGCAATAGCACAACTTCAAATCCCAACCAGAACCAAACGAGCCCAGCGAAGAACAACGAGGACTTACTTTTCGCCGGAAATTGCTCGTCAAAGATCAACTCATATGAATTCGAACGAATCATTAACTCAACCGACGATGTTACATTGCCATCCAACGAGTACTTCCACAACAACGTACTGACAATTACCAACTCTTTGGAGGAGGTTGGCGCTTTTAATCGGGATCTATTCTTCGCTTTGGTGATTGCCTGGGCCACAGTTTTTGTTGTTATACTGAGGAGCCTTCGATTGACAGGAAACCTGACGATATTAACCTTCATATTGCCTTATATGGCTCTCACTGCCCTCTTTGTTAGGGCCCTGTCTCTGCCAGGTTTTGAGGACGGCATTTCGTTCTATATGAAACCGCAATGGGAAAGACTACAAAACATCGATATCTGGGCGGATGCCACAACTCAAATATTCTTTTCGTTGTCGCCTTGTTGGGGCGGCATCATAACTCTCGCCAGTATGAACAAGTTCCACAACAACTTTCATGCAGATGCTATTCTTCTAGTAACCATCAACTATGCAACTTCACTCTACTCTGGCTTGGTGGCATTCTCAATTTTGGGCTATATGGCTAAATACAGCGGAGTGGCTATCAGCGAGGTAGTCGACGTTGGCATAGGATTCGTGTTCATGGTTTACACTGAGGCACTTGCTAAACTACCCCTTGCAAATTTGAACTCGATCATGTTCTTCACCATCCTCTTGTACATAGGATTCACAAGTCAAATCACTGTGATGGAAACCGTCATGACCACAATTATTGATACATGGCCGCACAAGTTGCGCTACAGAAAACCGCTCATCCTCATGGTACTATGTGCTCTCATGTTCTTCATAAGCATAACTATGTGCTTCGGCAACGGTTTCTACGTAGTCCAGCTATTGGACAACTTTGCTGGAACCTTCATTGCAATGACAATCGGCTTATTGGAACTTATTGCCATTGCTTGGGTGTATGGTATTGAAAATTTCATGCAGGATATCGACGATATGATTAGCGTGCACAGGAACTTGTTCCCATCTAGGACCTACTGGTACTTCCTGTGGCGTTACCTGGCACCAAGTATGTTATTTGCCATCCTTCTCTTCTGTGTGATAGATTTACCTCCTTTAAGTTACCGTAATACCGTCCAACCAGAATGGTCCATCAAGATCGGGTGGATTCTGACGGCTTGTTGCTTATCGGTTATACCAGCGGTCGCCGTTGTCAGATTCTTATTATCGCCGAGCGGATCATTCTTGGATAAATTGAGTTATCTCTGTAGACCGAGCGAGGACTGGGCGCCGTCTTCTTACGTATCCGGGCCAAAGCTCTTGAACAGACATCTGATGGACGATAGAGAATTTGAGAGTTCACACCCAATTCATTACAATCACCAAGCAGTGCGCCCATACACGGACCAAGATCAGGATAGCAATGAGTCGAATGAAGACCTAAAAGTCGTCAACGGGAGAGCAAACTATATAATACCTGAGGAGGAGGATGACACAGATACAGGTCTAATCACAAATGAAACAAATGTATAGCATTGAAATCGCTTTCTCGATCTTTCATGCATATTTCGCTTACAGATCTGTCGAGAAGATTTTATCTTTCATAGAATTTATTATATTTGGATAAGTTTCTAGGCCGAATCAGACGGGCCGACCTCTAGAAAGTGCTTAGAAATTGATAAATATTTCGACATGCAAGGTTTTATCAGCTCATGTAGATGATGAGAGACGTTGACCTTCAATGCCATTCCCGTCAATAAGTTAGTTGTGATAGTCTGATGAGTTACCTTTAAATTTTATAGTTCTAACTAGCTTTCGTTTTCTCGCCTAATATCTAGTATAATTAAAGTCGTTTTGCTATTACGTGTAGTTTTTGGCTTCCATCAAGTGTCACCCGGGTTGGACCGAGTATTAGATCGATCTAACCACTCGTACTTGCTGGTGAACTTGAATCCGCGAACGTCGGCATTTGCGATAGTTTTCCTAATGTTTATATATCTAATACTGGTGACGATAGAGAGCTCCAGTAGTCAGGTGGGCTATTATGCAATAGTGTTCATCATTTGTTACAACTCAAAATCTTTTCATCAAGTCCTTTGGTGACAAGTCAGAAACTTGACACTCATTTCTCGACCAATATGACATTTTGTGCAGGTACAATGCTTTATAATCGATAATAGGTCATTAACCCAGACATGGCGGTGACGCGTTTCGATGTAGTTACGTAACTTCTTTGTCTTGGGCTTCCTTACATCAACAATTCTCAATAGCTCCCGGAAGTGACTGGCAGCCGTTAGGGTGTTTGCAGCGCCAGTTAAGTCTTGAGCGACGTCAATAATTGAATCAAGATAGTTCATCTGATCATAAGAGATGTTTTTCATGAGATCTTTTGTTTGCTTGACGAACCTATCAAGACACCTATCTACGAGGGGCAATAAGATATTGACCCTGTCAATGTGGTCCTCCGGAAGAGACTCGAAAAATTTGATGAGGTCTGAGCTGATAAAGTGTAGTATGTGAGGATTTGTGATGTTTTTTATGACGCTTCGGCTGAATGTGTGGAGGCAGTCTCTACCAAGAGACTTAGATAATCCGAGGAGCCAGGAAACATCGTCCTCTTTTTTAGGGTAGTGCTTACTGCCTAGCTGTGAGGGCTTTAGGGCATCAAGAGCTTTCACGCCTACTCGGTAGGCTGTCTTGACATATTCAATATGTTTGTAGGTAGGAGTGTAAATAGTTGGCATGACGTCCACACGGCTGTGAGAGTCCCAGTGAACGTGACGGGTGGGTTCATTGCATGAGCGCTTATCTGGATTATAGGTGAGAAGCCAACAGGAGGCGCCAGCATCTTGCTCTGGTGCCACGCTTTCTCTCATAATGTAATCTAGGTGAGTCTCTCCAGTGATAAGCTTCTCGTATAAACCGAACCAAGCACGGGCAACAGCAAACAAAACGTCTGCACTCACGCTCTCTTTACCCGCTACCCGCTCAATATCAACCAGAGCTTCCTCAATCATTTCGATGCTTTGCTCCTTGCATTGAGCTAAAATTCTTCTAACTGCATTGTAATCTAGATTGTGAGCATACTTGAGGCAAGACTTTGCCATCTCAGCGGCAAACTTTGTAGTTTCTGCATCATTAGAACAACCTGCTTTGTCCGCAATGGAGGCAACCTCCACCGGAGTTAGGTAGCCCTCCCAATTGTCAGAGAGAAATTTGATGGCAGGGAGACCGATTTCTAGAGCCTGTTCATGGATAAACGATGCTCGGCCATTGTAGGTCCGTTGCATCCAATTAGGGGACTTTCTATTCTGAAGACCGAGCGCATACAAAGCTATCCGTAATGTGCACATATGCAACCGGCTATGAATGTCTCTGTTTTCGTTTTGGGTTATCAATTGAGGTCTAAATAGATGAGCGGTTAAACTGTTGCCTCCAGCCTTGTCGAATAACGATTTGGCCAATTCGAACATGAAGTGAGCGGATGCTTCTGTGGGTTGATTGGGATCTTGGGATGGACTGTTCTTTTTGGACAGTCGATCTAAAGAATCAGCTTTCGACTGAGGCGACAAAACTGCATCTTTGTCCAATAAATGCTTTAGAATTAGGTCTAAACTTTCTTGATCATCCTTATAGTAGGTTAGTAGAGACAAGGCTAACTCGCCCCTCTGGCGGCGAGTGCCCTCACATAGGAGCGGGTGATCAACCTCAGGTAGATTCACCTTGACGCTTATAGCGCTTAAAGCCGCTTGAAAACCCAAGCTAGAATCAAGTGGAAGTTTACCATGGACAATGACTGAACACTGTTGACGCAGCTGATCGGAAGAATGAGAGCCTTGTTGCTGATTGATGTCTCCGGGAGGCAAGTGATGATCATCTAATTGATATTGGACCCCCTGGTTGTAATTTAAAGATGATCCGACTCGTGTTCCATCGTTCACCGGCCGAGCATTACAGATAACAGAGTTAAGAGATTTTGACAGCACTAATGCCTCAAAGATATAATTACCAAAAATCAAAGTCGTAAGAGCGTCATGATTTTCTTGGAACAGTCCGTGGCAGATGGCCTGAGCTTTCTCTCTCAAAATATCTAGTTCTGTTTCATGCAATGGTATTGTCTTAAGAAGCGTTATGAGATCGTGCTTCTGGTTGATTAGTTTAACCTCCAGGGGTTTCGTTGCGGCAGGGGATCTCTTCATCTCGACACCGAATATGATCAATCTGAAAACTAAATTATGGTTTTCCGGATCATCTATCAGCACGTTGCTTAAGAAAGCTATTTTAGTCAAAGTTTCGGAAGCCGCAATGCTCATCTGATTATCTAGACTACCCTTTTTCTTTCTTCGTGAAACAGAGTGCTGGCGCTTGACGCTGGGATAGTTCGGATAGCTCAGGATTTCATTGGCAACCTTGAAGGCCAATCTACGAGCCTCTGAAGTATGGCCGTGAGCACATAAACCTTCAGCTTTAGCGTAAAGAGTCTCTAGAGGATCATTCAGCAGCCGAACGTTAACTCGGATGAAGTTCTCGAGCGATCCTGGCTTCTGAGAGTCTGGTTCATTTTCGACGGTTTTGTCCATGTAATAAACTTGTAAATCCTGCTCGATTCTGATATTCTCAGGTTCGGGAATATTCCGCTGTTGTGGGCAAGCAGCTTCAGGTAGGAGGTTTCTCGATTCTGGACTACCTGAACTGGGCTCTCCAGAATCGACCTGTACGTTTCTCCCTGACTCCCCAGAATTTTCTTTGTTTTCGATATTTTCTGAGATCAAGACCACTTCGTCGTTACCTTGATCGTTAGGAATCGTGAGGTTTTTCGACTTGGCTGGATTTTCGAGATCTTGAACTGATGGACCGACTGTGGATGAAGCTTTGCTCTGTCGTGAGGCTCTAGACTTCTTTTTCCGCTTCTTGGCTGACTTCGATGGCTTGGCCACTTCTTCCTCGCTTTTTGCCTTCTGGCAAATGAGTCTGTTCTTCTTGTCATCCCAGTCACTCCAGTCGATGAGACAACCCTCCATGGAAGACTTGAATCCCGGAAATAGCTCCAAAAGATTTCTTTTGCCAATCTTTAAATTGGCTAAAACGCTACCGTCCGATACTGTATCGTGTCGTTTCAATATGCTGAGATGCCAATCAAAAAATTTCTTGTGCAGACGCTTACGCTCCGAAGCACTCAGGCTTGGATCCATCGCGGCCAATCGCCAGAGGTGAACGATTTCATCGCAAAAGTTACTGCATGAATACTGTGAAGTGCTGGCTGAATTACTCTTAGTGCTCGCAAGATGAATGGTTGAACCAGAGTGCAAGGATACTTTAGTTTCAAACCACCATGTTACAATTTTTTCGCATTTCATCACCTCATGAGTCATTATATCTAATAAAAGGAGAAAGTTCGAATCACGTCGCCTCATCATCTCGCCAACGATGGAGATTAGATTCCACAATCCCTCGGGCTCACGGCCACGGATTGGTCTAAGTAGTTGCGAGTACTCTGTTGCGGCAGGGGGTGACGTTAGATGGAGCGCTTGTATATCGCTACAGACTGTGGGCTGTGCTATGCATTGTTGATGCAGAATCCTTTCTATATCCATGCTAAGATGAGTATCGTCTAAGCACCAGCTAGTCTGCTCATTGATCGTGGCTCCAGCTGTTGGATCTGGGGCGGCTGGATTCTTGTTGATTACAGCCTCATCGCCTGAGAGTAACTCATCTAATAACTTTTGTGCAGCCGGCAATATTTGTTGAGGTAATTCATTAATTAAGTACTGAGCAAACTTTTGTAGTTGATTCTTTTCGAGTCGTTGCAATGATTCGGATACAGGCGCCCGTAAGGTGACTTCCTGAGGCCTCCTGATACGCTGCAAGCAGACAGCTACTGCATGCTGACACCAGAATGTTGTGGCAGAACAGGAACAACTGCATGATGTTATGCGACGTCTATCAAAAGTGATGGCTACTCTAAACTCGTTCAGGTCGTCGACGATGTCTTGTATGAATTTGATATTTGCACTGAGATGAAATCCTACTTGGAGCATATCACAAACACAATTGAACTTAACTAAGTTTTCAGCGCGGATGAATTCATCTGCATTCCCATTGGCCAGACATGTGTACAGTCTTATATCCTCTTCGTCTTGAGGGAAACTCCAAAATGCGATACGACATTGCATCGGCTCTGGAACTGGTGGATCGAAGTGTTCAACTTGACCAAATGGAAGATGACAAGCCACTTTTTGAGCAGCAAGCTCAGTGAGAGAAATAATCTTGCCTTCGTTGTTGTATTTAATTTGCTCTCCATTCCCCCTTACCTTTGCAGAGGTACTCGCGCCATTAGAATTCGAGTTAATCAATTTTGGTATGCGATAATGATTGAGGTAGACGTCGACATCCTCGCCGCCCATTGACAAGAAATCTGACTCTTTCGAGTCAGAATCGTCGTCGATCGAATATAGAATCATCTTCAGAGGAGCCTATTTGGTTGTTGAAATGACGCTAGAATTGATGAAACGCTTTTCAGTCTTCGGGCTAGGCGAGTCTAGGGGTGATTTTAGTTCAGTGGTGGTCGGTTGTTGTTCATTTGATACCAAAGACTCCCGAGTGCTTTGAGTCCTCGGCATCAAAAAATATAGCCTGGATTATTTTGGCTGACCCAAAGGTTCGGGTAGTCCTAATATCGGAGCCAGCTCGAGTTGTTGCGACCAATATAATACAATGACAAGTTTGTCGAATTATCTTACCGAAGTTTCATTCTATTTTGGCTATTATTGACGCAACAAACAACAAGATTATTCAAATTTGAACGTCTGTTCTTCTCTGAGTCCAGTCATCGCAATGGGAATTGCAATGGGGCTTACGCAAAATCATACATGCATCGATTGGGCAGCGAGTGCTCATAACCACACGTACAGGCGGATACAGTAGTGTGATGAGGCAACTTTACAAGTATCCCACAGTGCATGTACGTTATTCAGTCCGAGAGGCGAAGAATAGATATATCTAGGACTCTTGTTAGAGAGATTCTTTTATTTTAGATTTTATTATTGGCCATAAAAATAAACGTTCCTCACATGAGTCTTCAGATATCAGAGGTTGATCATATATACACTTGAACGATTTGTTGGGGCGGCGAAATCAGCAGGACAGAGTGACCTATCTCTGGGTCATGGTCGCCCCGGCATGGTACATATGTGCCAGGGGCTTAATTGGCTATCTCTGAATGTCATACTATTTATTTCATGGTCATGGTGCTCAAGAGAAAAGGACGCTCAGCCTTGTTGACAACAACTGTTACACCGGCTTGGCATTGTCTGGCATAACAGTTTGCAGGCTAGAATGCAGTTTTTATCGCTGCTGCTATGCATTCTGTTATAATTGATCGTGATGAGATCATTCGAGCCAAAGAAAAGCCATCCAACAGTGACGACTTGTAAAACAATACCTCACAAAATTGTCAATCTAACCAGTCTCAACTAAAGCAAAGATTTCTGACTCCAACATAATGGGCGTGAATAGTGAGCTGAATTCCAACAAGATGTGTAGGCTCAGGCTAGGTCCATGGTGTTGAATCCGGCCGGTTCATCACACCCGGTCAGGTTTTACTCGCTTAAGGCAACAACCTTCCACCTTATCTTGACTCAAATAGATCGTATAACCCTGCGCGAGGGGTCGAGCGGCGGAGTTGAAATGGGTACTGCTATCAATTCAAGTTCATGATCGTGAACACGGTTTCCGGTAAGATAGGATGCGCTGACAACTTGTCGCAATTACCCGAGCATGTCTCGTGGATACTCTATGGCAAAGAGGTCGGAGCTTTCGCAAAGCTGACGGTATGACTGTGCCTGTAACGTGAGGGGTGCAGTTTGTAAGGTTATCTAGGCCTGTTGTTATCGCGTTAGAGCCAATAGAAAAGGGAGGGGTATCTTGCCTATGACGAGTTTTTGAAAGTCTCAACAGAGTTTGAGACCATGGCGATCTGTTTCAACCTGATTCGGTTGGCACGATCAGATTTATTCCAAATCAAGAGTTACAAGTAGACACATCTCATTTCACATCAAGATTTCTCGAGAAAGACAAGAAGTAGCTTCGAGCTGGAAGGTGGCTGCAAAATGTTGACATCCCAAATGATCAGATTCATCGCTCGCGGTTTGCTGATCTCTCTGATCCTTTTCGTCGCTTATCAGGAGGTCTCAGCAGGTTCGGTGAGCAAGAAATTCATGAAAGGCTTCCTGTTAGGAGCCTACATGGCGAAGCACCACAAACCGGTCATTGTGGTGACCAAGAAACACGGATGATAGTGATAACAACACTGCTGGTAATGGATTCGGGTGGCCAGCTCACAGGACAAGATGGAAAGAGCACAAGCTGTAGAGTCACCGATCTTCCAAAACAGATCAGAAGGCACAAGCACTCACGCAACTAGCTAGGTTTGGAGCTCAGACCAACATCACCACAGATGTACCTGTGTTCAAGACAATAAAACTCTGAGGCGTTCTCGCCCCTTGAATCCTCATTGAGTGATGACCGTTCGACTATCTCACCTATTCTCTCTTTTAGTTACAAATTGTATTTTCAAATCCGTATAGTCGCCGACCTCCTATCAAGTCAAGACAAGCTTGAATGCTCATTGAGCGTCTTCTTTGGTCGTGCTTTAGTTATATCGATGCAAGAGAGATGCCTATGCGAGCGCATTTGGCAATTGAAATTAGCGCCCCCAGAGTTTCCATTTATTTTTCAAGATACAATAGCATAACCCTTGTTTTATCGAGTCACAGTATCATCTAATGGCCGAGCGCCTGACCTCAACTGAATCAATATACCTCAGAGAAAACAAGACAGCAGCTGGTGGGCTCGAATTCTGTCACAAATGGCAAATCGCAGGTGTGACCACTTGCAACAGTTTAGATGGAGGTTAGAACCGAACCCAAGATCAAGGTAGACTGCAAACAGAATCTGATCAGAACAATCAGATTCAACGGTAAGTATAAAGAAAACTGTCCATACCATTTCAAGCCCTAAATACTCATTCGATCCCATAAAAACTCAAGCTGATGGCCAGTATGCAATGACTTGCGGCTCGGATAGGACCATCAAACTTTGGAGGCCGAGCAAACTATTGCAGCTCAAGTGCTACAAGGGTCACTCGGCTGATGTTACTGACTGCCAAGCTAACCACGACAGCTCACAGTTCATATCCTGCAGCAACGATAGAAGTCTTATCCTTTGGGATGTGGAGAGCGGCAAAATTTTGAGACGACTCAGGAATCTAGCGCCTTTCAACTCAGTTTGTTATGGCCACGAGTCATCTACAGCTCTGGCCGCCTCGGTCGACGGTACAGTGAGAATCTACGACCTGAGGGCACTCAATGCCTGGGACCCCATACAAAGCTTAACCGAGGCGAGCGATAGTGTCACATGCTGCAAGTCTCAAGGGCACTTGATACTCACCACCTCCTTGGACAAGAGTCTGCGGACCTACGATTTGAGGAAGGGTTGTATGTTTGTAGATACAATGCACAAACCGCTCAACTGTGTCTCAATAAGCCGAGACGGTGGTTTGGTGCTCGTTAGTTGTGTCCGAGGCACTAGCCTATTGATTGAACGAAGCGAATCAAAAATACTCAACGAGTACGAGGGCAATGAAAACAAACTCTTTCGCATTGAAAGCTCCTTTGTTCTGGGCGAGTCTTGTGTGGCTGCCGGCTCAGAGGACGGCAAAGTTTACATTTGGGAAACAGCTGCCCGGACGCCAAAACTTGCCCTTGAACATTCCAAAGTGACCCCGCCGGTCATTCAATCGATCTCATCAGACTCTCTCGATTATCTTCTCACCTCGTGCGGCGCCTTCATGTTCATGTGGTCACTTTGCTAGCTTTATTCTGAAGATCATACTGGTCATGATGGGCGATGGAAGCGGTGCATTTGGAGAATCAACTCGCCATTTCTCTGCCAACAATCATCGATTGTGTTCCGCGCCAGGTGCGCTCAAGTTACCAGCCCATTCTAGTTCCAGGTCATCATAGTTCTAAGGTCGAGTATCTTTCAGTTTGGGCGCTCGCTCAATTGAAGGGTTCGGGCTCAATTGAAGGCACAAACTTTTGTAATAAATCAAGTTGCCTGCTCCAAGCTCGTGGCCAAAAGCTTCTCGCCAAGCTCATTTCAACCTTCTGTCAATTGACGGTTTGGTTCTGTAAATTAAGATTAAAAAACTGGATAGTTCATAGTCTCTGACGGATACTCGGCTTTTTTTACCTGAGTCTCTCGAGTTCGACTTTTGAGTGTTGAGTCTGAATGGCGATTTGCAAGCTTATTTAGAGATACTCAACATGGCGCCTGAAGAGCATCCGTGTAAAAGCGAGAATCCTCTGAACACGTAAGAAAGTTGGCTTAATGTCATTCAGCGTCTCAGTGGGATCTAAACCGAAGATCAATGAACCCTCAGATGTTAAGGTGTAGCCGAGCAATTGTGAGCGCAAACCTGTTGTAGTTGTTGCTGTTGATTTAACAACTACAAGTTATTTTCAAATCAAGCACTCACAATAATAACAATAACAAGCGTTTTGGTCCCTTTGTTTGAACGATTTGAATTGCAGACCGTCCATTGATGGTAGTGCAAGCTGGCCGACGGTCAACGCGCTGAATAGGCGTTACTTAAGGCGGCAACGGTGGTTGGTCTAGCTTGGTGAGATTCGCCATAGAGCACGGAGAGATAGAGCCGAGGAGAGATTTCCACCGCCGCACACCAACCAACCAGCCCCGGCCATGATTGTTTTGAGATGGCTCGCTCGAGCTTTCCTACAGTCGGACCGGTAAATCACGTGATTTTCGCTTATTCTTCTGTGAGGTGCAACCAACACCTTGGACGGTTGGGCCTAATCAGATTGTGACTACATACAGTTTCTTTCATCAACTCAGCCCACCCCATCCATTGGAATCATGTTGGAGTAGATTTGGTGGTCTTTACGGAATTGGTGGCTTCTGAAAAGTAGCAGTAATATCTGTTGAATTATTCATCGCTGCTCCTGACGAGAAAGAGAGCTCGTCCTGAGTGCACCAGTTTGATAAAGTCTGGGATAACTCGACCCGTCACCTGTTGGCCAATCGAGCTATCGTCCGCAGGAAGGAATTTCGGCACATACTTTTTCTCCCGCCCACTAGATTGCAAAAGGGAATCTCGAAAACTACACTAACCCTCCTGCCTCGCCAGCACTCGGGACAGCAAATGCTCACCTGGTCCCATCAACGATTCTGACAACACTTACGCACACTTGGCGTGCAACTGTATAAATTACTCCAGCTAAAATGGGATCTGGTCGCGACGAGCGCTGACCACGTCACAGTATAGGATACAAAAAGAGTTAAGGTGAATCACGCGCTTGTTTGATTATTCAACACGCGCTAGCTAAGTTTGCTAGGGCCAAACCACGCCCATCGGCAAGCCAGCAGATTCACTATCACGCATTTAGCTATGGGATTGCAGGTGATTCTATCATAATGTCGCAACTCTCATCTATCAAAAAAGCGCCCGCCCGCCCGAAAAGACACTGGGACGGAGGTAGTATGGTGCCCGCGCGGATTCTCGCCCCACTCGCCAGTTGTATATAAAGATTTGGAACCGAGAACTCCTCCAACGAAATCCAAGGATCAAAGTAAATCGGATGCAACAGGAAACAACACTCGCGAACAAGTTCAACTAGTCAAACAAATTGTCGAGCAGCAAAGCTTTAAGTCAACCATCGAACAATGGCCTCAAGACTAACTGAAAACCTCATTTTCCTTGCGATCGCTAGCACAGCTCTGGTTGCGGTTGCGAGAGGCCAAGAGAGTGGAGCCCTAGCAAGCATTCCGGGGGCTGGAACCGCAACCGGTATTCTCGCCTCATCAGTAGACGGAATGTCCAGATACCTGGCGCCCGATGGTCCGATTCAGCCAGCGCTCACGGCCATTGGAGGGCTCCCAGTCCGCGGAATTGAGATGGCCAACTTGGGCATCTCTCGGATAAGCTCGGGCTTACACAGCGGGGCCGAGGGCATATCGCGGGCGGGCGGAAACGGTGGCAACATTCGTATGCCAGGAATGGATGCGCTCGAATCGGCCATGCCAGCCTCAATTGCGAGTTTGGGCGGAATGATGCACGGGGCTATCCAACAGAAAAACAAGTTCATCATGGGCCAGGCGGAGAGAGGTGTGCAAGCTGGCGAGCGGCTTAGGAGTATGATGCAAAACGGACTACAGGGCATGAGTGCGAGAAGTAGCGGGCCCATGGTTGGGGCATCAAACATGATGGCCTCAACACAGGAGGCCATGATGAAAGGTGCATCCCAAATCCAGGAGCAACTGAAACAATCCCTTCAAGGGCACATGAGCCGAATGGAGGGTATGCAAGGAATAGGCGAAAATGTAAGGAACCAGGCGAAAGGAATCACACGAACCTTGTCGAACGGACTCTCTGGAACTATGGACCATCTGCACAAGACTGGAGAACAAGTTATGGAACAAATCCAGGGAGGCTTACAACAGAACACCAAGGCAATGGCGGGAATTGTGGGCTCTATGCAAGGCTCGATGGGAAATATGGGCCAAAATATGCAGAAGAACCTTGAGGGATTGAGCCGTCATGTTAGAAACACAGCTCAACAGGTGCATAGCCATTTGGAACAAGCTGTAAGTGGGCCCCTCAGCATGTTGCAAGGTATGATGCAAAAAGGAATGGGCGGCGGCCAGGGAGGCGGCAGGTACTGAAGTTTCTATTGTATTTGTGAATTACGCTGTTAATAAATATATTTGATAGACATTAAATATCTGGCTTATGGGTCCAGGATAGAATGATTGCCTTTCAATTGGTGATTGCTTCCCGTCCAAGAGGTATGAGATCTAGCCCAAGGGCTCTTGGTCGGGCCGATCGAGAGACTTGAAGTTGCGGACTACATCCTCCACCTGATAGCTGATCATCTCCCAGAAGCCCAATAGATCGTCTAATCTGGTGGGATGTTGGCCGGTGTTGAATTCGCAGTCATCGATAAGATCCGAAAATTGCTTGAATCTTTGAGACATGAGCAGCTTGGCCTTTCCGATTGTAGCTCGAATCGTTCCTAAGGTTTCCTCATGTTCACGTTTTATCTCTTCCTCGACGTCTTGGCTCTCGATTGCGCTCCGAGATTCGAGTATTTTAGCCCATCTTTCGCATAATTGGTTTAGATTCTTTGTTTCACATGTGAGAATATTTCTAAAGTGTTCAACACTTAGTGGTTGCTGATTTGACATGGCTGAGTTCGGTGTAAATTTCCACCCTCTTTGGCTATAAGACAAAAGTGACCTCAACGCGGCCGAGGTGGCTCAGTTTGGGTGAATACTTTTGCGCAATTCTCTTGGTTGAGGTGATGATAATAAACTTGGTTTGCGTCTAACCATCCGAGGTTAGCTGGCGAGCTGACAATCCTTGCATTTCTGTCCAAGGTTTGAAGAGTTGACCGGATTTCAAGTTTCCGTAAGTGGGATTTTTTATCACGCCGCCAACTAGTTGCCGACGGGACAAAGTTTACCTGAGCGCAGGCGGTGGCGGCGCAGGAGGTGAGCTGCGAAACTGGATGGTGGGCGTTAGTGCGCCGGGGACACGCAAGGCGACCCTCTCGGATGCATTGTATCACCTGGAGAACCTGTCCAGGCTGACATGCTCCTCAGGGTGATCTGGCCTGAGAAGAGACTCGTCTTTTTTATCCTCCTTTTCGCCAAAAACTATCAGCAACATGACCTAGAACAAGCGAGCAACTTGAGAGGGGAGAAAATTGAAACGTTCAACAAGCCTCCACTCTTATCACTTAATCTATTCTATTCTATTCTATTAAGACCTTAAATTTCATAAATCTCTCATTCCTTTGTCTTCTTTCAAAACAACAATCGAAAGGCTCGCTCAACGAGATTCGTGGCGTCGAGTTGGGATCACTGTGCCTCATCCGCCCTAAGTCGCTCTACGTCTATACACTGGAGACCCACGAAGCGAAAGTAGAGGACCCTGATTACGTCCGACAGGGTCGAGTTGACGGCCCTCAAACAATCGTTGAAATCAATGTCGCAAGCGCAGTGCGACCGCGTGGACACGGACCAATTGACAAGTCCGTAGTCGGTTGCAAACGGCTTCAGTCTGATGGGACAGTGGTCGTGGGCGCGGCAGCAGGCGTCTACGTTGAACTCGGCGCCCAACTCCGAGTAGTTTGAGGCCCGATCGCCGAGTCCGCACCAGAGTGTGTTTGGAATTATGCCGGTGACCATGGAGAGGCCCATGTTGAAATAGGAGCTCTGCTTCTTCGGCTCCTGTTTGCCTGGCGCCACCGTCGCCACCCTCGTGCTCTCCTGTCTCGATTGTGTCCCCTCGGCCGGCTCACCTTGCTGCTGGCCAACGAGCGGCGAGCCATGAAACCAATCGGCCAGCATGGAGCCGAAAAAGTCGTGCTGGCCTCCAGTCTGCGAGCTAGGCTGCTCCTCTTTGGGCCTGATAATGTCGCCGGACGGGCTGCTCATCAACACAACTGGCCCCTCAACCTCTTCCGTCCTCGCGCCCAACTTGGACACGCTGGACCAGGTTAGCCGGCGACAGTCGATGATGGTTGAGAGCATTCTCTTGAAGGCAACCTTGCGAGTGCTCGCAACCTGTCTGAACTTGTCCTCCAGTTTCGTCTTCTGATCGAAACGTTTGTCGATATCAACTACGAAGCAGTCGATCATCGTTTTGTTGATTGAGTCTTGAGTTAGTCGCATTGAGCTGAGCGCGTTTTCAAGTGGATCCAACCGATCGGATTCGCCCCAGAGCTCGAGCATTAGTTGCGACTGTTCGTCTGCGGCGCCAACACTCGCTTCTGACGGCTTCCTTGTGGTTAGGGCCAACAATGCAGCTAGTTCCTTTATTGGCGGCCCATCCTCGCTCCCGGTTCGATTGGCCACACCTGGCACCTCAAGCTTGACAGGCCTAATGTTCGCATTGAGAAGCTCTGCGGGCCTATCAGCGCCAGTCAGTGCAAGCGGGTTGCCCGTTATACTTCTTGACTCGCTGGCCGCCACTTCGAGGCTTCCCTCGTCGGCGGGATCAATCTGCGGACTTAGCTCCCGGTTGCCATTTGCTGTGCTGGTTAGAACAAACTTTGTGGGCGCTAGCTCCTGGCCGCGCGGCTGCTCAACGCTGTCGAGCGGCCTCGACAAACCCTCGCTGGTTAAAAAGGCTGGCCTCTGGCTGTAGGCTGGACTAGAGATTGGCACTCTCACTTGAACTTGGAACTTTGTGTAGGCAAAGGTTTTGCCGCATTCTGTCAGGTCAACCAAGTTGATTGTTCGTAATTCCAATTCCTCCACCTCCTCCCTTCTGAGCTGTTGCGCCCTCAACTCGCTTTCCTCTCCTCCCGTCCGCTCCTGTTCCGGCTCAAACTCGCCAACGCTGCGGCTTATTGCAAACGAGGCCAGCAGGCAGCTGACCATGATGAGCGTAAGGCAAACCAGCACCAGGTAATACCTCCTGAGGGCCATCCTTAGTAGTCTGCTCGGCTGGCCGCTCGTGGGCCACCTAAGCGGGTTGCAGATCTTCCTCCAAAGCCAATAACAACACGAGTGCCGATTTGCGGCCGCTGAACTCTCACTCGGCTCCTCATCCTCCTGACTGTCTATCGAGAATCCATTGCCGACAAAAGACGCCGGCCGCTTGAACTGGCTCCCAGATGGCTTATGCAAATTCGGCTCAAACTCCAAACCCGAATCTAAAAGCTCCTCCGTCGAGCTGAACAGACAGTTTGCCTGCTCGAATCTCTGCTGGCCGCCACCTGTAAGACTCGCTCTGCCTCCCTTGTCGCCTTCCGCTTTGGGCTGGCCGGCGAGCAGCGAGTGAACCATGTTGAGCGTGTCTCCTGTTGTTCAAGCTGCCGTTTACAGCTTTCGGCTTCAGCTGGCGGAAAGCAATAGGAGGGAGAGTGTAGGCTTGATTTAAGCTCCCCACCTGCTCGCCCGCCTCAAAGCCCAAAGACTGAACACAACAGAGCCCGCTAGCTGCAGCTCTCCTCGCGCTTTCGATGGAGCCAGTATTTGGCCGAGCCGGCTTGTTGCTCGCTTGCTGCCCGATTGTTCATTCAAATGTCTGGTGTCGCTTGATCAATGCCGAAATGTGAAACTCGTTACCAGCCTGTTTTGTTTGAACGGCTCACCGGTCGCGAGCCAAGCTGCCCGGCTCAAGGTTGACGCGCGGCCGCCAGCCCACTTGGCGCCAAGTTTCGCAGGCAAAGCGCGCCCCTCCGAGCGCTGGCTATCAAATCTGGCCGAGAGGCTCCCTCGCTCCTGGCTCTCGGCTCTTGGCTCCTCCGGCCGGTGGTCTTGGCGCTCCGCTGGCTCGCCGATCTGTCTAGGTGATGATAAGGACGAGACTCCAGTGCGTGCCTTCGATCTGGGCCTCTCGTCGCGTCAGAAAGTCGCGCGAACCGATGCTACAGGTATAAACAACAAGTGAGTCTTGTCGGCGGGCAAGGCTCAGCACAAAGAGCAAATTGGGCTGCTCTCTCTCTCTCGTTGCCTTTCAAGCCTTTCGAGCGGGCGAAGGCTCGTTTTAGGTTTGCGAGCGCAACCAAAGTAGGAGCAAGCAGCTTGACAAACATGAGCCGCAAACAGTTCGCTCGGCGGGCGTGTTTGACTTTGCTCAGCTGACTTCTCTGTTGTTTACCTGGCCGAGACGGCCGGCCAAAGTTGCGAAGTGGAACAGCAAGTGGGCGTAACTCTTAGGCTCCAAACGAGCGGGACCACTTGCGTAACTTTGGCCCATTTGCTCTCGCTAGCTCGCTCGCCAAAGTTGCTCCAAATTGCTCTCAGTTTTAGGGCCGACGAGTGGGCCAATTAGCTGGGCTCCCCGAGGGCCGAGCTAGATGGCGAGCGAGCGAGTGGAGGCTCAAGGTTGGCCCTCTGACGCACATCTGGCGCCCGGATTGATGGGCCCGAGTTGGAGTTTCAGCGCCACTTTGGGCTTATTATTTGTAGCTGGACTCTGGGTTTGCGTCGAGTGGCTAGCACTTGGAATCAATCAGGCTGTCTGCGGGACCAGCTGCGGGCTGCCGATTGATGGGCTCAGTGCGGGGCGAGGGGAACTTTTGTCGCCTGGAGGAGGGGCGAGTTTGCGGGGCACTCGGCTGGCCGGCCGGGCTGCAGTGTGTGGCCCCGGGGAGGCGGCGCCATAAATCATCCGCGAACTGCTCGCTCGGCGGCGAGGCTCAGCGCGCCGATCAAGGCGCTGATCCCGAGATTGGGGCCATCCCGAGCGAGGATGCACGAGCAGGCGAGGGGGAGGCTAATGAGGCGGGCTAGTCTCCTCGGCCGGCTAGCTAACGAGTGGGCCGGCGCATGATTTGAGTGGATCAAGTTTGCGCTAGCTTGGCGCGCAAACTCGAGTTGCGGCACCCATTTGGGCGGCGCCGGCTGCAAAAAGGGTGATCGATCTGAGCTAGGCGCATGGCTGCCGCTGAGGGGCCGCCGATTTGAGGCGGATAATTAGTTTGGGCCGGCGGACGGAAGCTGGATTTGGGGGCCGCTTGGATGGGTGCGTTTAGAGTGGAGGCCGCTCGCTGGCTTCGTTGGGCGGCCGTTTGGATGGCGTGAACTTGAGTGGGCCGCCGGGCGAGCGAGCAGACTCGATTGTATAATTATATAAATAAAGTCAATGGCGGCTCTGCTCATATAATTGGCCTCCAGCTGCATTGGGCGTTCGGGCGAGCCGGCCTAATCCATTAATATAAGCCCACCTGCGCTGCAAGGCTGAGGGGCTGGCCAGCGAGCGCTTCGGGCGCCGGCCTCTGCGTCACTGGCAGGCAGAGTGGCGGCGCCACCGGAGGCTCGACGGGCCGCTCAGTTGCGGTCTGGAAACTGGAAGCTTGCTCGGCCTCTTCGTGGGCGAAAGAGGCCGGATTAGGCGGCTGTCAACTTGGGCGCGGATTATGTTCTCGTTTGGCAGCCGCTTTGCTTGCCTATTATTAGCCGAGCCGGCGACGAGCGCGCCCACTGGCCCAGTGGCGGTCAGGTGGCCGGCAGGCGGCCATGTAGTGCGAGGGGAGAGCGAGCTTGCCCTTGGCGGGCGCCTCCGCGCGACCTTGACTCGCACGCCGGTGGCCGCCTGCCTGCAGCTCGAGCGCGTTTCGTCATTCAGGGCGCGAGAATCGCTATTACAGAACAGCGGATTCTAATCAAGGAGATTCCATCTGACTGATTTGGAGCGGGACAAAGGGGAGCTCACTTGAGTCTCAAGAGGCTAGGCGAGAGTGCGGAGCCAAGATTCGAGCGAGCGCTGTCACAGCGCCGCCGTGTGTGACGTCGCCGGCCACAACAACAACAACAACAGCGGCGGCTGGTAACGTCAATAAACGCATGTGCTCGCTCGCCCGCCTCGCGCCGGCAAGATTTGTTTACGCCGCCGAGGGCTAGTGTTTGTTTCTGCAACCCTTTCACTTGGCGAGCCAGCGAACGAGAGAGGCCAGCCGACGGGGTAAACAAAGCTCGCTCGCCACTCCCCGCGAACAGACGAGCCAGGTAGACGGGCGCGCGAGTATATAATCCAATTCCGCTGTGCTAAAACTCCCATCAGAGAGCGCAGACAGCAAGCGAGTTGCCTCCCAGCAGAAGAAGCGAGCAAAGTGAGAGATTAGAAAGAGAGTAGAAGGAGAAAAGGACGATGACAAGCATGATCAACGACGCGCTGGTCGCCCTCCACGACCGATCGCTGCCCTCAATCGAGCTCCTACAGTCGAGGTAAGCTTCCTATCTCGCAACTCTCTGAGCTCGCAAACCAAGTAAGCGAGCCAAAGACTAACAGCCAACCAAACGAATCAGCTTTCCGCACAACAAAAACTTTATGATCAACGTGTCAACCCTCTTCGACCCGAGATACGTGTTCCTCGTGTACGCGCCAATCCTGTTCGCGCTAAACAAGCGAGTGGCGCACAGGCTCGTGGTGGCGCTCAGCCTTACCGAGTGGACCAACCAGATCCTCAAGTGGCTGCTGGCCGGCGAGCGGCCCTACTGGTACGCGCAGGAGCGCGCCCAGGAGCTCGCGAGGGCCGGGCCAGGCAACTTCAGCACCGGCATCCACTCCTACGATGCGGCCGGCTTGTTTGGCGCTGACGATGTTCAGCCGGCCCAGCCGCAACTGAAGCAGTTTGCCGTCACCTGCGAGCTTGGCGCCGGCAGCCCAAGCGGCCACGCGATGGTCACCGCCACCGTCTGGTACATCCTCGTCGAGGCCTACCTGGCTGGCGAGCTGGGCTCGCTGGGGCGGCGGCGGCGGCGGCCGGGCGGCGAGCGGGCCGAGGCGCGCAAGGGGGCCGCAGCGAGCGCCCTCGCCTGGAGCCTCTACTCGGTGGCCCTGCTCACGGTGAGCCTGTCGCGCGTCTACCTCGCCTGCCACTTCCCGCACCAGTGCGCGTGCGGCGCCCTGCTCGGACTGCTCGTTGCGCGGCTCGTCAGCGAGCGGCTCCCAATGGAGGCGCTGCGCCCGAGCCACTTCTGTCTCGCAACAGCCTTCATGTTTGGAAGCGCGCTCGCAACTTACGCAACCCTCCGCCTGCTCGGCCAAAACCCACTCTGGTCGGTGGACAAGGCAATGCGCTGGTGCGTTAGCAAGGACTTCATCCACCTCGACACCACGCCCTTCTTCTCGATGGTCCGCTACCTCGGCTTCTGTCTCGGCGCCGGGCTCGCCTACGAGGCCGCCAGCAGCGGCGCGAGCCAGAGGGGCGGCGGCGGCGGCGGCGCGCTCGAGCCGGCCGGCAACCTGCACCTGTTGGCGCGCCGCGCGCTCGTTGCGCTCGTCTCAATCCTCTTCGGCCGGCTCCTGTTCGCAATCCCGGTGCCCAAGTCAAACCAGAACCTCTTCTACCTGATCTCATTCGCAACCTACGCGCTTTTCTCATACTCAATCGCAAGTCCAATTCCGAGGCTCGCAAAACGAGCGCTCGCAGCGGCGAGCAAGCGGCGCGCAGGCAGCTCGGCCAGAATGTAAATACAGAACAGAAATAAACACTATCAACCCAACAAGCCTCCTCCCTCCCCCCTTTCCTCCCCCCGCCGCCTCTCGCTCGGCTCGAACCTCGAGCGCCCGGATTCAGGCCGCGAGTGGCCGCAGCCAAGTTGGCGCCGGAAGAGGCGAGCTGATTGCGCCCCTCCACCGGCCGCTTCCGGCCCAATCAGCGCGCGTCCGCCGGAGCAGAAGGAGGCGCTCGAGTTTGGTGGGCGGCGGGCGAGCCGGTCGGCCGGTCGTCGGCTCGATCGGGCCGCCCGCGCTGCGAGAGGAAAGCGCGCACCTGGCTCCCCAATCGCCCCGCCGCAACTCGCCGGCCAGATGCGAGCGCGCGATTTGCGCAAGCCTCGAGCGGCCGCGGCTATCATTAACTGGACCCTTCGGCTCCTCCTGATTGCAACTCGCCCGGCTAATCTAATGATAGCTGGCCAGTTTTGGCTTGGCCGAGTGGCGGGCGGGCGCGTTCGCGTGTAATCAAATTAGGGCGTCGCCGCAGCCAGCGGCAGCGCCCCTTGAGCCGCCCTTGTTGGCCGGCCGATCGACTCGGCGAGCGGCCAAATTTGAATAGCCAGCTGCGAGCGCGGCCGCCCAGACTCAGCCTGGCCGCCAGTTCCAATTAGAGGATTGCTCAATCCAAGACGCCTCCAGCGAGCGAGCGAGCACAAAACTCAGCTCCCCTTTGAGCCGCTTGGCCGCCTCCACCTGGCGGCAATAATTGCTCGCCGCCGCCGCCGCCGCCGCCGCCAACTTATGGCAAATTGAATCCAGAGGCCGGCGGGCTTTTAACTCTTTGATTATGGCGCCGGCAGAGTCGGCTCTAAATTATGTGGCCGCTTTTGGGGCGGCCGTCTTGTGCGCGCTGCATTCGGGCTGGCCGGCCGCTCGCTTGCGCGTCCAATCACGTAATTGGGGGTTTGCGCGGCGCGGCGCGGCGCGGCGCGGCGAGGGCAGGGCGGCCGGCTAGGTATGTTAGCATGACAACAGGCGGCGGGCGCGCGCATCTATCATCCGCGCGGCCAAGTGGGGCTCGTTTGCGCAGACGAGGCCGAGCGCGAGCGCGAGTGCGGGCAAACGGGCGCCAACATTATCTTGCGCCGGATTCGGCAGCGAGCGCGAGATAACTTAATGCGCCAAACACCGGCTAGGTAAACAGCGCAAAGCTCGCCGCCTAGCGCCCTTCGAGCGCCAGCAAATCAATCATCCGGTTGCGCGCTCAGCTCGCCGGCCGATAGCGATCGGCCGGCAAACTTTGCGTTACGGACGCTGCGAGTCTTGGCGCGACGGCCCGCTCAAACCGCCGCCTGACAGCTCGCGCGAGCTTGGATGGGCGCATTCAAATTAGACGGAACAAAGCGGAACAAAACGGGCTCGCTGGAGTTGGCCGCCGACGGAGACCCAACGAGCGGATAGACAAATGGAGATCCGCGAGAAGCGCGCAGTTTGGCGCCCTTCGCCAAGCCCCCAAATGGGCGCCCCAAAGTGAGCCAGTGGGAGAGACATCCTGTCTGCGGGCAAGTTTCGCGCTGAATTCAAGTCCGAGCGATGGGCCTGAACGACTAGCTAGTCCTACTTAAATGGCTGGCGCTAGGGATGTAATTGAATCAACTCGCTCGCTTCAAATGGGCTGAAAAGATTCAGCCGGAAAGGGGAGCCAAAGGGGAGGCTAAGCGAGGCTAGGCGAGGCGAGGAAGCTGAACTTCTCTCAACTGTCTTCCATTTGGAGGCTCGCGGCAGACGCTGAACGCTTGCAACAACTTGCCAAAAACACGCTGGCGCGCCCGGCCGGCTCTTGCATGAATTCGGGCGCCACTCTCCCCATGCGAGCCGTCTCCAATGGGCGAGCACAAACGCATATCAAATTCGGCCTAATGTTTTTAATATCCAGCCACCAAGACTGGCGGCCGGCCTGGCTGGCTGGCGGCTGATTGGCAGCCAGATAAGATCTTGTTGCTCCCCTCGCGGAGTCTCGCGCGGTTTTGGCTGGGGCGAAGGCGAGGGCGAGATTTAATCTAGTCCATGGCCCTTGGCTAGGAGCGAGAGCGAGCGGCAGGCAGAGGCTCTCATTAGCAGGACCCACGTTTGTGGCTTGCGCATCCTTGCGATTTGTCGCGCGCGTTTCGCTCACGAGTTGATGCGCGCGCTTGCGCAGGGGGGGGGGAGGAAGCAACTGTAGCGCCCGGTCGAGTGGCGGCGGCGGCCAACTCGCGCGCACTCGCCCCCAGCCAGCGCCCCCGGGCCGCGCGCATGCGCCCCCCAAACAGCGCGAACGGCGCTAGGCACCGAGCGCGCGCCGCTCAGTCAAATGGCGCGCCGCCAGAGTTGAACGGCGAACGCGCTCGAGAGGCGCGAGCTTGTGATAGCGAGAGCGCTGCAGTTTGCGAGAGTTTGCCAGCTAAAAGCGGCGGCGCCAGTCTAGTTGGCGCCCATCCCACCTGCAGCCATTTCACTCGAGCCCCAATTCGAGCCGCACCGAGCAAGAGTAGGCTTGCGCGCAAAAGTGGGCCGAAGTGGAGCGGCGGGCAGGAGATTGAGCTCGAAAGTGGGAACAGATTGGGCCAAGTTTCTCTGTTTGTTTTGGTTAGCTGCCCGTGGAGCTTGAGCGTACAAAAGCGGGCTAACCTTTGAGCGCCGGCCGCTTCCGTGAGTGGCGAGCGAGCGGGTTAATTTGTGCCCGAGGGGCGAGGCGAGAGTTTGCGACGGCGGCGGCGAGGCCAGGTGCAGGCGAGAGTGGGCCAGCGCAGAGGCCATGAACTCGGCGGCCGACGAGGAGGAGGAGGCGAGGCGAGCGAGTTTACACCGGCAGTGCCAGCCAAGTTTGGGCTTGAGATCGAGCGCAAGCGAGGTGGAGCTCAAGTGGAATTGAGCGAGAGAGGAAGCTCAGAGTTTTGGGAGAAATGTGGCGCAACGTCACCTGGAACTCGACTGAGTCGTGTCTACCTGAGGGAATGCACAAGCATGAAACGGGCGCCTACTTCAAGACTCCGTCCATCCAATCGGTGGCCAGCTCGCAGTCTGGCGCGGCGGCCGGCGAGGCGGCCACATTGCCGCCTCCCTCGCCGGCCGCCCAGATTGGAGCCGGCTCGACGGGACAGCAGCAGCAGCAGCAGCAGCAGCAGCAGCAAGAGGAGGCTGCAAACGCGAGCAAGCAGCAACAAACTCGGCGCCAGCGGCTCAAGGAGAGCCAGCGCCAATCGTCGAGCAGCGTGCTCAAGTTGCAAGTTGCAAGCTCGCAGCAGACAAATCAGGCGCAGGGTTTCCGTTCGCGCCTATCGTCCATCTCGGGCGCCTTGCAGCATCCGCGGCTCGCGAGACGCCTCTTCAGCGGCCACCAAGAGTCGGGCGAGCAGCAGCAGCAAGCGCCCATCCAAATAACCACCACCTCAATCGACAGCCCCCAGCACCAGGCGAGACAGGAGCAGCAGACGGCGGCGGCGGCGGCGACTGCAGCCGGGGGCGAGCACGACGGCCGCGCGCCCTTCGCCGGCCACGAGCCCGAGTTGCGCCACCTGTCGAGCTCGAGCGGACGTCGCCTCTCGCAGCTCTTCCTGCCGCAGCTCGCGAACAACCTGATGCTCGGCCAGGACCCATACGCAAACAACGAGCTCATCCCGCCCCACCTGCTCGGCCTGTACGGCCAGCCGCCGCTCGTTGGCGGCGCCGGCGGCTCGGCGGCCGGCGCCGCCCACCGCGCCTCCTGGGCCGACATCACCCTCTTCGGGCGCCTCTCAAATGTGCGCCCCTCAATCGACTCGGCCTTCCACAGCCAGACGCGGCTCTCCTTCGACGCACGTAAGTAAACAGCCGGCCCAGCCGTTGCCTTGATCCCCTTTCGCGAGCGGAAGCGGCAGAGCTCGCCAAAGAGCGCTCGACCTGGAGCGGCACACAATGGCCTTTGTGCGCTTGGCTCACCTGCAAGCCGCGCCAACGAGAGCGACAACTTGATGGATTGGCCGCCCTCGCGGCCAGCTAACAAGTGCAGCCAGCAAGCCGGCCGCTCGCCCCCCGCGAGTCCGGCCTTGGCCCGGCCCCGCAGTCGGCCGCTCAATTGGGCGGCAGCTCGCCAGTGCGCGCTCGCTCGGGCCAACTTTTTTGCTCGATTGGGGAGCAGCGAGAGCATCTAGGGTCAAAGAGGCGGAACTTGGCGGTTCAACGCCGCCATTGAAGCCGGCTAGAGCGAGAGCTTGAGCGGGAGGCCGGCGAGCGGCGCCATTAGTAGTCGCAACACGAACTGTTCGCCTAACTACAAGTAAGCTCCGTCTGTCCATTTGCGCCGGCTGCACTGCGCTGCACTGCACTGCACTGGCGGCGGCCCCTCGGCCAGCTCGAGCAGAAAGCAATCGAGTGCACACGAGTGGCGCAAAATTAGTCCACGCCAAACTGGATCAACACAAACACCGGCTCACTTCCCGGCCCAGCCAATCTGCGCCCCTCTGCCCGCTCAGGGCGCTGCAACGGCTCCTCGGAGTCGCCGGCCAGCCAGTCGGCCAGCCAGCCAGCAGGCAAATTATCGCCCACGGATGTGGCCCGCTCATCGCGTGTTCTGGGCCCATAGAGGCCGGCGGGCTGGCCACTATCAATGATGAGCCGGCGGCTGCCGCGATCAGTCAGCCGGCCGGCTCGACTCCGCTCGGCCGTCTGAGGCGCTTGTCCTCGTTGCCGCTTCTGCAGCCGCCGCCGCCGCCGTCGCTGCCTGGTGCTGAGTCAGCGACAAGTCTGGCTGGGCCATTTGCATCCAACTCGGCGCCCGCTTGCTCCAAAGGCAAACAAACAAACTCGCAACATCATCAAGGCGACTCGTCTTCCTGGAACTGGCGTCTTCTCGTCGCCGCCAAAAGCAGAAGCCGCGAACATAAATTAACTTTTGCGCCGACTCCACCGATCATCCGCCTTGGCCCAATCCTCCACCTAAATGGCGACTCCCTGTTGCTAGCAAAATGAGGCCCCCCATTTGGCTGCAATCGCGCCAACAGCACGCGTCTAGACGGCCCCAATTGTGTTCCGCTCGCTTGCTTGCTTTCGAAACGAGTGGCGCCCTTCGCTCGCTGGACTGGCAAGTTTGTCCTCTAAGCTCCGCCTGTCCTTCCTCTGATCGCCCAAAGATTAGCGGCCTATTTGGGGCCAACACGTCGGCCGGCGCCAGGATTAGGCCGGCTGAACAAGATCGCCCGTGTCATTCAATTAACCTGTCCGCGATGGAGGGCGCTCATATTGCCCCTCGCAAAACAAAGTGAGCCCTCCTAGTTGCAACTGCTGGCCACTTTGTTCCCTTGCTCACTCGTTGGCTGGCCGCCGAGTCCATTGGAGGCAATCGGCTGTAATAGGAGAAGATATGGGCCGGATTATTTGCGGCGCTCCAAGGTTGAATGGCTGCGGACTTGGCGGCGCTGGGGGCTGCCCGTTGGCCGAGCAAACTGGGGGCGCCCACTCCGTTTCGGCCACGGAGAGCGCGTGATGGGCTCGCAAGGGTGGCGCCATCTGTGGGCTGGGGCGGCCACCAGGCGGTTTTGGCGAGCGGCTTCGGTCGCTAGGTGTCCCCACAAACGGGGCCGCAAGCGAGCAAGCAGGCCGGCCAGCGCGCCTCTGGTCGCGCGCGCTGGCCAATCGAGCGTGCTGACCGATCGCGTTCCCTGGTCTTCCCTTATCTTGGCGGCTTGCTGGCCGCGCGTTGGTTGTCACAACAACCAACGGAGACGCGAACACGAGAGGACGACGCCAACCGCCGACCCTTGACTTTTGGGGCCTCCCGTCCAGCCTTCCGTTTGCGGCGCCACTTCCGCGCGCCCGAATTGGCCTCATCGGGGAGCCTCCAATGTGGCGGCCGCTTGGCTTGCCGGCAACGGCAAGAGTGCGATGATTAAACAATCGAACGTGCAAGCGGCGGCCGCCCTGAGTGCGAAAAACAATGACAGCAATTGGATTGCGGATGATTTATGTCCGCGCGACAAGAGGATGTGGGCGGCCAAAGTCTGTTTGCCCATCCACTTGTCTGCTTTCGGTCTAATAGTTGTCTTGCTCTCGCGGCCTTTGTCTTGGCGGCCGAGAGTTTCGGCTGGGCGATTCTTGCGCGCTCGCCGAGGGGGCCCAACTCTGGCCTTGAGCGCCAAATGGATCCGCCCCTCTGCCTTCCATTAGAGATCCTCCGATGAATTATTATTGCGAGCGTCGGTTTGGCGCGAAACCGGCCGAGTGGAGCCCCTTGGACTCGCGAGTGGCTCAGCGCGCTCGTGGCGCGGCCATGGTTTGCGCGAGAGCCGCGAAGAGCACTTAGGCCGGCCGCTCGCCCCTCTCTGGCGCCAAATCCGAATCCGAATCCAAATCTGAACCTAAATCCGGATCCAGATCTCCATCAGCGGATTTCGCTCGCTTGGTGTCAATTAAACTAGAATTTGGAGTCCGCCTTCTAGAGTCTTGCTAATGCGGCGCCTCCACTTTGGCAGAGTTTTCAGCAGGAGAGGCGAGCAGATTTAGGGCGAACGAAGCTTGCTTGGATCGAGCCTAAGTGGCTGAGGCTGAGCGCAATTTCATTGGGGCGCAACAAGCGCAACGCTCGACCTTGTGGCTGAGGCCCGGCAGCGGCAGGTTCACTCGCACTTCGGCCGCCGCGAGCTCTCGTTGGCTGCTTTTGCGAGGAAATGCGCATTCGTTTGCTCAACTCGAGGGCGACAGCTCGCGGGGATTCAGTCGTCCATGTTAATTAGTGCGAAAAAGGTTGACTCTGTCGGCTTCGAGCGCTTGGCCGTTCCCTCTGCGGCCTCCAACTCGCTCAAGAGCCAAGAAGGCAGCCAGGCAGCCGGCAATCTAGCTTACACTCTTGCTTGCAAGTCTGCGGCCAAAGCAACTTGCTCTTGTTAGTCTAATTTGGCGCCGATCGTTTATCACTGAGCTGAAACATTTTGCAGAGTGCTCAGATCCGGCCGCCCTCCTCCTCGGCAGCGGCGGCCTCGCTCGCCTCGGTTAGCAGTGTTGGACTGGCGCGCTCCCGGTCGAGGGCGCCGGCAGAGGGGGCGGACTTGATTGGGTCTGGCGGCGATCGGCCAGTGGCTGAGGCCCGATGGCGGCGCCAGGCTGGCTCAGGGCGCCGAGCGGAGGGCGCAAACTGCGTGGCGGCAGCGGCGGCGGCGGCGAGTGCGCGAACGGCGCTAGGCGCCAGAGACTCGCGCACAGGCGAGACTCTCGCCGCTGCCGCCCCCTCTGAGCTTTGACGCGGGCTGGCCGCAGCAGCGGGGGGAACGAAGGCTGGCTGGCTGCGTGCTGGCCGCCATAAGCGCGCAGTCGCCGCCAGCCAGCCGTCGCCCGGTCGGCCCGAAGTGTCAACGAGTCGCTGGAATCGGGACACATTTGGCTAATGCCTGCCGCCGCATCCACCCGCCCGGCCGCCTGAAGTCTCAACCCGGATCAGCTGATCCAGCGCAGCGAGCGGCGAGCGGCGAGCACAGAGAGAGGGAGAGAGACAGCGACAGATGCGGAGAGGGAGCGAGACGGACGGAGAGCGAGATAGGTTGCTCACTGCTAGAGGTCGGTGCGTTTGGAAGCCGAGTCCAGTTCAGCGGAGAGAATGGGAGCGCGAGAGATCGAGTTTGGCCTGTTGTGATCGAGTTTGACGGCTCGAGTGTTGCGGCCTCGCAATGGGCGACCCTCTTGGCGGCTGCGGCGAGCGCAGAGAGGCCGCCGGCAAGCACAACAAGGGCGAGCCCGGCGACAACAATGGGGCCGCCGCTGCCGCAACTGCAACCGGACACTCGCGGGCGGCGCCAGGCAGACGGAGCCGGCTGGCCGCGTTCAGGCGCTCGAGGAGTGTCAACGTGGCCGGCAGCTCGTTGCAGGATCTCAGATCGGCGCACGAGTTGGGCCAGCTCGGCGGCCAGGCCGAAGCGGCGCAGGCCAAGCCGAAGTCTGCGGGCCAACTCAAGGTGGCGGCCAGGCGGCCCTTGCAGCAGCCGAGCAGGAACATGCTGCTGCTCGTCCAAAACCAGCACATCCCGCAGGCGGCCGCCGCCACCGTTGCTGCACACGAGCAGGGCGCGGACTTGGCCTCGATGGCCTACAGCCGGCGGGCGCAGCAGCAGCTGCTCCAACTCCAGCTCCACTCCCAGCCGCAACACCAACACCAACACCAACTCCAGCGCCACAACCACCAACAAGAGCCCACTTTCTTCCAACACTCGCAACCGCAACAGCAAGCATTTCAAGTGACTTACTGCGCAAAGACGAACACGCCCGACGCCTCAACAAGCGCACCGAGTAAGCATCCAAATGGGGCCCATGCATCCGCTCTGCTCGCGCTGGCAGGTTTGCGCCGCGCTTTGCGTCTAGTCTAGTCCCGCCTAGTCTCGTCTCGTCTCGCCTCGCAAACTGGCGCCGCAGCTGCAGCCACAAACGCCTTGCGCCCGAGTGGCCCGAGCGGGAGGCTCGCGCAATTTTGGTTGGCCGCCGGGCGCGGACACGCTCGCGGCACAAGCATCCCCTCTGAGGCCACTCTGACCCCCATGGAGGTCAGACTGGCTGCGGCTGGAGGGCGAGCGCTAGCAACTTGGCGGCCGTCCTGGTGGAACCTCCAGCGCGGCTGTGCTGAGCCGGCCAAGGAGCCGGCCCAATCGCGGCTCAGGGGCTCCTTTCGCCCGCCGGCCAAGAGCGCAAAATCAATATCGGCCCAGCGCGGCTCTGGCCCAAATCCAGCCCAAAGCTTGCTGTTGCTTTAGAACCAATTTATCTGCTTCCTCTGCCTGGATGCGCCGCTCGGACATGATTGGCCCATTTTGTGGCCGCCGCCGATGGCCGGGCGGCCCAAGTGGGCAGCCGTCGTGCGCTCCCATTTGAGGCTGTCGATTTTGGTTGGCGAGAGAGCAAACTCGAGCCCGCCGATCTGGACGCAGCAACAATGGAGCCCGCCCGTCTCGAGCGAGCAGCCGATCGATATTGGCCACTCGGCGCCCCCTCCGCCCCCAGGGCGACTTTGAGCCGCAGCGGCCGAGTTGCGTGGCGGCCTAGGGGCGGAGGGGGCCGAAGTGTGAGGGTTGCGCTGTTGTAAGCCGGCGGCGCGCAGAGGTCGCCGACCAGTCGGCTCCGAGCTAGACAATAAAATGCGAAGCCGACTAAACGCGGGGCTGAATGACAGCGTCTCGGGGGAGCCTCGCTTTTGGCGCGTCAGCAGCACAGGCGGCCGCCAGCCCCTAAAAGCGAGTGAGCTCACAACTTTTATGGGCCTCACTTGCTAGCCTTGAGCAGCTCGCACCTGATAGACTGGCGGCTCAAGCGAGGATCCTCCAGTGATCCCGTCCGATTTAGTTTGACTGATTTTGTGGGCTCGGAAGAGAGGGAGAGGCAGGGACTTTGCTCGCCCTGGAGGGCCCAAAGCAAGGAGCCGGGCTTGTTTTGGGAATGAAGCGCGCGCGAGTGCGATAGAGGAATGAAGAGAGAGAGGCAAGCTGGTGTTGGGCCAGTTGGAGCCAGACCAAAGTGTCACTATATTGGAGCAAATTTCCATAACGACAAGCCAGCTCCAGAGTCCGAGTTTCGGCCGCTCGAGCAACAACGCGGCAAGGCCACCCAACTGGCCTGTTTGCTTTGGGACCCCCTAATGGTTGCGCCAATGATGATTACCTGGCTAGAGGGTCTCTCCTTTCTCTTTCTCTCTCCCCCACTGTAGCGGCCGCCAAAGTCGAACAAAAATTAGTGTTAATGCTCGCGGGCTCAATGGACGCGACCGGCGCCAAGCGGAGCTCAGTTCGATTCAGTTTGCTCACCTTCGCTCGGCAGCACTCTCGTGAACTCGGCCCAAAATCTGGCCGCAAAGTTTAACATGTTTCACGTGCATTCATAATGTGCCATTTGTTTGCATCCTGTCAGGCGGCCAGCCAACGCACGCCCAAGCTCCATTTTGGCCGCTCCAATTTGGCGAGCAAACTTGCTCTTCCTTCCAACTGGAGCAAACATGCTTGCAGCATATGGACTTGGTTCAGGCCAGAGCAAACTTCTCGACCCACTCGAGCCGCCGAGCATAACGCCAAAACCTTGCCTCCTCCGCTCAGCGGCCAGCCACTCAATCCAATCAATGGGCGCAAAAGCTAACCTGTCCAATCTTGTCCATCCAACAATCAATTGGGAACTTTGCGCAAACTTCAAACTGCTCAATGCAAACAAACAAATCTCACTCGGCAAGACGATCAAACAACAGGCTCAGAGCAGTGCAACGATCAAGAGCACGAGGATCGACCAAGCTGCCTCCAGATAATGAAGAAACTATTTTTTAGTCTAGTTTTAGGTACAATAATTGCAATTTGTTGGGTCATGATCATCCACACTCTTAAATGGATCGCAGTTCGCGGCGACGAGTTTGAGGCTCTAAGGATGCAGCAATTCCACCATCACCGTAGCCAGCAGCTTGGCTCGGCCGCCCATCAGGAGGATGGGCCAGCGCTGCGCGTTAGCCGCATGGCGGATGCACCTGTCCCACTGCCGGCCCCCAACTGGCCCCGCTCTTCGGCGCCCCCAATCGGCAACGAGGCCGAGCTGGCGCGGCTGCAGCCGGGTAGCTCAACTCCAGCGGCCGCGGTCTTGTCGCAGAGGTTGCGCGGCCGGGGACCAAAGAGAAGGGATGGCTTGGCCAGGGGCGAGGCGCAAGTGTTGCAGGTCGGGCGAGCGCTCCAAAGGCGGACAAATGATGACGAGGAGGATGATAATGACAGTGAAATACCAACCGACAGTGATTTACTCAGCGCTCAGCTGGCCACGACGGCCACAACCAGCGCTAGCCAAAGCTGGTTAGAGCGCCAGGTGCAACCGAAACGGACGCCCCACCTGAATGTGCCCAGCATTACGCCGCATCGGCAGCAACAACAACAACAACAACAACAACAAAAGCAGCGCTCTGCTCAGACCTCCATTGATGGGGGGCGGAGTTCAACGGTCACGCCTCCCGAGTTCGCGCTCGAATTTGGCGGCGAGCTGAGGGGCAAGGAGCCGCAGGAGCAACTGGATACCGACGAGCGCGAGCCCTCGCTGTCCGAGTGGCCCTCGCAGCCGGTGCTGGCAGCTGGCCAACTCCAGCGCGGCGCCCCAGTGGCCGGACTCCTCTATCGGGCGCCCTTCTTCACCAGCTGGTTCGTCTCAACCTGGAACATCCTCTTCATGCCCATCTTCACGCTCATAAGCTCTTGCTGCTTCAGAAACGAGGACAGCACCACCAAGAAGCTGCTTGTGTGAGTATGCAAAGCTCAACCCAAACGTAGCTCCTCGAAGCGCGAGTTTAACTGACCGAACCATCCTTCAACCTTCAATCTCCAATCGCATCATCTTTGGGACCTAAAATCTCAATTTAAACCTAAAGCAGGGAGAGTATAAGCCAGTTCATGGACAACGGCCTCACCACATTGCAATTCCTCGGCCGCTGTGCCTTCTTTTCGGTGCTCTGGATCGCAACCATCTTCGGGATCGTCTACTCGCTGGCCAATATTGACGCGACCGTTGTGATGGCCCTCTTCGCCTGCTCGGCAACCCTCGTCTACCTCCTCTCCTGGGTCCTGCTCCATCAACAGTTTGTCGGCGTTCGAGTGAGTAGCCCCCTTTGCGCGGTCGCCCTCTCGCTTGAATGCTCTCTCGCTAACAGATAGCCGCAAAACCAACGCAATCGCAATCCAACGTGATAGATCGTCGCTGTGATAATTTGCACCACCGGAATCGCCCTGCTCGCCTATATGGACAATTCACGAACTCTCGGCTCCGTGCTCATAGTAACGGGCTCAGCCCTTTGCTCGGCCGTTTACAAGGTAAGGACAATGAACATTTGAACGAGCTTTGCGCGCTCCGATGCTTTAGCTCCATCCATTAACAATCTTTCTGGGATTCCAAACGTGCAGGTTATTTATCAGCGTATGTTTGGCTTCTGGTCCATTGCTCAAATGTCGCTCTTCTTCACCCTCATTGGCCTCTTCAATGCCTTTCTAATGTGGCCAGTCGCCCTACTGCTCTACTTTCTCGGTGTTGAACTAATAGTGTGTAAGTGGCCACTAACAAGCTGCGACCATGCCAGCCCGAAATAAGCCACTAATTTCGCCATTCGAACCAATCCAAAATGTGCCACCACACTAACTAGGGCGCTACATTCCCTGGATGCACCTGACGGCCGCCGGCGCCCTGCACCTAACTGCAAACATCGTCGCCTACTTCGGGCCAATTTGTAGCTACGACATCTTCCTCACCATGGGCCTCCTCTTTGCTGTCGTCCTCTCGGCAGGTGAGTTTTTGGTATAAATTAACCCATCCAGTGCAAGCGTCAACCAAACTCGAATGACTGAACGCTGTCTCGTCCTTTCACTCCACCTATTTTGCCGCTGACATTGATCAATCGCACCCAACCTCCGGCCAACAACCAATTCCAGCGATCGATGTAACATTTTACAAAATTACCTTCTTTGGAATGAAGCTAGCGGGAGTTCTGCTCCTCATGATAGGATTTCTCGTCTGCCTTTTGCCAGAAAACTGGAACGAGTTCCTATACGATCTAGTAAACGAGCGTTTCGTCAGGTGGAAAAAGCAGAGGAGCTTAAAGAAGAGTCGCAACAAAGTGCAGGATTTAAGCACCGGCCAAATGTCCAGATTAAGAACCCCCAGTGGCCGAGTGAAATGAAATGAAAGTGGCGCTTGTGGCTGACTGGTTGTGATGCTAGGTGGCACAATTTGAGGAAAGACTTGCGATATCTGCGAATGAATAAACTGAACAAACAGAGACTTCCCTCTCCCTCTCTCTCTCTCTCTCTC